>Ga0302347_1002217_pt1 | contig 20415 bp, 19 predicted proteins | sample PhyWR1_FD_202178 | JGI IMG/M metagenome (GOLD analysis project Ga0302347, IMG submission 202178) | Leaf surface microbial communities from wheat plants in UC Gill Tract Community Farm, Albany, California, United States - DLSL W.R1 (v2)... | ecosystem: Host-associated > Plants > Phyllosphere >...
AGGCGTACTGCGCGTTCACGGACTTCGGGAGAGAACTTGTTGGACTTATTCATGGCTTCATCATCTTAAGAGTTGAAGCCTCCACAAAACCCGGTGCGGTTCACGCCAACGACATATCCCCGGTCAGCACCCTATCTGCTGGGACTCCCGGTAGCCTGGAGGCCTGGCAGCCGCTGGGCAGCTTGGATTCCCTGTACATCCGCGCAGGCAAGGAGCCCGCACCGCGGCCGGTGACAACGGTCCAGTCGACTGCGGATTTCGGGCTTGCGGGAGACCGGCATGCGTCGCCGCTATCGCCCAGGCAGCTGCTGCTCGCGGGAAGTCCCGCGTATCAACGCTGGGGCCTGCCTTGCGCGGCGCTCAGAGAGAATCTGCGGGTTGATTTCTCCACGAGCCAACTCGCTTCAGGTGATCTGCTGCGCATCGGCAGCGAGGTCGTGCTCTGGATCACCTTTGTCTGCGAGCCCTGCAACCTGCTGGAACGGCGCTGCCCTGGCACGCTCAGAACGATTGGCGCCGACCGCGGGATTCTGGCGCGCGTGCTGCGTGGCGGCGAGCTGCGCCAGGGCGACGTGATTGGCGTGAGGCGCGCCGCCGCGCCCCTGTTCAGCGACGATTGGCAGCAGCGTGTGCTGCATGTGGCGCGTGCCGTGCCCGAGAGCTTCTGGCTCAGCCATCGTCAGCTCGCGCAGATGGCCGGTGTTCACACAGCTTACTGCCGGGCATTTCCGCGCGTGCTGGCGCGCCTGCCAGCGGATATTGCGCGCCGGGTAGGAAGTGGTGCGGGCATGGGCGCGGCACTTCCCTGGTCCGGCGCCGGGCTGTTCGATGCCGGCGTCAGCGTGTAGCCTGTGGCTCGCCGTGAAAATGCAGGGGCAGTTCGCTGTGCAAAGTTTAGTATCGCGGGCTGTCGTACTACCGATCCGTCCACAGGAGCAACGATGAAAGAAGCAATCTGGCTGGCGCTTGCTGCCGCCATGGCAACCAGCGCAGTGGCGCGTGACAATGCAGCCGACGCGGTGAACCCCGGCGTCATCCGCATGGCTGCGAGCCTGAACGAAATGGCGCTGGCCTGTGGCCACAAGAGTGCCGCGAATGTCGAGGCCGGCCGCATTCAGCAGCGTGCCGCGGCCATCAGTGACATGGCGGTCGCGCCAGCGGAGTACGACCGCATGTACGCCACCTACAAGACCGAGTTCACGCAGAAGTGGAAGAGCATGCCCCCAGCGCAGCAGCAGGCTTGCGCGCAGATGCCGCGGCCTTGAACGGCACGCACGCGCAACAAAAAGCCACCCGGAGGTGGCTTGCGTTTGTCGTGGTTCAGTTGACGGGCACGATGCGCACGCTGGACTGGCTGTTGGCATCCGCGGCCGCCACCGCCACAAACAGCCGACGGTTCGCTGCGTCGTAGGCGACGCCCATCATCTTCGGCCAGCCGCTTGCCAGCACGCTGGTTTCGCCCTTGGCGTCGATGCGGAACAGCCGGCCGCCGCTGCCGCCGAAGAACAGGCTGCCATCGGGTGCGGCGGTCATCAGATCGATGCCGTCCAGCGTGGTGAACGTGGCCAGCAGCTTGCCCTGGGCCAGTGTCGCAGGCTGCTTGCGCACCTGGCTGAGCGAGTACGACAGGATGCTGCCGGTGTTCTGATCGCTCACGAACAATTGGTCGCCCGCCACCGCAAGTCCCACGGGCTTGCCCAGGCCGGTGATGATTTCGCGCTCGACGGCCTTGTCGCCGCTCACGCTCAGTTCGCTCACCGCGCCGCTGGCGCCCTTGATGAACCAGCCGTCAATCAGACCGCCATCCGGCGTGGTGGTGATGCCTATGCGCCGGCGCAGCGCGTCGGTGCCCGACAGGTTGACGGCCTTGCCGTCCTTGGTCACGGCGATCACCGCGCCGTCCGTGCCGAAGCCGAAGCGCGTGGTGTAGAACGTGCCGTCTGTCGTGCGCGTGAGCTGGCCCAGCGTCGCGCCGCTGGTGGGGGCGGGCGTGAGTGCCGCGAACACCGGGAAGTTCTTGTCGCCATCCCATGAACGGATGTTGTTGGCGCTGTCGTCCGTGGCATACAGGCGCGATTCGTCAGGGTCCCAGTACACGCCGTTGAGCTTGGCATTGAGGCTGATGGTCGTCGGGCCGCGATCGATGTCGTCATCGCTGCCACCGCAGGCCGAAAGCGAAAGCGCCAGCAACGCGCTGGCCGCGCCCAGCACAAACAGGCGGCGCAGGCCGCTGGCGATTCGATGGGAGCCGGTGCCGAAATTCATATGCATGTGCTTCTCTCTGACTTTTGCTGGGCTGTCGCAGGGGATGAAAGCGCTATTATATAAATGAATAGCGCTATGCCGGAACCACCCTCGATCCCCTTTATGAGACCCACTATCCAGAAGAAGAAATCAATGGCCGCGGCGGCGCTCTGGTCCGCCTGCGCACTGCTGGCGGCCTGCGGCGGTGGCTCCTCGGCCGATGCTTCCAGCAACCCGCCGCAGACGCCGCCGGTGGCTGAAACCTGGCAATGGAATCTGCCCGCCGGCTTTTCCGCGCCGCTGGTTCCCGCCGACAACCCCATGAGCCAGGCCAAGGTGGAACTGGGCCGCGCACTGTTCCATGATCCGCGCATCTCGGGCAATGGCACGCAGTCGTGCGCCAGCTGCCATGCGCAGGCCAGCGCGTTCACCGACAACCGCGCGCTCTCGCGCGGCGCGACCGGCGAGGTCCATCCGCGCAATGCGCAGCCGCTGGCCAACGTGGCCTTCAGCACCACGCTCAACTGGGCCAACCCGAACGAGCGCACGCTCGAGCAGCAGATGCGCACGCCTATCTTCGGCACCAACCCGGTCGAGCTGGGCGTGAACGACGGCAATCGCCAGGAAGTGCTGGCGCGCTTTCAGGCCGATGCCAGCTATGTGAAGGGTTTCAAGGCCGTTTTCGCCGACGAGGCCGATCCCGTCAATTGGGACAACATCATCAAGGCCATCGCGGCGTTCGAGCGCACGCTGATTTCCGCCGACAGCCGCTACGACCAGTCCGTGGCCGGCAAGATCACGCTGACGGCGCAGGAAATGCGCGGCCAGAAGCTGTTCTTCAGCGACCAGGCCAAGTGCCTGCAATGCCATGGCAGTCCCAACTTCAACGACCAGTTCAGCACGGCCGCCAGCGTGCAGCGCGATCCGCGGTTTCACAACACGGGGATGTTCAACATGGGCGGTATGGGTGCCTATCCCGAGCCCAACCGCGGCGTCTTCGAGATCACGCAGCTGGCGCAGGACATGGGCAGGTTCCGCGCCGCCAGCCTGCGCAACATAGAACTCACCGCACCCTACATGCACGACGGCAGCATGGCCACGCTCGAGGCGGTGCTCGACTTCTATGCGGCCGGCGGGCGCGAGGTGGGCAACGGGCTGTATGCGGGCGACGGCCGGCTCAACCCCTACAAGGACGCGCGCATCTCGCAGATCACGCTTTCCGATGCCGACAAGGCCGATCTGGTGGCGTTTCTGCGCACGCTGACCGACAGCGGGTTCGTGAACAACGCGTCGTTCTCGGCACCCGGCCCATGACACAGCGGGCCGGCAACGGCTGCTCAAGCCCTTGCGGCCGGGCGCGCACGCCGTTCACGCCGTCGCCGGCGCAAAGGGCGGCGGATCGAAAGCCGTGATCGGCGGCAAGCGTGCTTCCCAGCGCTCTATCTGCACGCTTGTGGTCTGCGCCGCGCAGCCCTGGCCCAGGCGCGAGCTGCCTATGTCGGGCGTGACCACATTGGCGTTGCCATGCTTGTCGAGGCTGTGGGGCCTGTGCGCATCCACCGGGTCGTACCAGGCACCTGTGGCGATCTGGGCCACGCCCGAAAGAATGCCGTCGCTCAGCCGTGCGCCCGCAAGAAACGCGCCGCGCCGATTGAACACCCGCACCACATCGCCGTCGGCAATGCCACGCGCGGCGGCGTCGGCGCGGTTGAGCGTGATGGGCTCGCGGCCGGCGATCTTGGAGGCGCGGCTGACGGCGCCATGGTCGTACTGGCTGTGCAGCCGTGTCGCGGGCTGGACCGACAGCAGGTGGATGGGGCTGTTGCTGTCCATCTCCGGCGCGAACCAGGTCGCATGGCCGGGGCAGTCGTCATAGCCGAAGCCGGCAATGGTCTCGCTGTAGAGTTCGATCCGGCCCGAAGGCGTGGGCAGCGGGTGGGCAATGGGATCGGCGCGAAAGCGCTCGAGCAGCACCACCGGGCGCTGCGGCGCGGGCAGGTCGAAGTGGCCGGCCTGCCAGAAGTCGTCGAAAGCGGGCAGGGCAATGCCTTGCGCCTGCGCGCGCGGGCGCGAACTCTCATACAAATGGCGCAGCCACTGGCCGGTGTCGCGGCCTTCGGTATAGGCCTGGGCGAAGTCCAGTCGCTGGGCCAGCGCCGTGAAGATGGCGTAGTCGTCGCGCGCTTCGCCCACGGGCGCTATGGCCGCCTGCATCGCCACCATGAAGCGCTCGTTGCTGGCGCTGCCGATGTCGTCGCGTTCGAGCGCGGTCGTGGCGGGCAGCACGATGTCAGAGTGCCGCGCCTGGGCGGTCCAGTACTGCTCGTGGGTGATGATGGTTTCGGGCCGCTGCCAGGCTTCAATCGTGCGGTTCAGGTCCTGGTGGTGGTGAAACACGTTGCCGCCGGCCCAGTACACCAGGCGCACATCGGGATAGCGGTGCTGGCCGCCGTTGTACTCGAAGGGCGTGCCGGGCTGCAGCAGCATGTCGGCAATGCGCGCCACGGGAATGAACTGCGCCACGGCGTTGTGCCCCTGCGGCAGGCGCGCGCCCGAGAAACTGGTCTGGCCGCTGCCGATGTAGTTCATGCAGCCGTAGCCCAGGCCGAAGCCGCCGCCGGGCAGGCCGATCTGGCCCAGCAGCGCGGCCAGGGTCACGGCCATCCAGAAGGTCTGTTCGCCGTGGCGCGCGCGCTGCAGCGAGTAGACGACGTTGACCAGCGTGCGCTGCGCGGCCATGCGGCGCGCCAGCGAGACGATGTCTTCGGCCGCGACGCCGCAGCGCTCGGCCGCCCAGCGCGGCGTCTTGGGCTGGCCGTCGGCGTGGCCCAGTATGTAATCGCGCACCTGCTCGAAGCCCGTGGTGTGGCTGGCAAGAAAGGCGCGGTCGTGCAGGTTCTCCGCGAGCAGCACATGGGCCAGGCCCAGCATCAGCGCCACGTCGGTGCCCGGGCGCACCGCCAGCCATTGGGCCTGGGGCACTTCGTCCATGTCATCGCGCGCCGGGCTGATGTTGACGAAGCGCGTGCGCCCGGCCGTGGCCATGCGCCGCAGCGCCGGGCGCACGCCGTGTGCGCTGGCACCGCCGGGGCTGACCTGGGTGTTGCGCGCGGGCAGGCCGCCAAACGAGACGAACAGCTCGCAGCGCTGCTCCAGTACCTCCCAGGACGTGTGCTGCTGCAGCAGGTTGTCCATGGCGTCGACGATGTGCGGCAGCAGCACCCGGCCCGCGCCCAGGCTGTAGCTGTCCTTGCTGTAGACATAGCCGCCGAAGCCGTTGAGAAACCGGTGCAGCTGGCTTTGCGCGTGGTGAAAGCGCCCGGCGCTGGACCAGCCGTAGCTGCCGCCGAAGATCGCGCGATTGCCATGCGCGTCGCGCACCCGCCGCAGTTCGGCCGCCACCAGATCGAGCGCCTCGTCCCAGGGCACTTCGACAAAGGCTTCGCGCCCGCGCTGCGCGCCGCTGTCGTGGCGCGTGGCCGGGTGCAGAAAACCGCGGCGCACCGCGGGCCGGCGCACGCGCGTGGGAGAGTCGATGGCGCCGGGAATCGACTGGCCTATGGGCGAAGGATCGGTGTCCCAGGGCGCGGGCTCCATGCCGGTGAGCTTGCCGTCGCGCACGACAGGCCGGTAGTTGCCCCAGTGGGTCGAGGTGAACGCCATGTTCAGGCGGCCACGGGCTCGGGCCGGGGCGCGCCGTGCAGCGACAGATCGGGCCGGGTCAGCGCCTGGGCGCGCGCCAGCGGCAGCAGGTCGCGGCCATAGCCGATGGCGTCCTCGACGGGATCGAAGCCGCGGATCAGGAAAGTGCTGATGCCCAGGTCGCGGTAGTCGAGCAGCGCATCGGCCACCTGTTCGGGCGTGCCGACCAGCGCGGTCGAATTGCCCTGGGCGCCGAGCAGGCCGGCAATTCCGGTCCACAGGCGCTTGTCGAGGCGCGCGCCCCGGGCCGCGGCGTCAAGCAGGCGCTGCGAGCCCACGTTGCCGGGCGCGGGCTTGTCGAGCTTTCCCTTGCGTGCGGCAATCTCGCGTGCCTGCTCCAATATGCTCTCGGCGCGTGCCCAGGCCGCGGCCTCGGTGCTGGCGAGAATGGGGCGCAGCGAAAGACTGAAGCGCACGCTGCGGCCATGGCGCGCGGCAGCGGCGCGCACGCGGGCCACGGTCTCGCGCACCTGTTCATGGGTTTCGCCCCAGAGCGCATAGACGTCGGCATGCTTGCCCGCGACCTCGATGGCGGCGTCGGACGAACCGCCGAAGTACACCGGCAGATGCGGCTTCTGCGGCGAGCGCACATCGGAGAACGCCTTCTCGTAGCGGTAGAAGCGGCCATGGTGATCGAACGGCTGCTCGCTGGTCCAGGCCTTGCGCACGATCTCCAGGTACTCGTCGCTGCGCGCGTAGCGCTCCTCCTTGTCGATGAAGCTGCCGTCCTGGCGCATCTCGAACTCGTTGCCGCCGGTGATGATGTGCACCGCGCAGCGCCCGCGCGTGACGACGTCCAGCGTCGCGAGCTGGCGCGCGGCCAGCGTGGGCTGGGTGAAGCCGGGCCGGTGGGCCACCATGAAGCCCAGGCGCCGGGTCACCGAAGCGGCATGCTGGGCGACCAGGATGCTTTCGGGCGAGGTGGAATGAAAGGCAATCAGCGCGCGGTCGAAGCCGCCGTCCTCGTGGATGCGCGCGGTGTGCTCGACATGCGCCAGGTCCAGGCCGGAGCGCGGGGCATCGATGATTTCCGAGCTGAGCTGGGTGCCGATGTAGCCAATGAATTCAAGGGACATGCTGGAGGTCTCCGGGTTGGAAGAAAGTCAGGGGGCGCACGCATCGCGCGCCATGCGAAATACCTGGTCCATGCGCCAGTGCTGGTTGGGGTGGCTGGCGGCGAATTCGCCCCAGCCCGAGTCGCGCCGGAACTGGCCGAGCAGGCCCGCGGCGCGCACCTGTTCGGCATCCAGCGGCGTGGGGCCCGTGCAGTCGGGGGCGACAAACAGCGCGTCGGCGCCGCAGTACAGCTCGCACATGTAGCAGGTCTGGCAGTCATCCTGGCGGGCAATGTGCGGGCGGCCGTCGGCGCCGGCGTCAAACACATTGGCCGGGCAGGCGGTGATGCAAGTGCCGCAGGCGGTGCAGGCATCGGCAAGAACAAGTTCGATCATGGGTGGCTGGCCAGTGGCTGGTCCTGTGTCGTTGTTGGGGCCGCAGGGGTCTGCATGTCGGGGCTCACCCATGCGCGTTCCAGGCCGCCGACCTGCAGGCGGCGTGCCTGCCGCGCATCGCTGGCCGGCAGGTCTTCGCGCTGGTGCATGCCGCGGCTTTCCTGGCGCTGCAGCGCGGCGGCAACCGACCAGCGTGCGCTGGCCGTGAGCGCCGCGGCTTCGCGCAGGCGCAGCGCATCGCTGGCTGCATGGCCGTGGTCGCGCAGCTCGGTCCAGGCCGACTCCAGCGCCTGCGCGCTGGCGCGCAGCCCGGCGCCGGTACGGAACAGATTGCGCTCGTAGGGATGCATCTGCGCCTGCACGATGGCAATTGCCTGGCGGGCGTCGACAGCGCGCGCGTTCTTTGCGGGCCGCAGCCCGGCCTGGCCCAGCGGCTGCAGCGCCAACGCCGAGGGTCCGCGCCGCAGCGCGAAATCCGCGGCCGCGCGCGCCGCCCAATGCGCCGACGACAGCGCCCAGGCCGAGTTCTGCGCGCCGCCGCCCGAGATGGCGCCGGTCACGAGTTCACGCGTCGCGGCGTCGCCGGCCGCATACAGGCCCGGCACGCCGACGCCGCAGTCGGCACCGGTTACGCGCAGTCCGCCCGTGCCGCGTATCGTGCCGTCGGTGTGCAGCGTGACTTCAAAGCGATCGCGCCAGGGGTCGATGCCCCAGCGGTCGAACGGCAGCATCACATTGGGCGAAATCGTGGGCAGCCATTGCCGCACCTGTTCGGGCATGCGGTCGAAGCGGCAGAACACCGGGCCCTGCAGCAGCGCCCGCGCCAGCGCGCGGCTGTTGTCGGGGCCCGCGGGAATGTCCAGCGCCCGGCCGCCGGCATCGGTGTAGCTCGCATAGGCGTACGACATGGTGCGCGTCATGTTGGAGCGCAGCGGCGCGACGGTGTAGGCGGCCGTGAACTCCATGCCCGACAGCGTGGCGCCGGCCTCGGCACCCATCAGGTAGCCGTCGCCGGTGTTGTTGTGCGCGCCCAGCAGGTGGGAGCGGAAGCTGGTGCCGCCCGTGGCCAGCACCACCGCGCCGGCGCGAATCTGCCAGGGCGCGTTGCCGCGCTGGCGCTGCAGGCCGCGCGCGCCCGCGATCGCGCCGTCGCTGGCGCGCAGCAGTTCCAGCGCGGGCCAGTGGTCGAGCACGCGCACGCCGAGATCCAGCGCCAGGCGGCGCAGCGCGGCCAGATATTCGGGGCCGCGCAGGCCGCGGTATTGCAGGGCGCCGGCTTCGTCGCGTGGAAAGTCATAGTGGCTTGCCAGCGTGGGCAGAACGCGCCAGGTGAGATCGATCACCGCCGCCATCCACTGTGCATCGCCCAGACCCGCGCCAGCGAGACTGCGCGCGGCAATCGCCTGCGGCCTGGCATCGGGCGCGACCCACCAGTGGCCCGGGCCGGCGGTTGCCGTGACGCCGCTGGTGCCGCAGTAGCCCTTGTCCACCAGGATCACGGCCGCGCCGGCGCGCGCGGCCGCAATGGCCGCCCAGGCTCCGGCCATGCCGCCGCCTATCACCAGCACGTCGGTCTGCAGCGCGATGCGGTCTTCAGGCATGCACGGCCTCGGCGATGTCTGCCGTGGCCGCGGGCGCGGGCCGCACGCCCAGCCAGGCCAGCAGCTGGCCGCGCATGGCGTTGAAGTCCGTATGCTCGACGGCGCGCGGATGCGGCAGTTCGACCCGCAGTTCATGGCGAATCACGCCTTCGTCCATCACCAGCACCCGGTCGGCCAGCAGCAAGGCTTCCTCGACATCGTGGGTCACGAGCAGGATGGCGCAGCGGTGGCGCTGCCACAGCTCCTTGACCAGCTCCTGCGCCTTGGCGCGGGTCAGCGCGTCCAGCGCGCCAAACGGCTCGTCCAGCAGCATCAGGTCGGGCTCGCGCACCAGCGCCCGGGCCAGCGACGCGCGCTGGGCTTCTCCGCCCGACAGCACCTTGGGCCAGACATCGGCGCGGTGGCTCAGGCCCACTTCCTCCAGCGCGGCCAGCGCGCGCTGCCGATCGGGCCGGCCGGGCAGGGCCAGCGCCACATTGCGCCATACGCGCTTCCACGGCATCAGGCGCGGCGCCTGGAATGCGACGGCGCGCCTGAGCGGGACTTCGACGCTGCCCGCGATGTCGTGGTCCAGGTCGGCCAGGATGCGCAGCAGCGTGCTCTTGCCGCAGCCCGAGCGGCCTATGAGCGCGACGAACTCGCCGGCGTGCAGGTCCAGGTCCAGGTTGTCGATGACGGCGCGTTCGCCAAAGCGCCGCGTCAGGCCGCGCACGCGCACGGCGGGGGTGGAGTTGCCCATGCCGTCAGCCTCCGCTGAACGCCGGCCGCCAGGCCAGCAGCAAGCGCTCGAGCGCGCGCACGACCAGATCGACCACCAGGCCCAGCAGCGCATAGACCACCAGGCAGACGACAATCACATCGGTCTGGAACATCTCGCGCGCCGTGCTCATCAGATAGCCCACTCCGGCCGTCGCATTGATCTGCTCGCCGAACACCAGTGCCAGCCACGACACCGCCAGCGCATAGCGCAGGCCCACCAGCGCATTGGGCAGCGCGCCGGGCAGCACCACATGGATCACCATGGCCGTGGGCGACAGGTTCAGGGTGCGGCCGGCCTCGACCAGCGCCTGGTCCACGTTGCGAATGCCCGCATACACATTGAGGTACAGCGGAAACGCCGTGGCCAGCGCGATCAGCGCGACCTTGGGTTCCTCGCCAATGCCGAACCAGATGATCAGCAGCGGAATCAGCGCCACATTGGGCACGGTGCGCAGCATCTGCAGCACCGAGTCGATCAGGTCCTCGCCCAGCCGCGTGAGGCCAGACAGCACGGCCAGCAAGATGCCTGCGCTGCCACCTATCGCCAGGCCCAGCAGCGTGCGCTGCAGCGAGATCAGGATGGCATCGGGCAGCTCGCCCGAAGCCCACAGCGCGGCGGCCGAAGACAGCACGGTCTGCGGCCCGGCCAGCACTTCCGAAGGCAGCGTCCCGCTCACCGACAGCGCATACCAGAGCGCGACCAGCAGCACCGGCCCGGTGGCGCGGCGCACGATGCGCGGCACGCCGCGGCGCAGCGTGGAACTCGGAGCGATGCGCTGCAGTTCGATGCCGCCGGCCGGTATGGGCCTTGGCAGCGGCGCGACCGCGTGATCGTGCACCGTGGCCGCGCGCGGCAGGGTCAGTTCCAGCGAAGTCATGCCACGCTGGCGATCGGCAGATCGCGGTAGACGTATTGATTGAAGTCTATGGGGCCGCGCAGCACGCCGGTGTCCAGCCAGACCGCGTGGGTGCGCTGCAGCCGGGCGACGAAGGTGTCATCGACGGGCACGCGCCGATAGGCCGAATTTTCCTCATGCAGCGAAGCCACGACCGACTTGTCCTGCTTGCTGAAGGCCGCATACCAGGCGATGTAGGCTTCTGGGTTGGCGCGCGCCCAGGCGTAGGCCTTGTCGGTCAGCTGGGCGTAGTGCGCAATGGCCGCGCGCTTTCCCGCATCGGCCAGCGCGCTGCGCGTGGCGCTGAGCACCGATTGCCCGCTGTTGATTCCCACGCCGTCGTGCAGCACGCGCGCGCCCAGCGCGCCCACGGTGCGCGCGCGAAAGATGCCCCAGATCGCCCAGGCATCGATGCTGCCCGCGCCAAAGGCCGCGCTGGCGTCGGTGGGCGACAGGAATGCGAGCTTGACCTCATCGAGCGCAATGCCGGCTTCCTTGAGCACCCCCACGGTCGTGAAATGCGCCACGCTGCCGCGCGTCGTCGGCGAAATCGTCTTGCCGCGCAGATCGGCCACCGACTTGATGCGGCTGTTGTTGCGCACCAGCAGCGACGTGCCCTTGCCGCCGTTGGTCCAGCTCGCGACCGCCAATATGCGCGATCCGCCCGCAATCGCGCTGACGGTAGGCGAGTCGTTGGCGCTGCCGATGTCGGTGGCGTCGGCCTTGAGCGCCTCGTGCAGATTGACAGCGGCCGCGTAGTTCGACCATTCGATCCTGTAGGGCAGGTCGTCCAGCAGACCGGCCGCGCGCAGCAGGCCTTGCGAGGCGCCGGTCTGGTCGCCGACGCGCAGCGTGACCTTGCGCAGATCCGCTGCGCCCTGGGCCTGGGCGGAAAGCGGCAGGGCGGCGGCGGCGGCCAGGGCGGCGCCGGCATGCAGGACGCGGCGGCGGGAAGGGTGGCGTTGGTTCATGGGAGTCTCCGGGCTCAGGGTCACAGGCGCGCGAGGTGGTCTTTGACCGCGACTTTTTGCGGCAGGATCTTGCGGTCCGAAAGCCAGTCGGCGGCCTTCTGGAATTTCTGCAGGAAAGCGGTGTCCTGCACGCCGTGGATCTCCCAGCGGCGCTGGTAGCTGGCCTGCTGGTCGCGCACCGCGTCGCTGTAGCCGGCTTCCTTTTGCGCCAGGGTCTCGGCCTCGAGCGCATGGGCTCCGGCCCATTGGGCTTCGGCGGCGTAGGCGGCGTTGACCGCGCGCACGATCTCGGCGTTCTCTTCGGAGAAGCGGCGCGTGGTGACAAAGGAGTTGAAGTCGATCAGAAAATCCAGATCGCGCCCTTCGAAGAACACGTCATGCGCCTTGTATTCGGCGCGTGCGATGTCGACGGCCGGGCTCCACATCGACCAGGCATCGATCTTTCCCTGGGCGAACGCCGGGCCGGCATCGGGCGGATTGAGGTAGACGAACTTCACCTTGCTGCGGTCTATGCCGTGCTTTTCCAGCGCCGCCACCAGCAGGAATTCGCCCAGGCCCGAGCGATTGACCGCAACCGACTTGCCGATCAGGTCGCTGACCTTGTCTATGCCCGAGCCGTCCTTGGCAATGATGGCCGTGCTGCGCGGCTCGACCACGGCGAACTGGGTGAACACCAGCGGCGAGCCCGCAAGCATTGCGGCCAGCGCGGGCGTGGTGCTGCCGCCAAAACCAAAGTCGGCGCTGCCGCCGGTGACGGCCTGCAGCGAAGGCGCATGGTTGGGGAAGGGACCAATCCATTCGACCTTGATGCCGTCGCGCGCCAGCTGTTTCGCGAAATCGCCGCGCACCTTGGCCAGCAGCGGCAGGCCGCCGCGGCCCCAGCCCAGGCGCACGGTGTCGGTGCTGCGGCCGGGCTTGCGCCTGGCGCTCTGGGCATGGACGGGCAGTACGGCAGCGGCGCCGGCGCCGATCAGGGCGGCCTGTACCAGGCTGCGGCGGGATGAGGAAAAAGAAGCGTTGCGTGGCATGGTGGTCCAGGTGGAAGGGAACAGGAAATTCAGGCGCAGGCCAGCGCGTCGGAGGCCACGCCCAGCTCGCCCAGCAGGCGTTCGCGCAGGGCCACGGCATCGGGGTGGGCGCGGTGCGTGTTGGCCTGTGGCGGCACCGCGTACTCGCTGGCGATGGCGCCGGCGCGCATCACCAGCACCCGGTCGCCCAGCGCCACGGCTTCGTCCACGTCATGGGTCACGAGCAGCACGCCGGGCCGGTGGCGCGCGACCAGTTGCTTGACCAGCCCCTGCATGCGTATGCGGGTGAGCGCGTCCAGCGCGGCAAAGGGTTCGTCAAGCAGCAGCAGGCGCGGCTCGCGCACCAGCGCCCGGGCCAGCGCCACGCGCTGGGCCTGGCCGCCGGAGAGATTGCGCGGCCAGTCGTCAAGCCGGTCGCCCAGGCCGACTTCCGCCAGCGCGGCTTCGGCCAGCGGCCGGCCCGTGGCGTCATCGAGGCCCAGCGCCACGTTGCGCCACAGCGTGTCCCAGGGCAGCAGACGGTGCTCCTGGAACACCACGGCCGGCTGGCGCGGGCCGTCGATGCGGCCGCCGTCCACCGCGTCCAGCCCGGCCAGGGCGCGCAGCAGCGTGGTCTTGCCGCAGCCGCTTTCGCCCAGCAGCACGACAAACTCGCCGCGGCGGATGCGCAGGTCCAGGCCATCGATCACGGTGCGCTCGCCGTAGCGCCGGCGCAGGCCGTGCACATCGACGGCAATGTCGGCGCTGTTCATCGGCGGCCTCCCGCGGCGTAGTTGGCATGCCAGGCCAGCAGCCGGCGCTCGAGCAGGCGCGCCACGGCATCGGACAGCACCCCTATCCCCGCATAGATCAGTATGGTCAGCACGATCACGTCGGTGCGCAGGAACTCGCGCGCGTCCATTGCCAGGAAGCCTATGCCCGAACTGGTGGCAATGGTTTCAGCCACGACCAGCGCGAGCCAGGCCACCGCCAGCGCATAGCGCACCCCTGCCAGGATGGAGGGCAGGGCGCCCGGCAGCACGATGCGGCGTATCAGCTGGCCATTGCTCAGGCCGGTCACCTTGCCCAGCTCCAGCAGCTTGGGATCGACCTGGCGGATTCCCAGCACCGTGTTGATGTAGATCGGAAACATCACGCCCAGCGACACCAGGAAGATCTTGCCGCCTTCGTCCACGCCGAACCAGACGATCACCAGCGGCAGCACCGCCAGAAAGGGGACGGCGCGCACCATCTGTATGCTGCGGTCCAGCAGGGCTTCGGCGAGCCGGGAAAAGCCCACGGCCGTGCCCAGCGCAAAGCCTAGGCTGCCGCCAATCACGAAGCCGGTGGCGGCGCGCAGCAGGCTGGTGAACAGGTCGCTGATCAGCCGGCCCTGCTGTATCAGGTCCCAGGCCGTGGCCGCGATCTTGCTGGGCGCGGGCAGCACCTGGGGCGAAACCTGGCCGGCGCGCGCCGCGAGTTCCCAGATGAGCACCAGCAGGGCGGGCGCCAGCCACGAGATGGCTAGCAGCGCTGCGGCGCTCAGCCGCCGTGGCGACGGCCGGGCGCGCTCTGCATGATGGGCAGCGGCACCCGCAGGAACTGCAGGAGAGAACGGCAAGGAAGACATGGACTCTTTCCGATGGGCAAGAGCCTGCAGACTAGAGTCAAGTCATCCGAAATCGAAATAATTAAATCGTTCTAATATAGAAAAAATACATGTTTTGGGGGCTCGTCGCCCCGGGTGCGCTGGCCGCAGGCGCGCGCCGCGGCTTGCCTGGCGCTAGCTTGTTCGGTCCAGCCGCTCGGGCATTCCTTCGTCGTCTATCGAATAGGCCCGGCGGTCGCTGCCCACCTGTTTTGCGCGGTCGGCCAGGCGGGTGTAGAAGTCGGCGACTTCGCGCAGGTCCTGTTCGTCGAGGTCTTCGATGCCTATCATGCGGTTGCTGGCGTGGCGGTTGGCAGCCAGCAATTCGTTGAGCTTGAGGTGCACGGCCACGCTGTCCTTGTTCTGGCTTTGCTGGATCAGAAACACCATCAGGAAGGTCACGATGGTGGTCAGCGTGTTGATGACCAGCTGCCAGTTCTCGGAGTAGTTGAATGCGGGCCCCATCAGCGCCCAGACCAGCACCACGCCCAGCGCCAGGCAGAACATGGTGGGCGAGCCGGCCCAGCGCGTGACGCGCGAGGCGAAATGGTCGAAAGCGGTCTGCAGGCCGGAGTGGGTCGCGTACGAGGGGCTGTTGGTCGACGGCATGGAGCCCAGGGCATCGGTACCGTCAGGGGTGTCGAGTTTTTGTTCCGGCATAAGGCCTCTTCCTTGCGTCATGGGATATGCGGCCCCGGCCCTGCGGTGCAGGCGGGCAGCGATGGGCGATGCGCAGCACCGCGCTGTCTCTCTAGGAGGCGAGCGCCCATTTTGAAGCCGGTGCCCTGGCCATCAGGTCAGGAAGTCTGCCTACTGCGGGGAGGCCTAAGTCCTACATCGCCGCCACGCGCAGTTGACCACAGTGGCTGGGTTGGCAGCGAAGCGTCTTTTGCGTGCGACTTTTTTCCTTCTTCATTTGCCGGAGATGCCTATGTTTCAGTTGGAAGGCCCGTGGTGGGAGCTGCCGCTGCGCGCCAGCGTGGTGTACCTTGCGCTGCTGGTTCTGGTGCGGCTTTCAGGGCGGCGCACGGTGGGCCAGTTCACGCCGTTCGATCTGCTGGTCGTGATGCTGCTGAGCGAGTCGGTGTCCAGCGGCCTTGCGGGCAACGAAACCTCGGTGGGCGGCGGCCTGCTGTCCGCGGCAACGCTGATTGCGCTCAACGTTCTGGTGGCCGCGATCTCGGCGCGCAGCGCGCGCGTGCAGCAGTGGGTCGAGGGGCGGCCGGTGCTGATAGGGCGCGATGGCGCGATCTTCGAGGACGTGCTCAAGAAGCACCATGTGCCGCTGTGCGATCTGGAGCGTTCCCTGCGCGAGGCCGACTGCGATCGCCAGGATCTGAAATTCGCTTTCCTCGAAGCCGACGGCCAGATCAGCATACTGCAGCGCTCGGGGGAGTCGAGCGCGCCTATTGACCGATGAGCTAGATGCCGCCAACACTAGGGGTTGCAGGGGCGGGGTGCGGCTTTCGCCGTCGACCTTCCCTGCGTTGTTCCACCAAAGGAAACCCCATGCAGTATTCAGTGTCCTCCATCACCGCCGCTGTCGCCATTTTGGCGCTGGCCGCGATCAGCCCGGTGCGCGCGGCGCAGCCCGAACCGCTGGACGCTGCCGCCAGCGACCCGGCACGGCTAGGCTGGATGGTGGGCGCGCCGCCGCCGCCCGACAAGCAGCTGCGCTTCGACGACGGCAGCTACTTCCAGTTTCCGGCAATGCGCTGGAGCGTGGCGCACTTCCGCCAGCTGATGCCCACGCTCAACATTTCGCGCGGCCTGGGCGCGCCCGTGGCGCTGCCGCGCGCGCTGCGCAAGGACATCGACGGCCTGCGCTTTGTGCCGCTGGGCAGCCAGGCGCCCATGACCTGGGCCGAATCGCTTGCCGCCAACTACACCGACGGCATCGTGGTGCTGCACCATGGCCGCATCGTCTACGAGCGCTATTTCGGCGCGCTGGGCGAGCGCGGCCAGCACGCGGCGATGTCGGTCACCAAATCCGTCACCGGCACGCTGGGCGCGATGCTGGTCGCCGAGGGCAAGCTCGACGCCGACAAGCGCGTGGCCGACTATGTGCCCGAACTGGCGTCGTCGGCCTTTGGCAATGCCAGCGTGCGCCAGGTGCTCGACATGACCACCGGGCTGCAGTACAGCGAGGACTATGCCGACCCGAACGCCGAAGTCTGGGCGTTCTCACAGGCTGGCAACCCGCTGCCCAAGCCCAAGGACTACCAGGGCCCGCGCAGCTATTACGAATACCTGCAGACCGTCAAGCCGCAAGGCGAGCATGGCGCCGCCTTTGCCTACAAGACCGTGAACTCCGATGTGATGGGCTGGATCATTGCGCGCGCCACCGGGCGCAACGTCGCCGAGCTGCTGTCGGAGCGCATCTGGAGCCGCATGGGCGCGGAGCAGGACGCCTACATCACAGTCGATTCCACGGGCACGCCTTTTGCCGGCGGCGGTCTGAACACCGGCCTGCGCGACCTGGCGCGCTTTGGCGAGCTGCTGCGCAACAACGGCCGCTTCCAGGGCCAGCAGATCATTCCCAAGGCCGTGGTGGAGGACATCCGCCGCGGCGGGGATCGCGCGGCGTTTGCCAAGGCCGGCTACGCGCTGCTGCCCGGCTGGAGCTATCGCAACATGTGGTGGGTCACCCACCAGGACGACGGCGCGTTCATGGCGCGCGGCGTGCACGGCCAGCGCATCTACGTGAACCCGCAGGCGGCGGTGGTCATCGTGCGCTATGCATCGCACCCCGTGGCCAGCAACTCGGCAAACGATCCGACGACGCTGCCGGCGTTTGACGCGCTGGCAAGGCATCTGGGCAGGACGCCGCGCTGACGCCTGCGCGCCAGCTGCGGCCTGGCGCAACGGGTGCTGCCGGGTAAGATGGCGCGGCGCAGTGTTCGGGCGCGGGCTTTGGCCCGGTCGCAACTTCGCACTGCTCCCGCAAGAAGATGGAAGACAAGGCGCACGCCGGCAATCGGGCAGGTGATGCGTTGAGAAAAGCCAACTTGAGAGGACGACCGATGCTGATAGGTGTACCCAGCGAGACGGTAGCGGGTGAAGCCCGCGTTGCCGTGACCCCGGAGACAGTCAAGAAACTCAAGGCCCTAGGGCATCTGCTGCGCGTCGAGTCGGGGGGCGGTCTGGCCGCCAGCGTGACCGACGAAGCCTATGCCGCCGCCGGAGCCGAGATCAGCGATGCCGCCGGTGCCTGGCAGGCCGACCTGCTGCTCAAGGTGCGCGGCCCCACCGCAGCGGAAGTGCCCTGGCTGCGCGCCGGCAGCACCATCGTCGGCATGCTCAATCCGTTTGACCAGCCCGGCCTGCAGCGGCTCGCCGCGGCCGGCGTGACCGCCTATGCGCTGGAAGCCGCGCCGCGCACCACGCGCGCGCAAAGCATGGATGTGCTGTCGTCACAGGCCAACATCGCGGGCTACAAGGCGGTGATGATCGCGGCCAATGCCTACCAGCGTTTCTTTCCCATGTTGATGACCGCCGCCGGCACCGTCAAGGCCGCGCGCGTGGTCGTGCTGGGCGTGGGCGTTGCCGGGCTGCAGGCGATTGCCACGGCCAAGCGTCTGGGCGCGGTGATCGAAGCCTCGGACGTGCGTCCCAGCGTCAAGGAGCAGGTCGAATCGCTGGGCGCCAAGTTCATTGAAGTGCCCTACGAGACCGCCGAGGAAAAGGAAGCCGCAGAAGGCGTGGGCGGCTATGCGCGGCCCATGCCCGCGAGCTGGCTGGAGCGCCAGAAAGTCGAAGTCGCCAAGCGCGTTGCCCAGGCCGACGTGGTGATCACCACCGCCCTGATTCCCGGACGCGCGGCGCCGGTGCTGGTCTCCGAGGAAATGGTGCAGTCGATGAAGCCCGGCTCGGTGATTGTCGATCTGGCAGCGGCGCAGGGCGGCAACTGTCCGCTGACCGAAGCCGACCAGACCGTGCTCAGGCATGGCGTGCTGCTGATAGGCGAGACCAATCTGCCGGCGCTGGTCGCGGCCGATGCCTCGGCGCTGTATGCGCGTAACGTGCTCGACTTCCTCAAGCTCATCCTGACGCCCGAAGGACTGCGGGTCGACCTCGAGGACGACATCGTTGACGCCTGCCTGATGGCGCATCAGGGCCAGCTGCGGCGCGGCGCCTGATCGCCGCTCTTTATCCTTTCTGCACCCTCTTCGCTGACCTGGAGGTCCCATGGACGCTGTCTCCCCGACGCTGATCAATCTCATCATCTTCGTTCTTGCCATCTATGTGGGTTACCACGTGGTCTGGACCGTCACACCCGCGCTGCACACGCCGCTCATGGCGGTCACGAATGCGATCTCCGCCATCGTCATCGTCGGTGCCATGCTCGCTGCCGCGCTGACCGAAACCACGCTGGGCAAGACCATGGGCGTGCTCGCGGTGGCCCTGGCCGCCGTGAATGTGTTTGGCGGCTTTCTCGTCACCCGGCGCATGCTGGAGATGTTCAAGAAGAAGGAGCGCAAGCCCGCCGCTGCGAGCGCAGAGAAGAACGAAGGGGGCGCCCAATGAGCATGAACCTCGTCACGCTGCTGTATCTGGTGGCCAGCGTCTGCTTCATCCAGGCGCTCAAGGGGCTGTCGCATCCGACGACATCGATTCGCGGCAATGTGTTCGGCATGACCGGCATGCTGATTGCCGTGCTGACCACTGCGGCCTTGATCGTGCAGCTGGCCGGCGGCGCGGTGCTGGGCCTGGGCTGGGTGCTGCTCGGTCTGCTGGTGGGCGGCACGGCCGGCACGCTGATGGCCCAACGCGTGGAAATGACCAAGATGCCCGAGCTGGTGGCCTTCATGCACAGCATGATCGGCCTGGCCGCAGTGTTCATTGGCGTCGCCGCCGTTGCCGAGCCCTGGGCCTTCGCTATCACGGCTGCGCCCGTGGCCGCCGTGCTCGGTGCCAACACTCCCGCAGGGTCGGTGGTGTTCGAAGGCATGGTGGTGCCGGCCATTCCCTATGGCAACCGGCTCGAGCTGTTCCTGGGCGCGGCCATTGGCGCCATTACGTTCAGCGGATCGGTGATTGCCTTTGGCAAGCTGTCGGGCAAGTACAAGTTCCGTCTGTTCCAGGGCGCTCCGGTGCAGTTCGCGGGCCAGCACTGGCTCAACCTGGCGCTGGGTCTGCTGACGCTGGGGCTGGGCCTGCTGTTTGTCGCCACCGAGAGCTGGACCGCATTCTTCGCGATGCTGGCGCTGGCCTTTGTCATGGGCGTGCTGATCATCATTCCGATTGGCGGCGCCGACATGCCGGTGGTGGTGTCCATGCTCAACAGCTACTCGGGCTGGGCGGCGGCCGGCATCGGCTTCTCGCTCAACAACAGCATGCTGATCATTGCCGGCTCGCTGGTCGGCAGCTCGGGCGCCATCCTGAGCTACATCATGTGCAAAGCGATGAACCGCTCGTTCTTCAGCGTGCTGCTGGGCGGCTTCGGCGCGCAGGCGGTCACGGCTTCGGGCGCGTCCAAGGAACAGCGCCCGGTCAAGTCGGGCAGTGCCGACGACGCGGCCTTCGTGCTGGGCAATGCGGAAACCGTGGTCATCGTTCCCGGCTACGGCCTGGCCGTGGCACGCGCCCAGCATGCGGTCAAGGAATTGGCACAGAAGCTCACCGACCGCGGCATTACCGTCAAATACGCGATCCACCCCGTCGCCGGACGCATGCCAGGGCATATGAACGTGCTGCTGGCGGAAGCCGAAGTGCCTTACGACCAGGTATTCGAGATGGAGGACATCAATGGCGAGTTCGGTCAGGCCGATGTCGCCATCATTCTGGGTGCCAACGATGTCGTCAATCCTGCGGCCCATGTCAAGGGCAGTGCGATCTACGGCATGCCGATTCTCGAAGCCTACAAGGCCAAGACGGTGATCGTGAACAAGCGCAGCATGGCGTCGGGCTATGCGGGGCTGGACAACGAGCTGTTCTATATGGACAAGACGATGATGGTCTTTGGCGACGCCAAGAAGGTGGTCGAAGACATGGTCAAGGCAATTGAATAGCTGCGGTCAGGGCTGATCTAAAGGCGGCGCCCGCAGGGCGCCGCCTTTTTTGCCAAAGCGCAGGGCGAAAAGTGAAAAATTGATGAAAAATCATGGCCAGGGCTTTTTCCCTGTGCTACATTTGC
>Ga0302347_1002218_pt1 | contig 20400 bp, 15 predicted proteins | sample PhyWR1_FD_202178 | JGI IMG/M metagenome (GOLD analysis project Ga0302347, IMG submission 202178) | Leaf surface microbial communities from wheat plants in UC Gill Tract Community Farm, Albany, California, United States - DLSL W.R1 (v2)... | ecosystem: Host-associated > Plants > Phyllosphere >...
AAAATCGACCACATATTCCGCGCCGCGATACAGCTCGGTGTGACCTTTCTGCCGGCCGAAGCCTTTGACCTCAGTAACGGTAATGCCCTGCACGCCGATTTCAGACAGCGACTCGCGCACGTCGTCTAACTTGAACGGCTTGATTATGGCGGTGACTAGCTTCATGAAACTTCTCCCGAATTGGTGGACTTGCCCCAGGAAAACAAACCCGGCTCAAGTCTAAGCGCAGTGTCTGGCTTTGTAACGCATCGTCAGCCTTGTTCAGGCTGTTCCACGTGTCTCAATCGCCGGTGACGAAAGCTTTCCCTGAACCACCTGCCGCACTGCCTAGGTCACAGCTACTGCATCAGTGCCTGAGTCACAGCCAACTAAGCAGAAACCTTGCCATGTCTGGAAAAGTCAGTAATTACAGGGAGATACCCATAGCTGATGGCTTTTGGCCTGATTTGGCAGGGCATTTGTGCACGTAAACAGTGCGTGCCCGGCAGGCCAGGCGCCCAAAAATCGTGCGAAGGCCCCCGTAGATTGGGCCCGGACACTGCGTGATACACTCGCCACCATCAGTTTTTCAGGACCTTACCCATGCTCGCGCCCAAAGACCTCCTCGACGCCCTGAGTGGCCATGCTTCCCGTGTGCTCAGTGGCGAAACTGCGCTGCCGCGCAATGAAATCGAAAGCCAGTTCAAAGCCTTGCTGCAAAGCGGTTTCAGCAAGCTGGATCTGGTGAGCCGTGAAGAGTTCGACAGCCAAATGGTGGTTCTGGCCCGCACCCGTGCCCGCCTCGAAAGCCTGGAAGCCAAGGTGGCCGAGCTGGAAGCCAGATTGCTGCCGCCGACCGAATAACGCGCCAAGGCGGTGCGTTTACCCATATGAACAAGGACGTTTTTGTATGTTGGTGATGAATCGGCTGGTCCCCGAGATGATCGTCTCGGACCTTGCCAGCAGCCTGGATTTTTACTGCGCAGTGCTGGGCTTTCAGATCGAGTACCAGCGACCTGAGCATCAGTTTGCGTTTCTGTCATATCACGGCAGCCAGCTGATGCTGGAGCAGGATGATCTTGAACCCTCCTCCTGGCGGGTCGGGCCGCTGGAGGCGCCTTTCGGGCGAGGCATCAACCTGTCGATCAAATGCCCCGACGTCCAGGCCCTGATCGACCGTTTCGAAGCCGCCGGGTACACATTGCGCAAACCCCTTGAAGAGCGCTGGTACCGCAGCAACGAGGTGTTGTTCGGTGAGCGCAACTGCCTGCTGCTCGACCCCGATGGCTACCTGCTGCGCTTTGCCGAGGACCTGGGAACCCGGGCCGCCACCCGGACACCCGCGATGCCAGGGTGATCCACCGCTCATTTTTTGAACCAATACGGCTCCCCAGATAATGGCCATTTGACTCTATGGCCCTTAAACATTACTGTCGCAAGCTAATCAAGGAAGCGGTACGGACTCATGTCCGGGTTTTTCCGCGCGAACTTAAAACACGGAGCACGGATGCGCGGCGCACTTCTTCGCAGTGGCAAAAGCGGGGCTTTTACTGCCCTGGGTGAGACCGGTCAGCCAGTCTATCGGGCGGCACTGCAATTGCGCGAAGCGATTCGCTGCCAAAATCCTGACATGGCCACGCATCTGGCCATCCCTCAAAGCGATGAGCTGGGCGACAACATTGACTGGTACAGCGAGCTACCCGGCGATGTGATTCCCTGGGCCAGCGCCACCCCGCAGGAACGTGCTCAAGCCGTTGTCGAGCTGGAACAGCTGCAGTCTTTTCTCAATCAGCTCAGTGCTGAACAACTCGACCCCGACAGTGCCCACAAACCTTCGGTAGACCGTACGGTGTTCGGCAAGCTGCTGGCCCACGTGCTGCCATTTCCGGATGAGAACTACGTTTATCTGGTCAACGGCAAACCGGTACTGACGTTCTGGGGCTTCCGTCGTCCGGGCACTGACCACGGCCTCGACCCGCTGTACTGTCTGCGGCCACAGGTAGCACCCGTTACCCCTGCCCCGGTGATTGCCCCGCTGGCCGAGCCTGCTCCGGCACCCGCCCCGGTGCCGGTGCCAGTGGTGGCCCGGTCTTGGTGGCGCTGGTTGTGGTGGCTGATCCCGCTGTTACTGCTGCTGTTGCTACTGTTTGGTCTGCGCAGCTGTGGCCCGCAGTTGGGGGTGCCAGTGCCGGCATGGCTGGTGGACTTCAACCTGGACGGGCTCAAGGTTTCTGAACCTGTTTCCAGGCCCAACCCCACGTCCACGCTCACGCCATCGCGCGAGCTGTCAGGCAGTGGCCAGGTTGGCGGGGCAGCGGGCACGGCTGAAACTGCAGGCCAGGTGCCTGAAGTGCAGACCCCGCCTGCGGTCCAGCCGGAGTCGGTGGTGCCGCCAGGCACCGATAACGCCCAGGCATCCATGGCTCAAGAGCCGCCGACAGCGGATAACGCGACTACCCCGCCGACGCCGCCGACAATCCCGGATGAGCTGCCGAAAACTCCGGCACCTGTGCCTGTACCCGGCGAGCCGTTGATCATCCCGGCCGACAGCGCGGATGGCCAGGCCGCCTTCCTCAACGGCCACTACCGCGCGGGCGCGGGCATTCAAGACAAAAACACCGGTCTGTCACTGCGCCTTGAGTATCAGTTCAAGGACGGCAAGGGCGAGGTCATTGTGCGCAAGGCCAATGGCATCAGCTGCACCGGTCCGGTTTCTGCGGCCATGCAGGCCGGCAGCCTGGCGATCAATAGCCAGGCCCAGGCCGCCTGCAGCGATGGCAGCAGCTATGACATGCCGCAAATCGATTGTCGTCAGGGGGCCAAAAGCATTGCCGACTGCACCGGCGCTTACGAAGACAAAAAATTCCCCATCACCATGCGCCAGACGGGCGAATAATGACTGGAAAACTCTGACATGCTGCCTCAAGTTACCCAATTTGAAGACACCGTTATCCTTGTTGCCGATACCGGCATCCAGTTCATGGATTTCGCCCTGCGCCTGGACCCCAGGAAGCTGCCCTCGGGTGATTTCGCGCCGTTGACCAATGGCCTGTTGTGCCGCCTCGAAGAGGGCGAACGCAACGGCATGACCAGCTACTTTTACGAAAGCGAGCCGGGCAAGACCGTTGACGCACGCAGTACCCTCAACCTCGGCATGGAAGCCAGTCTCAAGCTCTACGACGGGCTCTGGGTACCGATCCCGGTGTTCCGTTACCGCCCGCCCCAGAGCTTTGACCAGGGGCCGGCCAACTGGTCGCGGATGCGCCTGGTGCGCCTGCCCGAGCCGGACATTGATGGCAACACCCATCGCCTGACGGTCGCGCTGGATACCCGGCTCATGGAACAGCATGACACCAGCCTCTATCTGGGGCCGGTCGAGCGCGACGCCAGCTCCGGCGTATCGTTCAAGCTGGCGTGCAAGCCCCAGCAGGCCCGCTGGTTTCTGGATCAGATCTGGGTGCGGGAGTGGCTGCTGGAAGTATTCACGCAAGGCCATCCCAAAACCCCGCGCGATGAGCTGGACAAAGAGATCAAGGACGGTCATGCCGAAGCCCATTACCTGAACCTGCTCAGCTTGTTCATGGAGCCTTGCACCACCCGGGACAACAACACCCCGGCGGCGCAAGTGAAACTGCCCGAACTTAAAATCGTGGCCAGCCATGGCAGTGGTGTCACGCCGCCGATTCCGGTGGATCTGATCCTCGATGTTGGCAACTCGCGCACCTGCGGCATTCTGATCGAAAACCACGGCCAGTCCGGCTCCGGTCTCAAAGACAACTATGTGCTTGAGCTGCGGGACCTGATGAGCCCGGAGCACATCTACAACGACGCGTTCGAAAGTCGCGTCGAGTTTGCCCAGATCTCCTTTGGCAAGGATGACTGTTCGGTAAAAAGTGGCCACACGGAGGCTTTCCTGTGGCCAACCATCGCCCGGGTTGGCAAGGAGGCCGCGCGGCTGGCGAGTCGCCGTCGTGGCACCGAGGGCTCAACCGGACTCTCCAGTCCCAAGCGTTATCTGTGGGATGAAGAGGCCTACGATCACGGATGGCGCTTCAGCTACAGCTTCGACAAAAAGGAAGCCGAGCCGTTTGCCACCGCCAAACCGTTTTCGCTGCTGATCAACGGAACCGGCGACGCGCTGCACAGCTTCGACACCCCAGGCCTGGCGGTGTTTGTACCGCGTTATTCGCGTAGCTCGCTGATGACTTTCATGCTCGCTGAAGTGCTGGCCCAGGCGCTGATGCAAATCAATAGCCCGGCGCAGCGCTCGCGTCAGGGCCATACCCGCGTACCGCGGCGCCTCAACAGCATCACCCTGACCGTACCGCCGGGCATGCCCCAGGCCGAGCGCAGCATCCTGGAAAAGCGCATGCGACACGCCATTGGTCTGGTGTGGAAAAGCATGAACTGGCAGACCGACCGCAAAGACCCCTTCGCTCACGACTCGAGCCCGGCCACTACGCCGCTGCCCAAGGTGCGGGTGGAGTGGGACGAGGCCTCGTGCGGGCAATTGGTCTACCTCTACACCGAGGTCAATGAAAACTTCGCCGGGCACCCGGAAGAATTCTTCGATGCCATCTCGCGCCCCGGCAAGACGGACCGCGAACGTATCACCCTGGCCACCATCGACATAGGCGGCGGTACCACCGACCTGGTGATCACCGATTACCGTCTTGACCGTGCCGGCACTGCCAGCAGTGGCAGCAATGTGCACATCGTGCCCGAGCAGCGTTTCCGTGACGGTTTCAAAGTCGCGGGGGACGACATCCTGCTGGACGTGATTCAGGGGTTCATTCTGCCAAGCTTTGAAAGCGCCTTGCAGAACGCCGGGGTTAAATTCCCCGGCTCCCTGATGTCGCGGTTGTGCGGCGCCGAATCGGGCAGCGCGCAAGACATGGTGTTGCGCCAACAATTGAACCTGCAGGTGTTCACGCCGCTGGCCCTTGAATTGCTGCGCCGCTACGAGCTCTACAACCCGGAGTTCGCCACGCCGGCCAGTGACCACACCTACCTGACGTTGCTGGAAAAAGATGCTGTCAGAGCCAACGTGCTGGAGTATGTGAACACCGCGGTTCGCCGCGAGCTGGGGGTTCAGACCGATTTCGATCTGCTGCAAACGCCGATTACCCTGGACTTGCAGAAACTGCATGGCGCGTTCATCAGCGGTGGCATCAACATCACCAAGATCCTTGCCGGGTTGTGCGAGGTCATTGCGCATTATCCATGCGACATGTTGCTCCTGACCGGGCGGCCATCGCGTCTGCCGGGCATTCAGGCGTTTATCCGCAAGATGCTGCCACTGCCGCCGGGGCGCATCCTTGCGCTGCAAAATTACCGCACCGGCAACTGGTACCCGTTCCATAAAAACGGCCTGATCGACGACCCTAAAAGCACGGCATCTGTCGGCGCCATGCTGTGCCTGCTGTGCGCCAACCACAGTGTGCCGAACTTTTATTTCCGCACCTCGGCCCTGAGGCCGTACTCGACCATCAAGCACATCGGCAAGATCGACGGGGCCAACATCATCGTTGACTCGGACGTCCTGTTCCGCGACCTGACCTCCGAGGACGGGCGCATCGTGCTGCCCGAAATCGGTGAAGGCCTGGATGCAAGGCCGCCAGCGCTGGAAATGCGCGGCAATATGCGCCTGGGCTTCCGTCAGCTGGCGGCCGAGCGCTGGTCTGCCACGCCGCTCTACACCCTGGATTTCTCCCCCCAGGGGCGGCAGCGCTTTACCGAGGCCAAGACCCAGAACAACGAGATGCCCGTGGTCTACGTGTCCTTCAAAGTGAGCGAGGCCACCGAGCAGATGAAGCGCCAGGGACAACTGAGCGACGAGCTTGAGGTGACATACGTGGATTCGAATACCGACAAAACGTTCAGCAAAAATGACCTTGTGCTGCAACTCAACACCACCCTGGTGGAAGGTTTGAGTGACAGCAAGTACTGGCTGGACAGCGGGAGCGTAAAACGCAAATGAGCAATCTGACCCCAGAGCAAATCGCCCTCAGCGCCAGCTGGAATGCCGTCTACGAAGGTGCCGGCCAGGCCCTGGGCTGGGTGGACAAAAGCCGGGTTACGGCGCCCAAACTTGATCGCGATGCGGCTGACCTGAAGCTGGGCCTGTATCAGGCGCGCAACATGGCCCGCAACCTTGGCCGGGTAGCCACCACACCGATGACCACCGGCTTCTTCGGGTTGTCCCAGGCGGGCAAGTCCTACCTTATTTCAGCCCTGGCGGCAGGGGCCAACGGTGCGCTCGAGACCCAGTTCGGCCAGCAGCGTATGGACTTCATCGAGAACATCAACCCCAGCGGTGGCGGTACTGAAGCCACCGGGCTGGTGACCCGTTTCAGTCGTCTGGCCAAGCCCAGTGAAGACGACAACTTCCCGGTGGAGCTCAAGCTTTTCCGCGAAATCGAACTGGCGAAAATTTTTGCCAACACCTGGTTCAAAGACTTCGACCAGGAAAAAGTCTCCTTCGTGATCGACGACAGCGTGGTGCGCCAGGCCCTGCAACCTTTCGAAGGCCGCGAGCTGGGTCCGCTGCAGCCTGGGGTGAGTGCCGAAGACGTCGTGTCGTTGATGGATTACCTGAACCAGAGCTTTGAACAATCGCTCAAAGTTCTGCCCCATCACTATTGGCCGAAAGTCATCGACCTGGCCCCGCGCCTCAATCCCCAGGAGCGTGGCGAGCTGTTTTCGATTTTGTGGGGCAAGCAAGATGGCCTGACCCAGGTGTACCAGCAGTTGGGCGCAGCGCTCAATCGGCTGGGCATGCCCGACACCGTTTTTGCACCGCTGTCAGTGCTGGCTGAGCGCGTAGGCGATGAATTCAGCCGTCGCAACAGCATCATGAACGTCGACATTTTGGAGCGTTACGGCAGCGCCACTGACGTGCCGGTGTCGGTGCGCCCGATGGTCGAGGGTGTGTTGCATAACCCCGGCCCGATTTCCCTGGTGCAGTTGGCGGCCCTCACCGCCGAGATGACCTTCCGCCTGATTGAAGTACCGGCCGCGCAGATCGTCGAGCAAATGGACCTGCTGGATTTTCCCGGATATCGCGGGCGCCTGAACGTGACCTCCATCGCCAGGGAAAACGGCCAGACCAACTCGATTTCGCAACTGATCCGTCGCGGCAAGGTCGCGTACCTGTTCGAGCGTTATGTCGATGATCAGGAAATGAACGCACTGGTGGTCTGCACCAACAGCACCAAGCAAAGTGATGTCAACGATGTCGGCCCGGTGCTGACGCGCTGGATCAACGCGACACAGGGCGAGACCCCGCAAGAGCGTGGCGCACGTGCCACGGGCTTGATCTGGACCCTGACCATGTTTGACCTGTGCATTTCCCAGTCATTGAACAAGAAGTCGCGCCTGGAGCTGGAAGAAGAGTGGGACGGCATGATGACCCGCACCATGCTCGAGCGCTTCAAAGACTACCCGTGGATGTCGAACTGGCAAGGCGCCCAGGCGTTCAATAACACCTATCTGGTGCGCAAACCGCGCCATCAGGCCGCATTCATTGGTCGTACCGATGGCAACGAAAGCCATTTCACCGAGGACAGTCACAGCACGCTGGAGCTGATGGCCCAAACTCTGGTCGAGCGCCCGAATGTCAAAAAGTACATCAAGGATGCACAGCAGGCATGGGACGCCATGCTCACGCTCAACGACGGCGGTATCACCCGTTTCAGCGAAAGCTTTACGGAACTGGCGAACGTTGACTTCAAACTCAAGCGCATCCGCGAGCAACTGAACAAGGTACTCAACGGCAAAGCCTTGCACACCCTGGGCAGTTACTACGTGGCCGATGGCGCCGATATGGTGGCCATCAAGCGTACCCAGGCGCAGATGATTCTGGCCCAGCTCAAGCGCCGCGGCGGTGTGCTGGGCGAGCTGATCAACACCTTGCAACTGCCGAACGAAGAGATCCGCGAGCTTTACCTCAACGGCGTATACGAAGAGGACAGCGTGTCTGAGACGGGCGATACAGCTCAGGACTCCGCCAGGCAATCGATCGTTTATGCCAGCAGCAACGAGTTTGATTTTGGCGATGATTTCGGTGATTTGTCGGTGGACTTCGATGCCCCGGCCAGTGCTCCGTTGCCAGCGTCCAAGGCTCCCGAGCTGCAAAGCAACGAGCACAAATTTGCCCGTGCCGTGTTCAGGAACTGGGTGAAGTACTTGCGTGCAGTTCCGGAGCGTGAGGGTTTGATGCGTGCCCTTGAGCTGGATAAAACATCGATTGAAGCACTGGTTCAGGAGTTGATCCTCAGCGGTGACCGTCTCGGCTTGCAGGACCAGTTGATTCGCGTCGTGCTCAAGCGTGCGCAAAGTGGCTCGCGCCGCGACCAGATGGTCGAGCGCCAGGTGCTGGAAGTACAGCGCGTGCTGAGCGATTTTGTGGCCTGGTTCGGTTACACCGCTGAACCGCTTGAATCCCGTCCTAAAAGCCATGCCGGCAACCGCGAAGCGCTGTTTTCGTTCTACGGTGATGTGGCCAGAGACGCGTTGCCGCAGCTGCCTGCGCAGCCGATTAACCAGGCGCAGCAGTTCCTTGGCGACTGGTTGTCCGGGGTGGCGCACATCACCCTGGACAATGCCAGCCACGGCACCGGCAGCGAATTCACCCCTGAACAAAATGAACGCCTGGGCCATGTGCTCAAAGCGTTTGAAGCGAGATAAGCAATGTCAATTTTTGTCGATTTGGTCACCCTTGAACCCCACATTGCCGGTCAGGCGTGCCTGATCGTCAAAGACTGGACCGGTGGCCACGAGCGTCTGGAGTTCTCTGTCCAGCGTAACCAGGACGGCTATTTCCTGCAGGGCGACCAGCACTGGAGCAACAGCCAGTACTGGTTCAAGGTGGCGCACTTCAGTGCCGCCGCCAACGGCGAAGCGCTGGAAACCGTGGTTGGCCCGCAATTGGTCGACCCGGTACTCGAAGCGGGCTCCATGGCCACCTTGCGCTTCGAATTGCGCGAGCAGGGCGGTAACGGCCATTGCGATGCCGGCATGCTGATCCCGGCCAAGAACCTGCAATCATCCAGCGCCGCCACGGATGTCAAAGCCCCGGTACACCAGGACACGGGCCAGCTGAAAACCCCGGTGGCGCCAGTGGTGTTGCTTGAACCGGTTCCCGAGCCGGTTACCGAACCGGCTCCGGAACCCGTGCCGGTCATTGAGCCCGCACCTGCGGCCCCGCCGCCACCGGTGCCAGCCAGGAAAAAACCCTGGTTGTTGATGGTGCTCATTGCATTGCTGGTACTGGCCGCCCTTGCCCTGGGCGCATGGTTCTGGCTCAACAAAACACCCCCGGCAGTGCCTGAACCGATGCCACCGCAGCCTGTACCGGGCGATGCCGCCTGTACCCTGGAAAGCATGGCCGTGCTGCCTGAGCTGAGTGTTGTGCAGGCCTGCATCAAGAATTCGCCGGGCAGCGCCGAGTTGCTGGAAATCATCACCGTGGCCAAGGCCAACAACCATTGCGGCATCGCCCAGCGGCTGTACGCCAACCGTGCGCAAGCCGGTGACCTGCAAATTGCCACCGCCTACGCCCATGAGTACGACCCGAAATTCCATCAGGCCAGCCAGTGCTTTGCCGAGCCGGACCCGGCCACCGCGGCGTACTGGTACGAAACCATCCTCAGCCACGACCCTGAGAATGCCGAAGCCAAGGCGCGCTTTGAGGAGTTGAAACCGTGAGCCGTTTTGCATTGGCTGCCAGCGCTTTGCTGGCGCTGACCATCGGCAGCTCGCTGGCCCGCGCCGACGACAAGCCCTTGATTCAGGAAGGCAAGAAAACTCTGTTCCAGCGCGTGTTGACCACCCCGGGTTGTCAGCTCAGCAGTGCTGCTGGCGGTGATGCCGGTGCGGCGCAGCCAACATTCAGCCGCTTTTACGTATATGAACGGGCCCAGGCGGGTAATGCCGAGTGGCTCAAGGTCGGCCCTGACAGCTACGGCAAAACTATCGGCTGGTTGCCTGCAGCCTGTACCACGGACTGGAAGATGCAGCTCACGCTGGCATTCACCAACCCGGCCAACCGCGACCGTCTGATGTTCTTCAAAGACCGCGCCACCCTTGAAGGCATCCTCGATGCCCCGGACCCGGTGAGCAAAGTCGCGCCGTTGCGCGCCAAGCTCAAGCAAGGAGTACAGGCTCCGGGAGTACTGGCCCAGGAGCCGGAATACTTCGTTGACCTGCACAAGCAGTTTTACTTGCTGCCGGTGTTGAGCGGCGAAGAAGTCATGACCGAAGAAGGCTTTCGTACCCGCCTGTTGAATGTAGCGTCGGTGAGCAAGGCTGAAGACAAACCGCTGCAGGCCGGCGCAAACCCAGGCGCTACGGGGGCCGCGAAATCCAGCCAGTTGAAGGAATTCAGCGCGGCGGTGGTGTTTGTCATCGACTCCACGATCTCGATGGATCCTTATATCGACCGTACCCGCGAGGCCATTCGCAAGGTCTACAAACAGATTGAAAGCGAGAACCTGGGCAATCAGGTCAAGTTCGGTCTGGTGGCATTCCGTTCCAGCACCCAAGCCGTACCTGGCCTGGAATACGTGAGCAAAATGTACGCCGACCCGAACAAGGTCACCGGCAGCGAAGATTTTCTGGCCAGGGTGGCTGACCTCAAACAGGCCAAAGTGTCGAGCAAGGCCTTTGATGAGGACTCGCTCGCGGGCGTGATGCACAGTATCGACAAAGTGGACTGGACCCAGTTCGGTGCGCGCTACGTGGTGTTGATCACCGATGCGGGTGCCATCGAGGGCGACGACCCATTGAGCAGCACCGGGCTGAGCGCTGACCAGGTGCGCCTTGAGGCGGCCAACCCCGGCGTTGCGATTTACACCCTGCACTTGAAAACGCCGGCCGGGATCAAAGATCACGGCAAAGCCGAAGCGCAGTATCAAAACCTGTCGACTTACCCGGGCACCAATACCTCGCTGTACTACCCGGTCAACGCCGGTGACGTGCAAGCATTCGGGCGTAAAGTGGATGCGCTGGCCAGCGCGATTACCTCCCAGGTCAAGGCCGCCTACATGGGCGACGATGCCATTGGCAGCGCGCTGAACGCCAAGCAAGCGCCTGTCGCCGGCAAAGACCCGGCCGAGCAAAAACTGCTGGATGACGCGGCCCTGATCGGCCACGCGATGCAACTGGCGTACCTCGGTGAAAAAACCAATAGTCAGGCGCCGCCAGTGTTCCAGGCGTGGATCACTGACCGCGACCTGATCAAGCAAAACATCCCCACCACCGATGTCCGGGTGTTACTGACCAAGTCACAGCTCAGCGATTTGAGCGACGTGATGAAGCAGATTCTGGATGCCGCCAACGAAGGCCTGATTTCGCCGACCGAAATGTTCGATCGCCTGCGTTCCGTCGCCGCGACCATGGGCGCCGATCCCAATCAGCTCAAGCAGAACGGCAACGCCAGGCTGGCGGACATGGGTGTGCTCGGTGAGTACCTCGAAGACCTGCCGTACCAGAGCGAAGTCCTCAACCTGGATGAAGAAACCTGGAAGAGCTGGGATGGTCTGGCCCAGGAGAAATTCATTCGTAACCTGAACACCAAGCTGCGCCACTACCAGCGTTACAACGCTGACGTGGACCGTTGGGTGGCCTTGGCCAAAGACAGCGATGCACGGGACAACGTGTACCCGGTGCCATTGGAAATGATGCCTTAACGGGACGCCCATGCTCGATATTCAGGACATGCTGGTGCGCCGTGGCAGCGGTGCGCAGGCCCATAGCGTGCGGTTGCCAGCCTTGCAGGTAAAGGCCGGCGAAATCCTCGCCATCACCGGCGAAAGCGGCTGTGGCAAAAGTACCCTGCTCGAAGCCATCGGCCTGCTGCTGATGCCCGTCGAGCTGGGGCGCTTCAGCCTTGGTCCGGCGCGTCATGAGCCAGGGGCCAAGGCACTGGATATAGCCCGCATGCTCGCGGCCAATGACCAGCCGGCGTTGTCGGCGGTGCGTTCGCGGGACCTGGGGTTCATCTTGCAAAGTGGCGGCTTGCTGCCGTTTTTGAGCGTGCGCGACAACATCACACTGCCCCGCCGCCTGCTCGGCATGCCGGTCGAGAGTGCGCAGGTCGAGCGTGCCGTGCAGGCGCTGCGGCTGGAGGGCTTGCTGGACAAGTTGCCCCAGGCCTTGTCCATCGGCGAACGCCAGCGCGTGGCGTGCGTGCGGGCTATCGCCCATGAGCCGCAGTTGCTGCTGGCCGATGAGCCCACCGCGGCACTTGATCCCCACAGCGCCAGGCGTTTGTTTGAATTGTTGCTGAGTCTGGTGAATGAGCTGGGCTTGAGCGCACTGGTGGTGTCCCATGACTGGGCGCTGGTGCGCGACTTTGGTTTGCCGCGTCTGGGTGCCATCAGCGGTCAGGGAGAAACACGCTTTGAAGCCATGGATTAGCCGCCTCGGCCTGCTCGGCAAGCTGGCGGTCGAAGACCTCTGGCATGACCGCAAAGTGTCCTTGTGCATCGCCGCGTCGCTGGTGGCGGTGATCGCACCGCTGTTGCTGCTGTTCGGGCTCAAGCATGGCGTAGTCAGCCAGTTGCAGAACGAACTGCTCAGCGACCCGCGCAACCTTGAAGTGAAAATGCTCAGTAGCGGCAATTACGACACCGCCTGGATCGAGGGTTTGCGCCAGCGACCTGAAGTCGGTTTCGCCATCGGCCAGACCCGTTCGCTGAATACGCAGGCCGACCTGCTGGTGGGCCTGCAGCGTTTTGTCGAAAACGCCGAAATTATCCCCAGCGCGGCGGCTGACCCGTTGCTGAACCTGCCCGATATCACGTTGAGTGCCAATCAGGTGATCCTCAGTGCCCGTGCCGCCCAACGTCTGCAAGCCGATGTCGGCGACAGCGTGCGGGTGCGGGTGAGCCGCCGTCTGGAAGGCATCAATGAGCGCGGCGAGCTGAATCTGATCGTGGTCGCGGTACTCGACGCCGCCCGCTTTGGCCGCGCCGCCGGTTTCGTTGCACCGCCTTTATTGCTCGAGCTGGAACGCTTTCGCGATGGCTACCAGGTCCCGGCGTTTGGCCTTGCTACCGGCAAACCGGTCGGCGACTTGCAGCCGCTGTATGCCCGCGCCCGGGTCTATGCCCGTGATATCGATAGCGTGGCGCCGCTGGAACGCTGGCTGAACCAGCAGAACATCGAGACATCGAGCCGCCTGGCCGATATCGACAACGTCAAAGCCATCAACCATGTACTGGGGCTGATCTTTGGCGTGATCGCCGGGGCCGCTCTGATTGGCTGCATCGCCTCGATGATCGGTGCGTTCCTGGCCAATATCGACCGCAAACGCAAAAGCCTGGCGGTTCTGCGATTACTGGGCTTCAGCAGCCCGGCAGTGGCCGGGTTCGTGATCGCTCAGGCGTTGCTCTTAAGCCTGGCCGGCTATGTCGGCGGGCTGGCGTTTTATGGCGTGGGCAGCCTGCTGTTCGACCATCTGCTGGGCAGCAGTCAGGCCACCGGCACCTTTGTCTGCCACATCACTGTCTGGCACGGGCTGGCAGCCCTGCTGATCGCCCTGTTGGTCGCTGCACTGGTCGCCGTGATCGGCGCCCTGCGGGCCATCAGCATCCAACCTGCGGAGAGTCTGCGTGAGTTATAAATCTGTTGTTGCGCTCGCATTCCTGAGCCTTGGCTACCTGCCCGGCGCCTCGGCGGCGGCCTGGGACGAGAAATTCTACAACCCGGCCGCCGACGCCAGTGACGTCGTATTGCCCATGCCCTGCGACGGCTCGATGGTATTTCGCAAGGTGTTCATTCCCGTTACCGGCCCGCTGGACGACTACCCGATCAATATCGGTCAGGACAGCGCCGAATGGGGGTATGTGGAGCAGAAGCGCCCCGCGTTTATTTCCGGCAGTTTCACCGGCAGCAAAACCGACAAGTCCCGTTATTACTTGATGGCCAAGTACGAGATGAGCCAGTTGCAGTATCAGGCTCTGACCGATGAAACCTGCCCGGTGCCGTCGAACAAGCTGCGCTTGCCGCAGGTGGCGATCAGTTGGGTACAAGCCATCGAAGTGGCCGACAAATACAACCTGTGGTTGCGTAAAAACGCTGCCGCCGCGCTGCCCAAGGAAGATGGTGCGCTGGGCTTTTTGCGCCTGCCGACTGAAACCGAATGGGAGTTCGCCGCCCGTGGCGGGCTGGAAGTGGGGGCCGCCGAATTCAGCGATACACGCTACCCGATGCCGGACGGCCTGAACGCTTATGAGTGGTTCGGCGGTGCGCAATCGTCCAACGGCAAGCTGCAACTGGGCGGGCTACAAAAACCCAACCCGCTGGGCCTGCACGACATGCTCGGTAACGCCGATGAAATGATGTTCGAGCCCTTTCGCCTGAATAAGCTCGATCGGCAACACGGTCAGGCCGGCGGCTATGTGGTACGCGGCGGCAACTACCTGACGCCCCAGGCGGACGTGCGCACGTCCTTGCGCAAAGAAGAGCCTTACTACAACGCCGACGGCCAGGTTAAGAATAAAACCACCGGCCTGCGGCTGGTTCTGGTGTCGCCGACACTCACCTCGCGCGAGCGTGTGGGCAGCATCGAAAAGAGCTGGCAGAGCCTCGGCACGGGCGCTGTCCAGGGTGACACCGGGAAAGACCGCGGCGCGGTCCAGGAGCTGAACTCGCTGGCCTCCGCGGTGGAAGACAAGGCCCTCAAAGAAAAGCTCCAGGCCCTGGAAAACCAGCTGCGTGCCAGCAATCAGCAGCAGGAAGAAACCCGCGACCAGGCGATTCGCGCCAGCCTCAATCTGGGGGCGTTCCTGTGTACCAAAATGCTCGATGACGGCCAGTACCTGGACTTCCTGCAGAAAAATTACGCCCTCAATTGCGAGTCCGAAGACAAGGACCCGAGCTGCGACATGCGCAAAGGCAAGCTGGACGAACAGAAAGACCGTCTGCACAAACTCAGCCGTTATTACGCCAGCAGCCTGGTGGAGTCGGCGTCCTTGTACGGCCAGTCCCTGCTGGAACCGCAGGTGCCGGTGATGGAAGAAATCATCGGCCAGAACAAACAACTGCAAGAACTCAAACCTTACCTGCGCACTCACTGGGCGAATCAGAAGACCTATCTGCAAAAGCAGAGGATCGACACTGACGCCTGGTTGAAGAGCTGCAAATCGGTCACCCAATAAGCCCAATACCTGCTTCAACAAGGAGAAATACGATGATGCGCAGCCTGTGGTCCTCTTCCCGGTTACTGATCAGTTCTGTACTCACAGGCAGCCTGCTGTTGGGCGGTTGCGCCAGCACGGGCAGCAGCATGGTCGATCCGCGCCTGACCCAGAGCTCGGACGCCCAGTTCTTCAGCAAGTCGGGCTATCAGGCCTGCGCCATGGGGGTCGGTACCGGTGTATTGGCCTGTGTACTGGCCGATAGCGGCAATAAAACCGTGTGCATGATTGCTGCGGGTGTCACCGCATGTGGCGTGGCAATGGGCGCCAACTACTACCTGGATCAGCGTCGCAGCGAATACTCCAACACCAGCGAGCGTTTGCAGAAGTACAACAGCGATGTGCAGCTGGACACCCAAAAAGTAGTGTCGCGTACCGCGACGGCTCAGCAGGTGATCAAGGATGACCAGGCGCAGATCGCGCAGATCAAGCGCGACCTGGCCAGCAAGAAAATCGATCAGGCCCAGGCTAAAAAACAAATCGCCATGGTTGACGGCAACATTGCTCAGTTGCGCCAGGAGCTGGACAACATGCGGGTCAAGGTCAAGGGCTATAACGACGTGGTGCAAGCCGAGCGTGCCCAGGGCAATGCCCCGGAGCTCAAGCAAATCGACGCCAATATCTCGAAGATGAACGAGAAAGTCGCCAGCCTGCAAAAAGAAGTCGATGGCTTGTACAGCCAGCGCTCTGCAATCACTCTGGGTTGAGACGATGAACGCACGATTGATACTGGGTTTCGGTATTTTGCTGGCGTTGTCCGGTTGCGCCACACAGCCGGGTGAATGTGATGCCGGCAACCGTGACGCCGGGCTGTTCACCAAAATGAACTGCGACGCCGGTGGCGGTTACAGCGAGCAGATTCGTCAAAACGAATTGGCGCTGGCCAAGTCGCAGCAGGAAAATGCGCTGTTCCATCAGGTCTACGAAAACATTGCCGCGCAACAGGCGGTGTCGCGCACCGACCTGCTGGGCCAGCAAAAGTCCCAGGCGGCATTGAACCAGTCGCTGAACCAGTTACTGGGTTCGCTCAAAGCCCGCAGTGGCAACAAGGCGCAGGTACAGCAGCAGATTGCCGGGCTTGAACAGCAGCTCCAGGCCGCCCGTGCCAAGCCGGCCAGCAGCGCTGATCCGGCGCTGGTGGCCGCCAGGCAGCAGGAGCTCAAGACGTTGCAGAAGAAGGTGAACCAGCTGCAATTCAGCCTCGGTTACGAATAACCCTGCATCCCCGTCCAGTCGGCGGCCAAGTGCCGCCGACCCTTTTTCAGGAAGCCACTGCATGCAGCGCATTACCCGGGATGAGCACGCCAGCTCCACAGAGCTGGATGTGCTGGAAGCGAAAATTGCGCTGATCCTCAAGCATTTCCCGCCGTCGGTGGCGAGCGTCTACGCGATCCCGCGCATCGGCAGCGGCAATGTGGTGGAGTGGTGGACGGAGCTGGGCGGCCAGCCTACGCGCTTCCACGAGTTGAACGAAGATCAGCAGGCGGCGTTGCTGGAACGCTATCGCCAGCGCCAGGAAACCCTGGGCTTGCTGGCCGATGAGCTGGTCGCGCGCGGCCAGGCCGAACAGGCCGCCAGCTTGCGTTCACTGATCCGCCCGCCGGACCTGAACAATCTGTACAGCGTCAACGGTGACCCGGTTGTGGTGCGTTGGGGGCTGCAGCCGCGGGCTGCGGTCGTGGCCCCGCCGCCGGCACCCGCGCCAGCCCCGCGTCCGGTGGTGCGCCGGGTAATAGTGTGGCGGGTCTGGCGCGGCTGGTTGTGGCTGCTTGCCGGGTTATTGGGGTTGGGGCTGTTGCTGTGGGCGTTGTGGCAGTGGCGTTTGCCACTGATGAACCTGTGGCCGGGCCAGAGCAGTTATGCCTGTCGGGCCAAGGTACCGGGTGGCGGGGAGCTGCCGCCGGAGTTTGTGGTGATTCTGGACACCTCGGGCTCGATGAACCTGAACATTGCCGCCACCAAGGCTGACGAAGACTGGTATTTCAAGACGCGCCCCCGACCGGCGGCTGACGACCCGCGCACAATCAGGATGTTCAGCCCACAAACCCGGCTGGACGTGGCCAAGGCCTCGTTGTCGGGAATGATCAATAACCTGCACCCGGACATTGATACGCGCTTGATGACCTTCGCCGGCTGTTCGCAACAACCGGATCACGGCGTTTTCAACGCGGCCCGGCGTGGGCAATTAATCGACGGGATTCAGCGTTTGAACGCCGACGACGGTACTCCCCTGGCGTCGAGCCTGAAAAAGGCCGCGCGCACGGTCAACGGCCGTGACCGCGATGCGGTGATTGTGATGTTTGTCGACGGTGACGATGGCTGTAACCAGAACGTGTGCAAGGTGGCGCAGACCATTGCCACCGAACAGCCACGTCTGCGGGTCAACGTGGTCAATATTGGCGACAGCTCGCTGTCTGACTGCATCGCTGAAAATACCGGAGGCAGTATTTACTCCAGTCGCAACGCCAGCGATTTGGCCGATGCGTTGAAAGAGGCCACCGGCCCGGTGTCGGAATGTGAATGATCGCGGCGAGTCTGCCCGGCGTTTGACGCGCTGACGACCGGGGCTCGCAACACATTCCGTATCCATTGCGACCCTGCCCCGGGTCGTTGATTCGCGCAGGATGGACGCTTTGTGAACTCAAGGAGTGAGTCATGTCGCTGGCCATCGTTTACAGCCGAGCCAGAGTGGGCGTCGAGGCCCCGGCCGTTACGGTCGAAACGCATCTGGCCAACGGGTTGCCGGCACTGACCCTGGTCGGGCTGCCGGAAACCGCAGTCAAGGAGAGCAAGGACCGGGTACGCAGCGCGATTCTAAACTCCGGGTTTGAGTTTCCGGCCCGGCGTATCACCCTCAATCTGGCGCCTGCCGACCTGCCCAAGGACGGCGGGCGTTTTGATCTGGCCATTGCTCTCGGCATCCTGGCTGCCAGCGGGCAAATCCCCGCTGTATCCCTGGCCCAGGTCGAGTGTCTCGGTGAACTGGCCTTGTCGGGCGCCATCAGGTCGGTGCAGGGCGTACTGCCTGCCGCCCTGGCAGCCCGTGCTGCGGGCCGGGCTTTGCTGGTGCCGCTGGCCAATGCCGAGGAAGCCTGTCTGGCCTCCGGCCTGACGGTCATCGCGGTCGAACACTTGTTGCAGGCAGTGGCGCACTTCGCCGGCCGTACAGTGCTTGAACCTTACGGCGCCAGTGGCTTGCTGCGCGAGAGCATGCCTTATCCGGACTTGAGCGATGTACAGGGCCAGCTCTCGGCCAAGCGGGCGTTAGTGATTGCCGCTGCTGGCAGCCACAATTTGTTGTTCACCGGGCCGCCCGGCACGGGCAAAACCCTGCTGGCCAGCCGTCTTCCGGGGTTATTGCCGCCCCTCAACGAGCAAGAGGCGCTGGAGGTGGCGGCCATTCAATCGGTGGCCAGTCATGTGCCCCTCAAGTGCTGGCCGCAGCGTCCGTTTCGCCAGCCGCACCATTCGGCTTCCGGCCCGGCGCTGGTTGGCGGCGGCTCAAAACCCCAGCCGGGCGAGATCACTTTGGCGCACCACGGGGTGTTGTTTCTGGATGAACTGCCCGAATTCGATCGCAAAGTGCTGGAGGTGCTCAGAGAACCGATGGAATCGGGATTTATCGTGATCGCCCGGGCCCGGGATCGAATGCGGTTTCCGGCCCGCTTCCAGCTGGTGGCGGCAATGAACCCCTGCCCCTGTGGCTATCTGGGAGAGCCCACGGGCCGTTGTCGCTGTACCCCGGAGCACATCCAGCGCTACCGCAACAAGCTGTCCGGGCCCTTGCTCGATCGCATCGACCTGCACCTGACCGTGGCCCGCGAAACCACCTCGCTCAACCCCGCTCTTGCCTGCGGCTTGACCACGGCCAGCGCCGCCGCGTCAGTGGCTGGTGCCCGTGAACGGCAGCTGCAGCGCCAGGGCTGTGCCAATGCTTTTCTGGACCTGCCCGGGGTGCGGAGCCAGTGCAGGCTCAGTGCTGTGGATAACACCTGGCTGGAGACGGCCTGCGAGCGCATGGGCCTGTCGCTGCGGGCCGCTCACCGGTTGTTGAAAGTTGCACGAACCCTGGCCGATCTGGAGCAAGTGGACGCTATAGAGCGCAAGCATCTGGCGGAGGCATTGCAGTACCGGCCGGTGAGCGGGTAACGGGCCTGACTCACGCCATGCGCCTGACCACCGGCAGTTCCATCGCGGCCACTTCGTGTTGCAAGAAATCGCTCAGACGGCGCAAACGTTCGCCGCCGGGGCGGGTTTTGGGCCACACCAGATAGTAGTTTTCGCCGCTGGCCACGGCGGTTCTAAAGGGCAGGCTCAGACGATCCTGAGCAACGTCTTCGGCCACCATCAGCAGGTCGCCCATTGAGATGCCGTAGCCACGGGCGGCGGCGATCATGCCCAGCTCCAGGGTGTCGAATACCTGCCCGCCCTTGAGGGACACCTGGCCGCTCAGGCCCATGCAGTCGAGCCAGCGCCGCCAGTCGCGACGGTCAGGTGTGGGGTGCAGCAGTTCAGTGGCCGCCAGACGCCTGGCATCCCATGGCTGGTCGTCTTGCAGGTTGGGCGCGCCGACGGGAATCAGCATCTCCGGGAACAGCAATGTGGCCTCCCAGTCGGGCGGGAAGTGACCGTTGCTCAGCAGCACCGCGCAGTCGAAGGGTTCCTGGTTGAAGTCAACATGGTCGATATCCATCCAGGCGCTGGTCAGTTGCACTTCATTGCCCGGCTGCAAATGGCGAAAGCGGCTGAGGCGGGCCAGCAACCAGCGCATGGTCAGGGTCGAGGGGGCCTTCATGCGCAAGATGTCATCTTCGGCACGCAAGGTGGTACAGGCGCGCTCCAGGGCGGCAAAACCTTCGCGCACGCCCGGCAACAGCAAGCGGGCAGATTCGGTGAGTTGCAAGGTGCGGCCATTGCGCTGGAATAACCGGCAGGCGAAATGCGCTTCCAGGGTTTTGATATGGCGACTGACGGCGCTCTGGGTGATCGACAGCTCTTCGCCCGCCCGGGTAAATGAGCTGTGGCGGGCCGCGGCTTCAAAGGCGCGCAAGGCATAAAGCGGAGGAAGGCTACGTGACATGAGGATTATTCCTGGGCGCAACACTAAACAGTGGAAAATTACGGATCTATATATGAGTTTTAATCATGTCATGGATCGTTTTTATCCCTTTGCTTAAAACACTCAACGCGCCGAGAATCAAGCCCTTCAACGCACCTA
>Ga0302347_1002219_pt1 | contig 20399 bp, 17 predicted proteins | sample PhyWR1_FD_202178 | JGI IMG/M metagenome (GOLD analysis project Ga0302347, IMG submission 202178) | Leaf surface microbial communities from wheat plants in UC Gill Tract Community Farm, Albany, California, United States - DLSL W.R1 (v2)... | ecosystem: Host-associated > Plants > Phyllosphere >...
GGAATGGTTGAAAAACTTTCCAAGAGGATTTTGAAATGGCAGCAATTACTGCAGCGCTGGTCAAAGAACTGCGCGAGCGTACCGGCGAAGGCATGATGGATTGCAAGAAAGCCCTGGAAAAGGCTGACGGCGACATCGAAAAAGCCATTGACGACATGCGTGCCTCGGGCGCCATCAAGGCCGCCAAGAAGGCTGGCAACGTGGCTGCCGAAGGCGCTATCGCCGTCAAGACCGACGGCAAGGCCGCCGTACTGCTGGAAGTGAACTCGCAGACCGACTTCCTGGCCCTGCAAGACGACTTCAAGAACTTCGTCGCCGAAAGCCTGGAAGAAGCCTTCGCCCAGAAGCTGACCGACGCCGCTCCGCTGATCGCCTCGCGTGAAGCTGCCCGTGAAGCCCTGGTCGCCAAGTGCGGCGAAAACGTCAACATCCGCCGCCTGGTACGTGTGGAAGGCGACGTGGTCGGCGCCTACCTGCACGGCAACAAGATCGGTGCTGTCGTTGTCCTGAAAGGCGGTGACGTCGAGCTGGCCAAGAACATCGCCATGCACGTTGCAGCGTCCAACCCCGAGTTCCTGGACTCGTCGGAAATCTCCGCCGAAGCCATCGAGCGCGAGAAGGGTGTCTTCCTGCAGCTGAACGCCGACAAGATTGCCGGCAAGCCGGAAAACATCGTTGAAAACATGATCAACGGCCGTATCACCAAGTTCAAGGCTGAAGCCTCGCTCAAAGAGCAGGCGTTCGTCATGAACCCGGAAGTCAAGGTCGGCGAGCTGGCCAAGAAAGCCGGTGCTGAAATCGTTTCCTTCACCTACTTCAAGGTTGGCGAAGGCATCGAGAAGCCAGTCGACGACTTCGCTGCCGAAGTTGCCGCACAGGTTGCTGCTGCCAAGCAGTAAGACAGCCCCGTCTGTCGCCCCAAAGAGGCTGCCCGCTCACGCGCGCAGCCTCTTTGTCAAAGCGGCGAGGCGTTTACACGACGCTGCCGCCGCTGGCGCCGAAACGGTGCCACGCTACAGTTAGCAGGCTGCAAACAGCCCGCACGAATTTTCTACAGTACGCCGCAGGAGAGACTCGCAATGGCTCAGCAGGTGAGTGGTCGCCAACCTCGCTATAAACGCATTTTGCTCAAACTTAGCGGCGAGGCCCTGATGGGCTCCGAAGACTTCGGGATCGACCCGAAGGTGCTTGATCGCATGGCCCTTGAAGTAGGGCAGCTGGTCGGTATCGGTGTGCAGGTCGGCCTGGTCATCGGTGGTGGCAACCTGTTCCGAGGGGCTGCGCTGAGCGCCGCCGGCATGGACCGCGTTACCGGCGACCACATGGGGATGCTGGCTACCGTGATGAACGCCCTGGCCATGCGCGATGCGCTGGAGCGCTCGAACATCCCGGCACTGGTCATGTCGGCCATCTCCATGGTGGGCGTCACCGATCACTATGACCGTCGCAAAGCGATTCGCCACCTCAACTCCGGGGATGTGGTAATTTTCTCCGCCGGTACCGGCAACCCGTTCTTCACCACCGACTCGGCAGCCTGTCTGCGAGCCATCGAAATCGATGCCGACGTGGTGCTGAAGGCGACCAAGGTCGATGGTGTGTACACTGCCGATCCATTCAAGGACCCGCACGCCGAGAAGTTCGATCGCCTGACCTATGACGAGGTCCTGGATCGTAAGCTCGGCGTGATGGACTTGACCGCAATCTGCCTGTGCCGTGACCACGGCATGCCATTGCGGGTATTCAACATGAACAAGCCAGGCGCCCTGCTGAACATCGTGGTGGGCGGCGCTGAAGGCACTCTGATCGAGGAAGGCCAAGCATGATCAACGACATCAAGAAAGACGCGCAGGAGCGCATGACCAAGTCCATCGAGGCCCTGGGCCGCAACCTGGCGGCCATCCGCACCGGTCGCGCGCACCCAAGCATTCTGGACAGCGTCAAGGTCACTGCCTGGGGTAGCGAGATGCCGCTGAACCAGGTCGCTGCGATCAGCGTCGAGGACGCGCGCACCCTGAAGATCGTCGCTCACGACAAGAACCTGAGCGCTGCCATCGAAAAGGCCATCCTGACCTCCGACCTCGGGCTGAACCCGTCGAGCGCCGGCACCACCATCCGTGTGCCGATGCCTGCTCTGACCGAAGAAACCCGCAAAAACTACACCAAGCAGGCCAGCGGCGTTGCCGAAGACGCCAAGGTCGCCGTGCGCAACGTGCGTCGTGATGCCCTGGCGGACTTGAAGAAGCTCACCAAGGACAAGTCCATCAGCGAAGACGAAGAGCGCCGCGCTGCCGATGACATCCAGAAGCTGACGGACAAGTTCGTCGCCGAGGTGGATGCAGCCTTCAAGGCCAAGGAAAAGGACCTGATGGCCGTCTAAGGCCGGGTTTTTTTAATGGAAAAGACCAAGCCAGCGGTGCCTCCCTCGGTGCCGCGTCACGTCGCGATCATCATGGACGGCAACAATCGCTGGGCGAAACGGCGCTTGTTGCCTGGCGTTGCCGGGCACAAGGCGGGCGTCGATGCCGTGCGCGCAGTCATCGAAGTGTGCGCCGAGGCCGGCGTCGAAGTGCTGACCCTGTTTGCCTTCTCCAGTGAAAACTGGCAGCGACCTGCCGATGAGGTCGGTGCATTGATGGAGTTGTTCTTCTCGGCGCTGCGCCGCGAGGCACGTCGCTTGAACGACAACAACATCAGCCTGCGCATCATCGGCGACCGCTCGCGCTTTCACCCGGAGTTGCAGGCTGCCATGCGCGAAGCCGAGGCGCTGACCGCAGGCAACAGCCGCTTCATCCTGCAGATCGCCGCCAACTACGGTGGGCAGTGGGACATCGCCCAGGCCGCGCAGCGGCTGGCGCGTGAAGTTCAGGCTGGCCATCTTCGCCCCGACGACATCACCCCAGGGTTGTTGCAGGCGTGCCTTGCGACCGGCGAGCAGCCTTTGCCGGACTTGTGCATCCGCACCGGCGGCGAGCATCGCATCAGCAATTTCCTGTTGTGGCAACTGGCCTACGCCGAGTTGTATTTCTCCGACCTTTACTGGCCGGACTTCAAACACGAGGCCATGCGCAGTGCATTGGCTGATTTCGCTTCGCGCCAGCGCCGCTTTGGTAAGACCAGCGAGCAGGTCGAGGCTGGAGCGCGTGCTTAATGCTTAAACAACGCATCATTACCGCGCTGATCCTGTTGCCCATAGCGCTGGGTGGGTTCTTCCTGCTCGAGGGGGGCAACTTCGCCCTGTTCATCGGTCTGGTGGTAACGCTCGGCGCCTGGGAGTGGGCACGGTTGGCGGGGTTGATGGCTCAGCCCCTGCGTGTCGCCTATGCCTTGGTCGTTGCCGGGGCCTTGATGCTGCTGTACATCCTGCCGGAGCTTGCACCCTGGGTGCTTGGGGCTGCCGTCATCTGGTGGGGGTTGGCCACTTGGCTGGTGCTGACGTACCCACGCACCAGCGAACTGTGGGCCAGCGCTGCCTGCCGGCTGCTGATCGGCCTGCTGGTGTTGCTGCCGGCCTGGCAAGGCCTGGTGCTGCTCAAGCACTGGCCGCTGGGCAACTGGCTGATCCTGTCGGTCATGGCTCTGGTCTGGGCCGCCGACATCGGTGCGTACTTTTCCGGCAGGGCCTTCGGCAAGCGCAAGCTGGCGCCGCAGGTCAGCCCTGGCAAAAGCTGGGAAGGCGTGTACGGCGGGCTGGCGGTCAGCCTGGTGATCACCCTGGTGGTGGGTATCAGCCGAGACTGGAGCATTGGTCAGCTGCTGCTGGGTCTGGCAGGCGCTGCGCTGGTGGTCATGGCCTCGGTGATCGGCGACCTGACCGAAAGCATGTTCAAGCGCCGCTCGGGCATCAAGGACAGCAGCAATCTGCTGCCTGGCCACGGTGGCGTGCTCGACCGCATCGACAGCCTGACGGCGGCCATCCCATTGTTCGCCGTGCTGTTGTGGGCGGCTGAATGGGGTGTGATGTGAGTCAAGTGCAACGCATTACCGTGCTGGGGGCCACCGGCTCCATTGGTCTGAGTACCCTGGACGTGATTGCCCGCCACCCTGAGCGCTATCAGGCCTTCGCCTTGACCGGCTACACCCGCGTCGAGGAGCTGTTGGCCCTGTGTGTGCGGCATCGCCCGGTCTACGCCGTGGTGCCGAGCGCCGACGCGGCGGGGCGCCTGCGTGCAGGCCTGGCAGCGGCAGGGTGCGCTACCGAAGTGCTGGAAGGCGAAGCCGGGTTGTGCCAGGTCGCCTGCGCCAGCGAAGTGGATGCGGTCATGGCCGCCATCGTCGGCGCCGCCGGCCTGCGGCCGACCCTGGCCGCCGTGCAGGCCGGCAAGAAGGTGCTGCTGGCCAACAAGGAGGCCCTGGTCATGTCGGGCGCCTTGTTCATGGACGCCGTGCGTCAGTCGGGCGCCGTGTTGTTGCCCATCGACAGTGAGCACAACGCCATCTTCCAGTGCATGCCCGGCGACTACGCGCGCGGGCTGAGCGCTGTGGGTGTGCGCCGCATTCTGCTGACGGCCTCGGGTGGACCGTTCCGCCAGACATCGACCCAGGCCCTGCAGGACGTCACGCCCGAACAGGCGTGCGCCCACCCGAACTGGTCGATGGGGCGCAAGATTTCCGTCGATTCGGCCAGCATGATGAACAAGGGCCTGGAGTTGATCGAGGCATGCTGGCTGTTCGATGCGCCGCCCAGCTTGGTTGAGGTGGTGGTGCACCCGCAGAGCGTGATCCACTCCCTGGTTGATTACGTCGACGGTTCGGTGCTGGCACAGTTGGGTAATCCGGACATGCGTACACCCATCGCCAATGCCCTGGCCTGGCCAGAGCGAATCGATTCCGGGGTCGCGCCGCTGGACCTGTTCAGCATTGCGCGCCTGGATTTCGAGGCGCCCGATGAGCAGCGTTTCCCTTGCCTGCGCCTGGCACGACAGGCGGCGCAGGCAGGCAACAGCGCCCCAGCCGTGCTCAATGCGGCCAACGAAGTGGCGGTGCAGACGTTCCTCCAGGGCCGTATCCGCTTCCCGGAGATCGCGAGTATGATCGAACAGGTACTGGACCAGGAGCCCGTGGTGCCGCTGACTTCGCTGGAAGCAGTGTTTGCCGCCGACCAGCGCGCGCGCGAGCTGGCCTGGGCCTGGCTGGACCGCAACGGCCGCTGAGGCGGGCTCGCCCGGTCATCGACGACAGCACCCCTATTGACCCATTGCTCATCATTCGGAGATGGACATGACAGCGCTCTACATGATCATCGGTACGCTCGTCGCCTTGGGTGTGCTGGTCACCTTCCATGAGTTCGGCCACTTCTGGGTGGCGCGTCGCTGTGGCGTGAAAGTGCTGCGGTTTTCCGTGGGCTTCGGTACGCCGCTGGTGCGCTGGCATGATCGCCAGGGCACCGAGTTCGTCATTGCAGCCATTCCACTGGGTGGCTACGTGAAAATGCTCGACGAGCGCGAAGGCGACGTGCCCCCTGCACTGGTGGGTCAATCGTTCAATCGCAAGCCCGTCGGCCAGCGCATCGCGATCGTTGCCGCGGGGCCGGTCGCCAACTTTTTGCTGGCCATCTTCTTCTTCTGGGTGCTGGCGATGCTCGGCAGCCAGCAGATCCGACCGGTAATCGGCACCGTCGAGAATGGCAGCCCGGCGGCAGCAGCAGGGCTGACGGCCGGCCAGGAAATCGTCTCAGTGGATGGCAAGTCGACCAACGGTTGGTCGGCGGTCAACCTGCAATTGGTTCGCCGCCTGGGTGAGAGCGGCACGCTGAACATCGGTGTGCGCGATGAAGGCAGCAGTACCGATCAGCAGCGCCAGGTGAAACTCGACCAGTGGTTGAAAGGTGCCGATGAGCCCGATCCGATTCGCTCGCTGGGGCTTCAACCCTGGCGCCCGGCCATCGAGCCGGTGCTGGCCGAGATCGACCCCAAGGGGCCGGCCGGGGCGGCGGGCTTGAAGACCGGCGACCGGTTGTTGGGCATCGGCGGCCAGTCGGTGAACGAATGGCAGCAGGTGGTCGATAGCGTGCGCGCGCGGCCCGGCGCCCAGGTGGTAGTGCGTGTGGAGCGCGACGGTGCGCCCTTGGACGTACCGGTAACGCTGGGCGTGAAGGGCGAGGGTGAGGCGGCGGCAGGCTACCTGGGGGCGGGCGTCAAAGGCGGTCAATGGCCGGCCTCGATGCTGCGTGAAGTCAGCTATGGGCCGCTGGAGGCGGTGGGTGAAGGCCTGTCGCGCACCTGGAACATGAGCGTGCTCACGCTTGGGTCACTGAAGAAAATGCTGTTCGGTGAGCTCTCGGTAAAAAACTTGAGTGGACCGATAACCATTGCTAAAGTGGCGGGCGCTTCAGCCCAGTCCGGCGTGGGGGATTTCCTGAATTTCCTGGCCTACCTGAGCATAAGCCTGGGGGTTCTTAACCTGCTGCCCATCCCGGTACTGGATGGGGGGCACTTGCTGTTCTACCTGGTTGAATGGGCGCGCGGTCGTCCGTTGTCTGACCGGGTACAAGGTTGGGGGGTCCAGATCGGTATCAGTTTGGTCTTGGGGGTGATGTTGCTCGCCCTGATCAACGATCTGGGTCGACTATAAAAGCTTCGCTCAATTGCGAAACCTGTCGTTCATGACGGCAGGTTGTTTATTGCCAGTTGGAATAAAAGGACTTCATGAAACGTCTGTTGCTAACTGCGGTGCTCTCCGCACTGATGATCGCTGAAGTTCACGCCGAGTCCTTCACCATCTCCGATATCCGCGTCAATGGCCTGCAGCGGGTTTCCGCCGGCAGCGTCTTCGGTGCCTTGCCCCTGAACGTGGGCGACCAGGCCGATGACCGGCGCCTGGTGGAGTCGACCCGCTCGCTGTTCAAGACCGGGTTCTTCCAGGACATCGAGCTGAACCGTGATGGCAACGTGCTGATCATCAATGTGGTCGAGCGCCCGTCGGTGTCGAGCATCGAGATCGAAGGCAACAAGGCGATCAGTACCGAAGACCTGATGAAGGGCCTGAAGCAATCGGGCCTGGCCGAAGGCGAGATCTTCCAGCGTGCTACCCTCGAAGGCGTGCGTAACGAGCTGCAGCGCCAGTACGTGGCCCAGGGCCGCTACTCGGCCGAGGTCGACGCCGAGGTGGTGCCTCAGCCGCGCAACCGTGTGGCCTTGAAGATCAAGATCAACGAGGGCACCGTCGCTGCCATCCAGCACATCAACATCGTTGGCAACAACGTGTTCGATGACGACACCCTGGGTCAGCTGTTCGAGCTCAAGACCACCAACTGGTTGTCGTTCTTCAAGAATGACGACAAGTATGCCCGCGAAAAACTGTCCGGTGACCTGGAGCGTCTGCGTTCCTACTACCTGGACCGCGGCTACATCAACATGGACATCGCGTCCACCCAGGTGTCCATCACGCCTGACAAGAAACACGTCTACATCACCGTCAACATCAACGAAGGCGAGAAGTACACCGTCCGTGACGTGAAGCTCTCCGGTGACCTCAAGGTGCCGGAAGACCAGGTCAAGTCGCTGCTGCTGGTGCAGCCGGGCCAGGTGTTCTCGCGCAAGGTGATGACCAGCACGTCCGAGCTGATCACCCGCCGCCTGGGTAACGAAGGCTATACCTTCGCCAACGTCAACGGTGTGCCTCAGCCAAACGACCAGGATCACACCGTCGACATCATGTTCGTGGTCGATCCGGGCAAGCGTGCCTACGTCAACCGCATCAACTACCGCGGCAACACCAAGACCGAAGACGAAGTGCTGCGCCGCGAAATGCGTCAGATGGAAGGCGGCTGGGCCTCGACCTACCTGATCGACCAGTCCAAGACCCGTCTGGAACGGCTGGGCTTCTTCAAGGACGTGAACGTCGAGACCCCACCGGTGCCGGGCACCGACGATCAGGTCGACGTGAACTACAGCGTCGAAGAGCAGGCCTCCGGTTCGATCACCGCCAGCGTCGGCTTTGCCCAGAGCGCAGGCTTGATCCTGGGTGGCTCGATCAGCCAGAGCAACTTCCTGGGTACCGGTAACAAGGTTTCCGTTGGCCTGACCCGGTCCGAGTACCAGTCGCGATACAACTTCGGCTTCGTCGATCCCTACTTCACTGCCGATGGCGTGAGCCTGGGTTACAACGCCTTCTACCGCAGCACCAACTACGACGACCTCGATGTCGACGTGGCGAGCTACGCGGTGGACAGCCTGGGTGCCGGTGTGAGCCTGGGTTACCCGATCAGCGAGACGTCGCGCCTGACCTATGGGTTGAGTGTGCAGCAGGACAAGCTCAAGACCGGTAAGTACACCGTTGACGAGATCTTTGATTTCATCAACAAGGAAGGCGAGAACTTCACCAACTTCAAAGCCTCGATCGGCTGGTCCGAATCGACGTTGAACAAAGGTGTGCTGGCGACACGCGGTCACTCTCAGAGCCTGAGCCTCGAAACCACGATTCCAGGCAGCGACTTGTCGTTCTACAAACTGGACTACCGCGGCCAGCTGTTCAAGCCACTGAGCCAGAACTACACCCTGCGTCTGCACACCGAACTGGGTTACGGTGACGGCTTCGGGGGTACCTCCGGTCTGCCGTTCTACGAGAACTACTACGCGGGCGGCTTCAACTCGGTTCGCGGCTTCAAGGACAGCACCCTGGGGCCGCGCAGTACCCCAAGTAAAAACAATCCGGTGAACGGCACGATTGAAGACCCCGACCAAGACCCGCTTCCATTCGGCGGTAACGTCCTGGTCCAGGGCGGCGTCGAGTTGCTGTTCCCGCTGCCGTTCGTCAAGGATCAGCGTTCCCTGCGCACCTCGGTCTTCTGGGACGTGGGTAACGTGTTCGACACCAACTGCGGCAACAAGCCGGACTGCACCAAGGTCGGCTTCTCCGACATGGCCAGTTCGGTCGGTCTTGGCGTGACGTGGATCACGGCCTTGGGCCCGTTGAGCTTCAGCCTGGCGATGCCGATCAAGAAGCCGGACGAGGCAGACACCCAGGTGTTCCAATTCTCTCTGGGCCAGACCTTCTAAGGTCGGCCCTTGCTTAACGACAACGGTTTATCCAGGAGTTCATCGTGCGCAAGTTGACCCAAATGGCCGTAGTGGCCGCGGCGCTGGTCGCCACCCCGGCTTTCGCCGAAATGAAGGTTGCCGTTCTGAACTATCAGATGGCACTGCTCGAGTCCGATGCCGCCAAGAAGTACGCCGTGGATGCCGAAAAGAAGTTCGGCCCTCAGCTGACCAAGCTCAAAGGCCTGGAAAGCAGCGCCAAGGGCATCCAGGATCGCCTGATCAAGGGCGGTGACAAGATGCAGCAGCAGGAGCGTGAGCGCCTGGAACTCGAGTTCAAGCAAAAGGCCCGTGACTTCCAGTTCCAGTCCAAGGAGCTGAACGAAGCCAAGGCCGTTGCCGACCGCGACATGCTCAAGCAGCTCAAGCCCAAGCTGGACGGCGCCGTCGAGGAAGTGATCAAGAAGGGCGGTTACGACCTGGTGCTCGAGCGCGGTGCGGTCATTGATGTCAAGCCTCAGTACGACATCACCCGCCAGGTTATCGAGCGTATGAACCAAGCCCGTTGATATGACTGTGACCATGACGCTTGGCCAACTGGCCGAGACCCTCGGGGCCACCCTCAAGGGCCCCGAGACGCTGCAGATCACAGGCCTTGCCACCTTGCAGGAGGCCGGGCCGGGTCAGTTGAGCTTTCTTGCCAACCCGCAGTACCGCAAATACCTGGACGAGAGCCAGGCGGCTGCCGTGCTGCTCAAGGCCGCCGATGCCGAGGCGTTCGCCGGTCATGCCCTGATCGTTGCCGATCCCTACCTGGCATATGCCCGCATTTCCCACCTGTTCGACCCCAAACCCAAGGCTGTGGCGGGGATTCACCCCAGCGCCGTGGTGGCCGGGGATGCCCAGGTAGACGCGACGGCCAGTGTCGGGCCTTTCGCGGTCGTTGAAAGCGGTGCGCGTATCGGCGCCCATGTCACCATCGGTGCCCACTGCTTCATCGGTGCCCGCTGCGTGATCGGCGAAGGGGGCTGGCTGGCGCCGCGGGTCACGCTGTATCACGATGTCACCATTGGCAAGCGGGTGGTCATCCAGTCCGGCGCAGTGATCGGTGGTGAAGGCTTTGGCTTTGCCAACGAGAAAGGCGTGTGGCGCAAGATCGCCCAGATTGGCGGGGTCAGCATTGGTGACGATGTGGAGATTGGTGTGAACACGGCCGTGGACCGTGGCGCCTTGTCCGACACCTGCATCGCCGACGGCGTCAAGCTCGACAACCAGATCCAGATTGCCCACAACGTGCAGATCGGGGAGCATACGGCCATGGCCGCGTGCGTGGGTATCTCCGGCAGTACGCGTATCGGCAAGCATTGCACCATCGCCGGTGGCGTGGGCATGGTCGGTCATATCGATGTCTGCGACAACGTTTTCGTGTCCGGAATGACCATGGTGACCCGCTCGATCACCGAGCCGGGTGGCTATTCTTCCGGGACTGCCATGCAGCCTCTGGCTGACTGGCGCAAGAGCGCCGCGCGTATCCGCCACCTGGACGACATGGCCAAGCGTCTCCAGCAGTTGGAAAAACGCGTCGATACCGTGACCTCAGGTGGGCAGCCGACATCAGAAGGCTGATACCATTTCCTGAGCAAGAGTGAACAGTCGCTAGCTGGCTCCTCTTTGGATTGCAAAAGGAGCGTGTGGTCAGCACCTGCGCTCCCTATTCTTATACAGGCTTCCCCCCCGAAATGATGGACATCAACGAGATTCGCGAATACCTGCCTCACCGTTACCCGTTCCTGCTAGTGGACCGCGTGACGGATCTGGATTACGAGGCCCAGAGCATTCGTGCCTACAAGAATGTCAGCATCAACGAGCCGTTCTTCAACGGTCACTTCCCGGCGCACCCCATCATGCCCGGCGTCCTGATCATCGAAGCCATGGCCCAGGCGGCCGGCATCCTCGGTTTCAAGATGCTCGATGCCAAGCCTGCCGACGGCACCTTGTACTACTTCGTAGGCTCCGACAAGCTGCGTTTCCGTCAGCCGGTGCTGCCGGGTGACCAGCTGGTGCTGGAAGCGAAGTTCCTGAGCCGCAAAAGCATGATCTGGAAATTCGAATGCCGTGCCCTGGTCGACGGCAAGGCAGTATGCTCGGCCGAAATCACCTGCGCGGAACGCTCCCTATGAATTCGATTGATCCTCGGGCCATCATCGACCCTTCGGCCAAGCTGGCCGAAGGCGTCGAGGTGGGCCCTTGGTCGATCGTTGGCCCCGATGTCGAAATCGGGGAGGGCACCGTCATCGGCCCACACGTTGTGCTCAAGGGGCCGACCCGGATCGGCAAGCACAACCGTATCTTTCAGTTTTCCTCGATTGGCGAAGACACCCCGGACCTCAAGTACAAGGGTGAGCCCACCCGCCTGGTGATCGGCGATCACAACGTCATCCGTGAAGGCGTCACGATCCACCGCGGTACCGTGCAGGATCGCGCCGAAACCACCGTCGGCGACCATAACCTGATCATGGCCTATGCCCACATTGGCCATGACAGCGTGATCGGCAGCCACTGCATTCTGGTCAACAACACTGCGCTGGCGGGCCATGTGCATGTGGGCGACTGGGCGATCCTGTCCGGGTTCACCCTGGTGCACCAGTATTGCCACATCGGCGCCCATGCGTTTTCTGGCATGGGCACGGCCATCGGCAAGGACGTACCCGCGTTCGTCACCGTTTTCGGCAGCCCCGCCGAAGCGCGCAGCATGAACTTCGAAGGCATGCGCCGCCGTGGTTTCAGCGACGAGGTCATCCATGTGCTGCGTCGCTGCTACAAGATCGTCTACCGCCAGGGCCTGACGGTGGAGGATGCATTGCGCGAACTCGAAGCGCCGGCGGCGCAGCATCCCGAGGTCGAGCTGTTCCGCCAGTCGATCGTGAGTTCGGCCCGCGGCATCACTCGCTGACATGGCCCAGCTCTGCGTAGCCCTGGTCGCCGGTGAAGCCAGCGGCGACATCCTCGGTTCCGGCTTGATGCGCGCCTTGAAGGCGCGCCATCCCGATGTGCGCTTCATCGGTGTCGGTGGCCCGCTCATGGAGGCCGAAGGCCTGCAATCCTACTTCCCCATGGAGCGCTTGGCCGTCATGGGGCTGGTCGAGGTGCTCGGTCGCCTGCGTGAATTGCTCAAGCGCCGCAAGCTGCTGGTCCAGACACTCATCGAGCAGAAGCCGGACGTGTTCATCGGTATCGATGCGCCCGACTTTACGCTGGAGATCGAACTCAAACTGCGCCAGGCGGGGATCAAGACCGTCCATTACGTCAGCCCTTCAGTGTGGGCATGGCGGCAAAAGCGCGTGTTGAAGATACGTCAGGGTTGCGACCTGATGCTGACATTGTTGCCGTTCGAGGCCCGCTTCTATGAAGAGCAGGGCGTGCCGGTGCGATTCGTCGGCCACCCGCTGGCCGATACCATTGCCCTGCAGGCGGATCGGCCCGCGGCGCGCGCCGCCCTGGGCCTGGGCGATGGCCCGGTGGTCGCCCTGATGCCAGGCAGCCGTGGGGGCGAAGTCGGGCGCCTGGGTGCGCTGTTCCTGGATGCAGCGCAACGTCTGCAGCAGCAGGTGCCGGGTGTGCGCTTCGTGCTGCCCTGTGCCAACGCCGCTCGCCGCGCGCAGCTCGAGCAAATGCTCGAGGGCCGCAACTTGCCGTTGGCCCTGCTCGATGGCCGCTCGCACGAGGCGCTTGCCGCGTGTGACGCCGTCCTGATCGCATCGGGTACGGCCACCCTGGAAGCGCTGCTGTTCAAGCGGCCCATGGTAGTCGCCTACCGCCTGGCGCCGCTTACCTACTGGATACTCAAACGGCTGGTGAAAAGCCCCTACGTGTCCTTGCCCAACCTGCTGGCGCGCCGTGCACTGGTGCCCGAGTTGCTGCAAGACGCCGCGACCAGCGAAGCGCTGGTCGATGCGCTGCTGCCCTTGCTGCGCGACGGTAGCGGGCAAACCGACTCGTTCGACGAGATTCACCGCACGTTGCGCCGGGATGCCTCCAATCAGGCCGCCGACGCCGTGCTGGCCTTGCTGGAGAAACGCTGAGATGCAGTTCGGTCTGGATTTCAACCTGGTCGAAGACTTGGTCGCCGGCGTCGACGAAGTGGGCCGCGGCCCCCTGTGTGGCGACGTGGTGACGGCTGCCGTGATCCTTGACCCAGCACGCCCGATCCTGGGGCTGAACGACTCGAAGAAGCTGACCCAGGCACGCCGTGAGGCCTTGTTCGACGAAATCTGCGACAAGGCCCTGAGCTTTTTCATTGCCCGCGCTGAAGTCGAAGAAATCGATCGCCTCAATATCCTGCATGCCACCATGCTGGCCATGCAGCGCGCGGTGGAAGGCTTGCACATCACCCCGAACATGGCCTTGATCGACGGCAATCGCTGCCCGCAGCTGTCGGTGCCCTCGGCACCGGTCGTGCAGGGGGATGCCAAGGTGCCCGCCATCGCGGCGGCTTCGATCCTGGCCAAGGTGACGCGGGATCGCGAAATGGGCGCCTTCGAGCTGATCTACCCCGGGTACGGCATAGGCGCGCATAAAGGCTACCCGACGCCGGTCCACCTGGAGGCACTGGCACGGCTCGGGCCGACGCCCATTCATCGTCGATCGTTTGCGCCCGTGCGTGCCGCCTGGGGTGTGCGTGAGGCTGTGACCGCCTCGCTGATCTGATACCCAACCCTGCCGTATCCAGGGGCTTGAGGCCCTGTGGGGTCGGGCTGGACCACGTTCCCGGGCATTTGCTCAGGCCGCCCTGCCGTCGCGCAGGGGCAACCGGCCCTCAAAACCCCTGCCCAATTGAGCTACAATCGCGCCCTTGTCGTTAAGCATTGCTACAGGATCATTCATGTCGGTTTCCTTCGTTCACCTGCGCGTCCACTCCGAATTCTCGCTGGTCGACGGTCTGGTCCGGATCAAACCGCTGGCCAAGGCGCTGGCCGGGATGAACATGCCTGCGGTGGCGATCACCGACCAGAGCAACATGTGCTCGCTGGTCAAGTTCTACAAGGCGGCCATGGGGGCGGGCATCAAGCCGATCTGTGGTGCGGACCTGTGGTTGGCCGGTGAAGATGCGCAGGCGCCGCTGTCGCGTATCTGCTTCCTGGCCATGAACCCTCTGGGCTACCGCAACCTGACCGAGTTGCTTTCCCGGGGCTGGACCGAGGGCCAGCGCAATGGCCTGGTCATCATCCAGCGTGACTGGATTGCCGCGGCCAGCGAAGGCCTGATCGCGCTTTCGGCGGGCAAGGAAGGCGACATCGGCATGGCGTTGCTGGGGGGGCGCAGTGAGGAGGCGCAAGCGCTGCTCGAGGACTGGATGGCCATGTTCCCCGAGCGCTTTTATGTCGAAGTCCAGCGCACCAGTCGCCCCAGGGACGAAGAGTATGTGCATGCCGCCGTGGCCCTGGCCGATCGGCTGGGTGCGCCGCTGGTGGCCACCAACGATGTGCGTTTCATCAAACAGACCGATTTCGACGCCCACGAAACCCGTGTATGCATCGGTGAAGGCTGGACGCTGGACGATCCGCGTCGCCCGCGCCTGTACAGCGACCAGCAATACCTGAAATCGGCCGAGGAAATGGCCGAGCTGTTCAGCGACCTGCCGGACGCCCTGGCCAACACCGTCGAAATCGCCAAGCGCTGCAATATCCAGGTGCAACTGGGCAAGTACTTCCTGCCTGACTTCCCCACGCCCAATGGCATGGGGATCGACGATTACCTGCGGCACGTGTCCCACGAAGGGCTGGAAGAGCGCCTTGCGGTGCTGTGGCCGAAAGAGACCACGCCCGACTACGAGCAAAAGCGCCAGGTCTACCTCGATCGCCTGAAGTTCGAGCTGGATATCATCATCCAGATGGGCTTCCCCGGTTACTTCCTGATCGTGATGGACTTCATCAAGTGGGCCAAGAACAACGGCGTACCGGTGGGGCCTGGCCGAGGCTCGGGTGCAGGTTCGCTGGTGGCCTACGTGCTCAAGATCACCGACCTCGACCCGCTGGCCTACGACCTGCTGTTCGAGCGCTTCCTGAACCCTGAGCGGGTGTCCATGCCCGACTTCGACGTCGACTTCTGCATGGACGGCCGGGACCGGGTCATCGACTACGTGGCAGAGGCCTACGGGCGTAATGCCGTGAGCCAGATCATTACCTTTGGCACCATGGCGGCCAAGGCCGTGGTGCGCGACGTGGCACGCGTGCAAGGCAAGTCCTACGGCCTGGCCGATCGTCTGTCGAAGATGATTCCGTTCGAAGTGGGCATGACCCTGGAGAAGGCCTACGAGCAGGAAGAAATCCTGCGCGACTTCCTCAAGGGTGACGAGGACGCTCGCGAAATCTGGGACATGGCCCTGAAGCTCGAAGGCGTCACGCGCGGTACCGGCAAGCACGCCGGTGGCGTGGTCATTGCGCCGACCAAGCTTACTGATTTCTCGCCCATCGCCTGCGACGAAGAAGGCGGTGGCCTGATCACCCAGTTCGACAAGGACGACGTGGAGGCGGCGGGCCTTGTGAAGTTCGACTTCCTGGGCCTGCGCACCCTGACCATCATCAAGTGGGCGATGGAGATCATCAACCGTGAGCAGGCCAAGAAAGACCTGCCCGACCTGAACATCGACTTCATCCCGCTCGATGACCGCAAGACCTACGAGCTGTTGCAGAAGGCCGAAACCACAGCGGTGTTCCAGCTCGAATCGCGCGGCATGAAAGAGCTGATCAAGAAGCTCAAGCCCGACTGCCTCGAAGATCTCATCGCCTTGGTGGCACTGTTCCGCCCCGGCCCGCTGCAGTCGGGCATGGTAGACGACTTCATCAACCGCAAGCACGGACGTGCCGAGCTGGCCTACCCGCATCCGGACTATCAGTACGACGGCTTGCAGCCGGTGCTGGCGCCGACCTACGGCATCATCCTGTATCAGGAGCAGGTGATGCAGATCGCCCAGGTGATGGCGGGGTACACCTTGGGTGGCGCCGACATGCTGCGTCGGGCGATGGGCAAGAAGAAGCCCGAGGAAATGGCCAAGCAGCGCGGCGGTTTCATTGAAGGCTGTGCCAATAATGGAATCGATGGGGATCTTGCGGGCAACATCTTTGACCTGGTAGAGAAGTTCGCAGGTTACGGCTTCAATAAGTCTCACTCGGCCGCCTATGGCCTGGTGTCCTACCAGACAGCCTGGCTCAAGACCCACCACCCGGCACCGTTCATGGCCGCGGTGTTGTCGGCGGACATGCACAACACCGACAAGGTGGTGGTGCTGGTCGAGGAAGTGCGCACCATGAAGTTGCGTCTGGACGCGCCAGATGTGAACTTCTCGGACTTCAAGTTCACCGTCAACGACGATGGCCGCATTGTCTATGGCCTTGGCGCCATCAAGGGCGTGGGTGAGGGGCCTGTGGAGGCGATCGTCGAGGCCCGTGCCGAGGGCGGCCCGTTCAAGGACCTGTATGACTTCTGCGAGCGCATCGACCTCAAGCGCGTCAACAAGCGCACCCTCGATGCGCTGGTACGCAGTGGCGCGCTGGACCGGCTCGGCCCGCATTTTCATGACGAGATCAAGGCTTACCATGCCCACATCGACATCAACCGGGCCATCCTGCTGGCGGCACTGGGCGATGCCATCAAGGCGGCCGAGCAGACGGCCCGCACGGCCGACAGCGGTCACATCGACCTGTTCGGCGGCATGTTCGACGAGCCGGACGCCGACGTGTATGCCAGTTATCGCAAAGCGCGACCACTGACGCTCAAGGAGCGGCTCAAGGGCGAGAAGGACACGCTGGGGCTTTACCTCACCGGTCACCCGATCGATGAATACGAGGCTGAAATCCGCCGCTTCGCGCGCCAGCGCATCATCGACCTCAAGCCCTCGCGCGAAACCCAGACCATCGCCGGCATGATCATCGCCCTGCGGGTCATGAAGAACAAAAAGGGCGACAAGATGGGGTTCGTCACCCTGGACGACAGGTCTGGCCGCATCGAGGCCTCGCTGTTTGCCGATGCCTATATCACGGCCCAGTCACTGCTGCAGAACGATGCGATGGTGGTGGTCGAAGGGGAGGTCAGCAACGACGATTTCTCAGGCGGCCTGCGGCTGCGGGTCAAGCAGGTGATGACCTTGGAGGATGCCCGTACCAAGCTGGCCGAGAGCCTGCGCCTGAAGGTCGCCCACGAGGCGCTCAAGGGCGATCGCCTCAAGTGGTTGGGTGAGTTGATCACCCGTCACCGCGGCGCCTGCCCGATCACGCTGGAATATACCGGCAGCGATGCCAAGGCCATGCTGCAATTTGGCGACCAGTGGGCCATCGACCCCGCAGACGGGCTGATTCAGACCCTGCGTGACCAGTTCGGACGTGAGAACGTCTTTTTGCAATACCGTTGAGCCGCTCAACATTTAATCTCGACCTGAAGGCGCCTGATCCCTTAAGGTATGGCGCCAAACGGATCAACCGGCCGGCCGCCTGGCCGTAGACCCAAGACGGATGACTATGAACCCGAACTTTCTCGACTTCGAACAGCCGATTGCCGACCTGCAAGCCAAGATCGAAGGCCTGCGCCTGGTAGGCAACGACAATTCGCTGAACATCAGCGATGAAATTGCCCGTCTGCAAGACAAGAGCAATACCCTGACCGAAAGCATCTTCGGCAACCTGACCAGCTGGCAGATCGCTCGCCTGGCACGTCACCCGCGTCGTCCCTATACCCTGGACTACCTGCAGCACATCTTCACCGAATTCGAAGAACTGCACGGCGATCGCCACTTCTCCGACGATGCTGCCATCGTTGGCGGTACCGCACGCCTGGACGGCAAGCCGGTCATGGTCATCGGGCACCAGAAGGGCCGCGAAGTGCGGGAGAAGGTTCGCCGTAACTTCGGCATGCCGCGCCCTGAGGGCTACCGCAAGGCGTGCCGTCTGATGGAAATGGCCGAGCGTTTCCGCATGCCGATTCTGACCTTCATCGACACGCCGGGTGCCTATCCAGGTATCGACGCCGAAGAGCGTAACCAGAGCGAGGCCATCGCCTGGAACCTGCGCGTGATGGCGCGCCTGAAGACGCCAATCATCGCTACGGTGATCGGTGAAGGCGGGTCGGGCGGCGCGCTGGCCATCGGCGTGTGCGACCAGCTGAACATGCTGCAGTACTCCACCTACTCGGTCATCTCGCCCGAAGGCTGCGCTTCGATCCTGTGGAAGACGGCCGACAAGGCTGCCGATGCCGCCGAGGCCATGGGCATCACGGCTGAGCGCCTCAAGAGCCTGGACATCGTCGACAAGGTTATCCCGGAGCCACTGGGTGGCGCTCACCGTGACCCTGCCGCCATGTCCGAAAGCATCCGCGCCGAGCTGGTGCAGCAGCTGGACATGCTCAGCGGGTTGGACCACGACGCACTGCTGGCTCGCCGTTACGATCGTCTGATGAGCTACGGCGTCTGATCGCCTTCGGGGCCGTCTGTCGGCCCCTCGGGTGAGCCTGGAACCCAGGCTCACCCGCATCCGTCACTCAGGTTGATGGAAGCCTTGATGATTGATCCCGCCCCCTGGCTTTGCGCCCGCACCTGGTACGTCGCCCTCTCTGGCGGCCTGGACTCCACCGTTCTGCTGCACTGGCTCGCCACCTACGCCCGCAGCCATCGTGCACCGCCGCTGCGCGTGATTCACATCCAGCATGGCCTGCAACCGGTCGCGCGGGCGTGGCCTGCCCATTGCCAACGCGTCTGCGATGACCTGGGCATCGAGCTGCAGGTCATCGAGGTCGACGTCGCCCCGGGCCCGAGCCTGGAGCAGGCTGCCCGCCATGCCCGTTACGCCGCCTTCGAGCGGGTGTTGGCGGCAGATGACATGCTGTTCACTGGCCAGCACCGCGACGACCAGGCTGAAACGCTGCTGTTTCGCCTGCTGCGGGGCGCGGGGTTGCGCGGCCTGGCGGCGATGCCGAGGGAGCGGGCGCTGGGGCAGGGCAGGCTGGTCAGGCCTTTGCTCGGTTGCTCCCGGCGACAGTTGCAACACTATGCACAGGCGCACGCGTTGGGCTGGGTCGAGGACCCTTCGAATGCCGACACCCGGTTTGCCCGCAACTATCTGCGCAGGGAGGTTCTGCCGTCCCTTCGGCAGCGCTGGCCGCAAGCCGGGCAGAACCTGGCCCGTGCCGCCGACCACCTGGGCGAAGCCCTGAGCCTGCTGGACGAGCTGGCCGAGAGCGACCTGGCGCCGGTACGCCAAAATGCCCCTGCTGTTTGGCTTGGACTCGATTCGCTGGACCTGGCCGGCCTGCTCGCGCTTTCACCTGCACGCCAACGCAATGCGTTGCAGTATTGGCTCAGCCACCGAACCCGCTTGCCCGACACGCGCCACTGGGCCGGCTGGGCGGACCTGCGCGACGCCGCTGGCGATGCCTGCCCCGTGTGGCAACTGAGCGATGGCCAACTGGTGCGCAGCCAAGGGCGCATCTGGTGGCTGAGCGGCGACTGGTTGCAAACGCCGCGTCAGGCCATGGCTTGGGAAAACGCCGATGAGCCGTTGGCCTTGCCGGGCAACGGCAGTGTGCGACTTGTTGGCGCAGGCTCGCTGACGGGCCTGCGTATCGGCTACCGTCAGGGCGGGGAGTGGCTGGACATCCCAGGACGCGGGCGGCGTGATCTCAAGCGCCTGCTCAATGAGCTGCAAGTGCCGCATTTTCTGCGCATGCGCCTGCCTCTGCTTTTCCAAGGTGAGCGGCTGCTGGCGGTGGCCAACCTGCCCAGTTTGGCTCAGGGGGATTACCGGCTGCATTGGCAGTTGCCGACGCGCGCGCAAGGTTTGAGCTAGTGGGTACATTCGGGTAGACTACCCTCCCTTCTTGATACAGCTTCTGTGGGTTCCGCGAAAACACAGGAGTTGCCGATTACCAAGCAGTTTTTTGCTGGGCTGATTCTTAGAAATGACGAGCGAGCGCCCTGCCAGGGTTACCCCTGGTCTGTACACACGCGGCAGTTTTTCGAGATGCACTGTGATTGACGCAGGTGATCGGGGGCGTTTGCCCTCCTTCGCTATCTCCGGCGGCGCTGGCCGCTTTAACGCAGACTTCTAGGGTTTTTCATGACGCGCTACATATTCGTCACGGGCGGTGTTGTTTCTTCATTGGGGAAAGGCATTGCCTCGGCTTCCCTGGCGGCCATCCTGGAGGCGCGGGGCCTGAAGGTCACCATGCTCAAGCTGGATCCGTACATCAACGTCGACCCAGGCACCATGAGCCCGTTCCAGCACGGTGAAGTATTCGTCACCCAGGATGGCGCCGAGACCGACCTGGACCTGGGCCACTACGAGCGGTTCATCCGCACCACCATGACCCAGAACAACAACTTCACCACCGGCCGCGTCTACGAGCACGTGCTGCGCAAGGAACGCGGCCGGTGGTGAA
>Ga0302347_1002225_pt1 | contig 20382 bp, 19 predicted proteins | sample PhyWR1_FD_202178 | JGI IMG/M metagenome (GOLD analysis project Ga0302347, IMG submission 202178) | Leaf surface microbial communities from wheat plants in UC Gill Tract Community Farm, Albany, California, United States - DLSL W.R1 (v2)... | ecosystem: Host-associated > Plants > Phyllosphere >...
GATTTTATCAAAAGCACTTCCTTGGTTAGAAATGGCATCTTCTTCTATTCCCCAAGCAAATTTGGCATAAGTACTTTCACTTGCTGCATTTTCTACATTCAGGATGTCGAATAACTTCAAATCTGTGGAATAAGCACCACAAGTTCCGATTCTGATAATAGTTTCAACCTCATATTCTGTAAATAATTCGAAAGAATATATCCCGATACTTGGGAATCCCATTCCGCTTGCGCCAACAGTAATTTCTTTACCTTTATAATTTCCTGTGTAGAAATAGATATTTCTTGTTTGACTTACCAGTTTGGCGTCGGTCAAAAAGTTATCAGCAATATATTTTGCTCTAAGTGGATCGCCGGGCATCAAAACCGTCTTTGCGATTTCTCCTTTTTTAGCACTAATGTGAACACTCATTTTTATGAATTTTTTTAAGACCGTGAATATAAAATTTATAATCCGATTACTGAAATTGATTCTGAAATAAAATTCACAAGCTTGATTAATTTATTTATATCTTTCAATAATTCCTGACAGATAGGTTTTATACTTTTCACTCACCGGGATTCTTTCGTCGCCAATAGTTAAGCTGTTTTTACCAACACTTTGCAAATGTTGAAGCGAAATAATATGCGAATTATGGACTCGGATAAAATTATCAAAATTCATCTTTTCCATGATTGATTTCATTGTTTGATGTACAATCAGTTTTCTGTTATGAGTATAAATCACAATGTAATCTTTCAGCGCATTGATTCTCATAATTTCATCCAGATTCAGTTTCACATCTTCATTATTGGATCTTACGAAGATGAAAGATTCTTTCAAAGCATTACTCGTTTCCTGCAGGATTCTTTTGTTATTATAAAGATTAAAACACTTGTAAGTCGCCTTCAGAAATCTCTCGAAAGAAAAAGGCTTCAGAAGATAATCAATCACATCCATCTCAAAACCTTGGATGGCGCAATTGTCATAAGCCGTTGTAATAATCACATTTGGGAGTTTGTTAAAGCTTTTCAGAAATTCTATTCCGGAAATGTTCGGAAGATTGATATCCAAAAAAATCAAATCAACAGAGTTATTCTGTAATACATTGATGGTTTCTTGGATGTCATAACAATTCGCTACAAGATTCAGAAAAGGGATTCTGGAGATATATTCCTCAATCACGTGATGAGCCAATTCTTCATCATCTACTATTATACAATTCATATTTAATTTAATTGAAGTTTTAAACTGATTTTGTACTCGGTGCCATTATCATTAATATTCAATTGATATTTTTCAGGATAAAGCAAATCGAGTTTCATTTTTGTATTCTTGATACCAAGCTGATTATTATCTGTTCTGTCACTCGGTTTGTTCTCGTAGAAATTTTTGACATTGAAGTCCAAAATGTGATTTTTCAAATAAACTTTGATATCAACAGGACCTTTTCCAAAATCTGCATATTTGAAAGCATTTTCTATGAAAGTCAGAAGTAACAAAGGTTCAATTTTATAAGCCTCGAAGTTGCCATAGAATTGGCAATTGATATTATTGAATTTGTTAAACCGAATCGACTGAATTTCGATGTATTTTTTGATATTGATGATTTCGTCATTCAGATTATTTTTCTGCCCATTTTTATCATTCAGAACATAACGCATAATATCAGATAAAACCAAAATCACTCTCGGCGTATCTTTGGATTGTATGATTGATAACGAATAAATACTGTTCAGCGCATTGAAGAAAAAATGAGGATTGATTTGTTCTCTCAGGATCTTCAGTTCGCTGGATTGTCTTTCAAATTCCAAAGCTTTTATCATTTTCTGATTTTCCATCCATTTGTCAACAAAGAATAATAATGTGCTGAAAATGATTGAAAACAATCCGATTTTGAAAAAGATGTCGTGGAGATTCAGTCTTTTATGCATCATTCTTTCCGGTCTTGGGAAACCTTTTGGCGGAAAAGGTGGACGATGCATTGGTGGAAAAAATAAAATAGTCAATCCAATGTATATCACAAAAAACAAAATCACGATGATAAAAATTGTCTTTGGTTCTTGTTTGATAATATAAGGCAATGACCAATAATAATTGAGATAAAATAAAAAAATGGCTGCCACAAAAATCTGTAGATTGATTAGAAACAGAAAATTCCCAAAGACAGAATAATCCATTATCAATTTGAAAACGATAAGAATTATCCAGATAATCCAATGATAGATGTAGGTCGTTTGTAAGCGTTTCAGAAACGTTTTCATAACAAGTATTTAAATTCTTTTTTTAACCGCAAAATTCCTCCAATATCAGAATTGAAGGAATTATTGCTTAGTGAAATTTTTGGATTTCGTATTCAATCTTCATTGAGTCCAGTTCATCTACCGAAATCCGAGGAATGGATGAGCTTTCTATTTTTTGTACCACAAGACTGGCGGTTTTTTTAGCCTGTAAGCTGTCTTTGAAAACCTGTTCGCCAGCTATTGCCGGTATATAAGGCTGATCTATAAAGGTTTTCTTGTTTTTGATGATTTTATAACCATAACCTGCCTTTTGTTGAGTGATTTTGATGTCAATTGGATTGCTTTTTTTCTGACATGCTATTAAACATATCCCGGAAAAAAGCATCGATTTCCACAAAGTTTTAGTCATCATCGTTTTGTGTTTCGTTTGGATGTAGAACCCAGATATCATCAAAGTAAGAAGAGCCGCTGTTGCCTGTCAAAACATAACCATAAGTTCCGAATGAGAATGCACAAGCACTTTCTCTGGAAGAACCTTCGAAGGCTGATCTTTCTGTCCAATCGTCTGTAGAAGGATTATATTCCCAAGTGGAGTTGGTAACACCGCTTACAGATCCTGTGGAAACATAGCCCAATCCGTTAGCTGAAAAAGCTGCAGTAGAAGCTCTGTTTTGAGTGTCGTCATCATTGCTCGTGTCTGCTTTTCTAGTCCAAGTTTCTGCCGATGGATCGAATGCCCAGAAATCTGCAACAAGACTGTTGTTATTGGTTCCGAATCCTACGTAAGCAATCCCGTTGATGACGAAAGCTGCTCCGTCTCTTCTTTTAGATCCTCCTAAACTTACAATGCTGCTCCAGCTGGATGTTGCCTCGTCATATTTATAAAAATCTTTCAACTCACTTCCATCGTACCCTGTTCCTACAAAACCTTTGCTTCCTACTCCAAAAGCTAAAGCTGCGTATCGACCAGTTCCAGGAAAATCTGCAATCTGCGCCCAAGAATTAGAAGAAGGATCATATTTGTAAAAATCATTCAGCTTGTTAAGACCATCATATCCCGTTCCTACATAGCCATAAGAAGTGGTTGCGAAACCAACTGCAGAACTTCTTTTCACACCAGGGAAATCTGCTTTCTGAGTCCAGGAATTAGCATCGGGATCGTAGCTCCACAGATCATTATAATAATATTCGCCATCGTAACCTCCGGTTAAATATCCTTTGCCATTTACCACAAACGCAGAAGCATTGGAACGCGGTTTACCGTCTAAATCTGAAACCCTTACCCAATTTCCTACCAACTCATCATCATCATCATTTTTGCAACTTGATAATAAAAATATCCCTGCAAGAGCAAGGATTAAAACCGAAAGTCTTTTGTCCATTCTTATTTTTTGATGCAAATGAATTTCATTCTCAGGATATTTGAAAATTTTTTAGACGAATGTGCATTTTTTATCGTTAAACTCATTTATTGTTTCGATGCTTTTTGAATTTTAATTTAAAATCAAATTGGTCTATAGAAAATCACGACTTGTCGAAAACTAACAGTGAAAGGAAGAAAATATTTTAGCTCTAGCTTGTACGCCCGTATGTTTACAGAAAAAAATGTACAAATATGTCTTGTTGTGTGTTACAATTCTCCTTCTCTATTCTTGTGAAAGAGAAAGTAACACTTATGAAGTAGGAAACTCCTTGGTGTCTGCCCAGTCCAAAGTAGTTATGATAGATACGCTCACGCTGAAAATGTCAACTATAATGAAGGATTCTGTGATTACATCAGGGAAAAGCGCAATGTTGGTGGGGAATATCAAAGATAATACATTTGGTAAAGTGACATCAGCTTCTCTTTTTGAACTCACGCCGTCCAGTTATTCTTTGGCGACAACGACCAATGTTGTTTTTGATTCTATAGTAATGTATCTAACGAATAATGATTTTTATTATGGAGATACGCTCAAAACCTTCAAGATGGATGTTCATCCGTTGGAGAATAGAATCAAACTTAATAATGGCTATCTTTATAATAACAGTGATTTCAAATATTCCTCTACTTCAATAGGAAGTGCAGAATTTCTTCCCAGACCTAATACAGACAGTAGTTTTGTGAAGATCAGGTTGGATCAATCTTACGGTCTTGGAATCTTTAATCTATTAAAAAGTAAGGATGCAAGCAGCCAGGAATATTTTCTTAATTTTTACAAAGGTTTAGCATTGGTTCCGTCTTCTGATAACAATGCAATGCTCCGTTTTGGGATTAATTCTTCTTATCAGGTTCAGATTAGTAAAACAACCAAAGAAAAAGTATCAAACACAGTCAGACTATATTATCATACAGCTTCTGTCAACGGGACAGAAGAAGTAAAATATACATTAGATATCAATCCGAGTACATCTTATTCCTACAATAAAATCCAAAGTGATTTTTCAGGTTCCGAATTGGCTAATCTAAGTCCTACAAATCCCATCGAAGCTAAAAATCTAGGAAATAAAACTTATCTGATGGCAGGAATTGGTGTTTACACTAGAGTTGAGATTCCTTATCTGAAAAGTCTGAAAAGCCTTTATAACAATTATAAAATTATCAGTGCCAATCTTGCTCTGAGTCCTGTTGCTGGATATTATTCTAAAGACTTCTATAATCCAAGTCCGCTTTATTACTACCTCGGAGATAGGAAGAATAATATTTCGTCAACATTCTTACAAACTGATGGAACTACAGAAATTCAAGTTAGCCTATCCGATGAAAGCGAGTTTCAAAATGATTATGGTTATAGTTTCGATATGCTCAGTTATGTTAATAATATTTTGTCAGAAACTTCAGATTCCAATTATAATGTTCTGATTTATCCATCTTCTTATCTGGATGTCCTCTCTGGTAAAGTCGTGTTTGGAAGCCAAAAGAACAATACCAATCCGGCAAAACTTAAACTTTATATGTTAGGTTATTAATTCAGAATTTTATGAATCAGAATATTAAAATATTGATATTTTTTGCTGTTATTGTGATGCAGAAAGCATTGGCACAGGAATCTTCTCCTTATTCTTATTTCGGTATTGGAACTATGAATAATGTAGATAATGCAAGGAATATTGCTTTAGGAAATACGGGTATTGCATTAGAATCACCAGATTATATTAATTCAAAAAATCCGGCATCTATTACAACAATAGGGATGCAGAATGTGATTTTTGATGTCAGCGGTTTACTGAAAAGTAATACGATTTCCAGTAATCAAGGAAAAGACGGAAGAATTAACGGGAATTTTACCAATATCGGTCTGGCTATGAGGATTAGCAATAGATTTTCTTTAGGAGCAAGTGTTCAACCTTCTACTTCTACAGAATATAAATTTGTTTCTACAATCCCAGTAGAAGGAACTTCTGGTACTTATCCCATTACTTATGAAGGAAGTGGCGGAATTACCAATCTCGGTGTTACTTTAGGTTATAAGATTGATAAAAATTGGAGTATTGGAGGAAAAGTTAAAAACAACTTTGGGACTATTATCCGCAAAGAAATCATTACTACCAATTCTGAACTCGAAATTAGTCGGAATATAAGATATACTGGCTTTAGCTATGGTCTGGGAACTCAATTCAATAAATATTTTCAAAAAGAAAGACTTCAGTTGACTTTGGGAGCTATCATTAATTTCAAAAGTAACTTAAATGCGAAAGGAGAAGCCGTTTATACAGAAAACAGAGATTATAACAATAGTATCACAACAAAGTTAACTTCAAAAGATTCTACACTTCCTCTAGAAATGGGAGTTGGAGTAAGTATTCTGAAAAACGACAGATATCGATTCAGTTTTGATTTTACGCAGAGTAATTGGAATGAAGTTAAAAACACAGTTACAAACGAAAAATACTACAGGCAGCAAGTCTATGGTTTAGGTTTTGAGCTTCTTCCGCAAAGAAAAAACAGTCAGATTCTTTCAGAGAATTTAATTTATCGAGTTGGACTCAATTACGACACAGGGTATTTTAAAGTTAATAACCGTGAAATCAATAAAATGGAAGCAATGGTTGGATTAGGAATTCCGATGAACAAAATCATTTTGAATGTAGGATATGGCTATGGCAAACGGGGCGTTTTTACTAATGCAGCCATAAAAGAGAATTATCATAGTTTAAATCTTAGTATAGATTTTTTAGACAAATGGTTTACGAAAAGATATATTAATTAAGACAAGATATATCCATTTAAAACAAAAACTCCATTGTAATCAATGGAGTTTTTGTTTGCTAATAGTGCTTTAATCTTTTAGACCTGTTTTTTTAAGATAAAAACAATACAGACAATTTTGAAAATTAATTTATCAATACAATATCTTCTTCTGAAATACAACATTGACGTGGAATGAATGCCGAAAAAGAGTACTTATTTTGGCTTATTTTTTATGAACTCAAAAATGTTATTTTACAAATTAGGAATATTGTAAATCAGATTTTTATTGAATTTTAGTGTAGAATTATATCAGAAAAAATTCTATACTTTTTTCGCATAAGGAAATTCAGAATTATATTTTTGAGAGACAAATCAGTGCTAAATACGGCATAATAAAAATATAATTAAAGAAATTATCTATGAGTCTGCGTCCTCTCTTTCCTATGAAATCTAATGTTTTTTCTTGGGCAAGACAGCCTCACCAACCAAAATTAGGACTCAAATTTTCCCTCTTTTTCTTCTTCGTTTTTCTTTCATTTTTTACAACCAAAGCCCAAAGTATAAGTCCAGAAAATAGAGATTGTATTAAGTTAATATTTAAGACTTTTTCTATCATTAATTATAAAATTGAATTGGGTAGTGAAGCTTTGAAGGAACTCACTAATATTTCAAAATTTGGTCATAATGTCAGTATAAAAAAAGTAGCTGTCCAAATTCCGACTCAGCAGATTATAAAAGATAATGACACGAACTCAAAAAAGACAATCACAAAATTAATATACACTGCAATAGGGATTCTTGCGTTGGGGGCAATTTTATTTTTTATTTATCGTAAAAGGAGCAATTCTTTATTACATACAAAATACAAAGGTCTTTTAGATAAAATTCAGATTCAACAAAAAACTGAAATTCCAGATCTATCAGATACTCAGGATGAAAATATTCCAAAAGAACAATCCAGTAATATTGCAGATGAGACTTTTAATGCAATTTTAAAAAAGATAATCAAGTTTGAAAATTCTGATAAATATCTAAAGAAAGATATCAACCTAACTTGGCTTTCCAACCATTTGAACACCAATACAAAGTATTTATCGGAGGTTATAAAAGTCCATCGAAATAAAAGCTTCAATAACTATATCAATGGGCTTAGAATAGAGTATATCACCAGACAATTGTACGAAAATCCCGTTTACAGAGAATATAAAATCACTTATCTCGCCGAAGAATGCGGTTATGCGTCGCCGCAAGTTTTTGTGATTGCTTTCAAAAGAGAAACTGGTGTTACGCCATCCTATTTTATAGAGCAATTGAAAGATCAATCAAACGAAAATTATCAGGAATCGATATCATAAAAAACACTCTTCGTTGGAAGAGTGCTTTTTTTTGTGGAGTTGGAGGTTTTCGAACCTGCTATATTTTAACATATCTCAAAATATGTAATATGTCTATTTATCAGTATTTTAGCTATATTTGTATAAACTAATATATTTAGTTTTTATGTCTAAATATAGAAGAAGTAGCACCTAAACTGGCACCTGATGAACTACACTTTTAAACTTAAGCAACCCAATGGTACAAAGGAATCTTTGATTTATTTCCGTTCTTTTTTCAACAATGAAAATAAGAATTTCATTTATTCTACGGGCGAGAAAATAAAACCAAGCGAATGGGATTTTGAAGGTAGACAACCAAATGACCTAAACGGAAGAACAAAAAAGGCGGAAATTCATCGAAGCGTTAAGATGCAGTTAGATCGCTACAGTAGTTTTTTTACGGAGATTGTTAATCGATATAAGAACATAAATGAAGAACTTACAGTCGATATTCTTAAACAAAGATTTGATGAAAAGTTCAAAAAAATTACTGTTAAAAGTGATTTCTTTAGGATTTACCAAGAGTTTTTGGATGAGAAGGAAAATGACTATACTGGGAATTCGATTTCAAACTCAACTCTGAAGCGTTACAAATGCAATAAAAACTTACTCGAAGATTTTGAAAGCAATTGTAAAGTTAAGATCACTTTAGGAAAATTTGATGATAAACTTTATAATAAGTTTTTAAAGTATTGTATTGAAGAAAAAAAGCATTCTGCGAATACATTACACAGAAATGTCGGTCTGCTCAAAACTTTTCTCCTGTGGGCTCTTAACAAAAAATATACTTACAATAACAATTTTATTACTTTCAAAAAACCTGCAAAATTCACTACAGATGAAATAGCTTTAAATTACGAGCAGGTTGAGCTCATATATAATTATGACTTCAGTGAAAATAAAAGGTTGGAAAGGGTACGTGATCTTTTTGTTTTTGGATGCACTACAGGAATGAGGTTTGGTAATTACAGTACAATTTCAAGAAGTGATGTTGATGGTAATTTCATACGGGTCATTGATTTAAAAAGTAAATCTAAAAACTTAGCAATTCCTTTAAACAGTATTTCTAGATCAATACTCGAAAAGTATGATTATAATCTGCCTAGTATTACAAATCAGAAAATGAATGAATATATTAAGGAAGTTTTTAAAAAGCTGGAATTTACTGATGAAATAAAGAAGACTATGAAGTATGGTGATGAGTTGGTAGACCAAAAAGCTGAGTTTTGGACAAGAATTTCCTCACATACTGCAAGAAGAAGTTTCATCACGATAATGAAAAACAAACGAGTTCCGGATAAAGTAATTATGAGTTACACTGGTCATACTAGCTTAGAAGTCTTTAATGCTTATTACAGACCAAGTGAGGATGATAAGATTAACTATATGAATGAAGTTTTTAAATAATCACTAATTTAGATTATGGATCAAAAAAAACTTTACGGACGTTGGAATTTTTGGGAAGAATTTGTAGGCTATCCAATGATGATTTATTGTTGGATTAGAAGGCAAAAAATTCACGAACGTTTGCGAAGTAGAATTGAAAAAGCCCAACAAAAATCCTCTAAAATCGTTCTCGATGAAAAGTTGAGAAATGAATTTTTGATTAGATATGAAAAGTTAGACAACTTCTTCAGTTTTCATTTCAAAGATATTGATGAATCAAGAAATCACAATTTGGAAGAAAAGATCCAATACTGTTTGGATCAATATAAAAAAGAATCAAACAGCCTGTTAAGTTCAAGTAATCTGATGAAATTGCAAGGCAATTTTTTAAATGGTGCCGAAACTACACTTTTTTTATATTTTGTCTTACAACACAAAACAAATAGAGAAATTAGTTTATCAGATATTATGATTGGTGATAACAGTTCAAAAATTTTCCTCGCTTTTTTAAAAGACAAAAAATTCATTGATGAAAATCACAACCTGCTGGTAGATCAGAAATCTTCATTTATAAGAATACACCGTTTTCTGAAGGACAATCACATCATAAACCCAGATTTCCAAGATACCACAATAATTGAGGCTATGGAAAATGAATATAATACTAATTTTGACAAAGGAACATTTTCAAGAGCAATCACTGTCAAACCAAATGACTTTGAAGAAAATATCTACCAAGAATTATCAAAGTTACTTAATATAAAGTATTGACTTCTATACTGTTGTTACAGTTAAATTATTTTTACTACCAATAAATTGTATATATTTGGATGTTATGCGATATTTTAAGATGGCCAACAATAATGAAACAGCTGACATTTAAACTTATACTTCCACTAACAGTAATTTCGTTTGCGACAATTACTAAATGGTGGTATGTTTTACCTATTGACGCACCAGACACATTGTATAGTGGATTTCCACTCCCATTTGTAGGTGACGGCTGGCATACGTCAATGTCCTTGCAAATTTTCATTCTCGAACTAGTTACCGACTTTCTTATTTACTTCCTTTTCTGGTTTTTAGTCCTGTTTTGCGTGAATAAATATTTGTCAACAATTAAAACGTATAAAATTGTAACTGTCGGACTTTGGACAATTTCAGGAATAATAATTCTTGGAGCATCATACATCGCAAGCGTTCCAGAACATAGATTTTACTTTAAACGACCCTATCAAATGGAAATAATGCAGACTGGTTATAAGTTTATTTGGCAGCATACAGAACGACCAGACTATTATAAGTATCATCCGGAAGACAAAAAGGAATGAAAAAAACGATCTCATAAAGGCATATTTGCAATAGGCGGGGTTTCGTCTCCGCTTGGCACCTTGTGATAGCAGAAAGTTCTGTTCTCCTAACTAAAATGTAGACTGAAAAGCTTGCGCAGCGCCCATTTCAATTAAGAGGCGTAACCCCAAGATGTCAATTCTACAAAATTTGGAAAATTCTTTTTGGTCATTAGATTATCGAGGAGCAATATGTCTACTCCAATAAGTTATATAACTAAATATCAATTATTAAACTTCACGCAATTGAGTAGAATTGCATCATTAGTTATTCCAATCATACAATTTTGTCTGCAAATAAATATCACAGATTATGCAGACAACAAATCCATTCCAAACCATTCTCGACGAACTAGGGGAAGTAAAAGACTTACTCTATTCTCTCAAAAAAGAACCTGAAATTGAGTTGAAAATGAAACTATACTCTATCAAAGAGTGTTCAGAAATTCTTAAGCTCGATTATCAAACCGTTCGCTCACACATTTTAAAAGGTAACATTAAAGCAGAACAGATAGGAAGATTCTACAGGGTCAACCATTTTGATCTGATGGATGCTTTAAACGAGGTCAAATCGCTTAAGTACAGAAGATAGATAAGACTTTATTTATCAAGCATTCTAATTCACCTTTCTGTACTTCCTATACAGAATCAAACCTTAAAAATATGAGCGAAAAAATACCATATCTCAGAGTAGGGACAACCTATTATAAAACTATTGAGAAACCATTGATCTCAGGAGACAAGATCTCAATTTTGGTGCGATGGAATCGTGAAACTATTATTAGTGACCACGGAAAAATTTACGTTTCAAAAATTTCAAAGTACGATGGCTTCTGCTGTATTCCTTCTCATCTTGATTATAAGCAGATCATTGACGGATTCTACAATATGTACAACGAAATTCCTTATAAACCGATCAATGAGATTATCAGTTCTGAAGCTCTAGAAAACACAATCCCATTCTCACTAAAATTTATGGAGCATATATTCGGAGAGCAATTAGAATTAGGTTTGGATTATATAAAGATATTGCTAGAACATCCAACACAAATTCTTCCTATTCTCTGCTTGGTAAGTAAAGAAAGATCTACCGGAAAATCTACTTTCATCAAATGGCTGAAATCCATCTTTGGATTAAATATGACATACATAAAAGGAGACTCGTTCAGCAGTCAGTTCAATTCAGATTGGACTTCGATGCTGATAGTTGCTATCGACGAAGTATTCTTTGATAAAAAAGAGATCACGGAACGCTTAAAATATCTTTCGACGACGGACAAAGACAAAAAGGAGGCAAAGGGAAAAGACCGTGAAGAAGTCGAATTCTTTGGCAAATTCATTCTCTGTTCCAATAATGAAGATAACTTTATTCAGATCGATGAGAATGAGATCAGATTTTGGATTATCAAAGTAAAATCAATCAAAAGCGAAAACACTGAATTTTTAAAAAATCTCAACAAAGAGATCCCATATTTTCTTCGATACTTAATTCAAAGACCCTTCCACAGTCGTAAGGAGACAAGGATGTGGTTCACAGAATCACAGATCAGAACAAAAGCTCTTCAGAAACTGGTTTGGAAAAATAATAACAAACTTGAATCGAAAATCATCGAGCTTTTATATGAGTTTTTTGAAAGTACAGAGGACAGCAAGCTACATTGTATTCCTCAGGATATTTTAAATATGCTTGGTAAGATGTTTAGCAAGCAATATTGGACAGTTAATGATGTCCGGAAAATACTGAAAGAAAACTGGAAACTTGAACCTCAAAGTAATTCTTTGTCCTATATCAAATACGACCTCGATTATGGTTTAAGTTTTTTCCAGCAGAACAAAACAGGACGATATTTTACAATTGAAAGGAATTTTATTCTTAAAAAATTTGATGAAATGATGAATTGATTGTTAATGAAAATAAAATCAATTAGTTACATCTCATCAAAAGCCTCATCAAATTTTTAGACCTTGATTTTTGATGAGAGGATGATGAGAAGAATATTTCCACTTTGATGAGATGATGAGACTTTGATGAGAGTCTAAGATGTTGTCAATTAGTTTCTTATAAGGCTTTCTCATCAATTCATCAAAAAAGTAGTCAAAACTAAACCCGTCCGTGTAGACTGACAGGACACTTATTATTTACTGCTAAAAACCTTAAAAATTACAAAATGAACTGCAAACAATTCAACAGCATATCGTTGGAAGAAGTCCTCCTTTCTCTCGGACACCTTCCAACGAAACAAAATGAAAAAGAAGCTTGGTATCTCAATCCCTTTGCCGCCGAATCCCAAGCATCTTTCAAATTAAATAAAAGAATTAATGCCTGGTATCTTCATTCAGAAGGTGTCGGCGGGAACAATACCGATTTTATGAAAAAGTATTTGAACACTTCGGTCAATGAAGTTTTGGACTGGGCGCAAAAACAAAATTTTTCTTCTTTTCATAAGCAAGAACTACATTTTAAAAAGTCGGAACCAAATTACACAATTAATGAAATACTGGATCTCCGAAATCCAAACCTGATACAATATTTGCAGGGACGTGGATTAAGTTCTAAAATCTATAACTATATAAAAGAGGTACGATTTACAGTTGGAGACAAGAAACTGTATGCCATCGGATTCGAAAATTTATCCAGAGGCATTGAGCTTCGTAATTCATTTTATAAAGGTTCATTGCTGAAAAAGGATATTTCAATACTTAATCTTAATAGTAATGTACAGGATATATCAAATCTTCAAGATAAAAATATCAAAAGTGTAGCAGTTTTTGAAGGCTTTATGGATGCCCTGTCTTTTATTGAAATGCAGAAATCTTTTGCAGGAGATATTCTCGTAATGAATTCTATTGCTCTTTTAAACAAATCCATAGAACGTTTGAAAAACTACTCTGATATCAATCTGTTTCTCGACAACGATAATGCAGGAATTAAATGTAAATCTCAGATCATAAAATCTTTTTCGCAAGCGAAAGATCATTCCGGACATTATTCTAATCATAAAGATCTCAACGAATTTTTGGTACATAGAATAAAAAATAATGTACCTAATAAATTAGGAAAGCGATCTGAAAAATTTCCTGAAGCGGACGAATTACAAGTAAGAAATCAGGAACCTGAACTTAAAAATTCAAATGGTTTTAAAAGGAAACGTTGATAAAGCGTGCTGTACTTTTTACCAACTGCCCGCAGAAGTTAGGAGCGCATTCGCAACTTTGAAGGTCGTTCCTCCCAACAAAGTTTCAAATACGCTCTGCGAGGCTTTAACCTGAGTAAAATAACATAAGGTTGACTGGAAAAAGCCTGTATAAAAAATACGCAGTTCTATTCACGAAGGTGCGTAAAAAATGCACAGGTAAAATTAATTGCTGTATAATTTTTATACAACAGTTTTGATTGGAAACATATAGCACAGACTTAAAAGATGAAAACTAATGAAGACTTCAATTAATTTTAAAGCAGTCAAATCGGATTCTGAAACTCATAATTTCAGGAAGAAAACTTTTGACTACATCCGTAAAGATTTGACGCCAAAGAATGAATATTGGATGGAGCAGAAAATAGCTGACCGAATCCAAAAGATCGAAGCGTATTGCAAAGAAAAGTCCGGAAGAAAATTGCAGAAGAATGCAATGCCGGTTCGGGAAGCAGTTGTTGTCATCAAAGAAAATACAACGATGCTGGAACTTCAAAACTTAGCAAAGAGACTGGAAGAAGAATTGAAAATTCGTGTTTTTCAGATTATCATTCATAAAGACGAAGGCCATACTGATAAAGACACGAAAGAATGGAAACCAAATTACCACGCTCATTTGGTGGCAGACTGGCAAGATTTGGAAACTGGTAAAACACTAAAACACCAATCTTTCCATTATTCAAAAATGCAGGATCTCACAGCTGAATGCCTGAATATGGAGAGAGGGATTTCTGGTTCCAGAGGAAGATTGGAAGCAATTGAGTTTAAGATTCAGCAGAAAGAAGAAGATCTCAAAGTTTTGGAAGAAAGGTATGATTTGATGAAGTCTGAAATGGGTTCGACTAAATCGGAGGAGTTGGTCGTCAAGGAAAATGATTTTCTAGGATTTAAAAAAATTAAGATTGAGAAGACCATTGAGAATTATGAAAGAGCATTTCGAACTTACAAAAGCACAATTTTAAAAAATAAAACTGAGTTAAAATCTAAGTCAAAGCAAATTACTGAGCTCAATACAAAGGTAATTGATTTACAAAAGCAGGTACATTTATTCAAAAACAAAAACGCTGTTCTATTATCCAACCCTACAGTTTTTGTTTCGGAAAAGAAAAAATATCTGGATTCTGTCCAAGATATTTTCTTGAAAGCGATTATATCTGAAAAGGTTAAACAACCTAATACAAATTTAAAAAATAGAATAGAAACAATTGAAACCTTAAGTAGAATTGCAGAAAATGTTTCAAAAGATAATGCTATTCCCCTTTCTGCCTTCGAAGAAATATTTAAGAATACAGATAATACTGTTAAATTTTTTAATGAATTGAAGTTTTTTCAAAGTAAAATTAATTATAATACTAACAAAGATGATAAGAGTAGAAAAGGATTTAAACGTTAGAGTTCAGTTATCACACTCTAAACACTGTAATTTATTAAAGAATAAAAAATTCTGTGATTCTTTAGCAATTTAGAAAAGATAATTAATTTGTGAAAAAAAATACTAAGAATTAAATTTTGAATATCTTTTTTATTTATATTCGCAAAAAAAATTAATCCATGTTTAAAAAAACTCACGTGATTGCTGCTATAGGCATTTTCACTCTACTCTCTTCGTGCAGAGAAGAAATTACAATTGACAACAATGAAACTATTGGATCCAAATTGGATGAGGGTGTTGTTAAAAACGGAAGGCTCTATTTCTCTAGCAAGGAAGCTTTAAATGCTGCATATGATAAAGTCAAAGATGCAGATGATGAAACAATAGCAAAGTATATTGATTCTAAAAATATTATTTCATTAAGACCCGTTATTACTAAAGATAATGAGATGAAAATTTCGCAGCAGTTCAACAAAAGAATAGAACTACTAAAACAAAATAAGCGATATATGTCTTATCTAGCATCTAAAGGTGTTGTCAGTAAGACAGAAAATGAAGAAGAATTGGAAGATGATATAGATGATTTAGAAGAGATTATTGGTGATGATGCATACTCAGCGTTTTTAGATAGCAGAGCAGAAATTCAGGTAGGAAATCAAATTTATAAATATACTGATGTTGGCTTGTTCATTGTTGAAGATACGAAGTATAGCAAATTAGTTGAATATTTAGCTGTTAGAGAAATTTCTGATAACTTAATGTATGCGACAGAAGATTCTATCAAAAAGGCGTATATAGAAAGTCAGCCAACTGAAGAAAAAATAACTGTAGCTACAGACATAGAATATTTTAATGCTTATCAACGTCAAGTTGCAAATCCCAACATAAATGTCCAAGTTGCAAATTACCCACCCAATCCTGGAAATCCTGGAAACCCAAATACTACAGATCCCAACGTAGTTCTTAACAATTATATTTTGGCTATGCCTCTATGCCAAATTAAGCATGGCGTTTTTGGAAGCCTGTTTGGTGAGAATGATGTTTGTATTGATAGATATGAAGATAAGTATAGAGTTAAAACAAAAGCATTCAACTACAATTATTTTCTGGTTTATCATTTAGGTGTAAAAGTAAAACATCAATATAAAGGATGGGTTAGCTGGCGAAAAGAAGAAGCCCAAGAATTAAGATTAGGTGTGCAGGGCTTACAATTTCAATATGATTTTTCTGGAAGTTTCGTTCCTTTGTCTAATAACTTTACCAAAACTAATATTTATACTGGAAGCACCAGATATCAATACGATGCTTCAACTTTTTGGAGTCCCAATTCATATGGTGCATATGATATGACTGGTTTTAGTATGCCATCCTTTCCAAAGTTAATGCAAGATGATATTGTTATTGAAAATTTTGGTAGAAACATATCCGCGGATATTGTTGGTATTGCACTTGCACAAGGTAACAGACAGCTTAAAGGCGATAATTTGAATAAATTATTTTGGGAACAATCTATTAAAGAGTTGAGAGATTTCTGGACGAAAACAGGTAGACCAGCACCTGCTGCTCTTGATAACAATATTACTTTATTTAGAAAATATCCAGATTTTGGAAAAGTATTAATTCAGAAAACGCATTTTATACACAGGTATAATGAGGATGTTCTTGAAAAAACATTTGATTTTGGAGCTGAGATTAAACTAAATATTGATCCTAATAGTGGAAATATTGACGTTTCTCCAGGTACTACAATAAAAAAGCCTGAAGATTTCATGGTCAAAATGTATGGTATTGCCAAAAGAAATGGGAAATGGCATGGAAACAAAATTGATAATACAAGATAAATAATGAAACTTCCTATTTATTTTATTATCCTGTTTTGTTTATTTTCTTGTAGCGAATTACTTGAAAATATAGATCAGAGAGATGCTGAAAATAGTTATACTTCTCCTTATAGAGGTGTATGGATAGGAACGTATTCTGGAGATGAGAATGGAAATCTAACGATTGAAGTTGCTAAAAATGGATATACATCAGTCTCTAGAACAACAATAAATGGCATTGAAAACTCATTTTTATCAGGCATGGTCAGAGATGATGGAGCCTTACAATCAGTATCTCTAGCATCTGGGTTTACTTTATATGGTAATTTTGAAAAGAAATCAGGAACGTGGAAAATTGAAGGGCGCAATGGAAATTGGTCTGTAAAAAAACAATAGATTAATGAAAAAAATATTAATAATTGCACTTTGTGCATTTAATACATTTGCTTTCTCACAGCAAAAAGCTAGTGTTGAAAAGGCGCTATTTAATGTTCAAACTGGATTCGTTGGGGCATGGGTAAGTGGTGAATTCAAACTTTCTAATCAAATTGTTTTACGTCCTGAAGTTGGTATAGAGCCTATGTGGGCTATTGGTAACGGTAGTCAGTGGCATCCAAATATAAGACTAGAGCCGAGATTTTACTATAATTTAGAAAATCGATTAGAAAAAGGAAAGAATATTTCAAATAATTCGGGTAATTTTTTTGGCGTAGCATTTAATTATAGACCTAATACTGTTCTGTTTTCCAATAGTAATTTGTCAGCAATTGAGAGTTTTTCAATTGTTCCGAAATGGGGTATACGTAGGAATTTTGGAAGAAATTTCAATTATGAAGCGGGAGCAGGATTTGGTTTTCGCCACGAAACCGATTATGGAAATTATGGAGAAATTGATGTTCATTTAAGAATTGGTTACTCCTTTTAATAGTGGTGGAACAACATTAAATATTATAACCGTCTCATTAGTGAGACGGTTTTTATTATATTACTTTAACACCATTATTTAAATTTTGTTCTTTCACATATAAGAAATTTAAATTAAACAGCTTATTCAGCTTAACTATCGATCAATTTTTTTTATTAATTAGTTACTAAAATTCAAGATATTTTCTATTCTCTTTAACTGCCATTAAGAATTTTTCTTTTCTTACTTTTTATAGAATAAAGAACCCACGCCGTTGTATATATACTTCTAAGTATTTAGTGAGTGTTCAAGACCTCACCCTGCGGGTGTACAAGCACCCTCGTTATTTTTTTTATCCAATAATCAATTCAATCCCTGCTTTTTCAGCTTTGTATTTTATTTTGGTCTGCAATTCATAATAACTCCAATTACGAAGTACAAATTCCTGTTCTTTTGCAATCCCAATCTTGTCTTCCTGATTTTTGAGAACAAGTGTGCCCGCCTGTTGTCGGATGCAGAAATCTATAAGTTTTCTGCTATAAAGGTGAAGCCGATGACTTACATATCTGCTTTCCAAATTCTCTGTTTTGTGCAATGCCTTCTGTTTCCGGTTAGCGCCGTTTCCTGAACGGGCATATACTATACCGTCTTGAATCCTTTTTTGACTTGCCTGAATTGCGAGCCTGCGATACAAATACTCTTCTTTTGAGCCAATATTAATTCGTACATTGTTAGCTTTTGCAACTATGGGGTGTTCCAGAGAGAGGGAAGCTTCCGCAATGATTTCTGGTTTTAAATTATTCTCTTCCTTTTCAAATTCAAAAACTGCAAGCCAGAATATCTTCCTGTCTTTTAGTTGGATCTGTGAGTTGTAAAGTTTGATCTCTTCTTTTAGCAGGCGTTCCATAATCACTCGCTTATCAGTGTAGTCTTTGCCTAGGTATGTTTTGACAGGTATTGCAAACATATTAAAACAAAAGGCTTTCTTATCAGGATCATATTTCATTTTGCTGATGCATTTAACCGGAAGTGGGATTGGAATATCTCTTTTATAATTTCTAAGTGATTTTGTTCCCTGCCAGTAATCAGCTTTATTTTTAGAGAAGGTTGATTGAATCGTATTGTTCAGACTTCCCAAAATATCTGTAGGGATTTCCCCTTTGAATCGGTCAAACACCATTCTTGCTGTGCTGTTTGTTTTCGAGCGGTCAAACATTCCCATCTGATCTTTTTTTTCATCAGCTAATTTATATTGTATTTCTTCGGTGAGGTAAAAGAAATCTTTGATCATTTCCTGAACGTATAGATGGGAGGCGATTAAGTTTGCCGCTCGGAAACATCGGTTCTGATATCGATAGAGTTTTTCCCACATTTTATTTTTTTGATCAGACGGAACATCAATCAGCAGCTGAATTTTTCGAGTGAGTGTCATTGTGGATTTTTCCATATCAAGTAGTTATTTCAGAGTTATTTCGATTCTGTAAATATTGATAGGCAAAAAGAAATTCCTGATGGACTTGTTTTTCAGAAATTTTTAGTTCTCGTGCAATGACTGCAAATGAAGATTTTTGTTCAAATCTTCTCTTCATAATGTCAATTTGTTGACTGCTGAGTTCATCTTGTTGAACATTATTTCTCTGAGATTTAACAGGTAACTTATCATTGGGATTTTCCTTTAGGATTTTCCTTAGATCGTTTATTGCCCCAGCTACTTCATTGCTAATGTCTTTGATACTGCTTCCCATTGCTTCTGCAATAGGTTTGTACTGAAAGCCATATTGAAGGCATAGCTCAATCAGGTGTTTTCTTTTGGGGTTTATCACCTTTAATACCTTATTGATTTCATCAAAATTTTTCTGATCGGATTCCTGACAAAGGAGATGTTCTCTGTCTTGCATAGGATCATCTCCGATAAGATAATCCTGATAGTTCGCAAAACTTTCGAGAGAAGCCGTTAAGCGGGCGAATTTATTTTTTGGAGTATTGAAATATGTGATGCAATCTCTTTTCAAAACGAACCGTAAAAAGCCAAGAATATGATTTGGAGTTTCAATGGAATCACGGTGCAGCCATAGCTTTAGAAATGTATCCTGTACAAGTGTTTCCACCACAAAATCATCATCGATCATTTGTTTTCCTATCCAGAAGAGAAGTCTTTTGTATCTTAGATGTATATGCTCTAATGATGTGGGATTGCCTTTTTTCAGCAGTTCATATAACTGATGATCGGTGAGCTTTCGGGGCAGAGAGTTTGTTCTTTTCATAAGCAGTAGTTTTTTCAGCTTAGTGATTGCTAAAAGAAACCGCTTAGATGTCCGTATGAATTATTTGTACCACTTTCTGCACTATCTCACTACATCTTACCTCCAAATAAATGGCGTGAAACTCAACATATCCGAACTGGGGCACTGGTATACCTTATATGCAGATAAGTGAGCTCACGCCTAGGTCGTGAGCTACCTTACTTATCCTCTCGCATATTAAAAATTACCAGTTTTCAGTTCGAGATTCTAAGCAATAGCTTCTATATTTCTTTGAAGTATCGCAAAGTTACATTTCAATAACTTATTTTACAAATATAAAAATAT
>Ga0302347_1002226_pt1 | contig 20377 bp, 16 predicted proteins | sample PhyWR1_FD_202178 | JGI IMG/M metagenome (GOLD analysis project Ga0302347, IMG submission 202178) | Leaf surface microbial communities from wheat plants in UC Gill Tract Community Farm, Albany, California, United States - DLSL W.R1 (v2)... | ecosystem: Host-associated > Plants > Phyllosphere >...
TAAACTACTTGCATTGTCCTGGCGCTATTTTACCATTAGTTAAATAACCTGTTGGACAATTTGGGATCCCTTTTATGTCTCTTACATCGTTTTCTGCACGTCCTCCTGTGGCTTCCCATGCTCTGCCGCTGACACTCATGACGCTGAATGACTGGGCTATTTCCAGCGTCGTAGGTTTAGATGCAGAAAAATATCTGCAAGGTCAGGTCACCGCTGATGTTTCTCAACTCACTGACTCACAGCAGGTTCTGTGCGCACACTGCGATGCAAAAGGCAAAATGTGGAGCAATTTACGACTGTTCCATCGTGATGCAGGCTTTGCATTTATTCTGCGCCGCAGTCTACGTGATACCCAGCTGACCGAGCTGAAAAAATATGCCGTATTTTCAAAAGTCACTATCACACCTGACGATGAAAGCGTACTGCTTGGTCTCGCAGGCCAGCAAGCACGGACAGCTCTCGAACCTTTATTTGAGCAATTGCCTGACGAACACACACCCGTAGTGACATCCAATAACACCTCTATTCTGTGGTTAAACACCCCCGCAGAACGGTTCTTACTCGTTACCGATGCCGCCACGGCTCAGTCGCTAACGGAAAAACTCAGTGAACAGGCACAACTTAATGATAGTCAGCAATGGCTTGCATTAGATATTGAGGCCGGTCTACCTGTAATTGACAGCGCCAATAGCGGCCAGTTCCTTCCTCAGGCAACGAATATCCAGGCTCTGAACGGAATTAGCTTCAAAAAAGGCTGTTATACCGGACAAGAAATGGTCGCACGCGCGAAATTCCGTGGCGCAAATAAACGTGCGCTATGGTCATTAGCCGGTCAGGCAGAACGTGTACCTGCTGCAGGTGAAGACTTGGAGCTACAGCTGGGTGAAAACTGGCGTCGTACCGGGACAGTACTGGCTGCTGTCAGGCTGGAAGATGGTCAGGTCCGGGTTCAGGCCGTGATGAATAACGATTTGGCCGCAGATACGGTTCTGCGAGTACGTGACGATACTACGGGCACACTGGCGATAATGCCACTGCCTTACAGTTTGATCGAAGAGTAACCATCAAGACTTCGCCCCCTGAGTCGGGGCGGAGTCTGTCAAAGAATATAGAGATAGATAGCAAAGAAGTGGCAGACACTGCCGCCAAGAACAAAACCATGCCAGATGGCATGATTATAAGGAATGCGTTTACAGACATAAAAAATCACGCCCAGTGAGTAAACAATTCCCCCAACAGCCAGTAACGTGACACTACCTGGCGCTAGTTTCATCACCATCTGATAAATCACCACTAAAGATAACCAGCCCATTAGCAGATAGGTCACTAGAGAAAGTACTTTAAAACGATGTGCTATCGTCAGTTTAAATAAGATACCCACTAACGCCAGCCCCCAAATAACCACCATCAGGCCACGGGCCAAGGGTGAATCAAGCCCTACCAGCAAAAAGGGTGTATAGGTCCCGGCAATCAAAAGATAGATAGCGCAGTGGTCGAAAAGTTTTAGCCAGCGTTTGGCGCGCACGTTGGGAATCGCATGGTAGAGCGTGGATGCCAGAAATAGCAAAATCATGCTTCCACCATACAGGCTATAGCTAGTAATCGCGGTAGTACTGGCATTCGTTTCTATCGCCTGAACCAGTAGCAGAACCAGTCCAACAATACCAAAAACCAGCCCGATACCATGGCTGATACTATTGGCAATCTCCTCTGCCAGTGAATATCCCTGAGCGACAAGTGGTTTACGAGCCATCAGGCTCCTCCTGTAAAGAAATGTACCCTGAATCATTCGAGTTGCCTGGGTATAACGTAATACTGCCCTCTATCCTAACTGAGAATGATTTCAGTGAACACGTGTAAGCTAAAATTATTTTTTTGCTCGGTCAAATACCCAGAACAGCACAATAATTGCCAGATTATGGTCAGAGTATGGCAATATGTTTACAACCAGTTATCTCCTTCGTACTTCAAGTCGTTTGGATACTGGCGAGATCAGTCAGTCGGTGACTTGTAAGATTTTAGCAGCAGGAAAAAGCATGTTTACGCACACGGCAATTGCCAGTTTGAATGGCCTGGAAATGATGGTTTATCACTACATTATCAAGAACAAAGATAAAGTGATGTATATGACCATCCGTGAACTCGCAGATGCAGCAGAGGTCTCCACTACCACCGTACTACGCTTCTGTCGTAAGTTTAATTGCTCTGGCTATTCTGAATTTCGCGTACGATTTAAATTACATCTCGAACAGAATGACGTTCAGCCCACTAATTTTGGTAATAGTGAAATTATTAGCTTTTTTAAAAGTACTAATAATAGTGAATTTGAACACCTCATTGAGAATGCTGTTGATATTATTTGCGCTTCAGAACGTATTATTTTCGTCGGTGCAGGAACATCGGGATCATTAGCAAAATATGGCGCTCGTTTCTTTTCTAATGTCGGAAAATTCAGTAATCATATTGATGATCCTTATTTTCCCGTGACTCGTGACATGGCAAAAAATGCCCTGGCGATTGTGCTTTCAGTTTCCGGAGAAACCGAAGAGATCTTGCGTTTTGCCAGCCAGTTCAGCCTGCATCAATGCAAAGTGATGTCGATAACCAGCCATGAAAACTCTTCTCTGGCCAAGCTTGCTGACTTTAATCTGTCATGGCATATCCCACCGATACGCATTGGTGATATTTACGATATCACTACCCAAATTCCGGTTATTTATATTTTAGAAACTCTCGGACGTCGTTTGGCGAAAAAATTAGCATAAAAAAACATACTGTTTTTTGAATGTGACAAATCACACCTCCCCCTATTTTGTTATATCGTGACAAATACTTTTCATTTGTTAGACTTCCAGCCAGATTCTATTAACTCTGCGTCATAATGAGCCATATAAGCTTATTTCAGATGCTCCTGTGAGGTCTTAATATTATGAAACAGCTTAAGTTACCAAAAGATTTTTTGTGGGGCGGCGCAGTCGCTGCTCACCAGGTTGAAGGCGGCTGGGATAAGGGTGGCAAAGGCCCGAGTATTTGTGATGTTCTGACCGGTGGCGCTCACGGTGTTCCTCGTGTCATCACCAACCAGGTTGAGCCAGGTAAGTATTATCCAAACCATGAAGCCGTTGATTTTTATGGTCATTACAAAGAAGACATTAAGCTATTCGCTGAAATGGGCTTCAAATGCTTCCGTACTTCTATCGCCTGGACCCGTATTTTCCCGAAAGGGGATGAACTGCAGCCGAATGAAGAAGGCCTGAAGTTTTATGATGATATGTTTGATGAACTGCTCAAATATAACATTGAGCCGGTCATTACTCTGTCACACTTCGAGATGCCGCACTACTTGGTGACTGAATACGGTGGCTGGACGAACCGTAAAGTGGTTGATTTCTTTGTTCGCTTCGCCGAAGTGGTGTTTGAGCGCTACAAAAGCAAAGTAAAATACTGGATGACCTTTAACGAGATCAACAACCAGCGTAACTGGCGTGCACCATTATTCGGTTATTGTTGCTCAGGCGTGGTTTATACCGAACACGACAATCCTGAAGAAGTCATGTACCAGGTTCTGCATCACCAGTTTGTTGCCAGTGCAATCGCAGTGAAAATTGGTCATAAAATTAATCCTGATATGCAGATCGGCTGCATGCTGGCGATGGTTCCACTGTATGCCTTCTCTTGCAAGCCTGAAGATCAGATGTATGCTCAAGAGTCGATGCGTGAGCGTTATGTCTTCACCGACGTCCAGATGCGTGGTTATTACCCAGCTTATGTTCTGAATGAATGGGAACGCCGTGAATTCAACATCAAAATGGAAGCAGGCGATGAGCAGATCCTGCGTGAAGGTGTCTGCGACTATTTAGGCCTGAGCTACTACATGACCAACGCAGTACAAGCTGAAGGCGGTGTCGGTGACGCGCTAAGTGGCTTCCAGGGCAGCGTACCAAACCCTCATGTAAAAGCGTCTGACTGGGGATGGCAGATCGATCCCGTTGGTCTGCGTTATGGCCTGTGCGAACTGTATGAGCGTTATCAAAAACCTCTGTTTATCGTTGAGAATGGCTTCGGTGCTTATGACAAAGTCGAAGCTGACGGTTCTATCAATGATGACTACCGAATCGCTTATTTGCGCTCCCATATCGAACAGATGAAGCTGGCTGTCACTTACGACGGTGTTGAACTGATGGGATATACCCCTTGGGGCTGCATCGACTGTGTCTCTTTCACGACCGGCGAATATAGTAAGCGCTACGGCTTTATTTATGTGAACAAGCATGATGACGGAACAGGCGACATGTCCCGCTCACGTAAGAAAAGTTTTAACTGGTATAAAGAGGTTATTGCCAGCAATGGTGAAAACCTTTAATACTCACCGGAAGCAAAGTAAAAATTTTCAGTAACGGGTGATTAATAATGAAGAGGGAAGGTTTACACTTTCTCTCTTCATGTTTAAATAATGTCACACCTATAAGATTATAAATCAGTATCTTATGCTAAAGGAGTCCCATTAACAGTATAGGATAAATTATCACTGCCAAGTTCTATTGCTCGCTGTATAATCAATTTATCATCAATATAAAGCCTGAGAATAGTAGGCTCTAAATCCCTTTCTACATTAATATGAAACTTATTCATTTCATCGGATTTATATCTAAAAGGAGCAAGAGCATAGGAGAATTTTTTCCCTGAAACATATTCTATGACTAAATAGCATCGAGATCTTTTTGAGTAATGATAAATATTACCGTAGGATCCATTGAGCGCTGGATAAATATAACTCGTCAATTTCCCCTCAGGATCATAAAAACCGACCAGCGTAATAACCTTAACACCCTGTTTATAGGGGACAATACTAGCATTTTCTAATTCAGAATCGGAAATTATCCAGCTTTTTCCATTAGAGATATAACTCTTTATTGTTCCTTTATTTAGAATCTCTTCTGTACCATTAATCTTGACGGTTACAGAATACCCCGAATTAATTTCAAACTTAACGACCAAACCATTATTATTTTGATCAGCATCAGGCAAATATACAAACCTGGCATGTTGTCCATCCCTTAACACAATAAGAACATTGATGTAGTTTTTCAGATATTTATTAATTTCACTCGCTGTTATATCTACACCATTGTAAACAGGCATGGTGAAAAAATCGATACCATTATTTATTAACTTATATGGCTCCATTTTTTTCAATTGAGCATTCCAGATACTAAATCCAGTAGGCGATGTTCTATCAAATATTGCTTTTGACTCAAGGTATTTTTGTATAACCGATAAGACATAAGGCGTATGGAGTGTAAACGCATTAGCTTCAGGATAAAACGGTTCACCTCCAGCCATTGCATCTCTGCCTAATGAGTGCCCTTGAAAAGGTGGAGCAAAAAGTGTTTCGCCCGCAGCCTCCTCCAGGAAAGTAGGTTTGTTTGTAACAACATGTTGAAAATTAGGAATAAAGAAAGTTTTATCGCTATCCCATCCCCATGTTGAATTTCTTACGCTGGGAATTTGCGCTACAGAGCCATAAAAACCGCCGGGATAATGACCTAATCCATAGTTATGAGCCAGTTCATGACTGAATTCATTGCCAAGACTATTACTCAGTGTCACCATTCCTGCCCCGCCTGAGAATCCATGTATCTGGACACCATTTTTATATTTACCGACAGAGAGGTGGATAGATATTTGTCCGGCAATCATTTGCCTGTCGGTATCCTCAGCTTTTGATGAGGTGTAGCCATAGTTAGCATAATTGATACCCTGACTGATTAAATGCTTACCAATGTATTCACGCATACTCCCGGTATGCGTTCCGCCATTATCAGGTGCAGTATCGGTCAATAATTGTCCGTCAGGTAACATCACTTCGGTTAAATAGACAGGATCATAGGTAGAAACGATTAATTGGCTAACCGGAATATGTTGAAAATATTGCCGATGATATTCAGGATTAGCCTGAAACTCAAAATTTTCACGGTACGGTGTTAACATGCCAATAGATATGGTATGTAACAGTAATTGATTCGGTGCACCCACAGCAATATTATCAATAACGCCAATAACCCCTTGAGCTTCATTCCCTGTAGAAAACTCAAGTTTCATACCGGGTTTGACAATTTCTGCAGGAATGAAAGTATACCAGCAATTTTTCATATATCTTATCAGCGCATACTGTAGATCATTCTCAGTTAACCAATTTCCATTATCATTGGTAAAAAGATAGCTGTCTCCTCTGGACATCCTCATTGAATTTAACCTTGGACGAATAACATCAAAAGCATACCCAGAATTGCAAATAAATAATATTTTCTTGCCTGAGAATTCCTTATTAAATCTGAGCGTGAATTGCCCGGAATAATTACCATCGGACGTTATGATTTTAATTGTAGAGTTTTTTGATATTATATTTTCAAAAGCATTTATATCATTTGATATTTCCTTTATTTTACTATCGTTATCAATAGTAATATCAAAATCCCCAGGGATTGAAAAATCCACATTGCCACTAACCTCTGGTTGTAAAGCCAGGGGGAGTCTGTCATTACGAGGCTTAAATGTACGACTCACATCGATACCATTTCTTATATTTTTAACCTTTAAATTAATTACATCTACATTTCCCTCTTGAGGGGTAAATAAAACCATTAATTTTCTATTTTCAATAATATCAGGCTGAACATCATCAAGAATATTTTTACGCGCAGGAATAATGCTGTTTTGAACATAGTAGACTGCACCTTCGAGTTCCTCACGGCTATCATTTTTAGGGTAGTTTTCATTAAAATAACTAAAAGATGGTGAATTTCGAGGTTCGTTATTATTTATGGATTTTATTTTTTCAAACGATTTAATGGTACGCATGATAATTCACCTTTAAAATGGATGGTTTTATTATTTTTAATTGTGAATAATAATTTATTGTAGCGAAGATAATATAGAATAGAATAGATTACATGGCACAATCTGAACCAGAATAATCAGATTAAATAACCATGATAATTTATAACTAAAAAAATTGTTGCCGAGCCTTTGGTCTTTAATGACCAAATACATCGTATATAAAGCAGCGATTAGATAACAACTACCACTTATTAAAATAAATAGCAAATGAATTTAATAAGTGACGAACTACTCAGAGTTATTTTTGTGACTTACATTACATTTTTATATCAGTAAACCAAAACGAAAGCTGGCACCTCGCCCTGGAATATCAACTAGCTTAATCTCACTGCCATGTAGTTGTAGCATCTGGCGGACAATCATCAGCCCCAGACCACCTTCACTGCGTCGTGATGCATTAAGGATAGAAGGTCGAATAAACAGCCCGTCCCTCAATGCTTGAGGTATTCCAGGCCCGCTATCACTTACTTCAACCATCAGCGCTTCAGACTCTCGCCACAGACGAACAGAGATAATCCCTTGGTCTGGCGTATGGCGAATGGCATTGCCCAGCAGATTAGTCAGTACCCGCTCAATCATGCTCACATCGGCGGAGACTAATGGCAGTCCGGGTTGAATATCTGCCCGCAACGTGAGCTGGCGAGTCGATGCTGCGAGCTCAAACTTCTGGTATACATCCTGAAGCAGCTCAGTAACTGAAAAGGGTTCTTTTTGCGGTTTTACCACCCCGTACTCCAGTCTTGCCAGCTCAAACAATGATTGTGCCAGAGCACCGACTTTTTGACTTTGTGCCAGTGCGATTTCCAGATAGCGCTTTTTCTCAGCATCGCTGAGCGAAGCAGACATCACCGATAAACTTTCCAGGTAGCCATGGAGTGAAGTTAAGGGAGTACGTAAATCATGAGAGATATTGGCTACAAACTCACGCCGGAGTTGATCCTGCTCGGTCAGACTATGCCACTGTTCAGAAATACGTCGCGCCATCAGAATAACCCCCTGGCGTAACTGGACGAGTTCATCGGCGTCATTCTCTGCCCCCAGAGGCAGAGCAGCCAGAGCCTGCATTTCGTCCATACCCCCTGTTTCGAGCGCTTTCACCTGCTGGGAAAGTTGTCTCAGGGGACGGGTTACCCAGCGGAACGCCAGCCACCCCATAATCAGGCCTGACAGGCAAATGACGGCGATCAACAGCAAGCTGATTTTTAAAATAGCGTCGAACTGGGCATCACTCGCCAAATGGTTATAGGCCTCGCCAAGAAGAATAACGTATAAGTAACCCTCAACCTTTCCGTCACGCAGCATCGGTGCAACGCTAAAAACCTTTTCGCCACTCAGGCTACGAGGATCGTCCCCGTACAGCGGTAATTGCCCGCCATCAAGAGCTCGATGAATGGGATCAAGGCTTATCTGCTGACGTTTAATATGCCCCTCTGGCGCACCGTCGCCGATGATCCTGCCTTGCTTATCCAGCAAGTACACTTCCACGCTGGGATTCACCGCCATCAGATTATCGAACAATTCACGTACTGATACCTTATTCAGCCCATCCTGTTCCAGCAGCGGATAGGTCTGATTGATATGCTGCGCCAGACCGCTTGATAGTTGCTGAATCACCGACTGACTATACTGAGTACTGGTTTTGACCTGTAACCAGCCCAGTAACACACAGGCAGTCAACAGTAGCGTGGCAAAAGTCAGTGTCAGACGACGGGACAGGGTCAAATAGCGCATAAATTACTCACGAGGCTCAGGGGAAAATTTATAACCTTTACCCCAAACGGTACGGATAAAATCCGGTTCCGCAGGGTTATATTCAATCTTGATCCGCAGGCGATTAATATGGGTATTGACGGTATGTTCATAACCTTCATGTTGATATCCCCAGACTTTATTGAGCAACTCCAGTCGGGAAAAAACCGCCTCAGGATGTCTGGCAAAAAAGTACAGCAGATCAAACTCACGTGGTGTCAGATCTATCGTCTCTTGTGCAAGTTGTACCGTTCTCGCCAGGGGATCTATCGACAAGCGACCAAAGTTGAGTATTCCCGCTTCAAGACGTAAATCCTGACTCATCGCGGTCTGACGGCGAAAAAGGGCTTTAACTCTCGCCACCAGCTCCAGCATCGAGAAGGGTTTTGCCAGATAATCATCCGCTCCCAGCTCCAGCCCCAGGACACGGTGTGTTTCACTGGAACGGGCGCTGATAATAATAATCGGCGTATAGCGGGTCAGTGTTCTGGCGAAACGGCAGATTTCCAGACCGTCAACTCCGGGTAACATCAAGTCGAGAATCAAGGCATCAAAACCTCCCTGCTTCACATACTCAAGTCCCTGGTTACCATCAGCACAATGCGTGATTTCAAAGCCTTCTTCACGCAGATGGAGCTGTAGTAACTCAGCAATATTTTCGTCGTCCTCAACGATTAATATTCTTTTTGATTCGCTCATGCCTGCCCCTCTGGCTGCCATCAATAAAGTTTACACAACTTGTCGCGAGAAAGTTTTCACATTTAGTTTAACTTTGCCTGAACCGAGACGACTACTTGCCCCCGGCCGCTTCGATAAAGGTTCCTGTGATATAGGAAGCTTTATCGCTTAACAGCCAGGCAATGGCTTCAGCCACCTCTTCGGGCTCACCGCCACGCTGCATAGGGAGCAATGTTTTCACTCGGTCGACGCGCCCGGCTTCACCGCCAGAGGCGTGCATCTCGGTATAAATAAAGCCCGGTCGAACACCATTAACCCGAATACCCTGGGCTGCAACTTCCACAGATAACCCGGTGGTGAGAGTATCAATAGCCCCTTTTGACGCGGCGTAATCAACATATTCGCCCGGAGAACCCAAACGCGCAGCGGCAGACGAGACATTCACAATCGCCCCGCCTTTTCCACCATGACGATAAGCCATACGTTTTACCGCTTCCCGACAGCAGAGAAAATAGCCTGTAACATTGGTAGCAAAGACTTTATTGATACGCTCAGCAGTGAGATTTTCAATCGAGGATTGTTGAAACAAAATACCGGCATTGTTTACCAGTGCAGTGACGGGACCAAAATGCTGGTCAATTTCAGCAAACATCGCCACGACCTGCTGTTCGTCGGCAATATCGGCCTGGATAATTAGCGCCGTTCCACCAGCACGCGTAATCATATCGGCCGTCTGCTGTGCCGCCGACTGATCCTGGCGATAATTAATCACCACTTTATAACCCTGCTGAGCAAGCAGCAGTGAGGTTGCCTTTCCTATTCCCCGGCTCCCCCCAGTAATCAAAGCAATACTCACGGCCTCTCCTTATAAACGTTAAAGGGACTGAGTCCCTCATGCAGGCATCAGTATATTGAACATAGTATCCGCCTTGTAAATGATTATGTCGCTGCGTTATAACAAAAGAAAAGAACTGAAAAAACAGGAGAAAACGATGATTTCAAAAGACAATGCTGAGCATTACCACTGGGGGGATAACTGTGATGGCTGGTATCTGGTTAAGCGACAGGATATGAGCATTATTCATGAGAGAATGCCATCAGGGACTCAAGAAAAAAGACATTATCACCATCAGTCCCGGCAATTTTTCTTTGTGCTTACCGGGACGCTGACCATGGATCTCAAGGGGGAAATACACACCCTGCCGGCGCAAACCGGTCTTGAGATCCCACCCGGAGAACCTCACCAGGCGAGTAATCGTTCCGCTAGTGACGTTGAGTTTATGGTGATATCACACCCGACGACTCGGGGGGATCGTATCGAACTGTCCTGACATGCTGATTTAATTTTATCTTCAGCATAGAAGATCGATATTCAGTCATGAAGTTAGTCTATAAGATAGAAAATCAAGCAGCGTTCTATCAGATTTATTCTATGGTAAGTCCGAATATTTTAGGCATTTCACACCTGACTGAGATTGATTGATGACTGTTCTATCGGAAAGTGATAACACACATTTGCTTCGCGAAACTATCGGACAGTTTTGGCAGCATATCATCCCTATTGTGTGGCTCAGTTTGTGTATTCATATCGTCTTTTTTCTTCTATTTCTGGTGCTGCAAATACCCTCACTTATTGTGAGTAACATATTCAGTGTGATGGTTTATGCATTCTGTCTGAAAGCTATTCGCATCGGCCGCTACAACCTCGCAGGCCTATTGATCAGTATTGAGATTATTCTTCATGCCTTGTTAACCACCTGGAAGCTGGGCTGGAACAGCAATTTTTATTTTTATCTTTATTGCTTAATACCTATTATCGCATTTAGCTTTCAAAAGGCGGCAGTTCCTCGATTTCTTCTTAATTTTGCCATCATTCTCGTTTCGGTAGGTGGATTCGCATTGCGTGGAGAAATGGGCGTCGGTACAGACGTTAAACCGCAATTAATTGAAGTACTTGGTATCATCAATGTGTTGACCGCTCTTGGTGTGCTTCTACATTGCACTGCATTATCAGTCGGTTTCACGCATTCACTTCAGTCTCAGTTATTTCACACCGCCCATCATGACAGCCTGACTAATCTCTATACCCGCCGCCGGGTAATGCAAGAGGTGAAGCAATTGCCTGAATCGGGCTCATCGGCAATCATTTTGCTGGATATTGATCACTTTAAACAAATTAATGACAAACTGGGTCATAAGTTTGGCGACGTGATCCTTAAACGCGTGGCTATAGCTATCAATAGCAATGTACGGATCACCGATGTCGCTTCACGCTGGGGTGGCGAGGAGTTTTTGGTGCTGATGCCCGATACATCCGTTCATGATGCACAATCTGTAGCGGACAGGATCCTGTTACATATCAGAGATTGGGTCGGGCAAGTGGGCAATGAGCCACTCACTGTTACGGCAACCTTGTCCGTTAGTGAAATTCGCCCTGGCGAAAGCTTTGAAAATGTCTTCAATCGTACTGATAATGCGTTATATGAAGGTAAACAGCAGGGACGTAACCAGGTTGTCCTGGCAATCTAACGGCTTACCTGTCAGGCATTTTTTTTCAGTTCACGACGCGCTATCTCTGCGATAAATCCGCTGCGAGAGCCAAAGTGCCGATGTAACTCAACGTAGCTATCAATCTTGTTTAACAGATTCTGCGGCAACGTAATATTCAGTTTTACAGCCCTGCCATCGTATTTAGACAAATCAATTTCAACAAATGCCCAGTAACCACCCTGACAGTTTACATTATCGAAATGCGCTTCTACTGGCATAGCGACAGGTAACGTTTTTCCTTTCTCTGCCTGAAATTCTAAATGTGCATCAATAGCGTAAAACGCATCAGCAATAGCGTCATCAATATTGTCACCAGCAAAAAAACAGCCTTCAATATCGGGCACGAAGCCAGAGAAACTGCCGCTTTCTGCTCTATGGAGATAGACCGGAAATTTCATATCATCACCTTTCTTCAAGTACTTCATGAGTTCTGCGCTGCTCAATAAAACCTCCTGTTTTATTATGCACAATCATGTGATGGAAGAGGCGTTCTCTGAACGCAAAAAAGAGCACCGAGGTGCCCTTTTTAGCTTTAAGCGGATTTACTGATAATCGTCGATCGGTACGCAGGAACAGAACAGGTTGCGGTCACCATAGACATCATCCAGCCGTTTTACCGTCGGCCAGTATTTATTGGTATAACCCGCCGGGAAGACTGCCAGTTCACGGCTGTAGGGATGCGTCCAGTCAGCCACGATCTCATCCTGAGTATGCGGGGCGTTAACCAGAGGGTTATCAGCCAGCGGCCATTCCCCACGGATAACTCGGTCAACCTCACCACGAATAGCAAGCATGGCATCAATAAACCGGTCTAACTCGACTTTGCTTTCCGACTCGGTGGGTTCAACCATTAACGTTCCCGCCACCGGGAATGACATCGTTGGGGCGTGAAAACCAAAGTCAATTAATCGCTTAGCAATATCCAGCTCGCTGATACCGCTGGCTTCTTTAAGCGGACGAATATCCAGAATGCACTCATGAGCAACCCGATCATCTGCTCCGGTATACAGCACCGGGAAGGCTGACTTCAGTCGGGTAGCAATATAGTTCGCATTCAGTATCGCGACCTGGCTGGCCTGTTTCAGACCTTCAGCACCCATCATCCGGATATACATCCAGCTAATAGGCAGAATCGATGCACTACCAAACGGGGCGGCAGAAACCGCACCTTGATGGGTGAGCATACCTTCAATTTGCACCACGCTATGACCCGGAACAAAAGGAGCCAGATGCGCTTTCACTCCAATAGGCCCCATACCCGGACCACCGCCGCCATGAGGAATACAGAAGGTTTTATGCAGATTAAGGTGGGAAACATCTGCCCCAATATAGCCCGGAGAGGTAATACCCACCTGGGCATTCATATTGGCGCCATCCAGATAAACCTGACCTCCGAACTGGTGCACTATCTGGCACACTTCCCGGATAGTCTCTTCATAGACACCGTGAGTTGAAGGGTAAGTGACCATGATGCAAGAGAGGGCATCACCCGCCTGTTCTGCTTTCAGGCGTAAATCATGCAAATCGATATTTCCGCATGAGTCACAGGCGACAACAATCACTTCCATGCCTGCCATCTGCGCCGATGCCGGGTTAGTACCATGCGCAGAACTCGGGATCAGACAGATATGACGACCCGCTTCATTGCGACTTTCATGATAACGGCGAATTGCCAGCAGACCCGCATATTCCCCTTGAGCACCTGAGTTAGGCTGCATACACAAGGCATCGTATCCTGTCAGCTTGACCAACCAGTCAGAAAGCTGGGAGATCATCTGATGGTAACCTTCCGCCTGATTAGCCGGGCAGAAGGGATGCAGCTCAGCAAATTCAGGCCAGGTGATAGGGATCATTTCAGCGGCGGCATTTAGCTTCATGGTGCAGGACCCTAGCGGGATCATCGCTTGATTCAGCGCCAGATCTTTACGCTCAAGGCTATGCATATAACGCATCATTTCCGTTTCGCTGTGGTAGCGATTAAATACCGGGTGCGTCAGTATCGCGTCACGACGGAGTATAGCTGCCGGAATAGAGGATTCAGCCGCGCTCACCTGCTGATCCAACGCATCGATATCCAGCTGATGGTCTTCACCTAACAGAATATCAAACAGGGCCAGAATATCTTCCCGGGTGGTGGTTTCATCAAGCGTAATACCCACCGCATTGAGAATATCACTGCGCAGGTTGATTTCACGCGCTTCGGCACGAGCCAGCACCGCAGCTTTATCCACGACCTCAAGACAGAGAGTATCAAACCAGTGGGCGTGGCGTAACGACTGCCCTTTCTGCTGTAAACCCGCAGCCAGAATATCCGTCAGTCGATGGATACGGGCAGCAATGCGTTTGAGCCCGACGGGTCCATGATAGACAGCATATAAACTGGCGATATTGGCCAGTAATACCTGAGAGGTACAGATATTGGAGTTCGCTTTCTCGCGGCGAATATGTTGCTCGCGGGTTTGCATCGCCATCCGCAGTGCGGTTCGACCGGCCGTGTCACGCGAAACCCCGATAATACGTCCTGGCATCGCACGTTTAAACTGGTCACGGGCTGCAAAGAAAGCTGCATAAGGGCCACCGTATCCCATCGGGACACCAAAGCGCTGGGCAGAACCAAAGACAATATCCGCCCCTTGTTTTCCTGGCGAATCGAGCATCACCAGCGTCATAAAGTCTGCCGCCATCGCGACTATCACGTTGCGCTGTGTCAGTTGCTCAATCAGTGTCTGATAATTATGGAGCGCTCCGGTAGTACCGACTTGCTGCAATAAAATACCAAAGACATCCTGATGATCCAGCACCTTTTCGGCATCATCAACGATGATATCAAAGCCAAAAGTTTCAGCGCGAGTACGCACAACATCAAGCGTTTGCGGGTGAACGTCAGCCGCAACAAAAAAACGATTCGCACCTTTCAGTTTACTGATACGTTTTGCCATCGCCATCGCTTCTGCGGCAGCAGTCGCTTCATCAAGCAACGAAGCCGAGGCGATATCCATTCCGGTTAAATCAAGAGTCAGTTGCTGGAAATTCAGCAAAGCTTCCAGACGCCCCTGAGAGACTTCAGGCTGATAGGGGGTATAAGCGGTATACCAGCCGGGATTTTCCAGCATATTACGCAGAATAACCGGCGGCGTATGAACCGGGGTATAACCCATGCCAATGTAGCTTTTAAAACGTTTGTTACGCCCGGCTATCACTTTTAGCTCAGCCAGCGCGGCAAATTCAGTTGCTGCCTCTCCCACCGGTGGCGGGCTGGCAAGCTGGATATCTTCAGGCACGAGAGATGAGATTAAAGCGTTAAGCGAGGATGCACCAACGACGTCCAGCATTTCCTGCTGTTGCTGTTGGTTAGAGCCAATATGACGGTCGATAAAGGCTTCTTTATTTTCAAGCTGATGTAAGGATTCGGTCATGAGCAGCACTTCCTGAATCGGGCCCTTCTTTGCCAGGCGATAACGCCAGAGACTGGCTGGATCAATATCACCAGCACAGTTATCCGGGCAGGTTAATCTTGCGCTATCGCCAGACTCACAGTTACTCGTCTTCCAGCAACGCCTCGTAGGCTGCTGCATCCAGCAATGCTTCCAGTTCAGTCGCATCACTGGCTTTAATTCTGAAAATCCAGCCACTGCCGTAGGGTTCGCTGTTAACCTGTTCTGGAGAATCTTCCAGCTCGGCGTTAACTTCAACGATTTCACCGCTAATCGGAGCATAGATATCAGAGGCAGCCTTTACTGACTCGGCCACTGAGCAATCGTCACCCTGACCTACTGTGGTTCCCACTTCGGGTAAGTCGATAAAGACCATATCGCCAAGCAGTTCCTGGGCATGTTCTGTAATGCCCACAGTGAAGGTGCCATCAGCTTCCTCACGTAGCCATTCATGCTCTTTGGTATATTTTAATTCGTTCGGCACATTGCTCATTGTTTTCTCCTGACACCTTATTGCAATCAATTAAAATTTTAGCGGTTTGCCTGCACGGACAAACACCGGCCTGGTGACTCTGACGGTCATCTCACGCTTACGTATCTCAACTATTGCGCTATCGCCAATCTCTTCCGGGACACGCGCCAGAGCGATACTGTAGCCAAGCGTTGGCGAAAAGCTTCCGCTGGTAATTTTACCTTCGTGAATATTGCCGGCTGCATCGGTGAAACGAACTGGCTGACCTGCCCGTAAGACGCCTTTTTCTTCCAGTACCAGGCCCACGAGCTTTTCACCCCCCGCCGCCCGTTTAGCCTCTAATGCTTCACGACCAATGAAATCACGGTCTTCCGGCTCCCAGGCGATAGTCCAGCCCATATTGGCAGCCAGCGGAGAGGTCTCTTCATCCATCTCCTGGCTGTATAAATTCAGCCCGGCTTCAAGACGCAGGGTATCACGCGCCCCTAATCCGCAGGGTTTCACGCCCGCTGCCAGCAATCGCTGCCAGAAATCAACCGCCTGCTCATTGGGGAGGGCGATTTCATAACCCTCTTCACCGGTATAGCCGGTGGTGGCAATAAACAAATCACCCGACTGGACGCCAAAAAAGGGCTTCATTCCGGCAACGGCCTGGCGTTGCTCATCGTTCAGTAGCGTCGCGACCTTCGCTTTAGCATGTGGACCCTGGACGGCAATAAGAGCGAGATCATCACGCACGTTAACCGATACCGCGAAGGGCTCCGCCTGCTGATTGATCCACTCGAGATCCTTCTGACGTGTTGCAGAGTTCACCACCAGACGGTAATAGTCACTGTCCAGGAAGTAGATAATCAGATCGTCAATCACGCCACCGGAAGCATTCAGCATCGCGGTATAGAGAGCCTTGCCAGGCAGCGTCAGTTTCGCCACATCATTGGCGACCAGATAACGTAGAAATTCTTCGGTACGGCTACCCTGGAGATCAACGATAGTCATATGGGAGACATCAAACATGCCCGCGTCAGAGCGTACCGCATGGTGCTCATCAATCTGCGAGCCATAATGCAATGGCATCATCCAGCCGTGAAAGTCGACCATGCGCGCACCGCACTGTTGGTGCTGTTCAAATAAGGGGGTTTGTTGAGTCATGCTTTCCTCTTTTAACCCATCGATGCAACCCGTAGCCTTATTTTAATCCGACAAGGCTACGAACAAGATTCTTTGCTGAAGTTATCACCGAATCACTCACTAAACTATAAACCAAAATCCTTGCTGGATTAGCTTATCGATATATTGGAAAAACCAATGACGACCCTACCCGCGGATAAAAATGCGACAAAGGCCACATAAATAATATGACTTTGTTTAATTAATGCGGCACAGATAACAGTTATGAAGTTTTATATAAGGAATCAGGCGTTGTTCTGAATGGATGGGATTAGAAAAAATAATGCGAAATTCAGCCTGGGATTAGAATTTTTCAAACAAAACGACGCTTCTCCTCCGCCATTGCGGAAGAGAAGTTTGACACAGCCTATGGCTACCAGAGCATCAGCGTAACCAGGTCGGTAAGTCGTCCAGACCCATTGCCTGTCTGACCAATTTTGGTTTGACACCCGGTAAGGTATTAGCCAGTTTGAGTCCGACATCACGCAGCAGCTTTTTGGCTGGGTTACTGCCTGCAAACAGTTCACGGAAGCCCTGCATGCTGGCAAGCATCAACGCCGCACTGTGTTTACGACTGCGTTCATAACGGCGCAAATAAAGGTGCTGACCAAAGTCTTTCCCTTCCTGGTGTAAGCGCCGAATTTCAGAAACCAGTTCAGCAGCATCCATAAAACCAAGATTTACGCCCTGACCTGCCAGCGGATGGATGGTATGCGCCGCGTCTCCGACCAGCGCCAGACGGTGGCTGGCAAAACTACGCGCATAGCGGCCCGTCAGCGGGAATACCTGTCGTTCACTCTCAAGCTGGCATAGCCCGAGCTGTAAATCAAAGGTCGCAGAAAGCGCCCGATTAAACTCTTCAGCCGTTGCTGTTTTCATCGCTTCAGCCTCTGTCGGCGACAGTGACCAGACAATCGAACAAAGGTGTGGGTCACTCAGCGGTAAAAAGGCCAGAATCCCGTTACCGTGAAATACCTGACGAGCGACAGCCTGATGAGGTTCAGCCGTACGTATGGTGGCAACCAGAGCATGGTGATTGTAGTCCCAGAATGTCAGTGGAATATCCGCTTTATTCCGTACCCATGAGTTTGCGCCATCCGCACCAACCACCAGACGCGTCGTTAACATGCCGCCGTCTTTCAGAGTCAGAAAAGCTTCATTTTCACCCCAGGCAATTTGCTGAATTTCAGCCGGAGCCAGCAGTGTAATATCCGAGCATTGTTCAGCCCGCTGCCAGAGCGCAGAATGCACCACGGCATTTTCAACAATATGACCCAGATGACTGAAGCCAAAGCTTTTATCATCAAAATCAATTCGTCCAAAGCTGTCTTTATCCCAGACTTCCATACCGTGGTAGCAGCTGGCGCGCGTTGCAATATTCGGCCAGGCGCCAAGGTGGGTCAGGAACTTCTCGCTGGCCGCATTGATGGCTGACACCCGCAGCGCGGGAGCTGCATCAGGGCTCAGTGGTTCAGGTACATGGTTTTCCAGTACCGCGATACGCAGCCCGCTGCCCTGAAGCCCACAAGCGACCGCCAGCCCCACCATACCGCCACCTACAATGGCCACATCAACGCTTTGCAAATTGACTCTCCTTTAACGCGCAACCCAACCTAGCGTGCGCTGAGCCAGCACATCACGTGCCGGAGTAAAATGTTCCATGGCCATCAGACCAAGATTACGCCCCACCACTAAAGGCGCCCAGTGGTTAGCAAACAGATGAACCAGACTGTTTGTCATACCTATTGTCATGGTTTTATCTGTCGCACGCTGCTGCTGATAGGCCGCCAGCACCGAAAAACTCCCCGGATCCTGCTGCATCTGCCACGCCTGCGAGAGATTCTCAGCCAGCGACATCACATCGCGCAGAGCAAGATTGAAGCCTTGTCCGGCTATCGGGTGCAGGGTTTGCGCCGCATTCCCTACCAGCACCAGACGATGCGAAACGGACTGCGTCGCAGTGGTTAATGCCAGCGGATAGTGATGACGCGCCCCCACCTGAGTGATACGCCCCAGACGCCAGCCAAATGCCTGCTGTAGTTGCTGACAGAACTCACTATCGCTCCAGGCGGCAACCTGTTCAGCCTCTTCTGCGGCATGGCACCAGACCAGTGAACAGCGACCATCAGACATCGGCAGCATCGCTAAGGGGCCGTGTTCGGTAAAACGTTCAAAAGCACGGCCAAGATGAGGCTGGGAAGTGGTGACATTAGCGATAACGGCCACTTGCTGATAGTCGTCAGATTTCCAGACCACGCCACATTGTGCGGCGAGAGTCGAACGAGAACCATCGGCAGCCACCAGTAAACTGCCTGTCAGTACCGTTCCGTCACTGAGTGTGACATGAACACTGTCCTGCTCCCGCTGAAAAGTGGTGACGCGTTGTGGACAGTGAAGGGTAACACCAGGTGCCTTTTGCAGCAGAGTAAACAGCCGCTGGCCGATATCATGCAGTTCAACCACTTGTCCGAGCGCCGGGATACGGTAATCCTCAGCATTAAGCGTAACAAAGCTGGCGTGCCCACGATCGCTGACATGCACGGTGCGAATCGCCGTGGCACAGTCAGCAATGGCAGGCCAGACGCCAATGTTGGTTAGCTGCTGACAGGTTCCCTGCGCCAGAGCAATAGCTCTGGCATCAAAGCCCGGATGAGAAGCACTGTCAGGGCTTACCGCCTCAATTAAATGAACCGGTAATTTGCCCTGTGTTAACTGAGAAATTGCCAGCGCAAGCGTTGCCCCGGCCATTCCTCCACCCACAATAATGATACTCATAAGATACTCGTTACTGCCGAGCCGCAGCCATCAACGCTTCAATATCATCAGCAGATTTCACGACACTAGCGGTTAAATTTTCATTACCGTTTTCAGTGATCAGAATATCGTCTTCAATACGGATACCAATACCCCGGTATTCTGGCGGTACATCAGCATCAGGGGCGATATAGAGTCCTGGCTCAATAGTAATCACCATACCTGGCTCCAGGATACGAGAACGATCGGCGCCATAAACACCGACATCATGGACATCCAGACCAAGCCAGTGGCTGAGACTGTGCATGAAGAACTCCTGATAGGCGTTCTCGCCGATCAGCGTATCAACATCGCCTTTCAACAGACCCAGTTTCACCAGTCCTGTCACCATGATACGTACCACTTGCACTGTGACTTCCTGAATAGTGGTACCCGGTCGATACAGCTCAAGAGCCGTTTCAAGAGACTCCAGAACGATATCGTAAATAGCCCGCTGAGGAGCGCTAAACTTACCATTTACCGGGAAAGTACGGGTGATATCGCCCGCATAGCCCTGATATTCACAGCCGGCGTCAATCAGAACTAAGTCTCCGTCCTGCATTTTACTTTCGTTTTCAGTGTAATGCAGAATACAGCCATTAACCCCACTACCTACAATGGTATTATAAGAGGG
>Ga0302347_1002229_pt1 | contig 20357 bp, 23 predicted proteins | sample PhyWR1_FD_202178 | JGI IMG/M metagenome (GOLD analysis project Ga0302347, IMG submission 202178) | Leaf surface microbial communities from wheat plants in UC Gill Tract Community Farm, Albany, California, United States - DLSL W.R1 (v2)... | ecosystem: Host-associated > Plants > Phyllosphere >...
CCGGTGGTGGTGGATTGATCCAGGCTGCCGTAGGCAGCGCGTGAGGCTGAGGACGACGGCCTTTGAACCGTCTCGGTGTCGCCAGGAACGCTGCATCCAGCGCCGCCTGACGAGCCTCGCGCAAGGCTGCAGCCTGACCGTAGTGGGCCCGTGCGTGACTGGGCACCGTAGCGCCAAGGGCCGAACAGGGCCTACAGCGGGCTCAAAGCCTGCTGGTCGAGGCCCAAGCCAGGGCGGAAACAGAACGACGCCTCAAGGCCCTGCAAACGCCCGGCCGGATAGCCCCAGCGCCCGCTACCCCATCCAGACCTACCAGCTGCAGGCCCGGCTCGTACTGCAGCGCTACGGCCCGGCCACCGACTTTTCGCAGCTCGACTTGATGATCGGCAAGAGCATGGCTATCGGGCCGTTTCACGGACTAGGACATCGAGCGCAGCATCCCGGTATGCCCGACGCACGGTGGCCAAGATTGTGAAAGAAGCCTCGTTGGATGAGGAAGCAACGCGTGATCGGTAGAAGGCAAGGAACCGTGGGCAGAGCCTTGGGTTGCAAGCGCGTTTACTGTCCTATCAAGAGATCGTAGACCTTGCCTTCGTTGTTTCGACACTGGCCTTGACCACGCCAAGCCACCACAGATCCAAACACACAGCGCAGCACCTTGCCAGTGGGCGATGTGAGTAGGGCTTGTCCGCTGCCATCTGTCATAACCATCGACCCAGTGGTCACCTTGGCTCCTGAGAAGCTTGTGCCAAAGCCTGCCGTTGCACCTTGAACGAAAGTGCCTTTGTACGGCACTCCATCAATGTCAATTTGCAGTGTTTTGGAGACTTGGTCGTAGGTGCCTGGGTGGAGTTTTCCATCCTCAACAAGCTTCAAATTGCCTGTGCATCCGGCCAAAAACAGTGCGGCGCCAGTAAGTAAGCACAGAGGAATTATTTTCATTTTTGGTATTGGTTTTTTTGCGCTGAACGAAATCGCAACGCTTCGATATTGAAAATAGAAATTCTTGCAACAGGCGAAGTCGATGTTACTCTGGCAGCAGATAAGAAGCCTTGAATTTTGATAAATTTTCGATTTTATTCGAGGCGATCGGGCTTACGTCCCTCCAAACAGGTGCCGACGATGCACATTACCCCCCTGTTACCGATCAATTCAGATGGGAAACTCGCTGCGACCACACTTTGGGGAATTGGGTGGCCATCGGTGACATACGCAATACCACAATGCTCTTTGGCCGAGCGTTTCGGGATATTCACGTAGCTAAATCTCACACTCAAAACTTCTCTGCAAGACAAAAATCTCTTGAAATTTTTCCTACTTCTTCCCGACAGTAATCAATGATTGAGGTGTCTGCCAAAGAGTTTAGTCGCCATGCTTTCTCATAAATATTTAAAAGTTGACCTGGCAATATACCATTGGTACTGTAGTTAACCTTCATGAGGTCGCTCGTCATAAATGTGACGGCCAATATTCTTCTGGATTTTTTATTCCCGTATTCATCGATAACAGGAGCTGCAATAGTAAAACGAATTCTCTTTCGAGGGATCTCAATGCGGATTTTTTTGACCTCTCTCATTATTGAAAGTCCATTCTCAGCCAAACTAAAAACCACAGAGCCAGCACTTAATATTCTATTTTTCAGAATAACTATCTCGAGTGCGTCATCTTTTTCTACTTCATATACACCAATAATATCTCTATGAAGTGGTGCAATGGAGTCTGATATCTTTGAATTGTTAGCAAAAACGTTGGTTGCCGAGCAAATAGCCAGAACCAATAATGCCAAAGTCAATTTCATTCAATTCTTTGTTAAAAATCTAAATATTCGTTCCACATCTAGTATAATCACTCTAATTATCAATCTTTATATCACCCTTTATTGAAACTATGTGTAATGGCTTTGGCAATGGGGTATGGGCGCAGCCCATGTCACCGCACGTCGCGCGCGTGCCCGGCCCACGGTGCGCAGTATCCATTCGCGCCAGGCATGCGCTCAGGGCACCGCGGCAAGAATCAGCTCGGCGTATCTGTGCCCCCGCATGGCAATGTGCCCGCCGCGTGCCCTGGCCAGCACCACCGCAGGGCGGTTCCTGCGCGCCTGATCAACGGATTTCTGCCTGCAGATGAATTGAGCACAAAAAGGGAGCTGACCCGCGCCTTAGGCGCGCGCCGCTGCAGGCGGCCTGCATACGCTGTCTGGAATGCGGCGCAGCCGGTCCCGCAGGGACTGAGCGACAGCGAACATGCAAGGCAGCGACCCCACGCGCCTGCGTGGGGATTGCCCTTAGTCGACATGCATCTGCCAGGCACATGCCGCCACGCTCATTGCAGGAAAAAAGCGCTTCCTCCTGACGCTGATGTCGCATCTGCATCATTACAAGATGGGGGGTGACGCAGCACAGGCGCCTACACATATGCACTGATGAACAGAAGATTGCTGCCTCGCTGAAACCACCGACCCGCCAGCCCTTGTGCCGGGTTCCGCGCCGCGCGCGTACGTCGCACCTTGGGTACCGAGTGGACGCCTCGCAGCCTCGCGAAGATCTGCCCACGACTTGATCGGCACCCAGGTCTCTGGACATGTCATGCTCATTTGCCAGAAGTCACCAGTGCGCAGTTGCCTCCTCAAGCCCGGCATGGCGATCACTCGAGTTCAGAGCTCGGTTGCTGGCATCGTTGGAAAGACACTTGCATCCATCATGTGGGACGTCGACCTATAGACGGTTGGCACGCGGATCGGCGAAGCGGCAGACCGCCACCGCAATGCAGCGTGTGCGGACCGGCCTGCAACATCCCCGGTTCAGAAAGTGCAGCCGGGGCATTGGGTACATGCAGGCACGCGAACCGGGGGTCTGGGTCCTGCTGATACAAGTACTGGATCCCCTTGTGTGCGGTCTGGCTAACAGCGCCAATCCCCAGCGAGACGGCTGCCCCAGACGCCGTTCGAGCGAGCCCCCGGCCGGCCTATGCGCGAGCTCCCTTGCGGCCTGTAAAGCCCAGCGCTGGCTACGGCAATGGATGCAAGCGCGCGCAGTGCCTTGGGTGCAGCACAGCGCTGGCGCTTCTCCCTGGGCGAGGGACGACGTGCCTTTCGATCACGATCGAGAATTGAACCAGCCACACACCAGCATGGCGCAGCAGGAACGCGCCTTCCGGCACAAAGACATTTCTTGCAGCCCTCCCGTTCACGAAGCCACGGCCGCAATTCCAGAGCTATCACTGCCGCAGTGATCAGGCATAGGAAAAGCCCACGTCCCTATCCACCCGCAACACCGGCATCGTCAGCGAGAAATCTCATCAGCACTTGGTGCCACGTCCATCCCCTGCGCTGCAAACATTCAGCCTTGGGTCGCTCGGATCCAGCTAAAGTCCGTCGCCCATTTTTGGACAGGTTTTCATTGACTGATATCCCTTGGCGATGGCTGGGCCCTACAGGAGTCTGCTGCGCGGTCGCAGCAAGGTTTTCTCAACGCCTTGTGCGCTTGCACCGCCGCTGTGGATTCGCCAGGGTCATCCGCAACGGTCAGTTCGGCAACCAACCTGTTAAGCCTGGCCATGGGTTTGCCATTGCGCACTTGCGCAGTGAACTTTGCGCGAATATTGCTGGTCCGCCCCGCCGAGTCCCAACGCTGCAGGGATGTTTGCCTTTCCACGTTCAATGCTCTTGTCCAACCCCTCCATTGCCAGGTCAACTTCGTCGGATCTAAGTACGGGTCTTCAACACTACCGGCGTTCTTCACTGGGTCGGCCTTGCAATCTGCGCAAACGAATTTTGAGACCTCAATCACCGTGGCGAACTGCTGCGGCAAGGCTCGATATTCGATGTCTACGCGATGCGCCGCGTTGTGCCAGCCTGATCCACATCGATGTAGGCCGCGCCAAGCATCTGCACGATACGCGCATCGTGCGTTGCCACCTTCTCCACCTGGCGGACGCGTTTCACGGCTTCCAACCAGTGCGCGCGCCCTCTGCGCCAGTGCTTGAAAAGTGGTGCCTTGCATCGATGTCGCGTCGACAACGCCATTCCCCGTTGTTCACCACCTGGGGCTACGCCGTGACTGTGACGTGGTCGATCGCAGTGGATGGCTGTCATCGGCTATGGGGCTTTTTGCTTTCCTTGGTCTGTTCCGAGAAGCTGTTCAAAAAAATGCGGCGCGCAGCGATGACTGTTCTCTTTTAAGACTGTGGTCGAAGACCCCAGATACAGAGCTGTCGAAGTTGACACCTAATGCTTCAAAAATCGGCCTTCCAAGGGATCAAGCGTCGGGCCGACAAGGCGTCCAGGAAGTTCTCACTGAAGAAACGCATGACGGACTGGCCCTTGCGGGTCTCTCGCAGCATCCCAGATGCATCCACTTCCACCAGCAGCGTGCCATCCCGGTTCTGGAATTTCTGGCCGACCATATCCTGCGCCTTGTGTGCCAAGTGATCCTGCAGCTGGGTTTCCATGTGCTGCTCTTTTTGCTCGGCGGCCTTCCATGTGAAGTCCTGGCCTTTGAGCAATAGCTTGCGCAAATACGAGAACAGTGCTCGTCCTTTGAGCGGCTCGAGGTACTGTTTGGTGGCCGCGACAACGTCCGAGAGCTTTTGCTTGGACTGCTTGGCGATGCGCATCAGCAGCAGCACCGCGGACGCGGGAAGACCACCTTGCTGGGCGATCCAGGCCAGGTCGGAAGGCAGGGTCAATCCGTTCACGCGCACGAAATCACGCGCGGGCGCAGGGGACGCGGGCGCCACGTGCTTTGCCTTCTTGAGCTGAGCTTCGGCCTCTGGCGTGAGCAGCAAAGCCTCCAGCAGCTTGAGGGTGGGAACCAGCGGGGAGCTTGAACCACGAAAACCAGCACGGGCCTTCTGCGCACGCTCGATGAGCCCATGCTCTTCCAGCCACCGGATGGCGCGGTGCACGGTCTCAACGCTTTTGCCCGACTCGTCGGCCAAGGTGCCGCGACTGGCGATGACCGGGTTCCTGGGCGATCGCAGATTGATCTTTTTGATGATCCGAACGATGACGCGCAGGAACCCGTCGGGGAGCTCCTTGAACACGGGCAGTTCATCCAGCGAGGCGATGGCTCTGGAGATCCCAGAGGGGTAAACAGTAGGTAGAAAAGTCATTTTTCAGCGTTTTTGGACAAAGTTATCCACTTGACGCCTTTTCTGAAATTTCGCTAGAATCCAACCACTTGATCAAAAAACCAGAAATTAGAGCTTCTTGGGTTTTTCGATCAGTTTCTCGGGTGTTTGATTTTTGCTGAAATATCGCGGCGTCAAGACTCCACAAAAACTCTCAAGGTTCCTAGGCCTTGGGAGTTTTTTTTTGGCAGGTCAAGTTCCTGGCTAAGTCATGGTTTTTCCTTTTCTTCAGGCCAAAAACACCGAACCCCGCTCAAGGCGGGGTTCAGGGGGTTGATCATCTTCTTGCTTTCATTCGCATAGACACGCCAGAGGCACCGTTCTTGCCAGGGGTGTGTATGCGGATGAATGGGCGCGTTCAGGGGGCTGCCGTGGTCGCTGAAGTGGAGGTCCACGGTGTTTAGACGTCTAAACAGTGTCAGGGATGAAAGTCGTTGGGCGTTGGCGTTTAGACGTCTAAACAGTGCTGGAGTGCTTGCCAGGCGAGGCTTGCTGTTTGAAGGGCCGCAGTCTGCCGAGCTTGATGCAGCTCCGATTTGGCTGTTTAGACGTCTAAACAGAGTCAGGAGGGAAGGTTGCTGGGACTTGGTGTTTAGGCGTCTAAACACTTCCGCAGTCCCCACTGGCTGAGCGGCGCTGCTTGGAACGCCACACACTGCCGGGCCAGATGAAGCGCCCGGCTGGCTGTTTAGGCGTCTAAACAGCATCGAGGTTGTCGGCAGTGGGGCCATGGTGTTTAGACGTCTAAACACTGCTGGCGTCGCAACCTGTGGCATCGTGCCGTTCGGACTGCCGCACTCTACCGAGCTTGGCGCAGCTTCTGCTTGCCTGTTTAGACGTCTAAACAGAGTCGGGTGAGACGGTGGCTGGGGATTGGTGTTTAGACGTCTAAACAGTGCCGAAGTGCTTTGCAGGCTGGCCTTGTTGTTTGGACGATCGCGCACTGCCGAGGCTGATGGAGCTTCGGACTGCGTGTTTAGACGTCTAAACGCTGGCAGCATTTACGCTTCTTTGTCTTCAAAGGAGCCGTACTTGGCAAGCAACTGCTCGAGCTCTAGCGCAAAAGACTCTCTTGCGGCGGCCTCTGGGAGGTCAAGGCTCAGATCAAATTTGCTGCCCTTCTGGCGCAAAGTGCCATTGTTATAGCGAACTGTCTTACCCATGGTCTTCTGAGGGGCACGGCCCGAGCTGTTGATCAGGTTGGCGCATTGGTCGACCAACCAACGCAGAGGCACGTCCGTCGTGGAATAGCTGGTCGCCAGGGCAATGACCTTGCTTTCCGAGCAATGCTGGGTGACACGGCCCAGGTGGTGGGCCGCGGTCGATCCGAAACGCTTGGGATTCATGCGAATGATCTTCAGCACTTCCTCGGGAAGCTTGGCGTACGACCGATAAAAGCTGAGCAGCGTTTTGGACTGCTTGGTGCGCCGTGCCACTTCTGCTGGCGTCATTCCGTTCGCGTACTGCTTTTCGTAGAACATGGCGCGATCCAGGTCGCAATGCTGCTCGCGGCTTTCGTTTTGCTCATAGCCGAGCCATGCCGCGTCCGGCGCGGAGATGCCGTGGTGGACCTCGGCAAGAAGTCTGGGCAATGCGTTGTGCGCGATACAGGCCTGGGTGCGAGTCCAGCCGTCGGCGATCATGAAGCGTCCCGGCACGTCGGGATGTTCGATGACGTGGATGGGATCTCGCTGCCCGTGCTTGGCTAAGCTGTCGGCGCGCTCCAACAGCATTTCTGGCGTGTAGACCTCGCGCGGTGCATAGGGATTCTCGTCAATCAGCGTCGGCTCGATTGACCGCAAATCACGACCGTGGGAGGATGCGCTGCCGGTGGACTGCGGTTCGCTTGCGACCGAGCTGTTCAGGTCGGCCTTCAAGTTGTCGATGGTCGCGGGTTCCGTCGGGACAAAGCGTCGCGCTGCGAGCAGACCCGAGACCTGAGGCAGTTTGCGGGCGGCGTTCATTTCTGCAGTCCGGGCAGCGTGATACCGAAAATCGGGATCAGTTGGTTCACAAGGGAGAACACGGCGGAAGCGCCGATGCTGCTTGGGTCCTTGATGACAAGGGGCAAGGTCTTGGCCTCGTCTTCGGTAGAGAACTGGCGGCTGAAGCCGGTGGTTTGCGGAATGATGCTTTCGATCAGCTGGTTCTGGTAGTTGCTGTACAGATAGCCCATGGACTCCGCAACATGCTTCAAGGTCGGGTGGTACTTGTTGATCACAATGCGTGTGCCCACCCGCTTGCGCGACACCATCTCGATTTCGTTGAGATTGGAGGCCAGCGATTCGAGCGCCTCGATCGAGTACCCGTCCGGCTCGACAACGGTGAGGATGTTGCCTGGAACATGGGCCGCGTAGGTGAATGCCAGCGAAATCGGGGTGGTGCCGGGAGCCGTGTCGACCACGATGGCATCGTAGTGCTTGGCCAAGAATTCCTGGTTGCGCTCGAGGAAGAGTTCAACGCTCAAATAGCTGCCCATGGCCGTCGCCAGGCTTTGATCGCTTTCCGCCATCGAAATGTGTGCGGGCAGGAAATCAAGCATGCCACCAGAGATGATGTGATGCAGTCCATCGGCCAGGTCCTGGTCAGGACCATTGCTCTTTCGCGTCAACAGTTTGCCGATGTGCAAGGCTTCTGAATTGGTGCGGATTTTGAGCAAGATAGAGGCCGAGCGCTGGGGGTCCGCGTCGATCAAGAGGGTACGGAACCCTGCCATGGCCAGCGCCGCTGCAGCGTTGACGCTCAGCGAGGTCTTGCCAACGCCTCCCTTGGTCATGCGCGTCACGATGAGCGCCGGAAGCTGCTTGTTCTTGGCAAGGGCCTTGTGTTCCTCGTCCGAGGACAATCCCGCCAGCCGGTACCGAATGCTGCGCATGTCAGTCGGGCTGTACTTCATGTGATGCTGCCCACGCGGCTTTTCCTGGCCAGACAGTTCCAGCAGCCGTTTGTTGGACAACTCCTTGCCAAGCAATGCCAAGGCAACAGCGGTTTTGAACTCGATATCCAGGGGCATATGGGTTTTTCGCTATAAAAATGCGAGCGGAAACACTGCGTTTGGCAGCAACACTGTATGAAGTTTAGGCGCTGTCTTATTTTGGCGCAAGTTTTTTCTTCTTACGCAGTGATAAAACTTACATCGGTCTTTTACGTTACTCGACATGAAGCGCTCATGCACCGCAGATGAAGTGAGTCTCTTTGTCACAGTGGGTATGCCGGTCATCAGCAATTGTTGCCACACGCCCGTGTCTCTGTAGTATTAGAGATGAATACTGCTTACATGTAATGTAGATTCGTTGCTTACGGTTCCTTCAAATGGCAGTCCGATGGTTTGCACAGGTGCCTGCAAGCGCATAGCATGCGGCGCGAGAGCGGTCAGATCAGTGTCCTATAGCCGTTCAGGACTTTTGTGCTGTGCACCAAGCCTTGCTTGAGTAGTATTTCCAAATACTGCTCCGCATCCATTGGCGGTTTTCTGAGGGTAGCGCGCTGATGCTGCGCGGCCGTCACTACGGAGGCAGGGTCCAGATCAAGCAAATCACCGATGAACACATCCGGATGCTGTGCTTCGATTCCAAAAGCTTTCAGCACCTCCGCCGGGAAGTCCTTTTGGTTGAAAGTCACGATGACACTGGCGCCGCATCGGATCGCTGCGGCCAGAACATGACGATCGTCTTCGTCCGGCAGGTGCAATCCCGCGATCAAATCCTGATAGCCCTCGACCAGCCCATCCGGGATGGCGCGATCCATCAAGTCTGAGGTGCGATTCAGCTGCTCAACGCTCAAATCTGGTCTGTTGAGCAGCAGATTGCGCTTCCACTCGTCATGAATTTGAGCACTCCAACGCGCCCGAAAGCGGCCTGACAGCCCAAGCCACATCAGAAAATCCCTCAGGGGCGCCGGATAGAGAACGCAGGCGTCGTAGACCGCGGTGAACGGCGAATGTCTCATTCGTACCCCATTCCCAATTCCTGGGCTTGATGTGCGAGGGCCTCCATGGCTTCTTGGCTGGCTTTGTCGCGGTGCTCTTTGAAGGCCATCAGATCCGCAAATCGCACCCGGCGATGCTTGCCTGTCCGGTGGAAGGCGAGCTGGCCATCCTCCAGCAGTTTGACCAGATGCGGCCGCGAGACATTTAGCATATCCGCCGCCTCCTGGGTAGTCAGCTCTGCATGAACTGGCACTACTTTGACGGCATTGCCATCTGACAGCTCGGCCAGGATATCGAGCAACAGGCGCAAGGCAGAGGTGGGCAGCTCGATCTGGTGTGCCTGGCTGCTCGCATCCAAGATCTGGATGTGCTGGGTCTGTACATTGGTGGACAGGTATGCCGCCAGGACACGCTGCCCCTCTACCGCAGCCTGCACTTCGCGCGCGAGCGGCAATGTCACCTTGGATTGAATGATTGCAGGCATGTGGAACTCCTAAACTGGTCTGTGTCGCACATTTTATACGAAATAAACGAAATTCGAAATAAACGAAACCACCTATGTAGTATCCGCTCACCAAACAACCAACGCGGTCGGACTATCGCGCCGTAATGGATGCCATCGCGCGGCGCGGTCAACTCCGTCTGCTGGTCGACGGCATGACGGCCGCCAGCGATCTCGGCATGACCGATGCCGTGCCCGCGCGCGTCACGATTCATACGGACGTCCGGCGTCGCAATATCCAGCTGGACCAGCTCGCCATCGAGTTCAAGCACACCGCGCCAAGCCGCTTGTATTGGGCTGGCAAGCCTGCCATGCGCGTGGTGCAGGCGTTGTACTGGCTCCCCGATGGCCACGTCAAACTCCCCCAGGGCGGGACGTTCCAGAGTATGACTATTCCGGCGTAGCGGCGATTCGCGCGGCGGCCTCCTTCAGGCGGTAGCTCTTGCCCTCGAACTCGAGCGTCGCGCAGCGGTGCCCTAAACGGCAGGGTTTGCCGCGCACCGGATCAAAAAACTTCACCATTGTTCATCGCAGGCAGGATAGAAGACATCAGCATAGTTGTCCGAAAAAACACTACAAATTTCGGACAAAACATTGTTTTTTGTCCGAAAATGTATATAAATATCGGACACATGTCTGATCTCAAATCGCAAGTCACCGCCATCGTTCAATCCGGTGGTCCCAACAATGTCTGGGTCCCCACGGATTTCGCTTGCCTGGGAAACCGCGATGCGGTTGATAAGACCTTGCAGCGCATGGTGCACAGCGGCGCGTTGCGGCGCATTGATCGTGGTCTCTATGACCGGCCGGGCATCAACCGCCTCACCAAGCGACCAACCCGGCCGGACTACCGCGCCGTGGTCGACGCCATTGCGCGCCGCGATCAACTCCGTCTGCTGGTCGACGGTATGACGGCCGCCAATGACCTCGGGTTGACCGATGCGGTGCCCGCGCGCGTCACGATTCATACGGACGTCCGGCGTCGCAATATCCAGCTGGACCAGCTCGCCATCGAGTTCAAGCACACCGCGCCAAGCCGCTTGTATTGGGCTGGCAAGCCTGCCATGCGCATGGTGCAGGCGCTGCACTGGCTCAAGGACACACTGGCCACTGACCGGCAACGCATCCTGGCCAGGCTGTCCAAGGTGCTCGCCGACCCCCTGCATGGCGAAGCCATCCGCAAGGATCTTCTGCAGGGCTTTGCGGTGCTTCCCGCCTGGATGCAAAGCCTGGTGCGCGAATTGCCAGGATGTGACCCTTCTGCCGCCATCGTCCCGCCGTTGCCACAGGCGAAAAAAAAGACGATTTCTACTCGCCCTGCGCGCCAAGCATTGAAAGAAAGCCCACTTGAAAGCTGATTTTCAGACGGTCATCGCCGCCACGGATGCCGACCGGCTCGACTGTTCCTGACTACGGCCGCGCGCCTTGGCACCCCGGTTCAGAACGTCGAAAAAGATTTCTGGGTCTGCTGGACACTGGACGCTTTGTTCAACCGTTTGCCCGCCGGCGGACCACGGCTGCTGTTCAAAGGCGGCACATCGCTCTCTAAAGCCTTCGGACTCATCACCCGATTCTCGGAAGACATTGACATCACGGTCTTTCGTGAAGACCTTGGCCAGCCTGTGGAGCCCGCCGATTTGGTGGGTCTGAGTGGAAATAAGCGCAAAGCCACGCTGGACGCGATCCTTGCTGCCTGCCAGGTCTATATCTCGGGACCGTTCACTCAGCAACTGAAGGAACTGGCCGCGCAAGCCTTGCCCAAGGGGAGCTTCAAGATAGAGGCCGATGAGGACGATGGGCAGACCGTGCTTTTTTGGTACCCGGCCGTCACAGCCGTCGACGGCGACTATATCCGCGCCGCGGTCAAGATCGAGGCAGGCGCCAAATCCGCACTCGACCCCCACATCGCAGCAACAGTAACGCCTTATGTGGCGCAAGACCTGCCCGACCTGAACCTGAACGTTGGCAACGTGACCACCGTCAAGCCAGAACGCACGTTCTGGGACAAGATCATGATCCTGCACGGTCTGCGCCAGTGGTACGAGAAGCGCGGCCTGCTGCGGCACGGCGGACAGCGTGTTTCACGCCACTACTACGACATCTACCGTCTCGCGCAGGCCCAGGACATCGCGGCGTGGCAAGCGGACAAAGGATTGGCCGAGGACTGTGCCACCCATGCCAGGCTGTTTTTCGGTAGTCCCGATCTGGGTCTGGATACTGCCACTGCTGGAAGCTTCACACTGAGTCCCAGCGATGAGATGCATGCAGCTTTGGCCAGGGACTATGCAGCCATGTCGGGAATGATCTTTGGACAGATTCCAAGCCTGGAGGCAATACTGGCAGAGGTTGCGGGCCTGGAGCAAATATTGAACCGCAAATGATCATAGGTTGGCGGTAAACCGCAGTGGCATTCGGCAGGAAGCCCGTCAACATGCGTTTTGCGCTGAAGTGAAGCGGCGGGGCAGCCCGCCTCAGGCTGCGGCGGGATGGAGTTTCTTCTCGAGCTCGTTCCTGGCCCGCAGCAGCGGCTGCAGGAAGGCGTCCCGGAACTCACCCATGCCCAGCCGCTCCGCACGCACGGCAATGCTCATGGCAGCAATGGTCTGGCCCTGGGGATCGCGCACCGGCACGGCCATGGAGCGCACCGCCAGCTCCAGCTCCCCGTCGCTATAGGACCAGCCGGTGGCTCGGCATGCCTCGAGAATCCCCATCAGGGCGTCCTGGTCGACCACGGTCTGGCTGGTGAGCCTCGCGCGCTCGACCGCCAGCAGCCGGGCTTTGGCCTCGGGCGCGGGCAGGCCGGCCAGCAAAACCCGGCCGATGGCTGAGCAATAGACCGGCAGCCGCGATCCGATGCCCAGGCCTGCGCTCAGGCTGCGCCGCGCAGTGGAGCGGCCGATGATGATCGCATCCTCATCGAGCAGCGTGCCCAGCGACGCCGACTCCCGGGTCTTCTCCGAGAGCGCGTCCAGCAGCGGCTGCGCCAGCGCCGGCATCGGGCGCGAGGATAGATAGGAATAAGCCACCAGCAGCGCCTTGGGCAACATCCAGTACAGCTTGCCATCGCTGCCGAGATAACCCAGCTCCACCAGCGTGGAAAGTGAACGCCGTGCCGATGCGGGCGTGACATCGATGCGCCGGGACACCTCCGTCAGCGTCAGCCGGGTATGCCTTCTGTCGAAACAGGTCAGCACCTCCAGCCCCTTGCGCAGTGACTCCACAAAGTTTTTATCTGGCATCGCGTCTTCCCTTGGTTTTGCGCATTTTTGCGCATAGCGCAAAAACAGGTTCACTGCGGGTGATTGCCTGAAGATACTGCAGCTCCCACGCATAAAAAAGCAGGAGACAAGATGCACAGCCACCCCATCAGCCGGCGCCACGCGGTGCTAGGCATCGCCGCCACCATCGCGGCGTCCAGCAGCCTGGCCCAGGCCAGCCAGACCCTGAAGATCATCGTGCCGTTTTCGGCAGGCGGCACGGCCGACGTGCTGCCTCGCCTGGTGGCCGAAAGGCTCCGCTCGGCCTATCCAGGAGGGGTGGTTATCGAGAACAAGCCGGGCGCGGGCGGCAACATCGGCGCCGACAGCGTGTTCCGCTCCACTCCCGACGGGCTCACGGTGCTGGCCTCGCCGCCCGGGCCCATCGCTATCAACCACCATCTCTACAGCAAGCTCAGCTTCGATCCGATGCGCTGGGTCCCAGTCACCATCCTGGCCACGGTGCCCAATGCCCTGGTGATCCAGCCGAAGCTGCCGGTCAAGTCCCTGGGCGAATTCATTGCCTATGCCAAGGCCCATCCGCAGAAGGTGACGGTGGCGACCCAGGGCGACGGCTCAACCTCGCACCTGACGGCCGCACTGTTCATGCAACTGACGGGCACCGAACTCACGGTGGTGCCGTACAAGGGTACCGCCCCCGCGCTGGTCGATCTGATTGGCGGCAATGTGGACGTGTTCTTCGACAACATCAGCTCGTCGGCTGCCTACCACCAGGCGGGCAGGTTGCGCATCCTGGCCATCGCCGACGACCAGCGCTCGGGCGTGCTGCCACAGGTTCCCACCTTCGCGGAACAGCAGTGGCCGGGCATGCAGGCGGTGACTTTCTTCTCGGTGGTCGCTCCGCCCGGCACGCCGGCGGCGGCTGCGCAGAAGCTGCAGCAGCAGATCTCCCAGGCCCTGGACGCGCAGGACATCCGCGAGCAGTTCAAGAAGCAGGGCGCGGTCCCCGGCGGCTGGGACACCGCCAGAACAAGCCAGTTCATTCGCCAGGAAAGCGAGAAGTGGGAAAAGGTCCTGCGCACCGCCAACGTCAAGCTCTAAACACGCGGAATTCACATGCAAGAAACAGTCATCCAATGGAAGCACGCGTCGAATACGCGCATTCCCTACGATCTTTACACCGACCCGGCCAACGCCCAGCGCGAGCAGGAGCGGATCTACCGCGGCAATGTCTGGAACTACCTATGCCTGGACTCCGAAATTCCGCAGGCCGGTGACTACCGCACGACCTTTGCCGGCGAGACCCCGGTCATCGTCGTGCGCGATTCAGACGACGAAATCTACGCCTTCGAGAACCGCTGCGCGCATCGCGGGGCGCTGATCGCGCTGGAAAAATGCGGCACGGCAGACAGCTTCCAGTGCGTCTACCACGCCTGGAGCTACAACCGTCAGGGCGATCTGACGGGCGTGGCCTTTGAAAAGGGCGTCAAGGGCCAGGGCGGCATGCCCGCCTCCTTCTGCAAGGAAGAGCACGGCCCACGCAAGCTGCGCGTGGCGGTCTACTGCGGCTTGGTCTTTGGCAGCTTTTCCGAGGATGTGCCCTCGATCGAGGAGTATCTGGGCGAAGAGATCTGTGAACGCATCGAACGGGTGCTGCACAAGCCCGTGGAGGTGATCGGGCGCTTCACGCAGAAGCTGCCCAACAACTGGAAGCTGTATTTCGAGAACGTGAAGGACAGCTACCACGCGAGCCTGCTGCACATGTTCTTCACCACCTTCGAGCTCAACCGCCTGTCGCAAAAGGGCGGCGTCATCGTCGACGAGAGCGGCGGGCACCATGTGAGCTACTCGATGATCGACCGCAGCGCCAAGGACGAGTCGTACCGGGAGCAGGCGATCCGCTCCGACAACGAGCGCTACCGCCTCAAGGATCCGAGCCTGCTGGCCGGGTTCGAGGAGTACGCAGATGGCGTGACCCTGCAGATCCTGTCCGTGTTTCCGGGGCTGGTGCTGCAGCAGATCCAGAACTGCCTGGCCGTGCGCCAGGTCCTGCCCAAGGGCGTCGCCAGTACCGAACTCAACTGGACGTACCTCGGCTACGCCGACGACACCGCCGAGCAGCGCAAGGTGCGGCTCAAGCAGTCGAACCTGATCGGGCCCGCAGGATTTATCTCGCTCGAGGATGGCGCCGTCGGCGGCTTCGTGCAGCGCGGCATTGCCGGGGCCGGCAATCTCGACGCCGTCGTGGAGATGGGCGGCGAGCACGAAGGCTCGAGCGAAGGCCGCGCCACCGAGACTTCGGTGCGCGGCTTCTGGAAGGCATACCGCAAGCTCATGGGACAGGAGGCACAGGCATGATCAACGAACTTCGGATCGCGGCCTTCAACGCCGCCTACGCAAAGACCATCGACAGCGATGCGCTCGAGCGCTGGCCGGACTTTTTCACCGCCGACTGCCACTACCGCATCACCCATGTGGAGAACCAGGCCGAGGGCCTGGCGGCAGGCATCGTCTGGGCGGATTCCCGGGACATGCTGTTCGACCGCATTTCCGCGCTGCGCGAAGCCAACATCTACGAGCGCCAGCGCTACCGCCATCTGCTGGGCTTGCCGTTGATCGACACCGCAGATGCGGACGAGGCGCGCGCCAGTACCCCCTTCCTGGTCCTGCGCATCATGCACACTGGGGAAACGGAGGTTTTTGCCAGCGGCGAATACCTCGACCATTTCACGCTGGTCGAAGGCCAGCTGCGCCTGCTCGAGCGCGTGGCCGTGTGCGACAGCACGGTGACCGACACTCTGATGGCCCTGCCGCTATGAGCGCCGCAGTGCAGCGCCGGCTGGCGCTGGCCCTCGGCGACCCCCACGGCATCGGCCCGGAAATCGCCCTCAAGGCACTGCAGCAGCTGTCGCCGCCAGAGCGCGCGCGTATCAAGGTCTATGGTCCCCGGAAAGCGCTCGAAGCCGCAGCGCAGGTTTGTCGGCTCGAGCACCTGCTGGCGCACCTGGTGCACGAAGAGGTGGGCACGCTTGTCGGCCCACTCCAATGGGGCGCCATCAGCGCAGAGGCCGGGCGATCCACCGTGGCCAGCGCGACCGCAGCCATCCAGGCCTGCGAGCGCGGCGAGGTCGATGCCGTCATCGCCTGCCCGCACCATGAGACGGCTGTCAGCCAGGCGGGCATTGCCTTCAGCGGCTACCCCAGCCTGCTGGCGCGGGTGCTAGGCCAGCCCGAAGACCAGGTGTTTCTGATGCTCGTGGGTGGTGGGTTGCGCATCGTCCACATCACCCTGCATGAAAGCGTGCGCACGGCGCTCGACCGGCTGTCTCCGGAACTCGTGCAGCGCGGCGTGCATGCGGCCGTGGAGACCTGCGCTCTGCTGGGGGTTGCACATCCGCGAATTGCCCTGTTCGGCATCAATCCCCATGCGTCCGAAGGCCAGCTGTTTGGCCCCGAGGATGCGCAGATCACCGTGCCCGCGGCCGCGGCGCTGCGCAGCAGCGGGCTGGCGGTGGACGGCCCACTGGGCGCCGACATGGTGCTGTCACAACGCCGGCACGACCTGTACGTGGCCATGCTGCACGACCAGGGCCACATCCCGATCAAGCTGCTCGCGCCCAACGCCGCCAGCGCCCTGTCCATCGGCGGAAAGGTGGTGCTGTCCAGCGTGGGCCACGGCAGCGCAATGGACATTGCCGGCCAGGGCGTTGCCGATCCTTCGGCATTGCTGCGCACCATCGGCCTGCTGGGCACCCTTTCCTCCTGAATTCCCATGAGCCATCAAATTCAAATACGCAACTCCGAGCTGGCATTTCGCTGCGATGCGGGGCAGTCCATCCTGGATGCGGCGCTTCAGGCGGGCATCGAGCTGCCCTACTCCTGCCGCAAGGGCAGTTGCGGCAACTGCGCCAGCGACCTGAAGGCAGGCGAGATCGCCGCGCTGGACGGCATGTCGCCGCGCACCGAGCTCTGCCGGCCAGGGCAGGTCTTACTGTGCGCGTGCACGGCCGCCAGCGACGTCGAGATCGCGCCAGGCTCGTATCGCCGGCTGGATCCGGATGCGCGCAAGCGCTTTGCCGCCAAGGTCTACAGCAATGAGCTTGCCGCGCCGGATGTCTCGCTGCTGCGCCTGCGCCTGCCCGCGGGAAAGCGCGCCAAGTTCCAAGCCGGCCAGTATCTGCTGGTGCACCTCGAATCTGGCGAGACGCGCAGCTACTCGATGGCCAACCCGCCGCATGAGAGCGATGGCGTTACGCTGCATGTGCGCCATGTCCCGGGCGGCCAGTTCACCGCTCTGGTCCAGCGCCTGCAGCCCGGCGACATGCTGGATATCGAGCTACCCTTCGGCAGCATCGCGCTGCAGTCCGACGATCCCCGGCCGCTGGTATGCGTCGCGGGCGGCACCGGCTTCGCACCTGTCAAATCCATTCTCGACGATCTGGCGAAACGCAAGGTTCAGCGCGAGATCAGCCTGCTCTGGGGCGCGCGCCAGCCGGCAGGCCTGTATCTGCCCGCAGCCATCGAGAAATGGCGCAAGGCCTGGCCGGGATTTCGCTATGTCGCGGCGCTTTCACAACCCCATCCGGAGCATCCCGAGGCCTACCCAGGCCGCATCGACGCGGCGCTGCGGGCCCACTACGCCAGTTTGGCGGGCCATGTGCTGCATTGCTGCGGCTCGCCGGAGATGGTGAGCGCGGTGCGCATCGCGGCATTGGAGAAAGGTCTGGCCGAGCAGGATTTCCATGCCGACGTCTTTGTCCCGAACGCTGCAGCTGCGGTGCCGGCGGCTTGACACTGACTGCGTCGGCGCTGGAGGAAGGAAAGCCATTCTGGGAGCCTGAACAGCGCGTCCGATCATGTTATCCCCTCTGTTTCAAGCCCCCTCGCTTGTCGCTGGAGCCTTGGCCAGCCCGGGGGCGGACCGCGTTCCTTCAAATCATGAGCGTTGCCGAGGTGGTGTCCAAACACCTTGGCGTCGTGCTCACGGCCGTGGGTCTAGATGCAGAAGCGGACTCAGGAGATCCTGAAGCATGTTCACGCCCTGTACGGCGAGCTGCGCAGCGCTGACACCAAAATGGATGAGACCCAATGGGCATTGCATCTGCCTTGCCGGGCTGCTGCAGCTGGCCGCCGCGAAGGTCACCCCGCTAAAAATGGCCATTGGCGATTAGCCGCGGAGCCTATCCTGATCAGCCACTATGCGGGCCAGATGGACATGCGCAGGGCAACTACTGTCCAGTTGCTGACTGCTGGCGTGCTGGCAATCGCGTTCATGCGGTGGCCGGCGGGCCGGTGCCAGCGTTTTCCTGGATCTGGCTGGCGGCTGCGGTGTGCCTGCGCGCCGCGCGTATCTCAGTCCAGTTCATCTTCACTTGCATTGATCGCGTTGAGCCAGACCGCGCTGCCCCCGCGGTCGAGCTTCACGAGAGCGTGTGAATTGCTAGCGCTGGCGGTTCGACTGGGACACTACAGAACCGGCCAACGTCCGAGTCGTTGCCGAAGAGCGCGAATTGTCCAGTGCTCCAGCCGCCCTAGTTTCCGTACGTGCTCCTGTCTGAGCAGGCGTACCTGCTTGGCGCAAGGCGGAACCTGCAAGCGATCGCTGAATCGCACTTGCGGAATCGTTTTGAAGAGCGCTGCCGGCAAGAGAGGCGACTCGAGATGATGTCTGCTTGGTATTCGAACCCATAAATCCTCCTGTAGAAAAATCCTGACGCTGGATGCTGGAGGCCGTTTGGGCAGACAGCCCAACCACTATAGGTAGTGGTTAAATTTATGTCAACACACTATATGTAGTGTTTACTGGGAGTAAAAAGATGGTTCAAAGCTTGGGCTGATGGATGTGTCAAAAGCGTCTTGTCTACCGAACCCGCTACCGCAGTAGAAAGGTCACCTGGGCTTCTGCCGAGCCCCAACCTTGTGCATTTCATGATTAAACGTAACGCACCACAATTCGAGATATGATGCGTCAATATTTCTGTAATTAAATAAACTGGCCAAAAAGGCTCTCGAGAGTTCGCGCATGGGCCAACGCATAGACGCAATTCAGGTTGTCGACATTGAAGACAACGAGCTTGCGCCAACAGCCGCTGAACGACCCAAAGCGCGCCGAGGCCGGCCACGGGGCTCAACCGCAAAAATAGCAAGCGATGGCTCACATATCTCAGTCAGCGAAACATCCTTCATGCGCGCAGTTGTGCAAGGAGTCGATGCCAAGCTGGCCGCCAACCGCTACCTGCTGCATCTGCGCAGCATGGATCGCCGTGCAGCGACTGCTTATCGCGACCTATTGCAGCAGCGAATCCATTTGTCGCTGAACACACTGCCAGACCAGGCGCTGGGCGAACGAATACTGGCCATGCTGCAAGCCCAGGCAGAGCCGGCGCAGCAGCTGCCAAGCCTGGACGAATTTGCCGAACGCTTTGACCCAGACATGTACAGCGAAAAAGAACTGCTCGCGCTGTACCGGGAGCAGCCAGGAGAAGCCAGGAGAAGCTGCCGACTGCGGACCCACAGAAGCAGAAATACTCCACGGCAAGATCGAAGCGATTAACTATGTCGGACAGGCATTGAATGAGTTAATGGCCGGCAAGGCCGTGAGCAAGCCCAGGTCACAGGCCTATGGCTGCAGCATTCACTATGGCTTGGGGAATGCTGTGAAGAGCATGCTCCAACCGGCAGACTAGCCTCGCAACCCCAAGATGATGGCTTTCATCGTCTTGGGAATTTAAGCGAAGTTCTCAGCGTAACGTTGCGATACTACGGCCTTCTGTGCAGGCTTGCGCTGTGCAGCGACACCATTGCTTGACCTTCCCCGAGAACCACTGAGTATGCAAAACACAAGAGATGCGCTGGAACAGCATCAGATTTCGATTTATTTTGTGGCGGTTGTGATCGCCATGGTCGTGGCCTTGACCATCCCTGGAACCGCGGTGCTTGAAAGCGTCATCAATCCAGCCCTTGCACTGATGCTTTATGTCACGTTCCTGCAAGTCCCTGTCGCGGAACTCAAGCGTGCGTTTGGTCAGGTGGAGCCTGTCAGAAGTTTTGTGTGTGAGGCATAACATGTCGTCCAGGAGCATGAATGCCACGCAAAACAAAAACCACCGCTGCAGCGGACCAGGCGGCGAAGCCGCAATTCTCAGCCGAGCTGCTCGAACAGCTCATCCCAGGGCCGGTCACGCCGGCCGAGCTTGAAAGCATTTTTCAGCAGTTCAAGAAGTCGGTTCTTGAGCGGGCCCTGGGTGCCGAGATGAGCCATCATCTGGGCTACGCGCCCAGCCAGACCAAGCCCGAAGGGGACACCGCCAACCACCGCAACGGCAAGAGCGCCAAGACGATATTGACGGACGCCGGCGCCCTGCGCATCGATGTTCCCCGTGACCGCGAGGGCACGTTCGAGCCCCAGCTCATTGGCAAGCATGAACGCCGCTTCACCGGCTTTGACGACAAAATCATCGCCATGTACGCACGCGGCATGACGGTGCGCGAGATCCAGGGCTTTCTGGCCGAGATGTACTCGGTGGACGTGTCCCCGGATCTCATCAGCAGCGTCACCGACGCCGTCATGAGCGAGGTC
>Ga0302347_1002230_pt1 | contig 20357 bp, 30 predicted proteins | sample PhyWR1_FD_202178 | JGI IMG/M metagenome (GOLD analysis project Ga0302347, IMG submission 202178) | Leaf surface microbial communities from wheat plants in UC Gill Tract Community Farm, Albany, California, United States - DLSL W.R1 (v2)... | ecosystem: Host-associated > Plants > Phyllosphere >...
TCGAGGGGGAAAGTGGGAAAAAACCAAAAAACCTATATATATCAATAGCTTGCCGTTCCCACTTCATCAAAAATGGTCAGGGGTGGTGATAGCCGAAAAGGGGGAAAAAAATCACCCTTATATAACCTATTGTTTTATATAGATATTTTAAAAGTTAAAAATATCAGAAGGGGGGATTTTTTCAGGGTGTTGATCTGCCCTGCTCTCTGTCGTTCTGCCGGGGTGATAGCCTGGCGGCTTCGCTCACCACTTTGTAGGTTTTAGGTATAGGGTTAGGTGTAGGATAGTCAGACCTTCCAGCCTAAACCTAACAAACCCACCACCGGAAAGGAAGATCTGACTAACCCGATTGTATCACCTGCAACCTTATCCCACAAAAAAAGCCACTCATATAGTGGCTTCTTCTTATTCTTTTGTTATTTTTCAGTTTCCTTAACCTCTCGGAAATATTATAATATTATGTGATATTATGTGATATTAAAGGCGGTTTCTCTTTTTTGGTGCTGCCTGAATAATATCACTACCTAACGATTCCTCTATTATTGATTTTTCTTCTTTTGCTTTTTCTTTCATTAAGTAATCTTTTACCCATTGAGGCTGTAAATTGAAATATTTTTTGTATATTTCCATAGCTTCATCTGGTGTCATTGTTTTGTCTTCTTTTTCTTTCATATTCTTTTCCTCCTTTTTTTAATTTATTTCTCAACTCTAATATTAAAAACCAAATGTATTGTAATGCTATTTTTATATTCATACTCCCTCCCCCCTTTATTTTTTAATACGGTTCCTCTTTTTGGGTGTTAATGATTCTCGTGTTCCTTTAAATACATTTTCCATTATACCCCTCTCTTCTTCGATTGATAAAAATTGATCAGTGATGAAATCGTAATCTTTACTTAGAATATATAGTGTAATTAATCCATGATTTGAGATATTAAAGTTCCAGTGCGGAACCGTAATTTTAAATATGTTGTGTTCTAACTGATATATATCTATGTCGCATCCATCGTATTCAATTAAACCTGATTTTTTTAATACTTTTATTTTTGCGGCAATATCTTTAACTTCTTCAATTTTAATGAAAAAATTAGTGGTATCCATTTGGTACTGTGTTAATTCAAGAAGAACATGTAAATTATTTAATAAATAACTATGTAGGGTTAATTCTCTTTTTGTCATGTATGTTTTCATATTCTTTTCCTCTTTAGGTTTTCTTTTTCTTTTTTATTTATTATATATCTGTTATAACCGATACACGGATTAAATCAATATTATCCGTTAAAATAAATAACGAATCTGATAAGCGGTTTAAATATACCGTTTATTTTAAAATAAATGCTCTTTAGCTATTGACAGTTTTATGATATCACTTATATTAAATATGTAGTTAGGGAATTAAAAAATTATAAAATATCCACTCCTGTTAAGGTTAGTTATACCAGTTGGGATACTGCTATATTCCAACTATATAAAAGAATATTGCCGTATTCTTTTATCCATTCTTTTACGTTTGTTGTGTTGTTCCCCTAAAGCCCCTTTAATTCCTTTTGGGGGCTTTTCCTTTGCTTCCTGTACGGCTTTCTAAGGCGTTTTCTCGCCCTGGTGGTGTGGTTATATAGATCAAGACGTGATAATAGCTTCAGAACGTGATAGAGAAGGGTTTTAGCCCTTCTCTTTGTAGAATCTATAAGCTTTGTAAGATGAGTAGATCAGCAGCGGCAACCAGAGACTAAAGAAAACGTATGTTGTGCGTATTCTGTCCTCCAGAACGTATACCGAATCTATGAAAGATACATACATAAACAACATAAAAAAACTGAATATAAATAATGCCATGAAAAAAGGTATTTGTTTTAGATAATTATTTATAACCTTCATTTTTCTTTTCCCTCTTTTGTAGTAAAAAAATTAACGCCTCTTTAATTGATTTTTCATTTAGTTTGATATTTTCATTCATTGTTTTTTTTGGATCTATCATATAACACCCCCTGTTATTGTATTTTTGCTTCCTCATGAAAAAAGAAACATGTATTTATTAAAACTTCCTCTATCAACTCTTCTTGTGTAAAAAGGTAAACTACATCTACTTCTGTGTTATCACATATATATAAATCTATCTGATAGATTATTGTCGTAAAATCTAAAACGGCTAACTCTATTACTTCTTCCCTGCTTTTAATGTTCTCTATACCTTTATTAAAATCAGCACAAAACAATCTATATGCAATCATTGCCGCCATTTGCTGAGAGCTTATAAACAATGCTCTTGCTTTAAAGCTATCGAATATATTTAGACATGCCATAAGATTTAATATATTCGAAGGTTTATTTTTGGATTTATACATTCTTGCTTTTAAGTCATGACTATCAATATTTAGTTTTTCAATGTCAATATAACTACCAAAAGCAGATAATTTCTCACCTGTCATAAAGACTCCTATTTTATTTTTTGTTTTTCTTTTTCATCTTCTATTTTTTGATATTCTTCCTTTAAATCAGGAACATCAAAAGAATGTGAGCCTTTATTATATTTACTCATTACTTTTTTATATGCTTCATTGTTGCTTCTGCTTACTCTTCTTTTCCTGTTCCTGTTTGTTCTTTTCTTTGAGTAAGCAACCTTTGTTTCTATCTTAAATATTTTTAGTAGTATTTTTTTTAACTTCTGTAATATATCCATTTTCACCACCTAAATTAAAATATCCGTCATGAAATCAGCTATCATTTCTGCCCTTTCAAAATCAAGTTTTAAAGGATCTACGTTTATATCGTATGTTTTTTTGTCGATATAACTCACCTTTACACCGTCTTGTTTATGATGAAAGAATTTTTTATTGCTTATAGTCATGAAGCAATTTATAAAATTAACTATTAATTCATCGCCCACACATGTTAATTCTTCAACTAAATAAAAATTAACACCTAATTTTTCCTTTGTTGCCAATATATTCATGTTCATTTCCTTTTTTTATTTATTATATATCTGTTATAACCGATATACGGATTAAATCAATATTATCCGTTAAAATAAATAATGAATCTGATAAACGGTGTAAATATACCGATGATCTAAAAATAAATACTCTGTAGCTATTGACAGTTTTATGATATGACTTATATTAAATATGACATATAAGTTATATATATAAGTAAAAACTAATTAAAACACCTGCCTCAACAGGTGTTTTTTATTATTAAAGTCGGTTGTGTTTTTTGCTTTCTGAAAGTTTTATATCTGTAAGATTGTTTAATATAGTTTCTTTACTTCTCATGATTTGTAATTCTTCTATGTATTGCCTGTTTTCTCTGCTTAGTAGTTCATCTAATCCGTAATGATCAATGTTATATTCAAGTAGCTTTTTGATTTTGTTGTTTCTGTCTTCTGTTTTATAAAACAAAGAATAATACAGAGCATTTTTACTTTTTAAATCGAGCTGATTGATATCAGCACCATACTCAATCAATATATCTACTGTTTTTGCATCACATGAAAATAACGCCGTTCTGCCTTTATTATTTTGTTTGTTTACGTTTGCACCGCTGATAATCATTGCCTGTGCAATTTCATATGGTTTATGAAATAAAGCCGTTTCTCCTTCATTATCACATATATTAACATCAACACCCGAATCTATCAGAGCCACAGTTTTTAAATAATCAGAAAAGAATAAAGCTGTTTTCCCTGTGTTATCCTGATGATCTTTTTCTATTCCAGAGTCAATTAAAAATTGTGTTTTCTTTGCATTAACGTAAAACAGAGCATTACGCCCTTTTGAATCTACTGTATTTATATTAAATTTCGGATCTGATAGATATAACTTCATAGTATTTATATCACTATCAGAAAATTCTTTTACTAACTCGCTGTTCATATCCCCTCCTGATGATTTATTTTATTAATTCATTTTTTACACGTTCCCATTCCTGAATGTCTTTAGTGTATTGTTTTTTTGTTTCTTCGATGTGTTTAAATAACTTTCGTTTAATGGCTTTTATGATTTGCTCTTTATCTTTTTTGTCTTCAATAGTAGTAATTTCTTTAGTGTCTATCATTGTTATATTTTTGCTTTTAGAAGATATGCGTTTATATTCTATATTTTTATCAATGGAAAAGCATTTAATCACTGTTAAATCTTTAAATGATATAATTAGGTTTTTACTTCCCGCATCTGATTCTTTTAATCTTCCCATAACTTCAGCGATAAAATATAATTTACCGCAAAATTCTGTTTTGTATAATATCATTATTCACCTCTTGTTATTATTATATATACCCATATCTATATTATTTCATTTACTGAATAAGTCAATTTAATCCGTGATTATTCTGTGCAGTTTTTATGAATATTTTCATCACTGATTTTTTGCAATCTGGCTTTTGCTATATCAGTAAATTTAAATTTCAGGTTGTCCATGAGAGCCACTAAATTTAAATCAATCTTTTCGCCTGAATATTCAAATGTGATTAGATAATTAAGGATGTGATCTTGATTAGTAGTTTCGAGTTTATAAGTATGAGATTTTATAGAGTAATCATGAAGGGCTTCAAATACAGTTTCATTGTTTTTTGTCTTGATAGCATTAGATAAACGTCTATCCAGAAATGCTATTAATTCTTCTCTTTCTTTCTTTGGAATGTATTTGTATTTGATTTTCATTTTTTCACCTGGTGTTAGCCAGGTAAATCATAGTAAAAAAAAGCCCCTGATTAAAGGGGCTTGAGCTGCTTACATTGTTGATAGCTGATTTATCGTGTCGGGGTTCTTATCGAGAAGCATTAACAGCTTCAATGAAGATCCCGTAGGGGTTCGCTTGTGCTGTTCCCACGCTTCAACCAGTGAACATGACACACCGATCAGCTTCGCAAAGTCGCTTTGCTTGAAACCAGCCCTTTTCCTGATGCCTTTAACATCTGGGATAGGCATCTTCGTTACTCTGGCCGGCTCCAGCTTGCCGTGGCTGATGTCTACCGCTTGTTGTGCCGATAACATCAAATCATCAAAAACACTGCTCATAGAGCCTCCTATCGCTTGATAGCCTGTATAACTGCTTTCAACTGGCTTTTCTCTTTGTCAGTAAGAGAGATCTTAACGCTCTTTGCATAGAGAGCTAAGAGCCAAACCTTACCGTTAGGTTCTGGCTGGTAGTAGTAGATTGCACGAGCACCGCCGCTTTTGCCTTTGTTGTTATCGAGAGATAAACGTATCTTTCGACAACCTCCCGTACCTGTAATCAAATCCCCTTTGCTGGGGTCTTGTATGAGTAGCTCTTGGAACTGCTGATACTCATCATCTGTTAGTAGTTCTTCCCTTTGCTTTTCAAAGAAAGGGGTTTCTATGAACGTGCAGTAATCCATCTCTAAGCCTCCGTTATGGTTAGATTATACTCGCACCATGTAAGACTTACAAGACAAAAAAAACCCACCTCTAAGATGGGTTGTTGTAGAGCCTACAGATCAGAACGGCACAAAGTTATCATCATCAAAAATATCAGAATCTGGCTTTCTGGTATCCGCTATTGCCGCTAATGCTGCTAATGTTCCTTCGAGCTTGCTTTCTTTTACGCTGGCTTCGTGCATGATTTGTTTTTGTTCTTCATCATACATATCATCCTCTGTAAACGGTCTTAAAATAATTCTTAAGCTATCAGTATTTGAGGGCAAATATTTACGTTCTTTTTTTGCTTTAGCTTTGAAAGGTCTGTCTTTATATTTAACTTCACCATTTTTAAGCTTTCCATTTTTTTCTTTATGAATAAGACCTAACAATTTTGCAGCTTCGATAATTTCACGAACTGCCATTGTATTACCTTTTCCAAAATCAATTTTTTCGCCGTTTTCGCCGCCATTCGGATCTATTAGAACTTCGCCATTAAAATCATGAATATTGTCTTGAACAGTATCTTGGTAAATAATACCCATTGCACCTTTTTCTATTGCACTACGTGTATATTCTTTAGCCTGTTCAGCTTGCTTTTGTTTAATGTCTCTCGGTATTAAATCTTCTCTAACTTCTGTATATGCAAATCCTTCCCATATGAATTTTGAGCTATTAAAAGCGATGTTTTGTTTTAGTTTATTAATAACTGCTACAGCTTTTTCATGTTCTTTATTGTATTCGCTGATATCGCGTTTCTGTCTGCTGATAAATACGTTCAAAGCATCAGTAGCTGATTGCCCTACTTCCTCGCCAAATGTATCACCTAAAATAATACATGAAACAGTTAGCATAGAAAGAAAATCTACTAATCTATCCTCGCTGCCGATCATGTATGATAGGTTTTTATCATTCACAAAACTATCATAAGCTCGTTTAAACTCTAAATCATAATCATCTCTATTTTTAGAAATAGTATCAACAAGCATTTCATAACCATGACCATAATTTTTTTGAATTATAGATTCATTTTCTCTTAATGCCTTTATATCTCTGTAAGTTGTAATATCAGGATCTTCAATATCCAATTCAATGATACGTGAAAGAACAGCATCTTTTTTAGTGTGTTTTGATGCAAGCATGGAAGATTGCCCGTTCTGAGCACCTAAAATAATATCACACCAACTTTTACCTAATTGAACTTCTTGGCGGTGATTCATTTTAGAACGGTTCCCACCGTTTGAAAGGAACATAGCTAATTCAACGCCGCCATTGCGAGTAATGAGATCATCAAATTCATCAATACATAAATAAAAATGGTTTCTGTTAGCTAACATTTCTTCTAAAGCCGGTTTTGTAGCCGTAGAATCAATGATACCGCCTACACCTTGTTTTATAGGGCTGCTTGCAATGCTGTTAACTATGTTAATGATTGTAGATTTACCACGTCCTTTCCTTCCGAATAACGTGATCATATAGGTTAACACTGTATTGATGTTTAAAATACCACGTTGCATAGCACAAACAGCAACAGCAGCCATTAAAGCTTGCATGGGGCTATCAATACATAAATCACTAAAAGCCCTTAACCAAAGCTTTTTATCACCTTTCTTTTCTAAGAAGTTTTTCCCTGTGCCAACATAAAGAGAATTAGAAGGGGTTATATGTTCCCATGTATTTAACCTTTCATTAAATACCCATCCACATTTAGCAAAACCACTTTTATATTTGCAATGTTTCATTGCAGATTGAAGAATTGCGTTTACAGTGCTTGCATATTTCCTTGTCGGTGGCTGCCAACCTGCTTTTACATGCAAAGAATAAGCATTATAGTTAGTTAGTTCAGAAGATGGAATGTTTAATTCTCTTGTTCTTACATTACCATTTTCATCTGTTCCACCGACAACAAATTTAATTTTTACATAAGCTTCAATGTCGCCGTTCGCGTTTTTTGCTTCAATTACGTAAAGCGGAGCAAGCGGATATTCGTGAATGGTATATTCAATTGAGTCTTTATTTAATGTAGTTATTCTGTCTGAATAGATTGTGTTATATCCATCAGTAAACCATACTGATTGCGATTTATTATTGCTTAAATCAACATGTCTGTGATCTACTAATGATGTATCACTTTCTTCATAATCATCATTGAAAGTCTGATTATCTTCAGCTATCCCCTCTTTTATTAGTTCTTCTTTGTTCATTTAATATTCCTCTTTTTCTTTTACGCACTACTTTTTATATTTTTATGAGCTACGTAATATCATGTAATATTACGTAATATTGTATTTATAACATTTTACCTATTTTAAGTCAAGCCTGATAAAGCTAACATATTATTTTAAAAAAATCTATTTTTTTACTTTAATAGGTAATGCTCTCTTTACATCTTCCAAATTTTCTTCTGAATTAATTTTGTGAACATTATACAAATTAAATGCTGTTATCAATTTTTTAGACCATATTCTATATTTGAAAGATTGATTTCTTTGCTCAATATGCCTTTTGAATGAATTAAGCATTTTTAACGTCAACTCTCTTTTGTTTGTCGCTATATAAATATTTTTATTTAAAAAGTATTCGATAACTCTCATAATCAAAAGATCATTATTTGAGTCTATAAAGATAAATCCTTCTGGATTGCCCATATTATCTTTTTTACTTTCGGGTGTAATTGAAATAATTCTTTCTATTACAGAGCAAACAAATAACATAGCTTCATCTAAGTTATCTTTTAATTGATACTCTTTATTAAATTCTGCTGATGCAATCTGACAAGTATTCCCCCAAAAAGGGGCAACTTTAGGAAAAGGATAATGTGGTAATTGATTGTTCTGGAGCCTTATAAAGGGTTCTGGCACTTTAAACACCAATCCTTCAATGCTTCTTTTTTTTGGTTTTTCTGGCTGTTTTAATAACGTAGATTCTTTTTCTTTAATCTTATCGAAAGTGTTATTTAGATTAGATACTAATTTTTCTACAGAACTTTCTTTTACTTCTGGCTCTAAAGAAATATCAGATAAAAAATCAAATTCAGGTTCAAATTCTTTTTCTTCTTTTATTGGTTCAGAAACGGATATTCCCCCTGTTAATTCTTGGGCTTTACGTTTTTGTTCCATTGCTAACTTTTTAAAATCCATAGTCTACCCCCTTTTAAAAGTGGGGGATGACTCCCCCACTACCATCTATTTTATTTATTTTTTGGTGTGTTTTTATTTTCATGCTTTTTTGCTTCTTCTACTTGCTTAATCAAGCTTTCATTTGTTTCTACAAGAGTTTCAGCGGCTTCTTTTAAATCCTTGTTTTCTTCTTTCAAAGATGAATTTTCAGTTTCAAATTTAGTAATTTTTTGTTCAAATTCCTTAATCTTACTTTCAAAATCTTTTCTGAATTGATCCATCGTTTCTTTTTGTGATTTATTCTGCTCTTTGAGTGTATCAATCATTTCTACTTTATTTTTTATATCGTTTTCTTTAACAGCAAGTTCAGTATTAACCAGTGCTAATTTGTCTTTCAAATCCTGTACTTCTTTACTAAGCATATTATTGCTTTCAAGAAGTTTAGAATTAGCTTCTGTTAGTGCTATATTACTCTCTTTAACAGTTTCTAATTCCTGCTCAATTTTAGCCGTTTTCTCTTGTTCGTTTTTAATCTCTTCATTGAGATTAATTACTTTCTGCTGTTCATCTTCCAGAGCTTTATTTACTAATCTTACCTGCTCTTTAGTTTCTGATAATTCAGTATCAAGTAATGTATTTTCTTCTGTTAGCTCTTTATTTTTTTCAGACAAAGAATCTAAACTTTCATTCAAGCTATCAAGTTCTTCATTGAGTTTATTTACTGATTCTTCTAAATCAGTTGATTTTGTTTTTTCAGATACTAATTGTTTTTCTAATTCGTCGCCCTTTTCCTGAGCTTCTTTTAATTCGCTTTCAGTGGTAATGATTTTACCATTCAGTTCTGAAATAGTGCTGTTAAGGTCAGTTATATTCGCTTCTAATTTTTCTTGTGTATCAATTGCATCAATTGCTTTTTTCAGCAATCCAGCGTTCTGAGCTTCTATAGTCGCTTTTAATAAATGTTCCTGTGCTCTTTTTTCAGCTTCGTTTAATGCTTCCTGAATAAGATTTTTTTGTGAAGCCAAGTTAGCAGGGGCTTGAACTTCTGGAGCTTCAACAGGTGTATTATTTGTAATGGCATTATTTACTTGCTGTGTAATATTAGTAGCAAGTGCCGGATTAACTTTTTTATTTAAACTTTGTGCTTGTGTAGCAAATCCGGTTAAAGGGGCATAACCAGCGGCTACTAAATCCTGATTGATTCTTTCAAGCTGTGCCTCTGCAAATATGTTTTCAGTTAATTCTACTTTTTTAGTAATTACTGCACCATTCTTGAATATTCTATTACCCACATCAATATGAACATGAGCATTAGCATTTTGATCTTGATGAATAGGATAAGCAAGAATTGAACGGTTCGAATCGGTTAAATCATAATCAGTGAATCTACCCCCACCCTGATTTTTCGTAACTTTAAAATCTGGATGCTTCAATCTATTTTTAATAATATCGTAAACATCCTCCAATTGATTTTGTTTGTAATTAGATAAATCAATTACAACCGTTTCATATTCAATATCATTAGTAATATTTATTTTTCCGCCAATCTTTCCAGCTTGAATTTCTTTTTGTATTTCCTGCTGATCAACTATTGCTATTCCGTTTTCTTCCATGTCATTTAAAACTTGATCTGGTGTCGGAGCAAAAAAAGATGCGTCTAAGATTGCATTGTAATACTCTGCATCGCCTAAACCAGCTTGTTTCCCACTTGTTGTTTTTGTTCTACTTACAACTGATGCTGTAGTATTTTTCCCTAAAATTTTCATACTCATAATTATTCACCTCTTTTCTTTTACTGTTAATGTATTTATTTTTAAAACTACATAATTAATATATTATTTATAAATCCTTTGTCAAAACCAAATAGGATATTTAAGACGTAGGGTTTACCTTTACCGCCTATCCTATTCCTAATCCTCTTTCTTTTTAAAATCAGTAATTAATGATTGGTTATTTTTAATTAGTGTCTCTAAACCATAGTAAGCAAGTGCAATTAAATCACTTGTCCAGCGACCGTTAGAAATTTCCTGAATTTGAGCTTTCAGGAAGTTAGGAACACGAACAGAAGTATATGCAGACTGATCGTTATAAATAACACCGTTCGTAAATAATTTAGTATCACCTACAGAATGGTTATCAATTTCTTTGAATGTGATTAGTTTTTCACTATTTTTAAAAGTTTCTTTTGATGCGATGTTTAACGCATCAAATGAAGAATTTGGTTTTACTTTAGATGCTTCTATTAGTGCATCAAAACTTTTTTTATCTTTCATAATAATCTCCCATTTTATTGATATTAGATAATATTACCTAATATCATGTAATATTATCCATAAACAAAAATATGTCAACTACCCCTGAGCGGCAATTGATAAAATATCTTGCATTACATCATCAAATTCTTTTCGAGTGTCTACAACGTTTGGATAGCTTGTAGTTCCATAGATTGTATAACCGTCTTTATAAACTTTGTTATATGATGCTCTGTCAGAGATATAAGCACGATCTTTAAAATAGCTGTCGTAAATTTCTCTCTGATCTGCACGTCTTAAATTAACACGATTAGCAACCATTATAATTTTTCTTGTATCTTTCATTTCATTATAAGCTTTTAAAATCGGTGCAAAGCTTTCAATATCTAAAAGAGTTGGCGTTACGACAATGTTTGATGTTAATCCGTCATTACCTTTAAATACAGGCGGGTGATCATAAATAAGTATATCAAATTCACCGTTTTTAGGTGCTTCATCCAGCACGACGAACGGAACACGGTCATGTATGTTTCTTACTACTTCTTCGTTAAAGTCTGGGAAGTCTAAACCTTGTGCCTCCGCTGCCCTTCTCTTTCTGTTATAGATAGAGCGTCTTTGTGAAAGAGTCATTTCTAATTCTTCTTCCATACGGGCTTTTTCTTTTGCTAATGCAACCTGATAGAAAGCACTTGCGGCACGCATGGGATCTTTATCTATTAAAGCAACTTTATAACCATCAGCAGCAAAAGCCCCTGCCATCGACTTTGCTATTGTCGTTTTGCCAATACCTCCCTTAGGGCCCCACACATCAATAGATGAAGTGGAATTTGTTTTTTTAACTCTTGATGAACTATCGTATTTTTTCATATTTATTTTCTCTTTTAATCTTTTTCATCTATTGACATTAATTATAAATCACTTATAACTAATATTATGTAATATTACCTAATATTACACTTACTATAAACCAGTTTATTTAAAAAATCAAGAAAAAGAGGGCGATATATGGATAATTTTTATGATGCTGATTCAGCATTCGAAACAAGTGATAATTCTATAACTGACGAACAAACATTAAATAACATTGCTGATTGTTATAATCACGTTAGCCTGTTTTTTGAGTTGTCAGTAAAGAAAGAGCAGGGAAGATATTTAATTGAAAAAAGATACAAAAACTCTGTAAACGAATCTACTAAATCACAAATTCAAATAAATAAATCAAAGATAGCTGATGAAGATGTTAGTTTTTTTGAAAATTACGGTTTAAAGGTTTCAGACAGAAATATTATCAGCAATGAAAAAGCAGAATACATAGTCAGAACGATGAATTTTACAGAGGAACTAAAAGAAGCTGTAAAGCACATACGCGATAGCTATCAAGAAAACGACATAGAAGCACATCACAGACCGGAAAGCAGCCCACACCAGGGGAAAGGAACCGGAACGGGGCAGGGGGAGGAAGATGCAAAACCTGTAGAAGCAAGGAAGATAGAAACCAATCAGGAGGAACCAGAACCAGAAAAAAACGAAATTAAAAGGCATCTATTAATAACAGAAGTAGATGATTTTGAATTAAAGCCCGATTTAACAGAAGAAAAAGAAATCATAAAGAAAAAAGAACAGGATAAAGAAGATAATATTTCATTAGAAAGCAAGAAAAATAAATTATCTGAGATGGAAAAGTTAGCTAAATACTATCCGCATTTAAACGGTAGCGATTTATTAAATGATCTCGATAGTTTCAGACATCATAACTACATCCATAAAACCTTAGATGAAATAAATCTTAAAAACGGCTCTACTTTAATAGTAGATAACAGAAGTAAAACAGTAGCTACATATTCAAAAAGAAATAAAGATACAGATTTAAAAACAGAAATAGCATTAACTATAAGCATTATTAAAGAAAGAAAAATGAAAAACATCAAAATTGAAGGTACTGATCAATATGTATCTGAAGCATTCAAACAAGCAATGAAAAATGATGTTTCGGTAAAACCCATAAACAAAGAACAGGAGGAATTATTCAGAAAGATAAAAGAAGACATGAAACAAGAAGATTTAATAAATAAACAATACAGCGAAAAACAAAATGTTGGCGTGATATCAGAAGAAAACAGTAAAAGAAAAATGACTATGTAATCTGATTTAAATTAATAGCACTGATTGAAAATATAACAAAAAGTGCTATTAGTAAAAGAATAAATACAATAAATAAAAAAAAGGGGAACTATATGAAGAAAATTTATTTAATGATGGGAATACTTTTAATAACATTAATACCAAATTTAGCTCATGCTAATATGTTCACACCAGTTGAATCAAATTGGTTAGTTAATAATGTATTCGATAAAATAACGGGCGATAATGGAGCTAATTTTAGTGATGCTTCCGCACTTGCTGGCGTTTCAAGAGTATTTTTATCAGCTTTATTATGTGTCGGTGGTATTTTAGCATTCTATACACTTTTAGCGGGAACGATGAACACCGCCCATGATGGGGAGTTCATGGGTAAAAAATGGAGTTCAGTATGGATACCTATTAGAACATCTATCGGTGTAGCTTTAATAATTCCAAATTCTACTGGCTTTTGCGTAATTCAAGTAATAATTCTCAAATTGGCATTGATGGGGATGGGGCTTGCTGATAACGCCTGGCAAGCTTTCGGTTCTGATCCGATGAAGGGCATGGTTTACACTGCTACTAAATTAGATGGTCAGATCAGACCTTTGTTTCAGCAAATGACAAGAGCTAATGCTTGTGCAATCGCTGTTAACTTAAAAGTAAGTGATATGCAAAAACAGCAGGAAAACAACACTTATACAAACTGGTTATACACTACTGGTAAAAACACTAATAAAGTACCTCATGTTCAAGGTGTACCTTTTACTAATGAAGGAGGGAAAATTACAGGTATTAACTACAGTGATATTAATAAACATTTAGATTCACCGGACGGTATTTGCGGTTCTGTTCAAATGGATTTAACTGATAATACAGATGAAGATTATGAAAATTCAGCCGCTGGAAAATTAAATGGTTTAGTTAACTTATCACCTATGCGTAAAGCTTTAACACAGGCTCATATTAAGGCATTAAGTCAGTTAAATACCAGAGCTGAAGCTTTAGCTAATAAACTTGTATTAGGCGGCGTAACGTCTGTAGATATGGCACCTTTCATAAAAGCTGCTGTAGACGAATATTCAAAGACTATTAACGAAACGGCAAAGGCTAATTTTGACTCTATTACTAATCCTGATGCAACTTCGATGATGACAGAAGATGGCTGGGTTGGTGCGGGTGCATGGTATTTTAAAATAGCAATGGCTTCTAATGCTGTTCAGTCTGCTGTAAGTAATATTCCAACAGCTACAACTGAAGAAGGTTCAGAAACCGGAATATTCAGAGCATTAAGAGAATATAAAAACTATGTAGATCCAGCGAGAAATAGAGTTGATGAATTGTTTTCGGCTGCTGAAAGGGTTGGTGAAGTCGGTGTAGCAAGAAGTAAACAGGAAGATAATTTATTCAATACACTTTTAAATACATTCACTATTAAAGCTGATAACAGAAATGTAGATCAACATCCGTTGATGTTCATACAGGACTACGGAAGAGCATTAATAACTATTGCGAGTGTTGCAGGCGGTCTTGCTGCGGGTGCTTCTTTAGGGGCTGCGGTTCCATTCTTGGGTAATATCATTGTTGCTGCAAGTGCAATCATGGCACCAATTTTTTCAATGGTATTCTTCATGTTCATTCTTCCAGGGATCACGCTTGCTTACTACTTGCCTATGATGCCTTTCATAATCTGGATAGGTGTAATCACTGGCTGGGTAGTGTTGTTCGTTGAAGCCTTGTTTGCTTCGCCTCTTTGGGCTATGGCTTTCCTTGCACCTGATGCAGACGGTTTTGTGGGTAAACAAGGACAGGGCTACATGTTGATACTGTCGTTAGTGCTTCGCCCTATACTTGCTATCATCGGTTTTGTAGCTTCTATGGCTCTCATAGTGCCTCTGACAGGGTTTGTGAACCACTTCTATCAGTTTGTAGCTAACAGCATCTCAGGAACCGGCTTGTTTAACATAGTGGCGTCTTTCTCGTTCTCTCTAATCTACTGTGCAATCCTTATTAACCTTTGGAAAAGATTGCTTAGTTTGAGTCATACCATTCCAGACACAATCCTTCAGTGGATCGGTGGCCATGCTCAGAACGTTATGGGGCAGTATGCAAACGGCATCGAAGGAACTACAGATACTATGAACAAAATGGGAGCTGGAGCTGCTGTAAGTTCTCTTAAATCTGGTTCGGCTCATGTAGGCGGGGTATTAAGTAAATTTAGAAGCAATAATAGTGAAAACCCTAAAGCTGGTAAAAAAGGACAGATGGGTGAATAAAATAAGGAGGGGCAACCCTCCTTTTTATTTTATTTATTTCAGCAACAGCTATTGACAAATTAATAGAATGAAATAATATTAAGTAATATTACATAATATTACTTCAAATACAGGGGGTTCAAGTGAATAAAGAAGATAAATTAATAATGTGTCTTGAAGAAATAATGAAAAGATACGAAAAGCAAAAAAAAGAAAACGAATCATTAAAAAGAGAAAATTTAGAATTGAATAGTATAATAAAAAAATTAGAGGGGAAATTATATGGACAAGTTTAATTATGAATGCGAAAAAAAAGGAATATCTGATATAGATATCAAAAAAGGATATACATATTTTGCTGTCAGTGTGTGGATAAGTATCTTAGGACTAATTTATAACATTGCGTATATAGTTCATATGATAAGTGAAAAAAACATACACGGATTGATTAACAGCATTATCATATTAGGTATACTAAGTTCATTATATTTTGCACTATCAGTAAGAGCACATGTATATAGAACAAGAAGCTTTGAAGATAAAAAAGGGTTTTTGAAAAGCTTTAATACCATTTTTCCATCTTTAAGATGGAAAGAAAATAATTAAAAATAAACTTGCTAGAACTAAAAACAGTAGTATATAATTTGTACAAGATGATTAAACAGGTGAGGTGAAAAATGAACGCAGTATATTATTTTATAGCTATTTATTTTGCAGTAATGATTTTTGGATCTGTATGTGAAAAATCAGTTGAGAAGGGCGGCGGGATTCTTGCGAAAACAGGATTTTCGGCTTCATTAGTATTCATTAAATTTTCACCGATTCTTTTAATTATTTACGGCTTCTGGATTTACGCAATTAAATAATAACATCATCTCACTTGTTTAAGCCCCTCATGGGGCTTTTTTATTGCCTAAAATCAGGAATAAAAAAACCCACTAAAAAAGTTAGTGGGTTTATAACAATATTTATTAACAAGTAAAAGAAATTGAGTATTAGAAAAAAGGGAACTAATACTAACTGAATAGTATATGTTTTATTAAAAATAGTCAAATATATTTTCATAACCATATTGACAAATATCATAAATAAAATATGATAATATTATGTAATATTACATAATATTATTAACTATGGAGGTATATATGGAACTATTTGGTTTTTTATGTGATAAGCGTTTTATTTTCGCTGTAGCTACTATGTTCGCTGTATTGTTTTTATTTAGGTTTTCAATGGATGTAAAAAACTCTATAACAAATCTTGTAATACAATATGAAGTAGACAAAGAAAATGGACGTGTTAGAAGTATTAGAGAGTTCATGACTCTTAAACATGATTTATTCATGATGTTATTTATGGATATGGCTGGAGCTTTGTTTATGGCTCTTTGTGTGTATATATCATCTGCAAGATGGGAGCAATTCTTATGAAAAATACAGTTAAAAAAATAGGTTATAACTTTCTGACCAGAAGAGAAAGGAAAAAAGCTGAATTTGAAAAAATAAATGATTTTGAAAGTGGTTTGAGCTTTTTATTATCTGGTAAAGCAGATAAAGAAAATGGCTTTGACTATGAAGATAAAAGTGAATTTAGGATCAAGCTACACAAAGCCAATATGAAATATAAAAAATTTATGGACTATGTTTTTTTGGTTATTTTGGGTAGTTCATTGATTTTATATTTAACAGGATTCTTTAATTAATGGGAGGAAGTTATGAGTTTATTAGAAGAAGCTAAGAAAAGATTAACAGAAACAGAAGTAGAATTTTTGAATATTCTTAGAAAGTGGGATGCTCTGACAGTTAAAGATTATGTAAAATCTGGAAAAATTGGAGTTAACCATGTATTCAGAATCCCACTTCTTGAAACGGAAAAAGATAATATAGAGGCGTACAATAAGCACAATATAAAAACAATAGATGATTATTTAGATAATACATATTATACAATGCTACATTATGCAGTTATAGCACAACAAACAACGCTGGTAGAAATAATTTGTTCTCTTGGTGCTGACATAGAAGCAAAAGGAAAAGAGATCTCGCAATGGACACATATTTTAAATAACTCTACACCTTTGCAATTGTCTGTATGGTATCCGCATTATAAAGATATAACAAATATACTTTTAAAAAATGGTGCAAACCGATTTTATAAGAATGATGAAAATTTTAAAGCAGAATATTTAATGCTATCGGACTTTCAAAGAAAAGAATTAATAAAAAAACTGGTCAGTGCTGAAGAAGAAGTTATTTTTAAACCAGAATAAAAGATCTAACGCCCTTCGGTTGTTCAATCCCTTATATAGCTAAAATCGAGTTTTATTATATAAGGGATTTTCTAAGTAAACCACTCATATATAAATATCCCTTTAGGTAATCCGTATATCTTATATATCCACGGACAATATTGATTTATTCCGTAAAAGAATTATAACAGATATATAGGCAAAGAAGCTTATATAAAAAGGAAAAGGAGAAATATATGAACATACAACAACAGGAAATTAAAAAAGAAGTATTACCGATTTATCAGGATTTGTTTTTTAATCATGTTAAAGCAAGTCAGAAAGATATAGAGATAAACTTCGAAAGAACAAATAATTTTTTCACTGGAAAGGATAGGCAAATAATATATTCAGTGTTATCTATTATTGAAGCATTAGTAAAAAATGACGATCACACATATCAAGATTTTATTTTGAATGGCTTTGATAGCTTCTATGATTTCGCAAAGAAAAACCTTAAAGGAAAATCAAATGAAGCGACAAATAAAAGAATCATCACTAAATATCTAATGCAAAAACACAAACAACAATAAATAACTATAAGGGGGTTAATAGCCCCCATTTAAAAAGGGCGGGGTAAAAAATGAAAAAAATACTTTTAATAATAATAACTCTATTAGCTTTTAGCTCTAACACTGCTTTAGCTGCTGACATAGGGGATGTAAATATAGGTCAAATGTTCGCTAACTCTGGTAGTTCGTGGGTTGAGTTAATGAATCTAACAAGAGGTGTTGCTTGGGTTATCGGCGTGATCATCGGTGGAATGGCTCTGTTTAAGTTTAAAGAAGTAAACGAGGGTAAAGCCACTATCACAACTGCAATACTCTATACGTTCGTTTCAGCGGTGTTTATATCGCTTCCTGGTTCTATCTCTACCGTAACGGAGACTCTTTCACTTGGGAAGAACACTGCGACAGAACTACTATCAAGAGAGCCAGCAGGCACAGCGGGCGTTCCTGGGGCTGCTGAAGCTATCGTAGGGGTTTTACTGTTCATCAAGCTTGTAGGTCATATAGCTTTCGTCAGGGGCTTCCTGATACTGAAAGACTACGGAGCTGGGAAAAATGAACACATGGGTAAAGCCTTTGTACACATCATAGGCGGTGCAGCGGCAATAAATATTGAAGCAACTGTAGCTATGTTTTCGGCTACGTTCTTCGGTGGTGCTTTTGGTATATAAAAAATTTAATTAACAATAAAAGAGGTGGTTTATGAAAGAACAAATAACAAAAAAACAATGGGTAATTATTTCAGCTTCATTAGTAATAATTTCTGTAGTGGCAATTCACGATATAGCTAAGTTTTTCATGGCATAAAGAGGGGGTTATGATGGTAAATTATTTGGTGTTAAATGAAAGTAATCTTGTAGATATATATGAAAATGAGTTAGATCTTTTAATCGAAAAAAATAAAGAAAAGATAGATAACTATGTAAAAAACAGTGATTTATTTTTAAGGCAAGATTTTATGAAACTGTTCAATGGATATATAGAAAAAAATAAAATAAACAGTTATGAACATCTAAGACAAAATTGCAAATTAGCAACCTGTATACAAGGGATTATTAATGGATTTGGTGGAAATGTTTATGATCAGGTGATAAAGCATATAGAAACCTCAAATAATAAAGGGGAGGTTTTAGATAATGATCAGGCATGGGATAAATTCAGAAATACATCTGAAAAAATAAAAAACAATGAGGTTTTCGGGTTTAATTACACTAACAGTATCTACTTTGTAGAGTTTGTCAGTGATAACGCAAATGAATTAGAGAAAATTAATAACAGGGCTTTATCCACGGTTTATATATCTAACTTTGATAAAATAAAAAAATATAACTCTATAACACCTGAATCAGTAATAAATGATTTAAAAAATACAGCTAAAAATGATGGATCAATAACTAAAGATATACATCCGGCTTTAAAAGTTTTAATTGAAACAGAAATAATAGAGGAATCGTTAGACACTGATATTATTCAGACAGCACCGAAAAAGAGGAACCGATTATAAATTTTTATAGGTAAAAGGGCGAAAGCCCTTTTTTTAATTATTGTTTGTACAGTTTTGTAAATTTTTTGAACCTCGCAAATAAAACGTGCACTATTATTAAATAACAAACTACAAAAGGGATTAAAAAATGAAAATAAGAAAGAAATTTAGACCTGTGGATTTTAAAACAAATAATATGGGTAATAACTATATAACAATTGAAGGTATGATGTCGGCAAACTATAAAAAACATGATAGTTCTTTATTTTCCAAGTGTCTTAATGAAGTAGGGAATATAAATAGATTACTAATAGACAAAAGAAAGTGCGATAATGAAAAACATTACAATGAAGTTTTAATGGTTGCTGATATATGTTTAGCTATGATGATGATCGAAAGGCGTATAGGTATCGTCAACGAAGATAATAGTTTTTTTAATCAAAAATAAAACATGGAGTTAATATGGCATACATTGATATAGTTAAAAATGATTTCGAAGAGTTTGCAAAATATAACGTAAAAAATTACAAAGAAAATACTCTGTTAATGATTCCAGAAAAAGTATCTAATATCAACTATCCTCAAATTGAATATGTTCCGTTTTTTTTATTCAAAGGTGAAAATTTATTATTTACATCTAATCAATTAGACGATAACAGAATAAATAAAGATGTATTAATGTATGCTGTTAATCTTTGTTTTAATAGCGAAATGAGTTTTAAGTATGAAAATAAAGACATTATCAGCAATACATATTCGGCTGTTTATTACTGTTTGCTCGAAAAAATGCAAAAAACACTAAATAAAAATGATTTAGAAAGTGTTTTATATTTGATTGATTAAAACAACCGCCTTTAATATCACATAATATCACATAATATTATAATATTTCCGAGAGGTTAAGGAAACTGAAAAATAACAAAAGAATAAGAAGAAGCCACTATATGAGTGGCTTT
>Ga0302347_1002234_pt1 | contig 20325 bp, 23 predicted proteins | sample PhyWR1_FD_202178 | JGI IMG/M metagenome (GOLD analysis project Ga0302347, IMG submission 202178) | Leaf surface microbial communities from wheat plants in UC Gill Tract Community Farm, Albany, California, United States - DLSL W.R1 (v2)... | ecosystem: Host-associated > Plants > Phyllosphere >...
GCGCGCCTATGTGCATCAGCGCCGTCGGCTCGGCATGGAGGTGTCGGAATCCGCGATCCACGCCGCGCTACACGTCGAAGGTGTGCGTAAGGTCGAGCTGGAAGGCTGGACCGATATCGTCGCTACGCTGTACCAGGCCCCCTACTGCACTGACATTCAGTTATCGGTCGGGGTGGAGTGAATGGGCGCTCAGCACCTTCTCCCGGGCAACTCGACCCCGCTGGAACGCCAGGCGGCAATTGCGCTGGCCCAAATTCAGCGCGTGCCTATCCCGCTGCGACTGCTGTGGAACCCGGACCTTTGCCCTGTCGCCGTTCTGCCCTACCTGGCCTGGTCGTTTTCCGTCGACCGCTGGGACAGCACCTGGTCTGAAGCCACCAAACGCGCGGCCATCCGTGCCGCGTACTTCATCCACTCGCGCAAAGGCACCGTAGGTGCACTACGCCGCGTGGTCGAGCCGCTGGGCTACCTGATTGAGATTGTCGAGTGGTGGCAGGACGTGCCCGAGGGCGTGCCTGGCACATTCAAGTTGCGGATCGGCGTGCTGGATACCGGCATCACCGAAGAGATGTATCAGGAACTCACCTTCCTGATCGATGACGCCAAACCCCGCAGCCGGCACCTCACTGGCTTAGCCATCAGCCTGGAAACCCAAGGCGCCCTAAACATCGGTGTCGCCGTTTATGAAGGCGACGTAATCGACGTCTACCCACCCGTGCAGCGTGACGTTGAAGTCACTGGTTACATCGGTGTGGCCGGGCGTGAACACACCATAGATACCCTGGACGTGTACCCATGATCGATCAGAACTCGCAATTTATGGCGATCCTCACCAACGTGGGGGCCGCAAAATTGGCAAACGCCAACTCGTTGGGGCTTCCCTGGAAGCTCGCGGCACTCGGGGTGGGTGATGCAAATGACACCAATCCCATGCCCAGCGCGACCCAAACCAAACTGATCAACGAACGTCGTCGCGCGCCGCTGAATCAGCTCATGATTGATCCCGTGAACCCGGCTGTCATCATCGCCGAGCAAATCATCCCTGCGGACGTCGGTGGCTGGTGGGTTAGAGAGATTGGCCTGTATGACGAAGATAATGACCTCGTCGCGGTTGCCAACTGTGCCCCGAGTTACAAGGCGTTGATGGACCAAGGATCGGCGCGCACGCTCATCGTGCGGATGAGTCTCATCGTCTCCAGCACCGGCAACATTGTGCTGAAGATCGATCCCGCCGTCGTGCTGGCCACCAGGGAGTATGTCGACCTCTCCTTCGATCGGGTACTTCCACCAAACAAGACCCCCGGCACCTACTTTCAGGTGACGACAGACAAGCGCGGGGTGGTGCAGTCGGGCCGGAACCCCACCACGCTTGGTGGCTTCGGCATCACTGACGGCCTGTTCATCGGCCAGCACGGGTTGGGTGGTCGAAGCGCACCGCAGGTGCCGATCGACACCATCGGCTTGCCCGGCGGGTTTTATTGCTACCTCAATGGCACCACTGGTTTCAGCAACAACGTGGGGCTGGTCAACATCCCCTACGGCACTGAAAACTACGCTGGCCAGATCGGATTCGAACAAGGCAATACAGAGCCCAGGCTGCTGGTGCGCGGCTGCAAGGCTCCGAATGTCTGGACGGCCACCCGCGAACTCTGGCACACCGGCAACTTCAATCCCTCAACGAAGTCCGACAAGGCCACTACGCTGGCTGGGTACGGCATCACCAATGCGTACACCACCACCCAGGTCGACAGTGCGTTGAGCCTGAAAGCCCCGCTGGCGAGTCCCATCCTTACAGGGCAGCCAGAAGCGCCGACAGCGCCGGCCGGGTCCAACAATAAATTGATCGCCAACGCGGCCTTCGTTCAGAAGGCTGTGCAAGATGCGATCACGGCAGTGATGGATGGCGCACCAGGGGCGCTCGACACGCTCAAGGAACTCGCTACAGCGCTGGGCAACGATCCGAACTTTTCCACCACCATCCTCACTGCGCTCAACGGCAAGGCCGCAAAAGCTACGACGCTGGCTGGGTATGGCATTGGTGATGCCATCGCGGTCGGCCAGTTCGGCCTTGGCACCAATGTGGCGCCTGCAAGGCCTATTGATACGGTTGGGTTATCGGGCGGCTTCTACTATTACGGCGATGGCCCCACCAGCTTGGCGAACTACGTTGGGGTGATCAATATTCCCTACGGCGATACCGGCTACTCCGCGCAGATCGGCTTCCGCCAGGGGCAGGTGGAGCCTGAAATTCTGGTCCGTGGCTGCCGGGCGAACGGTGTATGGGGTAACACCCGCAAGCTTTGGCACACCGGCAATCTGGATCCCAACGCGATTTTGCCAACTGGGACGTCGATCGCTTTCGCCGCATCGACCGTGCCCGTGGGCTTTCTCAAGGAAAATGGCGCGGCGGTGTCGCGCACCGTCTATGCCAACCTGTTCGCGGTGATCGGCACCTATTACGGTGCCGGCGACGGCAGTACTACCTTCAATCTGCCTGACAGCCGGGGCGAGTTTTTCCGTGGTGCCGATGATGGGCGCGGGGTTGACCAGGGCCGTGCGGTGGGCAGCTGGCAGGACTCGCAGAACAAGTCCCACGTCCACCTCTATGGCGCACAGCACAACACCAACTTCGGCTTGAGCGCCACCGGTTTGGCCGGCGTAAGCCCTGGCAAGGTCATGTACGAAACCGCGTCATCCGGTGGCGACGAAGCCCGCCCCCGCAACACCGCAAGACTTATGTGTATCAAATACTGAGGTGCCCCATGTCTGAATCCACGCTGATGGTCTACCAAGCCCACCCGCTCACTGGCGAATACACCGGCCCGACCCAGGCTGATCCCGACCCGCTGGACGAAGGGAACTGGCTCATTCCCGCCATGGCTTTTGCCGATGCCCCGCCCAAGCCAAAGGCCGGGTTCGCTATCGTTCACACACCTGGCGCTGATCAGGTGTGGAGCCTGGTACCAGATCATAGGGGGATGGTTTACCAGGTCGAAACAGGCGCGCCGCTGCAGTGGGAAGAATTCGGCCCGCTGCCGGACAAACTCACCGCGTCGCCGTACCCTGGACCAGGCCACCGCTGGGATGGGAACGACTGGATCTATGACGATGCGCTGGCTCAGGCGGGGCTCATCGCGGCAGAGCGGGCGTGGCGCGACTCCGAGATTGAGTCGGTCAAATGGCTGCGGGAGCGTCACCGGGATCAGCAGGAAATCGGGGTGGACCCATCCCTGTCTTCGGTTCAGTTCCGCGAGTTGCTGGTGTACATACAGGCCCTCCGCGACTGGCCGCAGACCGCCCAGTTCCCGGCTCTGGATTCACGCCCCACAGCTCCCGGCTGGATCGCTGACCAATCGCAATAACTCCTCTGTGAACCTGTAACGCCCCCTCCTACAAGTACGCGCGCTCGCCCAATCGGCGCGCGCGCGGCAGCCTGTGCACTGTCATTCCATCACAGCGCAGGCAACCACCCATGGCCGGTTCAGACTATCTCCACGGCGTGCGGGTCATCGAACTCAACGACGGCACCCGCCCCATTCGTACCATCGCTACCGCAGTCATCGGGCTGGTTTGTACGGCTGACGATGCAGACCCACTCGCTTTTCCGCTGGACACCCCCGTCCTGCTGACAAACGTGCAAAGCGCCATCGCCAAGGCCGGCATTAAGGGCACCTTGGCGAGCAGCCTGCAGGCGATCGCAGACCAGACCAAACCGTACGTCATCGTGGTACGGGTCAAGGAAGGCGCGGACGCCGCCGCTACCACCACCGCGCTGATCGGCAGTACCACTGCAACCGGCCAATACACCGGCATGAAAGCCCTGCTCGCTGCCAAGGCTCGCGTGGGCATGACGCCGCGCATCCTTGGCGTTCCTGGCCTCGACAGCCAGCCAGTAGCTACGGCGCTGGTATCGATCGCTCAAAACCTGCGTGCCTTTGCTTACGTCAGTGCCTGGGACTGTAAAACCAAGGAAGAGGTGGTCGCCTACCGCGAGAACTTCGGCGCCCGCGAAGTCATGGTGATCTGGCCGGAGTTCCAAAACTGGGACACCGTCACCAACAAGACCGTCACCGCGTCGGCCGTAGCCCGCGCCCTCGGCCTGCGCGCCAAGATCGACCAGGAAACCGGCTGGCACAAAACGCTCTCCAACGTCGCCGTCAACGGCGTCACCGGCATCAGCGCAGACGTGTTCTGGGATCTTCAGAACCCGGCCACCGACGCCAACTACCTCAACAGCAACGAGATCACCACGCTGATCAATGAGGGAGGCTTCCGCTTCTGGGGCAGCCGCACCTGCAGCGACGATCCGCTGTTCGCCTTCGAGAACTACACCCGCACCGCGCAGATCCTCGCCGACACGATGGCCGAGGCCCATATGTGGGCCGTGGACAAGCCCATGCACGCATCCCTGGTGCGGGACATCATCGAAGGCATCAACGCCAAGTTCCGCGAGCTGACTGCCCAGGGCTATTTGATCGGCGGCAAGTGCTGGTATCCCGAAGATATCAACGACACAGACACCCTGAAGGCCGGCAAGCTGACGATCGATTACGACTACACGCCTGTGCCGCCCCTGGAAGATCTGACCCTGCGCCAGCGCATCACCGACAGCTACCTGATGCAGTTCGCCAGCCAGATCAATAGCTGAAACGGGCCTCCCCGCAAGGGGAGTTAACCCCCTGCCAAACACCCCGGAGAACGCCGCCATGGCAATGCCACGCAAATTCAAGAACCTCATGTTGTTCAACGACGCCAACATCTACAGGGGTGTCGTCAAGTCCGTCACCCTGCCCGCCCTCGGCCGCAAGATGGAAAAATATCGCGGCGCTGGCATGAACGGCCCGGTCAGTGCTGACCTGGGCATGTCGGACGACGGCATCATGCTGGAATGGAAAACCGGCGGGCTGGACCTGGTCAGCCTGAAGCAGTTCGGCATGGTCAATGCGTCCGGCGTTGCCATGCGCTTTGCCGGTGCCTACGAACAGGACGACACCGGTGAAGTCAGCGCGGTGGAAATTGTCGTGCGTGGCCGTCACGAAACCATCGAAATGGGCGAAGCCAAGCCTGGTGAGGACACCGAGCATTCGATGAAAACCACCTGCACCTACTACAAGTTGACCGTCGACAACGAAGAAATCATCGAGATCGACCTGCTCAACTTCATCGAGAAGGTCGGCGGCGTCGACATGCTTGAAAAACAGCGTAACGCCCTGGGCTTCTGACCCCTTCCCCAAAACCACGTAAACCACTGACCCACAACCTGGAGCGTTACCATGAAAACCGCTGATACCGACCAAAACGTCGCCCCCGAAAAGCCCGACCTGCAGCCGCTGGTCGACGCCAACAAGGTCGTGCTCGACACCCCGATCCTCCGAGGCGCCACCACGATCGACGCCATCACCCTGCGCAAACCCAATTCGGGTGAACTGCGGGGCGTGAGTCTGGCAGAGCTGCTGCAAATGGATGTCAACAGCCTGGTGAAAGTGGTGCCGCGCATCTGCAGTCCTACCCTCACCCCCGTAGAGATCACGTCAATGGATCCCGCTGACCTGTTCGCAATCGGCACCAAGGTGTCTGGTTTTTTGCTGCAGAAGTCGATGAAGACGGACGCATCCCTCGTTGCGTAGAGGACGCCATGGCCGACCTGGCCGTGGTTTTTCACTGGGCACCAGCTGACATGGATCAGTTGGGCCTGCAAGACCTGATGGCATGGCGCGAGCGCGCCAGGGTGCGGAGTTCCACCGATGGCGAATGATCTGAGACTTCAGGTGCTGCTCAGTACCATCGACAGGGCCACCCGCCCGCTTAAGCACATCAGCCAGGGCAGTCTTGAGACTGCCCGCGCCCTAAAGGTTGCGCGCGACAGCCTGAAAGAACTCACCGGCCAGCAAAAAGACATCAGTGCCTGGCGGGTCCAGCGTGCCGCTGCCGAGCAAACTGGCGTAGCCCTCACCGCTGCGCGTGATCGAGTAAAGACCCTCAGTCAGGAATTTGCGGCGACTGGTGCCCCTACCAGAGCCATGACGCGAAGCTTTCAGGCTGCAGTGCGCGAGGCTACGCGTCTCAAGCAGCAGCATCAGCAACAGAGCGAGCAGCTGCAAGGGCTACGCTCCAAGCTCTACGACGCTGGCATCAGCACCCAAAACCTGGGCACACACGAGCGCCAGCTGCGCGAGCAAATCAACGCCACCAACGCCAGTATCAGCACGCAAGGCAAGCGCATGGCCGAGCTGAGCGCCCAGCATAAGCGCGCAGCAATGGCACGCAGCCAGATGGAGAAAACCCAGCGTGCCGCTGGCAATCTCGCCGTGAACGGTGCCGCCGGCTTGGGCGTTGGCTACGCCGCCAGCCGGCCAATCGCCGCCGCAGTGAAAGCCTTTGCGCCAAATGAGGATTCCGCTACACAGCTCAAGGTGTCGATGATGGACGACACCGGCAAGGTCGCCCAAGACTTCCAGAAGATTACCGACCTGGCCACACAGTTGGGTGACCGTCTACCTGGCACCACTGCCGACTTCCAGAACATGATGACCATGCTCCGACGGCAGGGTCTGACTGCGCAGAGCATCCTCGGTGGCACCGGTGAGGCGGCTGCTTACCTCGGCGTCCAGTTGAAGATGGAGGCAACGGACGCAGCAGAGTTTGCCGCCAAGATGCAGGACGCCACGCGAACAACCGAAAAAGACATGATGAGCCTGATGGACACCATCCAGCGTGGGTTCTACGCCGGCGTAGACCCCGGCAACATGCTGCAGGGCTTCAGCAAAATCGCGCCCGTGATGGATGTCATCAAAAAGTCGGGAATCGAGGCGGCGAATGAACTGGCGCCGCTCTTGATCATGATGGATCAGGCGGGCATGGAGGGCGGCTCCGCCGGCAACGCTTTCCGTAAAATCTTCCAGGCTGGCCTGGACAAGGATCACGTAAGCAGCGCCAATAAGATCGCTGCACGCGGAAAGACTGGCGTGTCATTCAAGTTTACGAATGACAAAGGCAACTTTGCAGGTTTGGAGAACCTGTATGCCCAGGTGGAAAAGCTTAAAGCCTTCAACGACGTTGACCGCAACGCCATCATCAAAAAGTTATTCGGGGATGACGCTGAAACCCTGACAACCTTAAACACCATGATGAATAAAGGGCTCGCCGGCTATAAGGAAGTCCAGCAGAAGCTGAAGACTCAAGCCGACCTGCGCACCCGCGTCAATGAGCAACTCGGCACACTCACCAACGTTATGGAAGCTGCAGAAGGTAGCTTCACAAATGCTATGGCTGAGTTTGGTGCTGCGGTGGCGCCGGAGCTGAAGAGCCTGATCAACACCTTGGGAGAAGTCGCCAACAGCGCCGGCCGGTGGGCCCGTGATAACCCGAAGCTTGCCGGGGGCCTGGTCAAGGTCGTGGCCGCAATTGCTGGGCTTGCGTTCGTCCTCGGCGGCCTGGCACTGACGATGGCGAGCATGCTGGGTCCATTCGCAGTGCTGCGTTACGGCATGACGATGTTCGGACTCCAGGGGGGTGGCATCGCCAAAATGCTGGGCCGCCTTTTACCAACCATGACAGGCCTTGCCCGCAATGCGCTTCCTATGTTGGCCCAGGGTGCCGTGATGCTCGCCTCAACATTAGGTAGCGCCTTCAGTGCTGTAGGTGCTGCCATCCTGGCTACGCCTATCGGCTGGATCGCGGCAGCAATCGCCGCACTGGTAGCTGTAGGGTTGCTTGTCTACAAATACTGGAAGCCGATCCAGGGTTTCTTCATCGGCTTCTGGCAGGGGCTTACAGCAGCTCTGCAACCCGCGCTCGCCGGATTCAGCAAGTTCGGCGACCTGTTGGCCAGCCTGGCGAGAGCTGCCTATTCCATACCTGTGGTTGGAACCGCGATACGGCTGCTGGGCAGTATCATCAAGCCGTTGTTTGACATGATTTCCGTAGGCATCAGCAAGGTGATTGGGTGGTTCAGCGATCTGCTGACACCGGTTGAGGACGTCGGCGGCGCGGCCCAGTCGATGGGTCAAAGGTTCGGCACAGCAATCGGCAACATGATCATGACGCTGCTGCAGAGCATCGGCTCGATCGCCACCGGCGCAGTCAACGTCTGGACCACTATCAAAGACAGCTTCGACAAGGGGCTGGCAGGCATCCTGCAACTGATCATCAACTTCAGCCCGCTGGGGCTGTTCTACCAGGCCTTCGCCGGAGTGATGAACTACTTCGGCGTAGAGCTGCCTGGGAAATTCACTGAGTTCGGGGGCATGATCGTCAACGGGTTAGTGAACGGCCTGACGGCCGGCCTCGGCGCGGTGAAAAACGCTATCGGGTCGATCGGTGACTCCAGTATCGGATGGTTCAAGGAAAAACTCGGCATACACAGCCCGTCGCGGGTATTCGCGGAGTTGGGCGGGTTCACCATGGCTGGACTCACTCAAGGCTTGGAGGGCGGCCAGAAAGGTCCGCTCAACGCACTGACCAGCATGACCAAGCAGCTCACCGCAGCAAGCACCCTGGCCTTGGGTGCCGCCGCCATGCCGGCATTCACGGTGGACACCACGCCGCCGATCAGCAGCTCACCTCCGGTAGCCGTTCACGATAGCCACGACACTTACGAATTCAACATCACAGCGGGGCCTGGCACCGACCTGCAAAGCCTTGAAAAGACCGTGCGCGCCCTGATGGCCCGTATCGAAAACGAAAAGAAGGCGCGTCAGCGCAGCAAACTTTCTGACCGGGAATAATCACCATGATGATGGCACTCGGCATGTTCGTGTTTAGCCTCAGCACTGCCGCCTACCAAGAGCTGCAGCGCCAGACCGATTGGCGTCATGCCAGCAACAACCGCGTCGGCGCCGCACCAGCGCGGCAATTTGTTGGTCGTGGTGAAGACACCATCACCCTGCCCGGCATCATCTTCCCCGAGCTAGCCGGCAGCGCCCTGAGCCTGGACGCGATACGGCTGATGGCAAACACCGGCAAGGCCTGGCCGATGGTTGAAGGCAGCGGCCGGATATACGGCCTGTGGATAATCGATAGCCTCAGCGAGACCAAGACGATCTTTTTCGACGACGGCACCGCGCGGCGTATCGAATTCACACTTAGCCTCAAGCGCATCGACGATGACCGCATCGATCTGATAGGCGCCGGTACCAGCATCGGCGTCAACATTCTGCGAGGCCTGCTGTGATCGAATCCGTCATCTCCAAGGTTACCGGCTACGTGCGCAGCACGGCCGAAGGGTACGCGCGGGATGCGGCCTATCCCGTGCCGGCGTTTCGTCTCACCGTTGACGGGCTCGATATCGCGTACATGGTGAGCCCGCGACTGATGAGCCTGGAGCTGACCGACAACAGGGGTGTTGAGGCCGACCAGCTCAGTATTACGCTCAGCGACCATGACGGCCTCCTGTCGATCCCACCCAAGGGGGCGGTGCTTCGATTGTGGCTTGGGTGGAGCGATACAGGTCTGGTGGACAAAGGCACATACACCGTCGACGAGACCGAGCACAGTGGTGCGCCGGACGTGCTCAGCATTCGCGCTCGATCAGCAGACCTGCGCAAGGGCCTAAAAACCAAGCGCGAGCGCAGCTGGAGCAACACCACGCTGGGCAAAGTCATTGGCGATATCGCTATGGGTAACAACCTAACGTCGACCGTAGCGGGAGCCCTAGGCGCACTGCCAATTCTGCAGCTCGACCAGGCCAATGAGTCTGATGCCAACCTGATCAGTCGCTTGGGGGAAGAGTTCGATGCGGTGGCCAGCGTGAAGGCCGGGTGCCTGTTATGCATGCCAGCAGGCGGTGGCAAGACAGCCAGCGGGCTGAACCTGCCGCACATCACCCTCACCCGTGCAGACGGCGACCAGCACCGCTACCTACAAGCGGACCGCGACAGCTACGACGGTGTGCGCGCTTACTACTACGACGTGAACAGCGCCAAAAAGCAGGAAGCTATTGCCGGCGGCGGCGACAATTTGAAGGACCTGCGGCACACCTACAGCGACCAACAGTCAGCGCTACGGGCTGCCAGATCAGAGTTTCGGCGCCTACAACGGGGTAGCGCCACCCTCACCTACAACCTGGCCGTGGGCCGGCCGGACCTCATCCCTGAACTGACCTATACCCTGCAGGGTGTAAAAGACGAAATTGACGAGATCATTTGGTATGGCGGCAACGTACATCACAGCTTGAGTGCGGATGGTGGATATACGGTGAGCCTGGAACTGGAAAGCAAGCTCCCGGAGGACAACGTTGAAGACCTGGCGGAAGAGAGCAAAGGCGATTACACGGGGGTCATCGCGTATTACCGCGACCAAAAATCCGGGAAGGAAAAGACGATTACTGCGGGGGATCAGACGAGGCCGAGGCGATTGCACTGGCTGTATGCCAGTGAGAAAACGGCCAAGCGCGCCGTAGATCGGGAGTGGAAAAAGATGAAAACCGCCGAGGTATAACCTCGGCGATAATTTAAATTACTATTTCAGTCGGTGCGCCAATTCAACCACGTCTCGGTACTGGCCTAACCTCTCAATTCCATCGCTATTTATAACTGAATAGTAAATGCCTGATCTCCAGCTCGGTATCTGGGAAGTGAGCCCCTGCAATTCCTGCTCATCTGAGTTGAGCAACGTCAAATAGAAGAGAGCAATTTCCATAATCGATGGAAGCTCTGTTGAAAATGAAAAAGTGACAGTGTGTCCACGCTCCCTATCAAACTCCGCCATCGCTGCTCGCCACTTATCGGGCCTCTTTAAATCATCATATTGACCTGATTTAGACGCCTTAAAAAAAACGAGATAAGCCAACCAGAAAAAGTGCACACTACCACCGATCGCATCAGCAGCACTTTTGATCTGCTTGATATAATTATACAACTCTCGAAGCTCAACTTTGAAATATTTTACCAAGCCAACCACTATAAGCTGATTTTCTGTGACCCCGCTCAAAAAACTAGTAATAGTGTGTTTTCTTGCCTCAATAACTGGAACTCTATCAAAAGAATTGTACGCCACGCGCCCTGTAATATTAATTTGCAATTTTATCGAGTTTATCTCTGGCAAACTACCACACACCAAAGAAAGCACATTCGTATTATCCAAATTATATTCAGCATCAAAAAAACGATTCAAATATTGTTCTGAAGAGAAGCCTTGCCCATAAACAGCGCGAATTGAATGGGCAAGCTGTTTCGAATCAGACGCAATTATGAATCGGCATCCCTTTATTTCGAAAAAGTGCTTAATGCGCTCCAGCAATTCTATAGCATACGTTGGACGACACCTATCAAGCTCATCGATAAATATAAACGCAGGCGCATCTAATTGATTATCCTCCGCAGCCTTAGATAGCGTAGCAACTAAAGATTTTTTAAAGTCCTCAACCTGCTTCGTCGTCTTAGCTTGATCCTCTATAAGCGAACCCACTAGACTACCTGCAGAGTCAGCCGCATCATCCGTAATACCGTCGCCTATTAAATCCTCAATTTCTACACCGACATATTTTCTAACGAGCCCTTTCGCTATCAAAGGCATAGCTTTTTTCAAAATCCCGGTGCTTATGTCAACAGCCCGCTGACCTGCCTCAGTAGCAGTGATATCAAGCTTATCTTTTGTTTGCTGCTCTATGCACGTAACAAGAGCCAACAATGGCTCTGCAGAATAGTCTGTTTCCCATGCGTTGAAAAAAACACAGACGTGCTTTTTACTGAGCTCTGCTTTCCAACGCTCGAGAAAAAATGTTTTACCTGAACCCCAAGGTGAATTGACATTCAAAACTTTGACATGCTCATTTGCGAGAATATATTTTGTTAGAAAATCACAACTAGGCTTTCGCCCCATAAAATCATCTGCCCAAACATCCACTTCGCCGGTCATTCCCTTTCTCCATATTCCATACAGTGCGCTTTCTGAATTTTACAAACCCGAAATATTTTTCGCGAATCGGAGGTTACTGCTCCGTTGCGAGAGCAAAAACGTTTAATATTCGGAGTACATCCGCTCGATGCTGGCTGCTGATCGTTCTGAATATTGCCAGCAACATTAACTCCTGATTACTGAGGCAGCCTAGATCTACGGTTGGCACTTGTTCCTCTAATACACCGCTGTTCTCCATCATGCGAATACTCCTTTCACACGCAAAGGGGGCTCGGTGCCTACATGGCACCGTTAAAGTTTCCCCGGGGAACAGCTAATTTCCACCACGTTTTGCTGTGTCATCGGCCCACATTGAAAAAATATGTGTGGCGTTACGTCACTGCGCCGGCTTGAACGGAGGCAGCGTCATGTAAACGCCGTTCTCACCCCAGCCTTGCAAGTCGCCGCTGGCATCAACGACGTAATACTCGTTGAAGCTGGTTTCTGGGTCATCCAGGCGCAACCCACCATCCGGCAGCTTTTTGCCTACATAAAAGTCAGTATTCTTTCCACCGCTTGGGAAGATAGAGTCGATCACATACTTGTCGTTTAGCTTGAACAGCACCATCACATGCCCCAGCGCGCCGTCACGCAGCCAGCTTCCGATTCTGTTGGGATAGGCTTTCAGATCAAGAGCCGCAAGTGCTTGGTAATCCTTTGCACCCAGGCCGATCAATGAAGATCTGTAGTCAGGATCGAAACTAGCGCTGGCCCAATAAGCCTTATCGGTTTGCCCTGCAACACGAAAGCCGATAAAGGTTTTTTCGACCTTGAATTTCGTGTCGGCGCGAATGGCTTTTGCAACTTCAACCAGCTCGGTATCACTGAGACGCTTTGGCAGCGTGACCTCAACCTTGCGGGGCCTGCCTTCACGAAAATCATCTCTGGTAATGGAATATGCAGAGGGGACAGCAGCATCTGATGAAGCTTTCTGTGCGACCTTCTGGACGTGTTTTTCCTTACCACCACCCGAACACATCGACACTGTCACAACGATAATGACCAGCAGAATTACAAATCCGAAAACCTGCTGGCTCACAGTAACGCCGGGGTTCTTTACACCACAGCTAGGGCAAACTTTCGCAGTGTTGTCCACTCCGTGCTTACAGGATTTACAAAGCTTCAGCGCCATTCTTTTACTCCATTAACTTCCATGAAAAAACCGACCTTCATGGTCGGCGTGCTCTATCCATCCGCCTATAGCTACTTCGCTCAGTTTCCGCCTTTCGCAGCGGTTGAAACCGCGACGCTGGCGAATGCTGAAGCCATCCGCAGCAATACCTGACGATCGGCCTCACCCACTGCCTCATACAGCTTGAGGAACTCCATAGCCTCGCCACCGATGCTATCCGTTGCCTGTGGCTTACGTTCCCCAGTCACCACATAAAGAATGTCGACGCCTTTCTCCGCTACCGCGGCGAGATAGTTTGCGTCCGGGCTCCGATCACCTTTTTCGTAGTTGTACTGGCTGTTTTTGGAGGCCCCAGCAACGGCCGAAAACTCAGTCTGGCTGAACCCTAAGCGCTCCCTTTCCTCTTTGAGGCGGTCACCAATACCCACATTTGTCTCCATCAAGACTTGACGATCACACGAACATGGGAAATACTTCGCACGTCATCACACGAAACCACACGAAACGAGACTATGCCGAACGCATCCCCAATCGAGCAAGCATGCCAACAGGCCCGTGACCGTCTCGCCCGTCTCGGGATATCCGCCAAAGACTGGGCTGAAGAACACGAATTCAACCCGTCGACGGTCTACGCGGTTTTGAACGGGCAGAAAAAGTGCCTGCGCGGCGAAGCTCACCGCGCGGCTGTATTGCTCGGAATCAAAGACGGCCAGATCACAAGTTAGGGCCTCTGGCTCCAGGGGAAAACCAGAAGATGAAGCGCCCAGTTCTAGACAGCAGAAAGAGCGTCGTTATGGCCGTCATCGGCGCCTACCCGGGCGGTCGGGTGTACGCCTCGGCAGACCTCGGCATGCCCCTAAAGAAGTTCGACAACCATGCCTACGAGAACGCAGGCAGCCGTCCCCTGACCGATGAACACATTCATCGCTTGGAGCAGGTAGCCGGCACCACGTTCCTGCCCGACTACATCGCTTCGATGTACGGCGGCATGTTCGTACCGCTGAGCCTCCCGGAGACGCTGGATAACATCGAGCTGTACAGCCGCTCGCTCAAAGCCTCGGCCCAGCGCGGCATGGTCGACCAGATCATGTCTGCCGCCCTGGACGACGGCGTTATCGAAAAGCGTGAGGCGGACGCCATCACAACCGCATTGATCGCCTACATGTCGGCCCGCTACGCCGAGGTGTTCGCGACCATCCAGCTTTACAGTCAAGGGGCCGTTTAGTGAGTACATACAAGCTGGTGTGCCCTTGCTGCAACAGTTCCATGCGCATCCGTACCTCCGAGGGGCAGACACCATGCTTCCGCTCGATGTACTCGGAATGCACCAACTTGCTCTGCGGCGCCACCTTCTCTGGCTCGTTGGTTTGGGAATATCAGCTCAGCCCCTCGGGCATTGAGCGGCCCCTGACGGTTTTGCCCACGGCGCCGACCAAAGTTCGACTCCTTGCCCGTCAGAACCTCAAGTCGAAAAACCTTCAACCCGATCTGCTGGAACAACTGGAAATGGAGGCCGCACCTGTATGAACACCATCGCCCTGACTACCAACCCCGCCAGCGACTACCGAGCCGCAATGCAACAAGCGGCCTTGGCCTACCTCTACCGTCACCGGTGCGAACATCTTGCCGGCGATAACCAGCTTTTAGAGAACTGCACTCGTTACTTGACCCAATCGCTGGAGGTGCCCACGCACCTGGTGAAGCGCATCGCTGAGCTGGCGGTGGCCGAATTCGAAAGCATGACCTGCAAGCGTGTGGCTTGGCTTGGCATTCATCCCGCCAGCGGCCCTTTCCGCCCGGTGATCTTGCTGCTCGACAATTGCACCCAGCAGCGACATCCCGTTTCAGCGCGTTTGCTCCCTACACGCCTACTGCTGACTCGCAACCTCCCGCACTAATCCCAAACCCTCCCTGTTTGATGCCCGCACCGCGTGGGTAGGGGAAATTTGCAACTTACTGGTGGCCGAAATGAGCAAAATCACCATAAAACTCGATCTGGACGAACAACAGGCGCAGCACTACCTGTTGTGGTTGACCAGTCAGTACGAAGTCACAATGGCTGATATTTGGTACTCCGACCGGTACCGGAACGTGCCAAGTGGTCAGCGAGCGCCGAAGGTACTTGAGGACTTGCCCTACCTTGCAGGCATTTGCAAGACGCGCAGCGAGCTGAAAAAACAGCTCGTTGCTACGGCTGCGGGGCATGTGCAGTGATTCGCAAGCCCATGGAAGACAAGATCCGCGCTGACGTGCTTCAACGCCTGGAGTCCGATTACGGCCTTCAGCACATGAAAGGCACGCATTACATGCGTAAGGGCACCTGCCCGCAGTGCAATCAGAAACGTTTGTTCTCGCGCCACGATGAACCCTGGTTCATCCGCTGTGGCCGCGAGAAAAACTGCCGGTACATGGCTCCCACCAAAGAGCTGTACCCGGACCTATTCGACGACTGGAGCAAGCGTGCACCGGCCACCCGTGACGAGCCTGCAGCTAGTGCAAAAGCGTACCTGACCTTTTCCCGAGGCTTACGCGTTGAGTTGATAGAAGGCTGGTACACCCAGGAAAGCTACTTTGATCGCGACCTGAATATTGGCTCTGCAACCGTGCGCTTCCCCCTGGAACACGGCGGGTACTGGGAGCGCTTGATTGACCAACCGTCACGGTTCGGAAAGAAGAAGGCCCGCTTCCAACCCCTCAAGAGCTACAGAGGGCACTGGTGGTGCCCGCCTTGCCTGGATCTGCTTGAAGTGCAAGAGCTATGGATCGTTGAAGGCATCTTCGACGCCATCGCGCTCATTCAAAACGGCATCTCAGCCGTGGCCGCTCTTTCGTCAAACGCCTTTCCAGAGGAATCGCTGAAGGCGCTGATCACCGCACGCGGCGGTAAAACACCCAAGTTGGTTTGGGCCTTGGACAACGAGCCAGGCGCTCAAAAATACACACGCAGCTGGGTAAAACGCGCCCGTGAACTCGGCTTTACCTGCGATGCAGCCCAGGTCCCACAGCCGGATGCACGCAAGGTCGATTGGAACGATCTGCATCAGCGCTGGGCATTTATTGACGACGAAAAAGCGCGTGCAGAGCGTATCGAAAAAGACCTGAAAGAGGCCCGCCACCAGGGCGCCCTGCTGATTGCAGAGAGTGCCGGCGACAAGGCAATGCTCATGTACCAGTGGCGGGAGCGGGAGGAGTTCCACTTCTGTTTCGACTCCCGCCTGTACTGGTGGAAATTGGATATCGCGAAATACAACAGCGCCAAACAAGCGCTGGAGAAAAGCGATGACCGGGAAGCCCAGGTGCTAAACGAAAAGCAGCTCCGGGAGAAAGCGCTGAACGTGGCCGGCTGCGTCGTCGAAATCGCCAACTGCTACCCCAAGGCCCTCTATTTCCAGCGCAACGAGATCACCGACGAGTCTTGGTACTTCTTCCGCGTCGACTTCCCGCACGACGGCGGCTCGGTGAAAAACACCTTCACCGGCGGCCAGGTCGCCGCCGCCAGCGAATTCAAAAAAAGACTTCTCGGCATGGGTGCAGGGGCCGTGTTCACCGGCAGTGGACAACAGTTAGACAAACTCATGAAAGACCAGCTTTTCGGCATCAAGACCGTTCAGACCATCGACTACGTGGGCTACAGCAAGGAATACCACTGCTACGTGTTCAACGACGTCGCCGTCCGCGAGGGCCAGGTCATCCACATCAACGAAGAGGAGTTTTTTGAGATGGGCAAGCTGAAACTCAAGACCCTGCAAAAGGGCGTGAAGATCGATCTGGAGAAGGATGGCAAAAAATACGATCAGCAGTGGTTGGGACTTCTGTGGCAGTGCTTCGGCGCGCAGGGCATCGTCGCACTGACTTTCTGGTTTGGCTCACTGTTCGCCGAACAGATCCGCGCTCGGTACCAGTCGTTTCCGTTTCTTGAAGCCACGGGCGAAGCCGGCGCCGGCAAGACCACCTTGCTCACCCTGCTCTGGAAACTGGCGGGCCGGGACGGTTACGAAGGGTTCGATCCGTCCAAATCCACCAAGGCCGGCCGCAGCCGCTTAATGGGCCAGGTCTCCGGCATGCCAATTGTGCTGTTGGAGTCTGACCGCAGTGGCGACGACAAGGCCCACGCCAAGACCTTTGAGTGGGACGAACTCAAGGACTACTACGGCGGTGGCACGCTGGCGACCAAGGGCGTTAAAACCGCCGGTAACGAGACCTACGAGCCCCCTTTTCGCGGCACGATTGCCATCAGCCAGAACGCCCCTGTAGTGGCGTCCGAAGCGATCATGACCCGGATTGTGAAGCTGCACTTTGTGCGCCCAAATGTGACGCCTGAGAGCCGTGCGGCAGCAGATAGGCTCAATGCACTGGAAGGCTCAACGCTAAGCAACTTTGTGCTGCAGGCCGTTCGCAAAGAGCTGGAAGTGATGGACCTGTTCGCCCAGCGCCTGCCTGGCTATGAGGCGAAACTGCGAAACCTGCATTCGCATTGCTTCGCCTGCGAGACTCCGTTTCACGACGAGCAAAGCGATTGTCACCACTGTGGCAACAAGCTGCGCGGTTACATCCGCGTGGAGCGGATCAACAAGAACCACGCCCAGTTGCTCGCCCTGCTCGACTGCCTGTGCATGGTGGTGCCTCTGACTGAACCGCAGGTCAGCCACACCCGCACGCAAATTATTCGCATGGCGATCGAGCGCCAGTCGTCGATCAGCTCCGACCACCCGGTAGTGGCTGAATTCTGGGAAGTGTACGAGTACCTCGAAGGTCTCGACGCCGACGGCCCGGTGGTCAACCACAGCAAGAAAGACAACATCATAGCCATCAACCTCAACGACTTCGTGAAGTGCGCCGCCGATCATCGCCAGAAGATCGCAGACGTCAGCGAGTTGCGCGAGCGCCTGAAGGACTCCCGCTCCCGGAAGCTGCTCGACATCAACAAAGCCACTGACAGCGCGGTACGGGCTCACCAGGCCAAGACCAGCAACGCAGTCATCACCAAGCAACCCATCGTGAAGTGCTGGCACTTCCAGGCCTGACCAATCAACAGCAACACCCGCCAGGCGCTGCAACGCCGGCCACCACCCAAAGGAGAAGCACCATGCACGTACAAGTCATCACCGGTGACGGCGAAAAGGGGGAAACCAACCGCCTCCGGCATCTGAAAGAGCTGAAGGCCTGGTTCAACGAGTCAGGGAAGATTATTCACGCCGAAGCCTACGACCCTGCCGGGTTGATCGCGATCCTGGAGGTTCGTGCGGTAAGCGATAAAGAAATTCTGGTGCTGGAGTGCAGCCGGGGACAGATCCAGGCAGTTCTGGAATGGCAGTCAGCAACTGATGAGGCTGTTGAGTTTGAAAACCTGCTGCTGCACGTGGTGCGCAAGCAAAACCCAACCGGCGAAAGCCGATAAGAAGGTGGTGTCGAGGGGCTGCAACCCCTCGACACCGACCACCCAAAGGAGAAGCACCATGCAAGTGAATCACCCCCAAGGCGGCGCCGTAGAGGCTACCACAACCCCGCTGGCTATCGGCGACATGGTCAGCTACGTCGCAATGAGCGGCGGCGGTCGGGAATATCGTTTGAGCGCTCGTACAGGCGTGATCGTCGCCATTGATGGCAATGTTGCAACCCTGCGCGCCGGGAACGGCCGCACTGTCACACAACCACTCGACAAGCTGACTCCAGACGGCCAGCCCAATGCACTGACGCGCATGGTTATGGGAGATTAATGTATGACCGTATTCCTTCTGCTCTACCTGTGCGCGGATGCGACCCACACAGACTGCCAAGTAGTGCTGGCTGATAACTGGAACGGCCCTAACGCCTACGAAAAATGTGCCGACGTCGTGTCGGGATTTACAGAGGCGCTGACTGTACCCAATCGGAAAAGGCATCGGTTCGTGTGTGAGATCCGAGACAACGGAGCAAAACCCGCAGAACACAAAGTGCCACCGGCATTTATTCATCAATCTTTTCGGATGTGAGGGGGCAGCCATGAAGACTGCATTCATCCTCATGGCGCAATACGACGGCCAGGCAATCATCCCGCTGGAGCTGGTGTGCCGGGACTACTTCACGCACCTAACGCCGGAGATGTTCCAACGCAAGGTGATGAGCGGTCAGATCAAGTTGCCCATAACTCGCCTGGAAGGTAGTCAAAAGTCGGCCAAGGGCATTCACATCTCCGATTTCGCCACCTACCTCGACTTGCAGCGCGCCGCGGCTGTAAAGGAACACAACCAGCTCAACGGGATAAAACACGCCGTTTGAGCCACTTCTCTGATGCGGCGCCCAGTTGGACGGGCGCCCTCAGTATCTTCTCGTGCCATTCCCAGCCCACATAGCGGTCACCCTTACCACGCAGGTGGGTGTAGCGCCGCATCGAATTCCAATCCCGATGACCAGACACGCTCGCCACGCGAGGGATGTCCCAGTCCATTTCAAACAGGCGGCTGACGCCTTCATGCCGAAGGTCGTGGAAGTGCAGGTCCGCAATTTCCAGGAATTTGCAGGCTTTGGCCCAGGACGTGGAGATGGATTCAGGGCTGTAGGGGAAGATGTCCTCGCCCGCCTTGGGCATGGTCTGGAGGATCTGCCACGCCTCGTCTGGAAGGTAGCACCACACGTCGTTGCCGATCTTCTGGCCGGGGTTCTTCATATCGCGCACCAGCACGCGCTGGCCAGGATCGTCGACGTCGGTCCAGCGGATGCGGGTTATTTCATCCAGCCGTCGTGTGGAGAACAAGGCAAAGCCAACGACCTTGAGCATATTGATGACGGTGGGGCGTCGCGCCTGCATGGCCTGGTAGTGCGTCAGCACCCTGCCCAGCTCGTCCAAAGTGGGCCGGCGGTCACGCTCGCGGCTTTTCAGGTTGTAGCCCAGCTTACGCAGCACCCGACGGGCGCCGCCCATGGTGAGCGGATCGACCTGGTAGCCCCAGGCATCTTTGGCGATCGCCAGAACGGCACCGAGGTGCGCCAGGTCGTTGCCGGCGGTTTGCGGCTGGACACCGCCACCCTCGCGGCTCATCCGAAACAGGGCAAAGTCGACCAGGCATTGGGTGGTGACGTCGGTATCGTTTAGTTGGCCGATGTCCATCTTGCCGATGGCTTCGAGCGTGGCCTTCTTGGTTTTGCCCAACGGCCGGGCCTTTCCCACTTCCAACAGGTACTGGTCGATCATGTCTTTGACGGTGACGCCCTTCCGGCTGGCCCGCTCGATCGCACCGGGCTGGTCCAGCTCCGATTCACGCTTGCGCGTCCACGCTTGGGCGGCCTGTTTCCGGGCGAAGGTCTGGATCTCTTGGTAG
>Ga0302347_1002236_pt1 | contig 20307 bp, 16 predicted proteins | sample PhyWR1_FD_202178 | JGI IMG/M metagenome (GOLD analysis project Ga0302347, IMG submission 202178) | Leaf surface microbial communities from wheat plants in UC Gill Tract Community Farm, Albany, California, United States - DLSL W.R1 (v2)... | ecosystem: Host-associated > Plants > Phyllosphere >...
GGCACTTGGGTTTATGACCTTTGCCCTGTTCGTTGGGGCTGGCAACATCATTTTCCCGCCAATCGTTGGCCTGCAAGCCGGACCTAACGTCTGGATGGCCGCATTGGGCTTCCTGATCACCGCAGTAGGTTTGCCGGTAGTCACTGTTATTGCCCTGGCCAAGGTCGGTGGCGGTATGGATGCCCTGAGCAGCCCGATCGGTAAAATTGCGGGTGGCCTGCTCGCAGCCGTGGCCTATCTGGCGGTTGGCCCGCTGTTCGCAACCCCGCGCACCGCGACCGTATCCTTTGAGGTCGGCCTGGCACCCTTGACCGGTGAAAGCCCGCTGGCGCTGTTTCTGTACAGCTCGGTGTACTTCCTGATCGTATTCTTCGTTTCGCTGTATCCCGGCCGTTTGCTGGACACGGTAGGGCGCTTCCTCGCTCCGCTGAAAATCATTGCGCTGGCCATCCTCGGTATTGCTGCCGTTGCCCTGCCTGCAGGTGATATCGGTGTTGCGACCCCTGAATACGTCGCCGCACCGTTCTCCCAGGGCTTTATCAATGGTTACCTGACCATGGATACCCTGGGCGCACTGGTTTTCGGCATCGTGATCGTGAACGCCATTCGTTCCCGTGGTGTTGAATCGCCCAAACTGATCACCCGCTACGCCATCATCGCCGGCCTGATCGCCGGTGTCGGCCTGGCGCTGGTGTATATCAGCCTGTTCCGTCTGGGTGCTGGCAGCCATGAAGTGGCCGCAGGGGCAACCAATGGCGCAGCAGTACTGCACGCCTATGTTCAGCACACCTTCGGTTCACTGGGCAGCGGTTTCCTTGCGGTACTGATCGCACTGGCTTGCCTGGTAACGGCTGTTGGCCTGACCTGCGCCTGCGCTGAATACTTCAGCACGGTACTGCCACTGTCTTACAAGACCCTGGTTGTGATCCTGGCGCTGTTCTCGTTGGCCGTGTCGAACCTTGGTTTGACCCAGTTGATCGCGTTCTCCATCCCGCTGCTGACGGCAATCTACCCGCCGTGCATCGTGCTGGTGGCCTTGAGCTTCTGCAAAGGCCTGTGGCATGCGCAGGCGCGGATCGTCGGTCCGGTGATGCTGGTGTCGTTCTTCTTTGGTTCGATCGATGCGATCAAGGGTGCGGGGCTGGGTGGCTGGATTCCGGCTCAGCTGGCCAATATGCCATTTAGCAACCAAGGGTTGGCCTGGCTGGTGCCATGCCTTGTGACCCTGGTTGGCGCAGTTATCTGCGACCGTCTGCTGGGCAAGCGTGTTGAGGCAATGGCGTAATTACCCGGTTCGCCAAAAGCGTTACTGAGTGAATTGAAAAGCCCTGCATCTTAATGGATGCAGGGCTTTTTAATGGGCGCCAGTTTGTCATTAAATCAACAACCGCTAACCCCTGGACATAACAAAGCCCGCACTTGGCGGGCTTTGTTTTAAATCACAGAACGCCGTATTACTTGCTTTCTGGAGTAGCCGCAGGAGCTGCTTCTTTAGCGGCTTCAACGTTCGACTCGGCCTGGGCTTTTGCGGCCTCAGCGTTCTCTTTTGCAGCTTCGTTTACTTTGTCCTGGGCTTCGCTCATTTTCTCTTGAGCTTGCTCGCTATGCTGAGCAGCGTCCTGAGCTTTTTCTTCGGATTTTTTATCGCAGGCAGCCAAGCCAAGCGAAGCAGCCAGCATCAAGGCAACAGCAAAAGTATTACGCATTGGGTGTTTCTCCTTATGAGTAGATCTACGGGGCGTTTGAGCATTGGCTGATCGCTTAAGTTCCATGCTCGAACACATATATAAGTAAAGCAGCACAAGCCGAAACTATTGGTAAAAAGTTGAGCTTCTCCTTCAGGCCTTGAAATTTGCACCACTGGCCCCAACTTTCAACACATCCCGCCGCCAACCCTCACGGGCGTGGCCACTGCCATCCAATCGGAGTTTGATAACAATGAGCGTGGAAACTCAAAAAGAAACCCTGGGCTTCCAGACCGAGGTCAAGCAACTGCTGCACCTCATGATCCATTCGCTGTACTCCAACAAGGAAATTTTCCTTCGCGAACTGATCTCGAACGCCTCTGATGCTGTCGACAAATTACGTTTTGAAGCGCTGTCCAAGCCAGATCTGCTGGAGGGCGGTGCCGAGCTTAAAATCCGTGTGAGTTTCGACAAGGACGCCAATACCGTCACCCTCGAAGACAACGGTATCGGCATGAACCGCGATGACGTGATCACCCACCTGGGTACGATCGCCAAGTCCGGCACTGCCGACTTTATGAAAAATCTCACGGGCGACCAGAAAAAAGACTCGCACCTGATCGGTCAGTTTGGTGTGGGCTTCTACTCGGCCTTTATCGTGGCCGACAAGGTTGACGTGTACAGCCGCCGCGCCGGTACTCCGGCAAGCGAAGGCGTGCACTGGTCCTCCAAAGGTGAAGGCGAGTTTGAAGTTGCCACTGTCGAGAAAGCCGACCGCGGCACCAAGATCGTTCTGCACCTGAAGTCCGGCGAATCCGAGTTCGCTGACGGCTGGCGCCTGCGCAATATCATCAAGAAGTACTCCGACCATATCGCCTTGCCGATCGAGCTGCCTAAAGAGCAGACCGTGGCTGAAGGCGAAGAGGCCCCGGCGCTGGAATGGGAAACCGTTAACCGCGCCAGTGCCCTGTGGACCCGTCCTCGTACTGAAGTGAAGGACGAGGAATACCAGGAGTTCTACAAGCACATTGCCCATGACTACGAGAACCCGCTGGCCTGGAGCCATAACAAGGTTGAAGGCAAGCTGGAATACAGCTCCTTGCTCTACGTACCGGCCCGTGCACCGTTCGATCTGTACCAGCGTGAAGCGCCTAAAGGCCTGAAGCTGTACGTGCAGCGCGTATTCGTCATGGACCAGGCCGAGTCGTTCCTGCCGCTGTACCTGCGCTTTATCAAGGGCGTGATCGACTCCAATGACTTGTCGTTGAACGTGTCGCGGGAAATCCTGCAAAAAGACCCGATCATCGACTCGATGAAGTCGGCGCTGACCAAGCGTGTGCTCGACATGCTGGAAAAACTGGCGAAGAACGAGCCTGAGAAATACCAGGGCTTCTGGAAAAACTTCGGCCAAGTGATGAAAGAAGGCCCGGCTGAAGATTTCGCCAACAAGGAAAAAATCGCCGGTCTGCTGCGTTTTGCTTCGACCCACGGTGACGATGGTGAGCAAAACGCTTCGCTGACCGACTACCTGGCCCGCGCCAAAGAAGGCCAGGACAAGATTTACTACCTGACCGGCGAAACCTACGCGCAGGTTAAAAACAGCCCGCACCTCGAAGTCTTCCGCAAGAAAGGCATCGAAGTCCTGCTGTTGACCGACCGTATTGACGAGTGGCTGATGAGCTACCTCAGCGATTTCGACGGCAAGAGCTTTGTCGACGTGGCCCGTGGCGACCTCGATCTGGGCAACCTGGACTCGGAAGAGGACAAGAAAGCCGCAGAAGAAGTGGCCAAGGCCAAAGAAGGTCTGGTTGAGCGAATCAAGGCTGCCTTGGGCGAGAGCGTCAGCGAAGTACGCGTGTCGCATCGTCTGACCGACTCTCCGGCGATCCTGGCCATTGGCGAGCAGGACCTGGGCATGCAAATGCGTCAGATCCTTGAAGCCAGCGGGCAGAAAGTGCCTGAGTCCAAGCCGATCTTCGAATTCAACCCGGCTCACCCGCTGATTGAGAAACTCGATGCAGAGCAGAGCGAAGAGCGTTTTGGCGACCTGTCGCACATCCTCTTCGATCAGGCTGCTTTGGCGGCCGGTGACAGTTTGAAAGACCCAGCGGCTTATGTCCGTCGACTAAACAAATTGTTAGTAGAGTTGTCGGTCTAACCGCGCTATAAAAACCCGCTTCGGCGGGTTTTTTTTGTCTTGAATTCAGGAGTTTTTGATGAAATCCATTTCGGTCAGCTCTGTGGCCTATCAAATTGACGGCCAACCCTACGAAGGCCGCCTGGCCTTTGACCCGAGCCGTGAAGATCCATTGCCGGGATTGCTGATGGCACCCAACTGGATGGGGATCAGCGCGGGCGCCGAAGAGATTGCCAAATCAGTTGCAGAGCAAGGCTATGTGGTCTTGATCGCCGACCTGTACGGCCAGGCCACGCGCCCGACCAACGGTGACGAGGCGGGCGCGGCGATGATGCCGCTCAAGAATGACCGTGCCTTGCTGCGCAAGCGTATGTGGGCTGCCTATGACATGCTGAAAAACCAGGGTTTGGCCCAAGTTGATAGCAGCAAGCTGGCGACCTTTGGCTTCTGCTTTGGTGGTTGCTGTTCGCTGGAGCTGGCACGTAGCGGTGCGCCGCTGCAGGCGGCGGTATCTTTCCATGGCAGCCTGGACACGCCTAATCCGATTGATGCGCAGAGCATCAAGGGTTCGGTGCTGGTATTGCATGGGGCCTCAGATCCATTGGTGCCAAACGAGCAGCTACCGGCGTTTGCAGACGAGATGAATGCGGCGGGTGTGGACTGGCAGTTGACCAGCTATGGCGGCGCGGTGCATTCCTTTACTGATCCCCATGCGAATGTGCCGGGCAAGATGATGTACGACGCCAAAACGGCCGGTCGGGCGTTCACTGCCATGCATAACTTGCTGGATGAAGTGTTTCGCGATTGATTGCAATGTGGGAGTAGCCTGATACAAAACCTGTGGGAGCGGGCTTGCTCGCGATACAGACGGCACTGTCTGTCAGGCAAAACCGGGTGATGCTATCGCGAGCAAGCCCGCTCCCACATAGCTCACGCTGAACGCTCTATGGTTTCGCTCACCGTCAAATCGCGCATCAGCAACCCATATTTCAAGCCTACCTGCTCGGGAATCGGCAGGTACACCGTATGGCCATCCCCCGGTGCCACCTGGGTCGGCAGGCCTGCGCTGTTATGCAACTGGTTCAGATCAAAATGGTAGTTGCCATTAGGGGTCATCAGCTCCAGATGATCACCCAGGGCAAAGCGGTTTTTCACCTTGACCTCGGCCAGTCCATTGCGCCGCTCACCGGTCAATTCCCCGACAAACTGCTGGCGGTGCGACAACGAACTGCCATGCAGGTAATTCTGGTATTCATCGTGCACATGGCGGCGCAAAAAGCCCTCGGTATAACCACGCTGAGCCAGTGACTCCAGATCTGTCATCAAGCTGCGGTCAAACTCACGACCCGCCACCGCATCATCAATCGCCTTGCGATACACCTGAGTGGCCCGCGCGCAGTAGAAGTGCGACTTGGTCCGGCCTTCGATTTTCAGCGAATGCACGCCCATCTCGGTCAGTCGTGCCACATGCTGGACGGCGCGCAGATCCTTGGAGTTCATGATGTAAGTGCCGTGCTCATCTTCAAACGCGGTCATCGGCTCATCCGGGCGTTGGGATTCGTGCATCACGAATACTTCATCTGTGGGCGCACCCACGCCCAGGGTCGGTTCGACCACATTGACGATATTGCCCAGCTCGTTTTCCGTGCCCGGTTTGGCGTCGTACTTCCAGCGGCAGGCATTGGTACAGCTGCCCTGGTTGGCATCGCGCTTGTTCATGTAGCCGGACAACAGGCAGCGCCCGGAGTAGGCCATGCACAGCGCACCATGGACGAAAATTTCCAGTTCCATATCCGGCACTTGTTGGCGAATCTCTTCAATCTCCTCCAGCGACAGTTCACGGGACAGGATGATCCGGCTCAAACCCTGCTGATGCCAGAATTCGACACTGGCCCAGTTCACCGTATTGGCCTGCACTGACAGATGGATCGGCACATGCGGGAAATGTTTGCGCACCAGCATGATCAGCCCCGGATCAGACATGATCAGCGCATCCGGGGCCATGGCAATCACCGGCTCCAGATCCTTGAGAAAGGTGCGTAACTTGGCGTTGTGCGGGGCGATATTGACCACTACGTAAAAACGCTTGCCCTGCGCCTGGGCTTCGGCAATGCCAATGGCCAGGTTGGCATGGTCGAATTCGTTATTGCGCACCCGCAAGCTATAGCGTGGTTGACCTGCGTACACCGCATCGGCGCCATAGGCAAAGGCATAGCGCATGTTTTTCAGGGTGCCGGCTGGGGCGAGGAGTTCGGGCGGGGCAAGGCGCATAGTCAGTTCGTTCGCAAAAAAGCCGCGATGGTAGTCGAGCCCTTGCTCCCAGCTATTGATCTGGATCTATGCTTTGCGCGGCCAGGTCAGCATCACAATGCCCGCCACCACAATCAGACCGCCGATGATCTGCCCGCGGCTAAGCAACTGGTCGAGGATCAGCCAGCCAAACAGCAGGCTTGCCACCGGCTCGACGTTCATCACCGGTGCGTTGCGGGCCATGTTCAGCCGCGTCATGCAGATAAACAACAGGCAGAACCCCAGGCCATAAAGCGCAACCAGAAAGGCCAGGGCAGTCCAGCCGGTGGACGAGGAGGGTAGCGAAACTCCGCCCGGCAGCACGCCGCTGACCCCGGCCAGGGCTGCCGCGCAAAATACAATCAACATGGTCAGCATGCTGCGCACCGTGCCGCGCAGGCTCGACAGCTTGTGGTCGGTGATCCATAGCGCACAGGCGAATACGGAAGCGGCGGCAAAGCCGAAGAGAATGCCTTCAAGCCATTGCGCCTCTGTGCTGTGCTGGTTGGACAAACGTTCGGGCACGTCCAGGGCAAATACCAGCCCGCACATGATCAGGCCCATCAGCAGGGCCGCCCGGCGGGTCGGCGCTGCGCCGCCCAAAGCCCAGGTCAGCAGCACCAGCAGGATCGGCGCCACATTGGCAATCAACAGCGCTAGTGCCACGGGAATCCGCGCCACAGCCGAATAGATAAAGAAGCTTTGCGCCGCAATCAGCAGCCCCAGCAGCAATTGCCAGCGCCAGTTGGCGGCGGTTAACCGTGGCCGTTCGCGTTGCCACAGCACCAGGCCAGTTAGCACCAGCAAGGTCACGCCTGCACGACATAGAATCGCCAGCAGCAGGCCGGTGTCGTGGTCGAAGGCTATCCGCGCGGCAATATGATTGCCTGCAAAAGCACAGGCCAGCAGTACCAGAATCAATACTGCAATATGGCGGGGGAACAAAGCAGGAGCAGACATAAGTAACCAGCCTCCTTGGCTGGAAATAAAGCCTCTTGGGTAACCCCTGTGGGAGCGGGCTTGCTCCCACAGGGGGGGAAGGGGTGAAGCTGCGGGTTACAGCACCAGGCTTGGCAGCCACAGGGAGATGGCCGGAACGTAAGTCACCAGCATCAGCACCATAAACAACGCCAGGTAGAACGGCAGCAGGGCTTTCACGGTGTTTTCGATAGTCACCTTGCCCACGGCAGCCCCCACAAACAGTACCGCACCCACCGGCGGCGTAATCAGGCCGATCCCCAGGTTGACCAGCATGATCATGCCGAAATGCACCGGGTCAACACCGATACCGATAATCACCGGCAGCAGGATCGGGGTCAGGATCAGGATCAGCGGTGCCATGTCCATCACGGTGCCCAGCAGCAACAACATGACGTTGATACACATCAGGATCACATAACGGTTATCCGACAGCGTCAGGAACGCCGTGGTGATCTTCATCGGGATTTCCATCAGCGTCAGGATGTAACCGAAGCTGGCGGCAAAACCGATCAAGATCATCACGATGGAAATGGTCCGCACTGCCCGGTGCATCAGCTTGGGCAGGTCGCGCCATTTGTAGTCGCGGTAGATAAACATGGTGACAAAGAACGACCAGACTACCGCTACAGCCGCCGACTCGGTGGCTGTGAAAATGCCGCTCAGGATACCGCCGAGGATGATGACCATGGCCATCAGGCCCCACATGGCTTCGCCGGCGATTTTCAGCGCCTGGCGCAGCGGAATGACTTCACCCTTGGGGTAGTTGCGCTTGCGCGCAAAGATCATGCACAGGCCCATCATCACCGCGCTGAGCAGTAACCCCGGCATGATCCCGGCCATAAACAGCGAAGCAATCGATACCGTGCCGCCCGCTGCCAGCGAGTACAGCACCGAGTTGTGGCTAGGAGGTGTGAGCAGCGCTTGCACCGAGCCACTGACCGTTACCGCCGTTGAGAACTCGCGAGGGTAGCCAGCACGTTCCATTTCCGGAATCAGTACCGAGCCGACGGAAGCCGTGTCAGCCACGGAAGAGCCTGAGATCGCGCCGAAGAAGGTCGAGGCCACGATATTGACCAGCGACAGGCCACCGCGGACAAACCCTACCAGCACCCCGGCAAAGGCCACCAGCCTGCGTGACATGCCGCCCTCGGCCATGATCGCACCTGCCAATACGAAAAACGGAATCGCCAGCAGGGAAAATTTGTTTACGCCGCCCGCGACCTGAATCATCAGGGCATCGAACGGAATCTCGATCCACCAGGCCCCGATCAATGCCGACAGGCCCAGCGCATAGGCGACCGGCATGCCGATAAGGATCAGGGCGATAAAGCTGCCCAACAGTACGAAAGCGTCCATTTATACGGCCTCTTCGCTGGCTTCTACGATGTCGAACCGCACGGCACGGCGGTGGCTTTGGTCACCCAGGAAGAGTTTTTCCAGGACGAAGATCAGTGTCACGATGCCGCCCAGCGGGATCGGCAAATACGAGATGCCGACCCGCAGGCTCGGCATTTCACCCAGAAACTGGTTCCAGGTCGTCGCACACAGCTTGAAGCCCTTGACGGTCATAAACAGGCAGACGATCACCATCAGGATTTGCACCAGCAGCGCAGCCAGTTTGCGTATGTGCGCAGGCATGCGCTCCACCGCCATCGCCACGGCCATATGAGCCCCTGCGCGATAACTGGCGGCCGCGCCGAAGAAGGTAAATACCACCATCAGCAGGATGGCAGTGGGTTCGGGCCAACTGGAGCCGCTGCCCAGTACATAACGGGCAAAAATGCCCCAGGGAATGATCAGGGTCATGGTCAGCACCGACAAACCGGCGATCCCGATACAGACCCTGTACAGCATGTCGTTAAAGCGCAGTACGGTATTTTTCATGGGGCTCACCACTGCGCGGGAAACGGGCTGGCGCCCGCCACCGCGGCGTTATCGGACTGGCTTATTGGACCGCTTCGATGCGCGAGATCAGGTCTTTGTAGTTGGCACCGTACTTGTCGCGAACCGGCTGGGTGGCGTCGTAGAAGGCTTTTTTCTGCTCGGGGGTGAGGGTGATGAACTCAACGCCGGAAGCTTTGAGTTTGGTTTCGCTGTCGGCGGACTTTTTATCCCAGATCACCCGTTCTTCCATCTGCGCTTCACGGGCCAGTTTTTGCACCAGGGCCTGCTGGTCCGGGCTGAGCTTGGTCCAGGTGGTCTTGGCGATCACGATCGGTTCCGGCAGGATCAGGTGATCAGTCCAGGTGAAGTATTTGGCGTTCTGGTAGTGGTTGTGCTCAAGGAAGGTCGGCGGGTTGTTTTCGGCGCCGTCGATCACGCCAGTCTGCAGGGCGCTGAAGATTTCGCCGGTGGCCATGGCAATGCCGTTGCCGCCCATGTCGTTGATGGTGTCGATAAACACCGGGTTGCCCTGTACGCGGATTTTCATGCCCTTGAGGTCGGCAATTTCGCGCACCGGCTTTTTCGTGTACAGGTTGCGGGTACCGCCATCCATCCAGGCCAGGGCAACCATGTTGAAATCGGAGTTGGTGATCTTGTCGAGCATCTCCTGGCCGATTTCACCGTCAATGATCTTGCGCATATGGGCCTGGTCGCGGAACACGAACGGCAGGTTGAAGGCATTGGTTTCCGGCACCACCGGCCCAAGGATGCCGAGGCTGACGCGGGTCATCTGCACGGCGCCGGACTGCAGTTGCTCAACCACTTCTTTCTCTGAGCCCAGTACGCCACCGGCAAACATCTTGAAGGAAATATCACCGTTACTCTGGGCCTGGAGTTTCTTGCCCATCTCTTGCTCTGCCACCACGGGTGGATAGCCTGCGGGATGGACTTCGGCGAATTTGATTTTGATCTCGGCCTGGGCCATGCCGGACAGGCAGAAAGCCAGCGGGAGTGCAGCAGCGAGCAAGGTGCGTTTGAAATCCATGGGTCACTCCAAATATTGTTTTTGTTATTTCAAGGTGTTGGATCAGCAGTCAGTTGTTGAACATGGGCTCCGCCAGTCCCTTGACCCCAGGCCTGAGGGCAAACACGCCCCCGGCCAGTGGCTGGTCGCTGATATCGCCCGCAGGGCGGATCGAAGTCACATACAGGGTGTCCAGATCTGCGCCACCAAAGGCGCACATCGCGGGCTTTTTTACGGGTACGGCCAGGGAGCGGTCGAGCTTGCCCTCTGGGGTAAAGCGATGGATCAACCCGGCGTCGTTGCCGCAAATCCAGTAGCAGCCGCCGGCGTCTACCGCGGCGCCATCGGGGCGGCCAGGGTGCTCAGTCATGTCCACGAACAGGCGGCGGTTGTGTGGGGTACCTGTGTCGGTGTCGTAGTCGTAGGCCCAGATCTTTTGCACGTCGGGGTGCGAGTCCGAGAGATACAGGGTTTGGCCGTCGGGGCTGAACGCGAGGCCGTTGGGCACTATAAAGCCGTCCAGTTGTGCCTTGAGCGGTTCATCCTGGCCCGCGCTGTAGCGATACATGGCGCCTGCTTGTGCCCCCGCTGACATATCCATCAGCATGGTGCCTGCCCAGAAGCGGCCCTGACGGTCGCAACGGCCATCGTTGAAGCGCATGCCCGGTTGTGCGTGCGTAACACCGGCCAGCAGGCTGGCGCCGAGGCTGCCATCGTTGTGCGGCGTAAGACTGAACAGGCCGTCTTCCATACCGGCAATCCAGCTGCCATCGCGGCCTCTGGCGATGCAGGCGAGCATTTGCGGTGCAGTCCAGCTTTGCGAACTGGCATCGCCCACGGCCCAGCGATGCAGGCGCCTGGCGGGAATATCAACCCAGTACAGCGCCTGCTCGGTGGTACTCCAGACCGGGCTTTCGCCCGTGGCGTTGCGCGCATCGAGAATCAGTTCAGCTGTCATGACGCCTTGACCTCTGTTGATCGTGTTCTTATGGGGGGATGGGCTTTTACTCGTCGCCAAACGGCCCGGCTGTCACGAAGGCTCCGCCCTGGTAAACCATGCTTGGGTCATTGGCCGCAGGCATGGGTTGGGCTTCGACCTTGTCGCGGAACACTTCTGAGGTGTCCTTGGGCGAAAAGCCCAGGTGCGCCGCGTAACGGTTGTCCCACCACACCTTGAGGTTGTTTGACGCGCCATACACCACGGTGTGGCCGACATCGGGCGTGTACAGCGAGCGTTCGAGCAGTTGCGTGAGGTCGGCAAAGCTCAGCCAGGTGCTCATCATCCGGCGGTTCTGCGGTTCGGGGAACGAGGAGCCGATGCGGATGCTGACTGTTTCGATGCCATAGCGATCGAAGTAGAAAGTGGCCATGTCTTCGCCATAGGACTTGGACAACCCGTAATAGCCATCAGGGCGACGGGGAGAACGGGCATCCAGGGTCTGGTCCTGTTTATAGAAGCCGATCACATGGTTGGAGCTGGCGAAGATCACCCGTTTGACGCCATGGCGGCGGGCAGCTTCGTAGATATGGAAAATGCCGCTGATATTCGGGCCGAGGATTTCTTCGAACGGGCGCTCCACCGAGACACCGCCGAAGTGCAGGATGGCGTCTACACCCTCAACCAGTTGGTGAACAGCGTGTTTATCGGCAAGATCGCACAGGAGGACTTCTTCATGGCTGCCGGCAGCAGGTGCCATTGGTGCGATATCAGAGAGCCGCAACACCTTGGCATAGGGCTTGAGGCTTTCGCGCAACACCTTCCCCAGACCGCCAGCAGCACCGGTGAGAAGAAGGCGATTGAAGGGAGTTTGGACAGTGTGAGTGGTTGTCATCAGAGGTCCCTGTCGTTTTTATTAGTGTCATCTGTTGTCGTATGACTTGGCTGGATTATTCACAGTCAATGCGGTGCTTGTCAATGCTGATGTGCTGACCTCATGAATCAAAAGCCAAAGCCCCTCACCCTTGGCCTCTCCCTTTGGGAGAGGGTTGGGGTGAGGGGCTGAGGCTCACTCCGATGGTGCAGGAATGACCCCTTACAGCAGCGACAACGGATAACTAATAAAAATGCGGTTCTCATCGAACTCATTGGTGCTGTAGTCGCGACGGATGCTCGCATTACGCCAGCGCACAGTCAGATCCTTGAGCGTGCCAGCCTGTACGGTATAAGCCAGCTCCGACTCGCGACCCCATTCCTTGCCGTCCGTGATGGCCCCGGTGTGGATGTTATCGCCGCTGATATAGCGGTTCATCATGGTCAGGCCGGGTACGCCCAGCACGGCGAAATCCAGGTCGTGGCGCAACTGCCAGGAACGCTCCTTGGCGTTGTCATAGCTGGAGTTGTAGCTGTCGTTGGCCAGGGTACCGCCGCTGGTGCCGTTGACGCGCAACCAGCCATCGTCACCGCTGATTTTCTGCAGGCCGACATATAAGGTATTGCCCTTGTATTTGGCCGACAGCAGGGCATAGGCGGTTTTGTTGTCCAGATCACCCGCCAGTTTATTGCCGTCTTCCTTGCCCCAGAAATAGCCGAGGTTGGCACCCAGGGTGACATCGCCGATGGGCTGGGTATGCAGTACATTGAGGAACTGCTGCTGGTAGATATCTTCCAGTTGGGCATACCACACACCGACCTGGGTACGCTTTTCATTGAAACTGTAGTCACCACCAGCAAAGTTGAAACGGTCGGAGGTAAACGCGCCTTTGCCGTTGAGCGACATGTCTTCCATGCTCGCATCGTTACGCGGACTGTTGGCGCGGAACTGGCCGCCGTAGAGGTTCAGCCCGGCGATCTCCTTTGAGGTGATCTGGCCGCCACGGAAGGTTTGCGGCAGGGAACGGCCATCATCGGAGCGCAAGATTGGCAGTACCGGCATCCACTCGCCGATTTTCAGTTCCGTGTTGGAGATTTTCGCTTTGGCCGCAACACCCAGGCGGCCAAAGTTGTCAGCCGGCTCGCCACCGTCATGGGTCGGCAACAACTGGGTACCTGCGGTGCCTTTGCCGCCGTCGAGTTTCTGTGAATACAGGCCCAGTACATCCACCCCGAATCCGACGGTGCCCTGGGTAAACCCGGATTTGACGTCGAGAATGAAGTTTTGCGTCCACTCCTCAGCCTTGCTTTGCGGATGACCCGGGTTGGTGAAGTTGCGGTTGATATAGGCGTTGCGCAGGTTCAGCGTGGCTTTGGTATCTTCCACAAAACCCTCGGCCACAGCTGTTAGCGGCAAGACCAGGCCCATGCTGCCAAGACCGAGCAAAACCAGTGAGCGTGTGGAAAGTGAGGGGGCACAGGTAGGTGTGATCATCCGTGGAGCTCCTTGAACATTATTATTTTTGTTATCTGTTATCATACAACTGCACGGTTTTTTACAGAGTGTGTACGGGGTTGTCAATGCTGCAGACGCGGCGTTTTTGCTAGGCGCTGGCGTAGGCGGCTACACTGCGTCTACTTCAAGCCTTCGCGGCTTACAGACATGGACGGCACATGAACGAGACAAGTCTTCAACGCAAAACCCTGCTCCTGTTGCTGGCCCTGGTCACCATTGCCTTTATCTGGATTCTGCTGCCGTTTTATGGCGCGATTTTCTGGGCGGTAGCCCTCGGCATCCTTTTTGCCCCCTTGCAGCGCAAGCTGCTGCTCAAGCTTAAGGGGCGACGCAATCTGGCGACATTTGCCACCCTGGCTGCGTGTACGGTAATTGCGATCATCCCGGTGATCATTACCACCACCTTGCTGGTGCAGGAGGTGGCAACGCTCTACAAGGACGTTGAAAGCGGCAAGATCAACGTCGGCAGCTACGTCATGCAGTTCAAGGATATTTTGCCGCCCACCGCCCAGGACTGGCTCGACCGCTTTGGCCTGGGCAACATCGACGGGCTAAGTGAAAAAATCTCCAAGGGCGCCCTCGAAGGCAGCCAATTTTTTGCAACCCAGGTATTCAGCTTCGGCCAGAGCACCTTTGATCTGGTGGTGAGCTTTTTCATCATGCTGTACCTGCTGTATTTCTTCATCCGCGATGGCCAGCAAATGGTGCGCACCATTCGCAATGCGGTGCCGCTGGCAGAACAGCAAAAACGCCTGTTGCAACTCAAGCTGCGCCGGGTGGTGCGGGCTTCGGTCAAGGGCAACCTGGCCGTGGCCATTACCCAGGGGGCGCTGGGGGGGGTGATTTTCTGGGTGCTGGGGATTCACAGCGCCTTGTTCTGGGCGGTGCTGATGATGTTCCTGTCACTGTTGCCAGCGGTAGGCGCCGGGATCGTCTGGGCGCCGGTCGCGGTGTACTTTGTGGTGACCGGTGCGATCTGGGAAGGGGTGGTGCTGGCGCTTTACGGAGTGTTTGTGATCGGTATGGTGGATAACGTGCTGCGCCCGATTCTGGTGGGCAAGGACACAAAAATGCCGGACTTCCTGATCCTGATCTCGACCCTGGGCGGCATGGCGATCTTCGGCCTTAATGGCTTTGTGATCGGGCCGTTGATCGCCGCCCTGTTCCTGTCCAGTTGGGGGTTGTTCAGTGGCACCCGGCGCAAAGTGCGGCTGCCGGCCGATATCCAGACCGGGGATTAACGAAAGCTGTAGGAAACCCCGACGTAAGCGCCCATGCCTTCGCCGGGGGTTGAACGCGCTGCATCTTTGCCCGCGTCGTCATAACCCGGTGTCACCGTGGCTGCGTAATGCTGGTTGGTCAGATTGCGCAGGTCGAGCCAGGTTTGCCAGTCCTGTTTGGGCGAGTTGTAGCCCAGGGTTGCGCCAAACAGCATGTAGGACGAGGCGTAGTACGAGTTGGCGTAATCTACCGCCATGCGCGAGGCCACCTGGGTGTTTACCCCGGCATAAAAGCCTTGCGGATGGTCGTAGCGAACTTCGGCCTGGTAGTAGTGCTGCGGGATGCCCGGCAGTTTATTGTCACCAAAGCGGGCGTCATCGCGGTAACGGAAGTCGCTGAAGGTGTAGGCCTGGCGCAGGGATACTTTACCGATTGCATCACGCTGCCACAGCAGGCTGTTCAGGCCTGCTTCGAAACCCTGGTGTACGGTCGGGCTGGCGTTGTACTCGCCGACAATGGGCGCTTCAATTTCAACCGTCAGCAATTCATGGCGTACAGCCGAGTAATACCAGGCCAGATCCCATTTCCCGATCCATGATTCGCCACGTGTGCCCAGTTCAAGCGTAGTAGCTGTCTGGTTTTGCATGGCTATCGGCGTGCTTTGACGGCCAGCGGACGGACCGCTTGAGTCCGGGAAGCGGTACGGCGAACTCCAGATCATCGACCAAGGGTGTGGCGGTTCAACCGAGCGGCTCAGGTTGCCGTATACCTGCAGGTTCGAGTTGAACTCATAGCGCAGGCCAACACGGGGCGCGTAGTCCCAGTCATGCTGGCTGACCTTGCCGCCGCTCTCGGGGTAGCTCACATCGCTTTCGCGGCGGGTGTAGATCAGTGCCATGCCGGTGGTCAGCCACAGGTCGGGGATCAGCTCCAGATCATTGCTGGCGTGCAGCACGGTGTCCGAACCCTGGTAACTGAAGTCACGGGTCTTGGTGCCGACCGGGTACTTAGTCGAAATGCGGACAAATTCCGAGGCGCCACTGTTGGGCAAGTGCTTGGTATTGCGCAGGCCCACAGTGGTTTTGCTTTCCTGGCCGAACAGGGTGTCGCGGCGCTTGTAGTTCAATGTACTGCTGATATCGGTGTACGCCACCTTGAGACGGTTGGGGCCTTCGCGCAGGTCCATCGGGTAGTCGTGGTAGACCAGGCCCACTTCCAGCTGCGAATCGTCATCCAGGTACATGGTGGTCTTGTTGCTCAACCACGTACTGCCGGGCTGCGGACGGCTGTAGTCACCGCTGACATAGGCCGGGTTGGCCGCGCGCGGGTGATGCTTGATCTGTTCCTTGGTCACGCGTCCGGCCAGTTGGTTATCGGTTTCGCGATAGCGCAGGTAGAAGCGGGTTTCCAGTTGCGGGCTGAAGCGATAACCGACGTTGGCGGCGATGCCCTTGCTGCTGCCGCGGGTGTGGTCTTGATAGCCATCGGTGTCAGAGTCGGTCAACGCCACGTAGTAGTCGAGGTCGCCCAGCACTTGCCCGGAACTGATCTGACGCTTTTGATAGCCGTAACTGCCTGCTTCATAACGCACTTGCAGCGGTGCAGCGTCGTAGCCGGTGTGGGTGACGTAGTTGATTGACCCGCCGAGGGCCAGCGAGCCGGTTTCAAAGCCGTTGGCGCCGCGCAGTACCTCGGCGCGGCTCAGCCACAAGGGTTCGAACAGTTCGTAGGGGGTGCCGCCGGGGCCGGTGAGCGGTAGACCGTCGAACATCACATACAGGCCGGAGCCGTGGGCGCTGGGCGCGCGGTTGATGCCCGAGCCGCGCACCGAGACCTTGGCCCCGTCATTGCCCGCCGTTTGGGCGTAGACCCCCGGCTGGTAAGCCAGAATATCGGCATTGCTGGCAGCGCGGCCGTTTTCGACGCGGTTCATATCGATCAGGTTGCTGGCGCCGGGGATTTCATTGAGCGCGCTCTGAGCCGCTTCCAGTTCGCTGCTTTCTTCGCTGCGTACCTGCACCTCACCCAGTTCCAGAGCACTGCCGTAGGCGGGGGTGGCACTGAGCAGTGCCAAGGGTAAAAGCGAGGAGAACACGGATCGCATTAACGGGGATTCCAGGACGATGGGCGGGCGGCGCGCCAGCCTATACAAGGCAAGAATGACTCGCAACCGCCTTGGCGTGTTATCCGCCCCGCAATTGCAGCACATAAAATTCGAACAGTTCGATATGCCCGGGGCGAGAGGCCAATGATGATTTGAGTGAGAGGCCGAGTGTGTCGGCCAAATACCCGACATTGGGCAGCACCGGGGTATGACCGAATACAATCGCGGTGGCACCGGGTTTGAGATGCGTCAGCAAAAGCCGGAGCAATGCATGGGCTGCGTCCCGGGTCAGGACTTCGGCATTGAGAAAACGCAGTAACAGCACATCGCAATCGGCGACCGCGTAGGGCGTTTCTTGCGCCGTGCGGTGGTAAAACTGCACATCGGGGTGCCGTGCCCGTGCCTGCTCGATCATGCTCAGTGAACGGTCGGCGCCGATGCAGCAGGTGTGGGGCAGAAACCTGGCCAACGCCGCGATAAAGGTCCCGGTTGAACAGGCAGGATCGAGCAGCACCGCACCGGGCCTGAGTGAATGCTGTAGCAGGGCGCTGCAATAGTCGCGAAAGTGACGCTCATCGGCATCCAGGGTCTTGGCAAAGGATTCGCTGAATGTCCAGTCCTGGTCATGAATGACCAGTTCTTGCCCTGTGCTGTCCATTGCCGGATACGGGAAATACAACGAGCTTTCGGGGCGTTGCAGGGCTCTTTTGAAGATGATACTTTTTTCGTGTTTCGCCGTGGTGATGAAATGCAGTGTGACGCCACTATCGCCATAGCGTACGTGCGTCAAAGGGCCCAGTAGCATGGCGGGTTGGATGATGCTCGACAGGTGCCACATGCGATCAGGACTTTGGGTTGGCAGTTTGCGTCCGATCCATTGGACGCCGTCGACTGTCAGCACAAACAGGCTATTGAGACCGGGCCCCACCGGCTCGGTGAAACTGGCCGGTTGATCGGGGACTCGATAGTTCTGGTGCAATTGCCGGATAACGTACTTTTCACGGGCAAGCAGCGCATCAGGCATGTTCGCCTCCATTGCGCGCATCCAGCGCCTGGCCGCGGGCCTGCGGGATCACGACATTGCCGCTGCTGACGATATAAAAACGCTCAAGGCCAGGCACGACCACATTGGCCAATGTGGTGCCTGATTCGCTCTGGTACATCACGCTGACCCCCAGTTCTCTTTGGTGGTATCGAATATTGCGCGCAAGCAGCTGGATTTGATCAGTCAGCCGCTGCTCTGGGCCTGGGGGCGGCAAGCTCACGGTTTGCTGGCGTACACGGGCGAGCAACTGGTCAGTGTCCAGCAACAGGCAGCGTTGCAAGCGGGGAAAGCGCGCCAGATGACGCTTTTGCAGCTCAATGTGCTGCGCAACTTCTGGCAGCCGGGCGCTCAGCTTGAGCTGTACCAGCTCGGTCAGGGCACGTCGTACGGCATGTTCGGCACTCAGCGAGGTGCCGGAACCGAACAGGCCCACTGGGCGGGTTCCGGGTGAAGTAAACGCCAGATATGTCCTGGCGCAAAATTCGCTGCTGATATCCACCACCACCACGGTAGTACCCAACTCTGCCTCGGCATCCTGCCAAAGTTGTGCAAGCGGTTCGCCCTGCAATGGGCGCTTCAGCGTTAGCAGAGGCTGGTCATGCTGGTAGTAAAAGTGCCGGAGTAAAAACAGTGACAGCGCATCGCGCTCGAGGCATTCGTTGGTGGCGTGCAGTACTGCCTCGTTCCAGGTGGCGCCAATGGCAATGCCACTATTGCAGCAGTAACGCTTGAGGCTGGCATAGTCAAACGTATCCCCCGGAATCGGTGCCTGTGCATAGGCAGGCAGGCTCAAGGCAATCGGGTAGCTAAAGCTCTGGTTGTCCAGAGGGCTGTGATAACGCCGGCAGGCGATATGGGCCTGGCTGTCTTGCACAACAACATCCAGCAGGCTGTCGTCCTGCAAGTAGCCGCTACGGGTAAAATATCCCGTGGGCTGAAGCTCAAGCGGTGCGTCAAGGGCATGAAAGTCGGTGAGGTAATGTTCAAGGGCCTCGAAACAGGCGCCGGTCAGGGCACTGTCCTTGTAACCCTTGCCCGAGCCGCCAGCATGGCGGCGGGTTACGGAACATGTGAGCATGACCCGTGTATTGACAATCCTCTGTCCCAGAGTTTGCACCTTGCTGACCAGGCCCAACCGGGACAGTTCCTGCTGGATGCGAGCGTAGGCCCAGGGCAGCGGGAGTTCACGCTCCTCAGGTGGAGTTAACAGGTTCATGGGGCCGTCCTGAAAAACGGGGAAGTGAGCCACTTCCCCGGTTTTTTACGCTGCGTTGAGCTCGGCAATTTCAGTCTCGGTGAGTTGCAGGCTTTCAGTGTGTGCCTCTTCGCTGTTTGTTTCTGATTCCAGTACTTGCGGGTCAACAATTTTATGTGCATTCAACGCCATGTAATAACCCATGGGGATAACCTCCATTAAAAAGTAAGTGTGCGAATTGGATCTACGGATTTAATGTAGGGAAATGCTTTGTAAACAGTCAATCCACGGAAGGTTTAGTCGTCGCAGGAGTGGGTAAGCATTTAGTTGGTTGGTTTGTTTAAAAAAATGTTGTCGCGGCAGGTCACTGGGGGGGCTCAAAGTTGTCGTGTGTTGGGCTGCACAGCCCGCGCCCGGCGGGTCGGCGCTTAATGGCGCAGGGCCGGGCGATCAGTGGGTGGCTGTGGGGTGTTTGTGTTGAGTTGGAAGGTAAGTAGTAAATTTATGTAGGATATTTCTAACTTTGTTCTGTTTCGTTTGTCTTTAAATAATACAAATTTCAGCTTTAAATAAGAGGCGGTGTAAGTTGAGAAACCGGTGCAGCTTGTGAAGCTGCAATTACCCAGACGGGCAGAGTTGCTCCAAACTCACGTTTTTTCGGGATTTTTCGCACAGGTTTGGCAATTGCCGTGGTTGCTATACGGGGCCTATAGTCGCTGCTCGCCGATAAGGCGTCCGGATTTGGCGATCCGGGAACTGCTTAAGGAAAATACGTAATTGCTATAAATATCGGAGCGTGTATTTTGCTCGCTGTGTTTTATGGCAGCTGTACGTGGGAGATCTTCGGGTCTGCCGGGTTTCCTTGAGCTTTAACCGGTTCGCCAACCCGCGTACAGCGGCCACCTGTTTTTGTTTGGCGACGAAAACAGATGGCTATAACCCTTAAAGCACAAGAGGTTTACTTATGACTGATTGAACGCTCATACCCCTTACCGCCATCGACTGCACCATCCCCGCTTTATTGATCGATCGTAACGCCCCACTCGATGTACTCCATGCCAACGCTGCTGCCCGCTTTCTGGTTGTCACCCAACTGATGGAAATGTTCTCCAGCCGTGATATGCAAGAGGCCGATTCTGTTGATCTCAAACATCTGGCCATGGTTTCGGCGCAATTGCTACGTGATGGGTTCGATTTGATGGATGTGCTGGGCTGGCGGTTGCGGCCTGCTTGATCTTGTCTGTTTAACAGATATGTTGTGTACCTATCCGGCATTTGTATCTAACTGAAACTATGGTTTCGCTTTTACAGCGAGTCCCTTTTGGAAGAACCCAAAAGGAACCAAAAGGTCCTCGCCCCATCGTACGGCCTCCTTGTATAGCGTGAGTATGCGCTGCGCAATCTCCTGTAGTCGCT
>Ga0302347_1002237_pt1 | contig 20305 bp, 15 predicted proteins | sample PhyWR1_FD_202178 | JGI IMG/M metagenome (GOLD analysis project Ga0302347, IMG submission 202178) | Leaf surface microbial communities from wheat plants in UC Gill Tract Community Farm, Albany, California, United States - DLSL W.R1 (v2)... | ecosystem: Host-associated > Plants > Phyllosphere >...
GGAAACCCCGATCGGTGATGACGAAGACTCCCATCTGGGTGACTTCATCGAAGACTCGACCATGCAGTCGCCAATCGATGTAGCCACTGTTGAGAGCCTTAAAGAAGCGACACGCGATGTACTCGGTGGCCTCACAGCCCGTGAAGCCAAGGTACTGCGCATGCGCTTCGGTATCGACATGAATACCGACCACACCCTTGAGGAGGTTGGTAAGCAGTTCGACGTTACCCGTGAGCGGATTCGCCAGATCGAAGCCAAAGCGTTGCGCAAGCTGCGCCACCCGACGAGAAGCGAGCATTTGCGCTCCTTCCTCGACGAGTGATAACAAAACCCCCGGCCCTGCCGGGGGTTTTGCTTTACAGCTAAAACCCTCTCTGCCCCTTCCCTCTGCCACAGCCCGACTACACTGGTTGCATCCAGGTGTATTGAAGGGACGCGCATGTCACGTTTGCTGGCTACCCTGCTGTTGTCACTTGTCCTTTGGACCTCAGGTGCCAATGCCCTGACACTCACCGACGAAGAACAACAGTGGCTAAAAAACCATCCTGAATTGCTTCTGGGGATTGATACCACATGGCCGCCTTTTGAGTTCCTCAACCAGGAAGGCCAATACACAGGCCTGGCCGCCGACTACATAAATCTGATCACCAAACGGTTAGGCATAACTGTCAAACAGGTTTCGGCTGCTAGCTGGGGCGAAATACTGGAGCAAACCAAAGAAGGCAAACTCGACTGGCTACCTGGTGTCATGTCGACTCCCGAGCGCCAAAAACGCTTGGCATTTACCCGGCCATATCTGGACTTCCCCATTGTCATCCTCGCCCACAAGGGCGGCGCTGCCCCCAAGAACATCAAAGAACTCTATGGCCTCAGGGTTGGCGTGATCGAAAACTACGCCCCTCACGAATTGCTGCGCACTCAACACCCCGATCTGAATATCGTCGCGCTGCCCAACGTCAGCTCTGCGTTACAAGCCCTGGCCACGGACCAGATAGATGCCATGGTGGGTGATCTGGCCTCCAGCGTATGGAGCCTGCGCCAGCTGAAGCTGGACGGCCTGTATGTCAGTGGCGAAACCCCTTATCGCTTTCAACTGGCCATGGCCGTGCCGAAAAACCAGACCGTCCTGTTAGGGCTGCTGGACAAGGTGCTGGCCGATATAAGCCCCAGTGAAACCGAACGTATTCAGCAGCACTGGGTCGGCAATCTCAGCGACTATCACGCGCTGTGGCGCACCCTGCTGCTGTATGTACTGCCTGCTATATTGCTGCTGATCATCGTGCTGTTCGTGGTCATCCGCATCAACCGGCGCCTGAGCTCGGAAATTTCCCGGCGTACAGCCCTCGAACAAGAACTGCGCAGCAGCGAGGATCATTACAAGGGGTTGATTGAAAGCCTTTCAGCTATCGCCTGGGAAACAGGGCTGGACGACGACACCTACACCTATGTTTCCCCCCAGGCCCAGGACTTGCTCGGCTATCCGGTCTCTGACTGGCTCATGCCGGGGTTCTGGAAGCGCGTAGTGCACCCCGAAGACCTGCACCGAACCCTGGCCTGGCGTAAAAAAGAGATCAGTGCAGGCCATGATCACAGCTTGGACTATCGCGTGATCACCGCAGATGGCAACACCCTTTGGCTACGCGACATTGCCAGTATCACGACCCACAACCAACAAGCCGTGGTTCGCGGCCTGATGATCAATATCAGCGAAACCAAACAAACCGAAGAAGCCTTGCTCCTCTCCGAGGAAAAGTTTGCCAAGGCCTTTCATGCATCGCTGGACGGCCTTTTGCTGAGCCGTCAAAGCGATGGCCTGATCATCGAGATAAACGAAGGTTTCAGCCGCCTTATCGGCTATGACAGCGCCAGCGCCCTGTACCACTCAACGCTGGAACTGCAGCTGTGGGTCGACCCCCAGGAGCGCCGTGATCTGCTCAAGGCCCTGGAGAAAAACGGCTTTGTGCGCGACTTCACTTGCCACATCCGACACAAGGAAGGGCAAGTACGTCTCTGTGAAATATCCAGCTACCCGCTGATGATCGGTACCGACAACTGCATATTGACCATCGTTCACGACATTACAGAACGGCACCAGATGCAGGAAAAACTTCTGCAAACAGCCACCGTGTTCGAGAGTACGGCCGAAGGCATCATCTTCACCGACCCCGAGCAAAAAATCACCGCGGTCAATCGGGCCTTTACCGAAATTACCGGCTACTCCGAAAGTGAAGTGCTGGGCCAGACACCGCGCATCCTGGCCTCTGGCCGACACGACAAACTGTTCTTTGCCTCCATGTGGTACCAACTATTGAGCGCTGACAACTGGCAGGGCGAAATCAGCAACCGTCGCAAAAACGGTGAGATCTATCCCAACTGGATGACCATTAGCGCCGTACGCAACAACAATGATGTGGTGACACACTTTGTCGCGGTATTTTCCGATATTTCCAGCCTCAAACTTGCCCAGGAGCGCCTTGATCACCAGGCCCACCACGACCCGCTGACCAACTTGCCCAACCGTTTACTGTTTGAAAGCCGGGTGCGCCAGATCCTCTCCGATCAGCGACGTAACGACCAATACAGCGCCGTGCTGTTTTTGGACCTTGATCGCTTCAAGAACATCAATGACAGCCTCGGACACCCTGTGGGTGATCAGTTGCTCAAAGGCATTGCCACCCGCCTGACAGAGCAACTGCGCGACATAGATACGGTCGCCCGCCTTGGCGGCGATGAATTTATCGTCCTGTTACCCGGGCTCAAAGATCCGAACGATGCGCAGATGATTGCCGAAAAACTGCTGAGCAGTTTCAACGAGCCCTTTCTTACAGACGAAAGCGAACTGTTTATCAGTGCCAGCATCGGCATCAGCGTCTACCCGGACGATGGCGACGACGTAGCCACCCTGATCAAAAATGCCGATATCGCGATGTACCACTCCAAACTCAAAGGGCGTAATCGCGTCGAACGCTTCAGCCACGACCTTAGCTCCGAGAGCAGCGCACGGATCCTTCTGGGGCAGGAATTGCGCCGCGCCCTGGAGCGCGGCCAGGTATCACTGCTGTACCAGCCAAAAATCCGTTTACGCGACCATACCCTGGCAGGAGCCGAAGCACTGCTGCACTGGAACCACCCTCTACTGGGAGGAATCTCACATGAGCGCTTGATTCACCTTGCTGAAGAAAACGGCATGATCATACAAATTGGTGACTGGATGCTTGAACGCGCCTGCCAGCAACTGTGCGCATGGAATGAGCTGTACAAGCCCTTTGGCCCCATCTCAGTCAACCTTGCCAGCGCCCAGCTGCACCAGCCTGGGCTGACGGAGCACATCCAGCAACTGCTCGAAACCTGCAAACTCAAACCTGAAAGCCTGAAACTGAAAATCACCGAAACCTTTATCACGGGCCAGACCGAACAAGCTTTCGAAGCCCTGCATCGGCTCAAGCAACTGGGGGTCAAACTGTCCATCGACAACTTCGGCACCGGTAACTCGTCCCTCAGCTACCTCAAGCGCTTGCCGCTGGACACCCTGAAAATCGACCCGTCATTTGTTCATGGGTTACCCGGTGATACAAATGATGCCGCCATCGTGCATGCCATCATCGCGTTGGGGCACAGCATGCACTTCACCATCATTGCCGACGGTGTTGAAACCCGGGAGCAACAGATATTTCTGGCACAGGCAGGTTGCGAGATGATCCAGGGCGACCTCGTCAGCCCGCCGTTGCTTCCAGAAAAATTCGCTGCGACCTTCCTTCACATGCCAATTTCAGATTTTTCGGATAGCACTACTGAGAAACCGTCGTTATAATCCGCGACCTACTGAGGGCCTATAGCTCAGTTGGTTAGAGCAGGGGACTCATAATCCCTTGGTCGTAGGTTCGAGTCCTACTGGGCCCACCATACTCAAAGCCGCGCACTGCGCGGCTTTTGTGTTTCTGGGGGTTGGGATTTGGCTTTTCAAAACGCTCCAAAAACCGGTTTCCGTCCACAAACCGTCCACAGGCCAGCCTTACAGCCCTTGTACTGTTCTCCACATTTCACAGGTTAGACAGTGAGCCTGATACCCAGCATTATCAGCTCAAATAGTGAGCCGAATAGCCTCATTAATCGGCTCACAAAAGAATAAACTCCATGACTGCCAAACACGCTCACCCCTTCCCTGGAGCCACCATTGCCTGACACCCGCCCCCCTGCACTGGATGAAATCGACCGCCAATTGATCGCGGCCTTGCAGCTCAATGCCCGCGAAAGCGTGGCAATGCTGGCCCGGCAGCTGGGGATTGCGCGCACCACAGTGACCTCACGGCTGGCGCGGCTGGAGAAAACAGCGGTCATTACCGGCTACGGGGTTCGCCTGGGGCAGCGCCTGATTGATGGCGGCTTGCAGGCTTATGTCGGGATCACCGTACAGCCACGCTCCGGCAAGGAAGTGGTGCGCCGCTTGAGCGCAATGGCCCAGGTACAGCAGCTGTGCGCAGTCAGCGGCGAATTCGATTACGTGGCCTGGCTGCGCAGCGATTCGCCCGAGCAACTGGACCAATTGCTCGATCAGATTGGCAGCGTAGAAGGTGTCGAAAAAACCACTACCTCAATCATCCTCAGCAGCAAAGTTGATCGTGGATAAGTCATTTTGATCAACAACTTCGTCATATCGACCAAACAAAAGCCATAACGACGACAGTTTGCGTCTTATTAACGTGTTCTACGCTCCCTATCATGGTGCTTGTCTTTTTCTATACTCAAAGTAACGCTTGAGTCGCCAGCAAGGTCAGCCATGAACAAGAATAATCGCCACCCTATCGACGGCAAAAAACCCATCACCATTTTCGGCCCGGACTTTCCGTTTGCCTTTGATGACTGGATCGAACACCCGGCAGGCCTGGGTAGCATTCCGGCACACAAGCTGGGATCGGAGGTGGCGATTGTCGGCGCCGGCATGGCCGGGATGGTGGCGGCTTATGAGTTGATGAAGCTGGGCCTCAAACCTGTGGTGTATGAAGCCTCGAAAATGGGCGGCCGTCTGCGCTCGCAAGCCTTTGAAGGCAGCGAAGGGGTGATCGCCGAGCTGGGCGGCATGCGTTTCCCGGTGTCCTCTACGGCGTTTTACCACTATGTCGACAAGCTGGGGCTGGAGACCAAACCCTTCCCCAACCCGCTGACTCCCGCGTCGGGCAGCACGGTTATCGACCTTGAAGGCCAAACCTTCTACGCACAGAAACTGGCAGATCTGCCTGCACTGTTTCAGGAAGTGGCTGACGCCTGGGCCGATGCGCTGGAGGAAGGCTCGCGCTTTGGCGATATCCAGCAAGCCATCCGTGACCGTGATGTCCCGCGCCTGAAAGAGCTGTGGAACACCTTGGTGCCACTGTGGGACGACCGCACCTTCTACGATTTCGTAGCCACGTCCAAGGCTTTCGCCAAGCTGTCATTCCAGCACCGCGAAGTGTTTGGCCAGGTTGGTTTCGGCACCGGTGGCTGGGACTCGGACTTCCCCAACTCGATGCTGGAAATCTTCCGCGTGGTGATGACCAACTGCGACGACCACCAACATCTGGTCGTCGGTGGTGTCGAACAAGTACCACTGGGAATCTGGCGCCACACCCCCGAGCGCTGCGCCCACTGGCCTGCAGGTACAAGCCTGAGTTCGCTGCACAACGGCGCTCCACGTACCGGGGTCAAAGCCATCTCTCGTGCAACTGACGGGATGTTTTCCGTTACTGACAATCTCGGCGTAGTGCGCACTCACGAAGCGATTCTGGTCACCTGCCAAAGCTGGCTGCTGACCACCCAGATCGAATGCGAAGAGTCGCTGTTCTCGCAAAAACTGTGGATGGCCCTGGACCGCACGCGCTATATGCAGTCGTCGAAAACCTTTGTCATGGTCGACCGCCCGTTCTGGAAAGATAAAGACCCGGAAACCGGCCGCGACCTGATGAGCATGACCCTCACCGACCGCCTGACCCGCGGCACTTACCTGTTCGACAACGGCGACGACAAACCGGGGGTGATTTGCCTGTCGTACTCATGGATGAGCGATGCGCTGAAAATGCTCCCGCATCCGGTGGAAAAGCGCGTGAAGCTGGCCCTCGACTCGCTGAAAAAGATCTACCCGAAGGTGGATATCGCCAGCCGTATCATCGGCGATCCGATCACCATTTCGTGGGAAGCCGACCCGCACTTCCTCGGTGCCTTCAAGGGCGCGCTGCCGGGGCATTACCGTTACAACCAGCGTATGTATGCGCACTTTATGCAGCAGGATATGCCCGGCGAACAGCGCGGTATCTTTATTGCCGGTGATGACGTGTCCTGGACTCCGGCGTGGGTCGAAGGTGCAGTGCAGACCTCATTGAACGCGGTGTGGGGCATCATGAACCACTTCGGCGGCAGCACCCACGCCGAGAACCCGGGGCCGGGCGATCTGTTCCATGAGCTTGGGCCGATTGCCTTGCCGGATTGAATAGCACCTCCTTCGGCAGCTGGTACAGAGTTCCTCACAAGGAGAACCCCATGCGCATCGCCCTATACCAATGCCCGCCTCTGCCACTGGATGTCGCGGGCAATCTGCAGCGCTTGAGTGATATTGCACAGCAAACCGAAGGCGTCGACCTGCTGGTCCTGCCAGAAATGTTCCTCACCGGCTATAACATCGGCGCCCGGGCTGTAGCCGAACTCGCCCAGGCCCACGACGGCGATGCCGCACAACAGATTGCCAAACTGGCCAAAGCCACCGGCATGGCCATCGTTTACGGCTACCCCGAGCGTGGCGCAGACGGGCATATCTACAACAGCGCACAATTGATCGACGCCCACGGCAACAGCCTGTGCAATTACCGCAAGACCCATCTGTTCGGCGAGCTCGACCATTCGATGTTCAGCAAAGGCCCCGACGCATTTCCGGTCTTTGAGCTCAATGGCTGGCAACTCGGCCTGCTGATTTGCTACGACCTCGAATTCCCGGAAAACACCCGCCGCCTGGCTCTGGCCGGAGCCGAACTGATTGTGGTGCCCACCGCCAATATGGCGCCCTACGATTTTATCGCAGACGTCACCGTGCGTTGCCGTGCCTTTGAAAACCAGTGCTATGTGGCCTACGCCAACTATTGTGGGCATGAAGGCGAGATCCATTACTGCGGGCAAAGCAGCATTGCTGCGCCCAACGGCAAGCAGATTGCCCTGGCCGAACAGGACGAGACCCTGCTGGTCGCGACCTTGAAACGCCAGCAACTGGCTGATGCCAAAACCGGAAATTTCTACCTTGCAGACCGTCGCCCCGAGCTATATGGCGAGCTGAGCAAGCGCTAAATCCGCTAGCATGGGCGCTTCTCTGTTCCGGAAGTGCCCATGCCTGCGCTGAACCACCCTCACACCCAACGTCTGACCCTGGAAAACGGTCTGACCCTTAGCGTGCGCCACGAGCCGCGCCTCAAGCGCTGCGCGGCCGTTTTACGGGTCGCCGCAGGCAGTCACGATGTGCCCGGCGCATGGCCGGGCCTTGCACATTTCCTTGAACACCTGCTGTTTCTGGGCACCGAACGCTTCCCGGCCGCAGACAATCTGATGGCCTGGGTGCAGCGCCACGGCGGTCTGGTCAATGCCCGGACTTGCGAGCGGCATACCGACTTCTTTTTCGAGCTGCCTTTAAGCGCCGTAGAAGGCGGCCTTGAGCGCTTGTGCGACATGCTCGGCCACCCGCGCATGAATATGGATGAACAGCTGCGCGAACGCGAAGTGCTGCACGCCGAATTCATCGCCTGGGCCCGTGAGCCATTGGCACAGCGTGAGATAAAACTGTTCCAGCCGCTGAACCCGGGCCATCCGCTGCGGGCATTCCATGCCGGTAACAGGTACAGCCTACCCGTGCCGCGTGCGAGTTTTCAGCAGGCTCTTAAAGACTTCTACCAAAGGTTCTATCAGACCGGGCAAATGACCTTGAGCCTTAGCGGCCCGCAGACTGTTCAAGAACTGATCGCCCTCGCCGAACATTGCACCAACGATCTACGCCCCGGCGCGGCCGTGCAACAAACCTGCCCGCCGGCACTGATGAACGCCGCGCAAGCGCACTATCAACACATAAATGAACAGACCCTGAGCCTGATGTTCGCCCTGGAGCAACTGCCGCCAGAGTCGATACCAGCCCTGGACTTTCTGTGCCACTGGATCAATGCCGACAAGGCTGGCGGCCTGCTCGCACGCTTGCGCGAGCAACAACTGATCGACAGCCTTAAAGCCAAACGCCTCTACGACTTCAATGGTCAGGCCTTATTGCAAATAGAGTTCAGTACGGCCGGGGACATTACCCAAGACGCCAGGCAAATCCGCGACACCTTCCATGACTGGCTGGCGTTTTTCAGCGCTCAACAGGATTGGCTCGGGCTGCGTGAGGAATACCGCCTGCAGCAGCAGCGTCAGCAAAATATCAACGGCGCACTGGAGCTGGCCCGCCTTGATTGTGAGCAATCTGTGCCCGGCCTGTCGGACCAGGGCATCACAGCCCTCAAGGCCATTGTGCAACAGATGCAGCCAGTGCCAGCAGCGCACCATGCCTGGCAACTGCCTGCACCCAATCCGTTTCTGCAAACGGCGAAAGAGCCTGTGAGTGCCGGCCTGATTCGCGGCCAAACCAGCGCTCACCGTGGCTTGCGCACCTTCGCTCAAGACCGTTCGCGCAGCCGCCGCGATCTGTCCGCCATGAGTTTCAGCAGCGCAATCACAAGCCACAGCAGCGAAGCGGTGATTTACCTGCGCTGGCGCCTGCCGGCAAAGCCTGCCGACACGTTGCTGCCTGCGCTGGAAAACAGCCTGCAGTCGCTGAGGCTCGATGCCCGCCACGCCGGAGTCGAACTTTCGCTCAATGCCGTGGGCAATGACTGGCTGCTAAAACTGCAGGGCTTTCACGAACCAATGCCCGCCATTCTGGAGCACGCACTGCGCGCACTCAGCGTGCCTGCGGTTGAACAACCAGCCAACGCGTCCTCCAGTGCGACATTGATGCCGATTCGCCAACTGCTTAAACGCCTGCCTGAGTTGCGCCATTCTGCCAGCGAACCAGTGATCAATGATCTGCAACACTGCTGGGACGGGGCGCGCTGGGACGGGTTGGCGGTCGGTCTGCCAGCCGCCACCCAGGCCTTGATTACCCCCGTACTGAACAAGGTGCCCGGCACTGCGGACGCACAGCTGGCGCAGCTGCCTGAACCGGCCAGCGAGCGCCGCTGGCATACCGAACCCTGCGACTCCAGCGAGCATGCACTGATCCTGTTTTGCCCGCCCCCCGAAGCCACACTGGCTGACGAAGCCACCTGGCGGTTGCTTGCGCAGGTGGTGCAAACCCCGTTCTACCAGCGCCTGCGGGTTGATTTGCAACTGGGTTATGCCGTGTTCAGCGGCCTGCGCCAAATCAATGGGCAAACCGGCTTGTTGTTTGGCGTGCAATCGCCCCACGCCACTACTGCACAAATCTATGAGCACATCGCTAGTTTCCTCGAAGATCTGCCGAATCTGGTCTGTGCTCTGGATGAAACATCTTTCACCCAGACCCGCGCCGCCTTGGCACAACAGTTCTCGAGCGAGGCTCTGGGCGTGTCCCAGGCCAGCGAATTGTTATGGCAGGCCAAACTCGCGGGCCACCCGTCGGATTACCTCACAGCTCTCTACGCTGCCCTTATGGCGCTGGATCAAGGCACTACACTGAAAGCGGCCGAGCAGATCAGTTCACCTGCAAGTCACTGGCTGTGCTTGGCCACAAGCCCGGCAACTGAAACGTTTTATCCAGGGAGAAGCTGATAGTTACCAACCCTGCAAAGGGCTTTCTTCGACATTGGGCGTTCAAAAACTGTCAAATTTAGTAACATAGCCTCCTAAGCTTTTGAACATCTCCTTCGGGAGCTGGACTAATCAAGAGACACCCTTTTACCCACCCACTGAAGGAGTCACCTAATGGCCTGGACCAAACCTGCTTACACCGACCTGCGTATTGGCTTTGAAGTCACCATGTACTTCGCAAGCCGTTGATCCGCGCGGCCTCTTGAATAAAGAGCCAAGCAGAGCAACCCAACGCCTCGGTTCGCCGGGGCGTTTTTATTTTCAGCTTCACAAGAGAACACTCCATGTTCGTCCAGATTCTAGGCTCCGCCGCAGGCGGCGGATTCCCGCAGTGGAACTGCAACTGCGTCAATTGCGCAGGCTTTCGTGACGGTAGCCTGCGCGCCACGGCCCGCACCCAGTCGTCCATTGCGATATCCGATGACGGCGTAAACTGGGTTCTGTGCAACACTTCGCCCGATATCCGCGCCCAACTGCAAGGCTTTGCTCCGATGCAACCGGGCCGGGCCCTGCGTGATACCGGGATCAGCGCAATCATCCTGATGGACAGCCAGATCGACCACACCACAGGCCTGCTGAGCCTGCGCGAAGGTTGCCCGCATGATGTGTGGTGCACCGATATGGTTCACGAAGACCTGAGCACCGGTTTTCCGCTGTTCACCATGCTCAAGCACTGGAACGGCGGCCTGAACTGGCACCGCATCGAACTTGAAGGCTCGTTCACCATCCCGGCCTGCCCCAACCTGCGTTTCAGCCCGCTGCCCTTGCGCAGTGCCGCGCCGCCATACTCGCCGCACCGCTTCGACCCGCACCCAGGCGACAATATCGGCCTGATCGTCGAAGACCTGCGCACCGGCGGCAAGCTGTTCTACGCCCCGGGCCTGGGCAAGGTGGATGCACCGTTGCTGGAAATCATGGCCGGTAGCGACTGCCTGCTGGTGGACGGCACGATGTGGGACGACGACGAAATGCAGCGCCGCGGCGTTGGTACCCGTACCGGTCGTGAAATGGGCCATCTGGCACAAAACGGTCCCGGCGGCATGCTCGAAGTGCTTGAGCAACTGCCCGAGCAGCGCAAGGTCCTTATCCATATCAACAACACCAACCCGATCCTCGACGAAGACTCTGCCGAACGTGCCGAACTGGCCCGTCGGGGCGTTGAAGTGGCCTTTGATGGCATGAGTATCGAGCTGTAATGCAAAACCCTGTAGTCGCTGCCGAAGGCTGCGAAGGGTTGCGGAGCAACCCGTTTTCGTCAAAACACTGCGATCCCCATCGCAGCCTGCGGCAGCGACTACAAGAACAACTCTTGCGGAGGCACCCGATGACCCAAGCCCCACTCTCCACCGCCGAATTCGAGGCCGCCCTGCGTGCCAAGGGCGCCTACTACCACATCTACCACCCCTACCAGGTAGCCATGTATGAAGGCCGTGCGACCCGCGGGCAGATTCAGGGCTGGGTCGCCAACCGCTACTACTACCAGGTCAATATCCCGCTTAAAGACGCCGCCATCCTCGCCAACTGCCCGGATCGCGAAGTACGCCGCGAGTGGATTCAACGCATGATCGACCACGACGGCGCTCCTGGCGAAGACGGCGGCATCGAAGCCTGGCTACGCCTGGGTCAGGCCGTCGGCCTGGATCCGGACCAGATGCGTTCCCAGGAACTGGTCCTGCCCGGCGTACGCTTCGCCGTGGATGCCTACGTCAACTTCGCCCGCCGCGCCAGTTGGGAAGAGGCCGCCAGCAGCTCGCTGACCGAGATGTTCGCGCCGCAAATCCACCAGTCCCGCCTCGACAGCTGGCCCCAGCATTACCCCTGGATCGACCCGGCCGGCTACGAGTACTTCCGCACCCGCCTGGGCCAGGCCCGCCGCGATGTGGAGCACGGGTTGGCAATCACCCTGCAGCACTACACTACCTATGAAGGCCAGCAGCGCATGCTGGAGATTCTGCAGTTCAAACTCGACATCCTCTGGAGCATGCTCGACGCCATGACCATGGCCTACGAGCTGGACCGCCCGCCTTATCACAGCGTGACCAGCGAACGTGTCTGGCATAAAGGAATCACCCTATGAGCTTTGATCGCAGCAAAATCCCGACCTGGCGCACCGGCTATCGTTTTCAATACGAACCGGCGCAAAAAGGCCATGTGCTGCTGTACCCCGAAGGCATGATCAAACTCAATGACAGCGCCGCGCTGATTGGCGGCCTGATCAATGGCCAGCGCGATGTCGCGGCCATTATTGGCGAACTGGACCAACAGTTCCCCGGCGTACCCGAGCTCGGCGCAGACATCGAGCAATTTATGGAGGTCGCTCGTGCAGAGCACTGGATCGAACTTGCCTGATAGCCGTATTCCACCCAAACCAGAAATCGGTTTGCCACTCTGGCTGCTGGCTGAACTGACCTATCGCTGCCCGCTGCAATGCCCCTATTGCTCCAACCCGCTGGACTTCGCCCAACAGGGTAAAGAGCTGAGCACCGAGCAGTGGATCAAGGTGTTTCGCGAAGCGCGGGAAATGGGCGCCGCGCAACTGGGCTTCTCCGGTGGCGAGCCGCTGGTGCGTCAGGATTTGGCCGAGCTGATTGGTGAGGCCCGCAAGCTGGGCTTTTACACCAACCTGATCACCTCGGGTATCAGCCTGACCGAGCAAAAGATCAGCGACTTCAAAAAAGCCGGGCTGGACCATATCCAGATCAGCTTTCAGGCCAGTGACGAGCAAGTGAACAACCTGCTGGCCGGTTCGAAGAAAGCCTTCGCGCAAAAACTCGAAATGGCCCGTGCGGTCAAGGCCCACGGCTACCCGATGGTGCTGAACTTCGTTACCCACCGGCACAATATCGACAAGATCGACCGCATCATCGAGCTGTGCATCGCCCTTGAGGCTGACTTTGTTGAGCTGGCTACCTGCCAGTTCTATGGCTGGGCCCAGCTCAACCGCGTCGGCCTGTTGCCGACCAAAGAGCAACTGGTTCGGGCTGAGCGCATTACCAATGAATACCGGGCCAAGCTGGAGGCCGAAGGCCATCCCTGCAAACTGATTTTCGTCACCCCGGACTATTATGAAGAGCGCCCCAAAGCCTGCATGAACGGCTGGGGCAGCATCTTTTTGACCGTGACACCTGACGGCACGGCCTTGCCGTGTCATGGTGCCCGGCAAATGCCGGTCGAGTTTCCCAATGTGCGCGACCACAGCATGCAGCACATCTGGTATGACTCGTTTGGCTTCAACCGTTTTCGCGGTTATGACTGGATGCCCGAGCCTTGCCGCTCGTGCGACGAGAAAGAAAAGGACTTCGGCGGCTGCCGTTGCCAGGCCTTTATGCTCACCGGGGACGCCAGCAATGCCGACCCGGTGTGCAGCAAATCGCCACAACACGACCTGATTCTCAAGGCGCGCGAAGAAGCCGAGCACGCCACCCAGACCATTGAACAATTGGCCTTCCGAAATGAACGAAACTCCCGTCTTATCGCCAAAAGCTGAACCCTTCAGCGCCGCACTCGCCGTTGCCGCCGGGGTCGATTTCGCAGAGCTGCGCGTAGGGCCACAGGGCCTGTTCTGGAATGAGTACCGCCCACAGGATGCGGCCTCGCGCATCTGGCACTGGCGCGATGGCCAGGCTCACTGCCTGACACCCGCCGGTTTCAGCGCACGCAGCCGGGTATACGAGTACGGCGGTGGCGGGTTTTGCCTGAGCGATGACGCCGTGGTGTTCGTCAACGAAGCCGATCAGCAGTTGTACCTGCAACCCTTGGACGGCACAGCCCCGCAGGCGCTGACCCAGGGCACTTGTCGCTACGGCGGCGTGCAGTTTGCCGGCGGGCAGGTGCTGGCCGTCGAAGAAAACATCGATCAGCATCGACTGGTCAGCATCGACTTGAGCAGCCTTGAACGCCAGGTATTGGCCGAAGGTGCCGATTTCTATGGTGCGCCCAGTCTCAGCCCTGACGGCCAACGCCTGGCCTGGGTTGAATGGAGCCGCCCGCACCAGCCCTGGACCTCCACCCGCCTGATGCTGGCCGAAGGCCAAATTGCAGGGCGCTGGAATGCCGCACAATGCCTGGCGGGTGACCTTTCCCAAGAATCGCTGCAACAGCCGCGTTTCGACGAAAACAACCGCCTGCATTGCCTGACCGACCGTGCCGGGTTCTGGCAGCCTTGGGCCGAGTCCGGCGAAGGCCTGGTGCCCGCACCCTGCGCGCGCGCCGATCACGCCCCGGCACCTTGGCAACTGGGCACCAGCACCTGGCTGCCGCTGGGTGAGCAATCTTATTTGGCTACCTGGAGCGAAGGCGGTTTCGGCCGCCTGGGCATCCGCACGGCTGACGGCAGCCTGGAAGACTTCACTGGCGACTACAGCCATTTTCGCAGCCTGGCGTTGGATGATGGGTATATCTATTGCATCGCCTCGTCGCCCGTAAGCCCTTCGGCAGTGATCCGCATTGACCGCACCGACCACCAGGTTGGGGTACTGGCCGGTGGTGTTGCGCCCTTGCCGCCCGAACGTATCAGCCGTCCACAGACCCTGCGCTACCCTTCTGGCAGCGACCACGCTCACGGCTTTTTCTACCCGTCGATGAACAGCGAGAGCAAACCGCCATTGGTGGTGTTTATCCACGGCGGCCCGACTTCGGCCTGCTACCCGATGCTCGACCCGCGCATCCAGTACTGGACCCAGCGCGGCTTTGCCGTGGCCGACCTCAACTATCGTGGCAGCACCGGTTATGGCCGTGAGTATCGTCAGGCCTTGCATCTGAATTGGGGCGTGGTCGATGTCGAAGACGCCTGCGCGGTGGTCAGTTATCTCGCCGGGCAAGGGCTGATCGATCCGCGCAACGCATTTATTCGCGGCGGCAGCGCTGGCGGTTACACCTCACTGTGCGCATTGGCATTCCACAAGGTGTTCCGGGCTGGCGCCAGCCTGTACGGAGTCAGCGACCCGATTGCGCTGACGCGTTCTACCCACAAGTTTGAAGGCGATTACCTGGACTGGCTGATAGGCGACCCCGTACAGGATGCTGAACGCTATGCGGCACGCACTCCGTTGCTGTACGCCAACCAGATCAGCGTGCCGGTAATTTTCTTCCAGGGCGAACTCGACGCCGTAGTCGTGCCGCAGCAAACCCGCGACATGCTCCAGGCGCTGCAGGACAACGGCATCCCGGCCCAGGCCCATTACTACCCGGACGAACGCCACGGCTTTCGCAAGGCCAGTAACCAGGCACATGCGCTGGAACAGGAATGGTTGTTCTATAGCGAATTGCTAGCGCGCTGAAAACCCTGTGGAAGCAATGCTCTTGTGATTTATCAGTACCTGTAGGAGCGGGCTTGCTCGCGATTCAAACAACTCGGCTTATCAGGTAAATCGAGTTGATGCTATCGCGAGCAAGCCCGCTCCCACATGACATCAGCACAGTTGATACCGTGCATGATTAACGCTTGGCGATAATCCACACCGCGTGCACGATCCCCGGAATATAACCGCACAAGGTCAGCAGAATATTCAGCCAGAATGCCCCGGCAAAACCTACCTGCATAAACACGCCCAGCGGCGGAAGCAGAATGGCGAAGATGATTTTTACAAGATCCATATGCGCAGCTCCCAATCGATGGTGGGCCTGGTCCGGCCCTACCCTTAATCGACTGCGGGCATGACGCAAAGGTTCAGTCAGACTTATCCACAGCCAAAAAAAACGCCCCGTGCCGAAGGAATCAGGCACAGGGCGATGCGTTATACCGCGAGACGGTTCTTTAAATTCTGTGTACTACACAGCGCAACAACTGTGGGAGCTATCGGCAATCAGACGGCAACCCCGCGACGGCACTGTAATTGCGCCGTTCGAACCCGGGCAAAGGCCCGCGCCAGACGCAGCAGCATTTCATCGATATTGCCCTTGCTCACGCACAGTGCCGGGGTAAAGCGCAGGCAATCAGGCTGCGGGGCGCTGATCAACAAACCCTCGTACAGCGCCGCCTTGACCACCGCATCTGCCGAATCATCCGACAAGGTCAGCCCCCACAGCAGCCCATGCCCACGCAATTCACCCTGTGCATAACTATTCGCCAAGCGGCCCAGGCCTTCGCGCAGATGTTGCCCCGCGTCGCGAACCTGTTGCAGAAAGCCCTTTTCCAGCAGCGTATCGAGTACCGCCAGCCCCGCTGCGCTCATCAAGGCATTGCCATGATGGGTGCCACCCAGCTCGCCGGGCTCCAGGCAGCAAGCTTTGCCCCGAGCCAGCAACGCAGCCAGTGGCACACCACCTCCCAGGCCCTTGCCCAGGGTGATGATATCGGCACGAATGCCGTAATTCTGTTCTGCCAGCAAGGTGCCGCAACGACCCATGCCAGTCTGGACTTCATCCAGGATCAGCAAAATCCCCAGCTCACGACACAACCGCTCAACACCCTTGAGATAATGCTCGGTCGCCGGGATCACCCCAGCTTCGCTTTGCACCGGCTCCAGCATAATGGCCACGGTCTGTGCATCAACGGCCGCATGCAGCGCGGGCAAATCGTTAAACGGCACATTGATAAACCCGGGCAACTGCGGTTCGAAGCGGTTATCCAAGGTAGCTCCACCCGAGGCCGACATGGCGCCAAAGCTGCGACCATGGCAGCTGTGGCTGGCCGTGATAATCCGGTGCGCGCCACCACGATGCAGCTGGCCCCATTTGCGCGCCAGCTTGATCGCGCCTTCGTTAGCCTCAGCACCGGTATTGAGCAAATGCACCTGATCGCTGCCGGTGCTTTCACACAAGCGCTGGGCCAGATCCAGCATGGCGCGGTTTAAAAAGCCTGCGCCTGGGTTCATCAAAGATTGCGCCTGCCCGGTCATTGCCTTGACCAGCGCCGCCGGACTATGACCCAGGCTGTTGGCTGCCCCGCCCTGGGTAAAATCCAGATAGGCACGGCTGTCGCTGTCCCACATCCACGACCCCTGCCCGCGTACAAACACTTGGGCTGCGCGCTCGACACAGGGCATCAGGTAATCACGGGACGGGTGGTGGCCAGCCTTGGACGGCGCAGAGTGCGCAGCCATCTCTTCTAGGCTGGGGGAATGACGACGCAGATTAAACAGGTTCATGCACGCGGACCTTGTGACCCTATACAGATTCGATTTGCAAGCCCCGGCTGTTTATATAGAAGGTAAACCTCTTGTTGGGTTTATTGCCTTGCCTATGTAAAACGCCGCTGCAGATCAGCATCTCTGGCTCGATGAGCCTGGTGGAATGGGCGTAGACTAGGCGCCTGCGGGCTATTGAGCCATTTCGTTTTTTAAGCATTTTCGATAAGTATTACTTATGGATTTCAAGCAACTGCGTTATTTCGTCGCGGTCTATGAAGAAGGCCATGTGGGCCGTGCTGCCGAACGCCTTTCCATCTCGCAACCAGCCCTGTCGCAGCAGATTCGTCAGCTCGAGCACAACCTCGATGTCAGCCTTTTCGAGCGCAGCAGCAAACGCCTGCTGCCTACCTTGGCGGCGCACACTCTGTATAACCATGCACTGCCACTGCTCGACGGTTTGCAGCGGGCCAAAGAGGCCCTGCACAACTTTCAGGGCCAGGCGCTGCGCACCATTGCCATTGGGGTATTGCAGACCGTGCACACCAGCCTGGTGCCACAAATGCTTGAGCGGGTGCGTCAGGCCCAGCCGCATCTGGTGGTACAGATTTACGAACTGACCGGCATCGAAATCGAGCGACGCCTGCTCAATGGCTCACTGGATATCGGCATCAGCTATCTGCCACCGCGCCAGCCTGGGTTGCACGGCATGATGCTGTACGAAGACGAACTGCAACTGGTCATCCCGGCAGATCATCCGTTGCGCGAATTCAAGAAAGTGTCCCTGAGTCAGGCCGCAGAGCTGCCGATGTTGCTGTTGGGGGAGGAGTTTCAGGTGCGCCAGATCTGGCAAACCCAACTCGCCAACCTGGGCCGTCGACCCCAGGTGCAGGCCGAGCTGAACACCATGGCCGGGATCCTCGACAGCCTGCCCCACAGCAAGCTGGCCACCGTGTTGCCGGGGCGCTCACGCCACCAGCACGACGACAAGGCGTTGCTCTGGAAACCGCTGAGTGAGCCGAGGGTGCCGCTAAAAGTGGGGTTGGTCTGTCGCGATGTGCAGCGTCAGCAGGCCACATTGGCCTTGTTGCGTACGCTGCTGGAGGATGTGATGCACCCACAGGATGTAACCCTGTAAACGTTGGAGCGAGCCTGCTCGCGATGCAGACGACGAGGAACTTCAGGAAGACCGTGGTGATGCAATCGCGAGCAGGCTTGCTCCCACTGGGAGGTGTGGCAACCATCGCATTAAAAATTCAGACGCACAAAAAAGAAAACCCCGCCGAGGCGGGGTTTTGCAGACTGTTTCCCTGACATCCTTTTCACTCCGCCATCCTGGCAGAATCCTACGTGTCCCTGTTGTTGCTTTGAGCTTCCTGCTCTACGTCCATGGAAAGTAGATTACCTCTGGATCCAATCTGCCGATATGGGCAATTGGCAGCACGTAATGTAAGCAAATGCTTACAACGTACTAAACACTTTAAAAATGTGCTTCATCCAACAGATAAAGCGACTCGCTGCCCGCCTTCACCGAAGCGCTCAACGAGTGGATACGTGGCAGCAAACGGGCGAAGTAGAAGCGCGCAGTCCCCAGTTTGCTGGCATAGAAAGCTTCGTCGGCTTCTTTGCCCAACGCAGCCCTCGCCATCAGTGCCCACATATACGCATACGTTGTGTAACCAAAAACCTGAAGGTACTCGACAGAAGCGGCACCGATCTCGTTTGGGTTATTTTGCGAGCGATCCAGGACCCAGGCTGTCAACTGGTCAAGTGTGTCCAATGCCGCAGCCAATGGCTGGGTGAACTCGTTCAGGTCGCTGTTTGCCGAGGCGATAAACTGACGGATCTCGTCGGCGAACTGACGGTAGTAAGCACCCTGGTTGCCCACGATCTTGCGCCCCACCAGATCCAGCGCCTGGATACCGTTGGTGCCTTCATAGATCTGGGTGATGCGCACATCGCGCACCAGTTGCTCCTGGCCCCACTCACGAATATAGCCATGGCCGCCGAACACCTGCTGGCCATGCACGGTGGTTTCCAGACCCAGATCGGTCAGGAAGGCTTTAGCCACCGGGGTCAGCAAGGCCACCAGACCATCGGCACGCTCACGGGCCGCCGGGTCTTCGCTGAACTTGGCGATATCCAGCTGGTTGGCCACGTAGGTCGAAAAAGCACGACCGCCTTCGTTCGATGCCTTCATGGTCAACAGCATGCGCCGCACATCGGCGTGGACGATGATCGGGTCGGCCACTTTGTCCTTGGCCTGCGGGCCGGTTGCAGCGCGCCCTTGCAGACGGTCGCGGGCATATTCCACGGCGTTCTGGTATGAACGCTCACCCGAGGCCAGGCCCTGAATGCCGACGCCCAGACGCTCGTAGTTCATCATGGTGAACATCGCGGCCAGGCCACGGTTGGGTTCGCCCACCAGATAACCGACCGCCTCGTCGAAGTTCATCACGCAGGTGGCCGAAGCCTGGATACCCATTTTGTGTTCAATGGAGCCGCAGGTCACCGGGTTGCGATCACCCAGGCTGCCATCGGTATTGACCATGAACTTGGGCACCAGAAACAGCGAGATGCCTTTAGGACCCGCAGGCGCATCCGGCAGTTTGGCTAGCACCAGGTGGATAATGTTCTCGGTCAGGTCGTGCTCGCCACCGGTGATAAAGATCTTGGTACCGCTGACTTTGTAGGAACCATCAGCCTGAGGCTCGGCCTTGGTGCGAATAATCCCCAAGTCCGTACCGGCATGGGGCTCGGTCAGACACATGGAACCGGCCCACACACCAGAGTACATATTCGGCAGGTAAGTGGCTTTCAGTTCATCGCTGGCGTGAGCGTTGATCGATACACAAGCCCCGGCCGTCAGCATCGGATACAGACCGAAGGACAGGCTCGAGGAGTTGATCATTTCTTCGACCTGGGCCGACACTGCCTTGGGCATGCCCATGCCGCCGAACTGCGGGTCACCGCCCACACCGACCCATCCGCCTTCAGCGTAGGTGCGGTAAGCATCGACGAAACCGGCCGGGGTGGTCACTGCGCCATTGTCCCAGTGGCAACCTTCTTCATCACCGCTACGGCTCAGAGGGGCGATGCTTTTAGCGGTGACCTTGCCCGCTTCTTCAAGAATGGCTTCAACCGTTTCAGCGTCTACGGTATCTGCCAACGCAGGCAATTGCGCCCAAAGTGTAGCGACCTCGAACACTTCATTGAGGACGAAGCGCATATCGCGCAGGGGCGCTTTGTAGTCAGCCATGGCAAACCTCGTAATCTGTAAACGGCGATTAATGTGGGACTCAGTCTAGCTTAACGACGACAGCGATACATAGGGTCATGCTGTGACCTATGATCAATACTCAGTCACGCCAGTATATTTAATGTGGGAGCGAGCCTGCTCGCGAAGGCTTTCG
>Ga0302347_1002238_pt1 | contig 20275 bp, 22 predicted proteins | sample PhyWR1_FD_202178 | JGI IMG/M metagenome (GOLD analysis project Ga0302347, IMG submission 202178) | Leaf surface microbial communities from wheat plants in UC Gill Tract Community Farm, Albany, California, United States - DLSL W.R1 (v2)... | ecosystem: Host-associated > Plants > Phyllosphere >...
AAGCGTCTATAGTTGCTCTGTCAATCTCGGGAGCAACTCACATGGCAGTGACATCTGAAGTCTCGGCAGATGGCAGTAAGCTGACTATTGCAATCAAGGGCCGGTTCGACTTTGCCAAGCATCAGGAATTTCGCAACGCCTACGAAGAACTGAGCCCTCCACCCGCCTGTGTGGTCGTGGATTTGAAAGACGCCACCTACCTCGACAGCTCGGCCCTGGGCATGTTGTTGTTGCTGCGCGAGCATGCCGGTGGGGATGAGTCCGATATCCGCGTGGTCAACAGCAGCCCGGACGTGCGCAAGATTCTCGGCATTTCCAACTTCGACAAGCTGTTCGATATAAATTGAGCAGCCCGATGGAACGCCTGTGGCGCCTGCAACAAACCGTTTTGCAGCAGCGCGACCTGATTGCCGAACACAGCGATTACCTGCTCAACGAGCAGCGGGTGGCCAAGGCCGTATTTGACCGGGTGGCGCACTCGGGCTGCCTGGACGCCCCCAATATCCGTTATCTGCAATCGCCCTATGCCTTGTTCAACGGCGATTTGCTGTTGGCAGCGTACACGCCGTCAGGCGATACCCATCTGCTGCTCGCCGACTTTACCGGCCACGGCCTGCCCGCAGCCATTGGCGCCATGCCCCTGGCGGAAGTGTTCTACAGCATGACGGCCAAGGGCTACGGGCTGGCGGAAATACTTCGGGAAATGAACGCCAAGCTCAAACGCATCCTGCCCGTGGACATGTTCTGCTGCGCTGCACTGCTGTGTGTTAGCGCCCAGCGGCGCTGTGTCGAGGTGTGGAACGGCGGCATGCCCGATGGCTATTTGCAATCCGGCGGCCAGCGTACGGCATTGACCTCGCAGCATTTGCCCTTGGGGGTGTTGCGTGCCGATGTGTTTGACCATGCCACCCAGGTGTTGCCGATGGTGCCCGGGGATCAGGTGTTTCTGCTGAGCGACGGGGTGATCGATACCTGTGGGCCGGATCAGCAACTGTTCGGCGTCGAGCGTTTGGAGCAGGTGCTGGATGCCAATCGCCATCCGCTGCAGCTGATTGCTGAAGTCGAGCAGGCCCTGCGCGATTTTCAGGGGCGTGCCCGGGATGATGTGAGCATGGTCCAGATCACCTCGCAGATGCCTCAGCTGCTGGGCGTGCCGGCCACCCTTTATACCGACAGCGGCCTGTGCAGCCCGCTGGACTGGTCAGCCAGCTTCGAGTTTCGCGCCGCCAGCCTGCAGCAATTCAACCCGCTGCCTTACTTGCTGCAGTTGCTGATGGAGGTGCATGGGCTGCGCAGCCAGGGGCCGGTGATCCACGCGGTGCTGGGTGAGCTGTACAGCAACGCCCTGGAACATGGCGTGCTGGGCCTGGATTCGCGGCTCAAGCGTGGCAATGAGGGGTATGCGCGTTATTACCAGCAGCGCAAGGAGCGCCTGGCGGCCCTGCACGACGGGTATGTGCGGGTGTCATTGCAGGTCGAGCGGGCCGGGGAGGGAGGGCGTCTGATCGTGCGGGTCGAAGACAGTGGCGAAGGTTTCGATGTGGCCAGGGTAATGGCCAGGCCGCTGGATTTAGACCGTTTGTCGGGGCGTGGGGTGAGCCTGGTGCGGCAACTGTGCCCTGCAGCGAGTTGGGGGCCAGATGGTCGCAGTGCGACCGTAGAGTTTTCATGGGGGGCTCTGGCATAATCGGCCCATTCTTGATCAAGGAGTGAACAAGTGACTGACATTCATATGGATCCGAAAGTGGTCGATGCGTTACGCGACGTGATGGAAGGCGGGTTTGCCGACTTGCTCGATACTTTTCTCTCGGACTCTGAAGAGCGGATTGGCCAATTGCACAACACCCGCGAAGCAGGCGACCTGACCCAGGTCGCACACAGCTTCAAGGGCAGCAGCAGCAATATGGGTGCCATTCGATTGGCGCATTTGTGCGGCCAACTCGAAGAGCGGGCGCAAAAGAAGCAACTGGCGGAAATCCAGGAACTGGTGATCAAGATCGACGATGAATACCAGATGGTCCGCCGGCTTTATCGCGCCGAACGCCATCGGGCCGGGCCGTCCCAGTTTGCCTCTGGCTGATGTGGCCAAAGCTGGCCCGAACCTTGCTCTGACTCTCTGACCTGTACCCAAGCCAGCCGTACAGCGGAGACCCGTTAATGCCCGTTGCCGCCCAACCATTGCTCCAGACACCTGCCGCTGCGCCCCCCAAAGCCGCGGCGAGCAACCCTGCGCAGCCTGCCAGGGCTGATGTGCAGCCTTTTGCAAAGGTCTATGCCAAGGCCAGCGACCCGGCGCCAGCGATTGCCGATAGCGGCAACCCCTTGCCTGGCGGCAAGGCCAAGGAGGCTGCCAGCACGGATCAGGATGACAGTGCTGGTAAAGTGGGCGATGACGCGGCAGTTGCCGACCCGTTGCTTATGCAGCCCGTGACCCCACCGGCGGTGCCGGTAGTGGATGCTGCGCCTGAGGCTGTGCCGCACGCCCCTGAGGTGCAAGTGGCGCAACTGGCTGTTCAAGTGCCGCCGCAACCTGTGGCCGACGATGGCTTCGATCCTGAAGCAGACCCTCTCGATGACATGCCTGCAGTGCGCCTGGCGATGGAGCAGGGCGGGCATGTGTCCGCCAGCAGCCAGACTCCGGTCAAAACCGCCCCCGCCGACACCCAGCCTGCGCCGGTACAGGGGCAAGCCAGCGGCATTGCCATGCTGGTTGATGGCGAGGCCGACAAGGCATCCACCGGCGAAGGCGGCGAGAAAGCCTTTAAAGGGCTGGTCGATGACGGCCTCAAAGACCTGAAAAGCGCATCCAGCGATACCCGGGTCGATGACTTCGCCAATCGGCTGGCGGCACTGACCCAGGCATCCGTGCCCAAAACCGTCAACGCCCTGCCGGTCAACCAGCCGCTGGCCATGCACCAGAGCGGCTGGTCTGAAGAAGTGGTCAATCGGGTGATGTACCTGTCCAGTGCCAACCTCAAGTCTGCCGATATCCAGCTGGAACCGGCTGAACTGGGGCGTCTGGATATCCGGGTCAATATGGCGGCTGACCAGTCGGCCCAGGTCAACTTTGTCAGTGGCCATGCTGGCGTTCGTGAAGCGCTGGACAGCCAGATGCACCGCCTGCGCGAAATGCTGGCTCAGCAGGGCATGGATCAGGTCGACGTCAACGTGTCGGACCAGCCGCGCAACTGGCAGGGCCAGCAGGGTCAGGAGCAGCAGGCCCGCAGTGGCACGGGTGGCCAGCGACTGGACAGCGTTGTCGATGACGAACCGGTTGAAGTGACAGCAGCTGCGCCAAGCGTGGTGCTGGGCTCCAGTGCGGTGGATTACTACGCCTGATAAAAAACCTGTGGGAGCGGGCTTGCTCGCGATGCCGGCAGTGAGGTTTGCCTGAAGCACCGCGGTGATGCTGTCGCAGGCAAGCCAGCTCGCACAAAATCGCCAGCGCTCATGATCCATCAGCGCCACTTCTGGCATAACACTTGCTCTGCCTAGTCCAGCACCTGTAAAAACCCCAAAGTGACGGATTATTGGCATGGCGACGAGCGACGCGGTAAATGAACCGGCCGGCAAGGGCAAACTCAAGCTGATTATCCTGATCGTCGTGGCGGTACTGCTGGCGATCGGCCTTTCTGTGGGCGCGACCTGGTACTTCATGCAGACCCCCAGGAGCGAGCCTGTGGCTGCGGCCGATGCCAACGTCAAGTTGCCCGCCATCTACGAGCCTATGGCCCCGGCCTTTGTGGTCAATTTCAACGCCAATGGCCGCCAGCGCTACATGCAGGTGAGTGTGACCCTGCAGGCGCGCGACCCCGCCGATCTCAAGGCGCTGATGGTGCATATACCGGTGATTCGCAACAACCTGGTGATGCTGTTCTCCGGGCAGACCTTTGACGACCTCGCCACACCGGTTGGCCAGGAAATACTGCGCCAGAAAACAACTGCCAGCGTGCAGGAAGTTGCGCAAAAAGAGCTCGGCAAAGTGGTTATCGACCAGGCGCTGTTTACTAACTTCGTATTGCAGTAGGACCACGACATGGCCGTGCAAGACCTGCTGTCCCAGGATGAGATTGACGCGCTGCTGCATGGCGTCGATGACGGTCTGGTACAGGCCGAAACCGCTGCCGAGCCCGGCAGTGTCAAAAGCTACGACCTGACCAGTCAGGACCGTATTGTCCGGGGGCGCATGCCGACCCTGGAAATGATCAACGAACGTTTCGCCCGCTACACTCGCATCAGCATGTTCAACCTGCTGCGCCGCTCGGCGGACGTGGCGGTGGGCGGGGTGCAGGTGATGAAGTTCGGCGAGTATGTGCATTCGCTGTATGTGCCCACCAGCCTCAACCTGGTCAAGATCAAGCCGTTGCGCGGCACCGCGCTGTTTATCCTCGACGCCAAGCTGGTGTTCAAGCTGGTGGACAACTTCTTCGGTGGCGACGGCCGCCACGCCAAGATCGAAGGTCGTGAATTCACCCCCACCGAACTGCGCGTGGTGCGCATGGTGCTGGAACAGGCTTTTATCGACTTGAAGGAAGCCTGGCAGGCGATCATGGAAGTCAACTTCGAGTACATCAACTCCGAAGTTAACCCCGCGATGGCCAATATCGTCGGCCCCAGCGAAGCCATTGTGGTGTCCACCTTCCATATCGAACTCGACGGCGGTGGCGGCGACCTGCATGTGACCATGCCTTACTCGATGATCGAGCCCGTGCGCGAAATGCTCGACGCCGGTTTCCAGTCCGACCTCGACGATCAGGACGAACGCTGGAGCAAGGCCCTGCGCGAAGACGTGCTGGATGTCAGTGTGCCCTTGAGTGCCACCGTGGCCCGTCGTCAGTTGCGCCTGCGCGACATCTTGCATATGCAGCCTGGCGATGTGATCCCCGTCGAGCTGGAAGACGAACTGGTGATGCGCGCCAATGGCGTACCGTCGTTCAAGGTCAAACTGGGCTCGCACAAAGGCAATCTGGCCTTGCAAGTGGTTGAGCCCATCGGGCGGCGCTAGGCGTCGTACCCCAAGAATTTGCTGTGCCAACGAATGCTCGCCGAGGACTCCCTATGGCTAACGAACACGATACAACTGCTGCAGACCAGGCGCTGGCCGATGAGTGGGCTGCCGCGCTGGAAGAAACCGGTGATGTCGGCCAGGCCGATATCGACGCACTGCTGGCAGCCGATGCCGCGACCAAGCCGGCCTCCAGCCGCCTGCCGATGGAGGAGTTCGGCAGCGTGCCGCGCAATAACCAGCCGGTGACCCTGGACGGCCCCAACCTGGACGTGATCCTCGATATCCCGGTGTCCATCTCGATGGAAGTGGGCAGCACCGACATCAATATCCGCAACCTGCTACAACTTAATCAGGGCTCTGTGATTGAGCTTGACCGTCTGGCCGGTGAACCGCTGGACGTGCTGGTTAACGGGACGTTGATTGCGCATGGCGAAGTGGTGGTGGTCAACGAAAAATTCGGCATTCGTCTGACTGACGTGATCAGCCCGAGCGAACGTATCAAGAAGTTGCGCTAATGAAACGGTTATTGGCTGCTGTTCTGGCCTGGCCCCTCAGCGCTCTGGCCGCGGAACCCGTGACCAGCGCCGCTGCGGTACCGGCGGCAGGTGGCGGGGTCGGCGCCCAGCTGACCCAGTTGGTATTGGGGTTGCTGCTGGTGCTGGGGCTGATCTTTGCCCTGGCGTGGCTGCTGCGCCGCGTTCAGCGGGCCGGGCCGCAGCAGGGGCAGTTGATCGAGCTGATCAGCTCGCGGGCCCTGGGCCCGCGTGACCGGCTGGTGCTGGTACAAGTGGGCAACGAGCAGATCTTGCTCGGCCTCACGCCGGGCCGCATCACCCCGCTGCATGTGCTCAAGGAGCCGCTGGTGTTGCCTGAGAGCACGCAGCCGGCCACCCCGGAATTCGCCCGCCGCCTGATGGAAGCCCTGGGCCAGCAAAAGGACAAGCCTTGATGCGTTTTGTTGTCGCACTGTTGTTGGCACTGGCCGCGCCTTTGGCGTTTGGGGCTGATCCGCTGTCGATCCCGGCGATTACCCTGGGCACCGGGGCCAATGGCCAGCAGGAATATTCGGTTAGCCTGCAAATTCTCCTGATCATGACCGCGCTGAGTTTTATCCCGGCGTTCGTCATGCTGATGACCAGTTTTACCCGGATCATCATCGTCTTTTCGATCCTGCGCCAGGCCCTGGGCTTGCAGCAAACCCCGTCCAACCAGATCCTTACCGGTATGGCGCTGTTTTTGACCATGTTTATCATGGCGCCGGTGTTCGACCGGGTGAACAACGACGCCTTGCAGCCCTATCTGGCCGAAAAACTCACGGCCCAGGATGCAATCCTCAAGGCCGAAGTGCCGATCAAGGACTTTATGCTGGCGCAAACCCGCAGCAGCGACCTTGAGCTGTTTATGCGCCTGTCCAAGCGTACCGATATCGCCACCCCGGATGCCGCGCCCCTGACCATTCTGGTACCGGCCTTCGTGACCTCGGAGCTTAAAACCGCGTTCCAGATCGGCTTTATGATCTTTATCCCGTTCCTGATTATCGACCTGGTGGTCGCCAGTGTGCTGATGGCGATGGGCATGATGATGCTCTCGCCGCTGATCATCTCGCTGCCGTTCAAAATCATGTTGTTTGTGCTGGTGGATGGCTGGGCGCTGATTATTGGCACCCTGGCCAGCAGTTTCGGCGGAGTTTAGCCCATGACCCCGGAAGTGGCGGTAGACCTGTTTCGCAACGCCCTGTGGCTGACCACCATGATGGTCGCGGTGCTGGTGATCCCCAGCCTGCTGGTGGGCTTGCTGGTGGCCATGTTCCAGGCCGCGACCCAGATCAACGAACAAACCCTGAGCTTCTTGCCACGCTTGCTGGTGATGCTGGTTACCCTGATCGTGGCTGGGCCGTGGCTGGTACAGACCTTTATGGAATACATCCTGCAGTTGTACGGCAGCATTCCGCAGTTGATCGGCTAAATGTCGCTGCTAGCCCTGACAGACGCGCAGATCAGTACCTGGGTCGCCAGCTTTATGCTGCCGCTGTTCCGGGTGGGCGCGCTGCTGACCACCATGCCGATCATCGGCACCACCCTGGTGCCCAAGCGCATCAAGCTGTTTCTGTCATTGGCCATCACCCTGGCGATCATGCCCAGCCTGCCGCCGTTGCCCACCGTCAACCCGCTGGATTTGAGCGGCCTGCTGTTGATTGCCGAGCAAATCATCATCGGCGCGCTGCTGGGGTTGTCGCTACAGTTGTTTTTCCAGGCCTTCGTGGTGGCCGGGCAAATCGTCGCAATCCAGATGGGCATGGGCTTTGCATCAATGGTCGACCCGGCCAACGGCGTCAACGTGGCCGTGATCGGGCAGTTTTTCACCATGCTGGTGACCTTGCTGTTTCTGTCCATGAACGGTCATTTGGTGGTGTTTGAAGTCTTGACCGAGAGCTTCACCACCTTGCCGGTGGGGGGCGGATTGCTGACCAACCACTACTGGGAAATTGCCAACAAACTGGGTTGGGTGCTGGGCGCCGCGTTGCTGCTGGTGCTGCCGGCCATTACCGCGCTGCTGGTGGTCAATATTGCCTTTGGCGTGATGACCCGGGCCGCGCCGCAACTGAACATCTTCGCCATCGGTTTTCCACTGACCCTGGTGCTGGGCATGGTGATCCTGTGGATCAGCATGGCGGACATTCTCAACCAGTATCAACCGCTGGCCTCCGAGGCCCTGCAGTTTTTACGCGAACTGGCACAGGCGAAGTAGAACGCTATGGCAGAGAGCGAGAGTGGCGCCGATAAAACAGAAGACCCCACGGAGAAACGCAAAAAGGACTCCAGGGAAAAGGGTGAAATCGCACGCTCAAAAGAGCTGAACACCCTGGCCATCATGCTTGCAGGTTCCGCAGGTTTGCTGATTTTTGGCGGCGCCCTGGCCCAGGACATGATGGAGCTGATGCGCTACAACTTCAGCCTCAGCCGCGACGTGTTGCTGAACCCTGACTCGATGGGCGCATTTCTGTTGCACTCGGGCAAGATCGCCCTGATTGCCCTGCAACCGGTGTTGCTTACCTTGCTGATCGCCGCGCTGGTCGGCCCGATTTCCCTGGGCGGCTGGCTCTTTGCCGCGGGCAGCCTGGCGCCAAAATTCAGCCGCATGAACCCGGCGGCGGGGATCAAGCGCATGTTCTCGGCCAAGGCGCTGGTGGAGCTGCTCAAGGCTCTGGCCAAATTCTTTATCATCCTGATCGTGGCCTTGCTGGTGTTGAAGTCCGACATCGATGACCTGCTGCGCATCGCCCATGAGCCGTTGGAGCTGGCGGTGATTCACAGCCTGCAAGTGGTGGCCTGGAGCGCCTTGTGGATGGCCTGTGGGTTGATCCTGATTGCCGCTGTGGATGTGCCGGTGCAACTGTGGGAAAGCCACCAGAAACTGCTGATGACCAAGCAGGAAGTGCGCGACGAACACAAGGATCAGGAAGGCCGCCCCGAGGTCAAGCAGCGCATTCGCCAGGTACAGCGTGAAATGTCCCAGCGTCGCATGATGGCGGCGATTCCGGACGCCGACGTCATCATCACCAACCCTACGCACTACGCAGTGGCCCTCAAGTACGACCCCGAAAAGGGCGGAGCGCCGATGTTGCTGGCCAAGGGCAGCGACTTTCTGGCGCTGAAAATCCGCGAGATTGGCGCCAAGCACAACATCCTGCTGCTGGAGTCGCCGGCGTTGGCGCGGTCGATCTACCACTCCACCGAACTGGAGCAGGAAATCCCTGCCGGGCTGTACCTGGCCGTGGCCCAGGTGTTGGCCTATGTCTACCAGATCCGCCAGCACCAGGCCGGCAAGGGCAAGCGCCCGGACCCGCTCAAGGACGTGCCGATCCCGCCAGACTTGCGGCGTGACGAGTAAATTGCAGTACCTGTTGTTATTGCAATAGATCATTCTCGAAAGGCTTTCTTGAAAAAGATTTGAATTGAAAATATAAAAGTGTGAATATGCGTTAGATATGTTTTATGCTTTAAATGTTGTTGCGCTTTTATTGTGTTTATCAAGTAATTCTTCTATTGGTCGGGCAAATTCCTACGGCGCTATTTGAATAGCCCTTCTTTTTTATAAAAATTATCCAGATTATCACTAGTTACTATCTGACAGTTCGTTGGTTGTGTTCCTGCATCTTTTTTAAACTGTGGCTGTTAATTTCTCCCCGCTCTTTCAATAGGGTGATCGTGATCCCGGTGTGCAGTGCTGCTTTGCACCGGGGCAACTTAACAGCGCAGACCCATACCTATGGGTTTAAAAATGTTTGCATGGGAGATTGTTAATGAACGGTGGACTAAAAACAGCGATGGCATCCATTGCCTTGCTGGCGGTTTCTGTATCGAGTGCTCAGGCGGCGGGGACCGGGACGATCACATTTGACGGGGAAATACTGGAGGCGGCCTGCTCCATCGAGCCTGGCAGTGTCGACCAGACCATCCCCTTGGGCCAGGTTGCCAGCGCGCAACTGGCAACGGGTGGTATCACCAACCCGGTATTCTTCAATATCCAGCTCACCGGCTGTACCTTCGCCACGACCGGATCTGCGCCGGCCAAGACGGTAACGGCCACGTTTACCGGAGCGGCCTCCACTGATGTAACCGGTGCACTGGCCATAACCGGTACAGCCAATGGTGCGGGCATCATGCTGCGCACCGGCAGCGGCGCGCCGATAACACTGGGCACCGCAACCGCTGCACAATCGCTTCTGGATGGTGACAACACCCTGCTGTTTTCCGCCCATATGAAAGGCAAAGCCACCGGCACCATCACGCCGGGTCAGTTCAATGCCGTCACCAACTTCGCCCTGGCCTATCAATAAGCTATTTGCCCTGTTGCCGACCATTTGGCAGCAGGGCAGATGTAAGGGGGATTGACGTGAACATGATCTCAACGTTGGCGACTGTCTTTGGTGGGTGCGCGTTTATTGTCTGGCTTGGTCCGATAGCTGTTGCCCGGGACAACCAAGGTAGCGGGAGTATCACACTTAACGGGCAAATTCTTGAGTCTGCCTGTGCGCTGGATGCAAACAGTGCTTTTCAGGTGATTGAACTGGACCCTCTGCCGATGGGGCAACTTATTCGGTTGGGCGAAAGTGCTCCGCGCACATTCACTTTGCGTCTGGTCAAGTGCTTGTTGACCCGTCCCGATCCTTCTCGCCCGGACAGTTACTTGCCCGACTGGCAGCACGTCAGGGTGACGTTTGATGGCCTGCCGGATATGGGCGGGCGGTTTTTTGCCGCCGGGGGGACTGCCCAGGGGCTGGCCCTGCGCATTACCGATATGCAGGGCCAGGACAGCAAACCCGGAGTGCCTATGGCGCTGACGCCGTTGACCGGGGAGGACCAGGAGCTGCGCTATGTCCTGCAACTCGTCGGCAATGGTCGCCCAATGGCTGTTGGCTCGCACCGCGCTGCGGTGCGGTTCCGGCTGGAGTATTTCTAAATGCATTGGTTGTTTACATCGCGCCCGCTGTCTGGCGCCAACCTGATCTTGCGCAGTGGTTTTTTGGGTGGATTGATGTCGATAAGCAGCGCCGTTGTGGTTGCCGATGACATCCAGTTCAACACTGACATTCTCGACCTGAGCGATCGCGGCAATATCGACTTGTCACAGTTTTCCCGCAGCGGCTTCATCTTGCCGGGTACCTACGCGATGCAGGTGCAGATCAACACCCAGTTGCTGGCCGAGCAACGCATCGCTTTTTATCCGCCCGACGATGACGTCAAAGGCAGCCAGGCTTGCCTGGCGCCCGCTCTGGTCAGTCAGCTTGGCCTGAAGGAGGGTCGGGAAGCAGAACTCGCCTGGTGGAAGGCCGGCGAATGCCTGGATATTCGCAGCCTGCCGGGCATGGAGGTCAGTGGCGATTTAAGTACCTCCACCCTCTATATCTCTCTGCCCCAGGCCTACCTTGAATACAACGCCTTGAACTGGGACCCTCCAGCCCGCTGGGATGAAGGCGTGCCGGGCGTGCTGATGGATTACAACCTGACCGCGCAGTCCATCAGCCAGAAAGACAGCCCGCGGCGCACCAACCTGACCGGCAACGGCACGTTCGGTGCCAATGCCGGGCCGTGGCGGTTGCGCGCCGACTGGCAGGGCCGTATCGATGACGAGCAGATGAACCGCGAGCAGCGCCTGGAGTGGAGCCGTTTCTATCTCTACCGGGCATTGCCGTCAATTCGCGCACGCATGACTCTGGGTGAGAACTACCTGTATTCGGACCTGTTCGACAGCTTCCGCTTTACCGGTGTTGCACTCAACTCCGATGACAACCAGTTGCCTCCCAACCTGCGTGGCTATGCGCCGGAAGTGGTTGGTGTTGCCAGGACCAATGCCAAGGTGGTGATCAGCCAGCAAGGCCGCGTGCTCTATGAAGCATTGGTGGCGGCGGGGCCGTTTCGCATTCGCGACCTCAATGACGCCGTTACCGGCACCCTGGATGTTCGGGTTGAAGAGCAGGATGGCAGCGTGACGACCTTTACCGTCGAATCGGCGAGCATTCCCTACCTCACACGGCCCGGCACCGTGCGCTTCAAACTGGCCGGCGGGCGACCGTCCGCGCTGCATGATGGCGGGCAGGGCAGAGCCTTTGGCACGGGTGAGTTTTCCTGGGGGGTCAGCAACGGCTGGTCGCTGTATGGTGGCGCGCTCAGTGACAACAACTACAACGCGCTGTCACTGGGAGCCGGGCGCGACCTGCTGGCCTTTGGCGCGATGTCACTGGACGTTACCCGGGCCAGCGCCACGCTGCAGGACAAGGGCTTTGCAGGTAACTCATATCGCCTGAGCTATTCGAAAAGTTTCGATAAATACGACAGTCAGGTCACCTTTGCCGGCTACCGCTTTTCCGAAAAAAACTACATGAGCATGAGCGAGTACCTCAACGCACGCCATTACGGCGGCCCTGTGGGGGGCAGCAAGTCACTGTATGTCGCGACGTTCAACAAGCAGTTTCGCGATGCCGGGCTTAGCGCTTACCTCCACTACAGCAACCAGTCCTACTGGGATCGCCCGACCTCCGAGCGCTGGAGCCTTTCACTGGCCCGCTACTTCAATATGGGCGCGGTCAAAAACATCAGTCTCTCGCTGAACCTGTTTCACAATCAGGAGCGCAACCAGTACAGCGGTACGAACAACAACAATAACGGCCTGTTCCTGACCCTCAGCCTGCCGCTGGGGCGCTCGGGGACATTGACTAACAGTGCCAGCAGCTCCTATGGCAAGCACAGCTATTCCACGCGATTCAGCGATCGTCTGGGTGTGCGCAACAACTATCAGCTGTCGGCAGGCAAGAACACGGTCAGCGGCTATTTGAACCATGCCGGCGATCACGCCGACCTTTCCGTCAGTGCCGCAATGCAGCCAGACAACTCCACCAGCCTGAGCCTGTCCGCCCGTGGTGGCGGCACGCTGACGGCCTACGGCGGTGCCGGGCATCGAACTGCCGGCACCGGCGGTACCCGGCTGCTGGTCGACACCTTGGGTGTGGCCAACGTGCCAGTACGCGGTTATGGCTCACCAACGCGTACCAATGCGTTCGGCAAGGCCGTGATCCCGGATGTCTCGAGCTTTATGCGCACTGCAGCCAGTGTCGATCTGGACAACCTGCCGGCGAATATCGAGGCAACCGAGTCTGTGACCCAGTTGACCCTGACCGAAGGTGCCATCGGCTACCGCACGCTGCAGGTCATCAGCGGCCACAAGGCGATGGCTCTGTTACGCCTGCCCGATGGCAGCTCCCCGCCGTTCGGGGCCACGGTAAAGAACGACAAACAGCAGGAAACGGGCATCGTCAATGACGGTGGCAGTGTCTACCTGGGCGGCATCCAGGCTGGCGGGCGGATGGTTGTCAGTTGGGGCGGTGCCGAGCGCTGCACCCTGCTGATGCCTGCCAGCTTGCCGGCTGACGGGCTGGCCAGTGCCCTGGACCTGCCTTGCCAGCCAGGCATGCCTCCCCTTACCGACACGGAGAACCAGACCCCATGACCCTTGATGTTCGCGTTACGCCCTTGATGCTGGTCGCTTTTATGCTGGGCCTGCAGGATTACGCCCATGCAGCCATCGGCCTTGATCGCACCCGTGTGGTGTTTGATGGCAGCAAGGAAGCGGTGAGCCTCAATATCACCAACAACAATACCCAATTGCCGTATCTGGCCCAGGGCTGGATTGAAGACGAGCAGGGCAACAAGATCACCACCCCGTTGGTCGTGCTGCCACCGGTTCAACGGCTGGAGCCGGGTAAACGCAGCCAGATCAAGGTGCAGGCCCTGCCGGCCGTCAAGGCGCTGCCCCAGGACAGGGAGACGGTTTATTACTTCAACCTGCGGGAAATCCCGCCCCGCAGTGAAAAAGCCAACAGCCTGCAAATTGCACTGCAGACCCGCATCAAGCTGTTTTATCGACCGGCTTCCATCGTCCCGGGCCAGCAGGAACAGGCTGATCCCTGGCAGCAACAACTGACCCTGACCCGTGAAGGCGAGCACTACCTGGTCAACAACCCAACCCCGTACTACGTCACGCTGATCGATGCCCGGCGCACGAAGGCCGATCAGACAGCGGCGGATTTCGAGCCGCTGATGGTCGCCCCCAACACTTCCTCGACGCTGGGGCCAACCGTCGCGGCTTTGGGTACGACCCCGGTATTGACCTATGTGAATGATTACGGCGGGCGTCCGACCCTGCTTTTCAAGTGCAGTGGCAATACCTGCCAGGTGGACGTCAAGGCGTCCCAGGCCAATGAGTGACAGTGCCGTGCGCCACCGGGAGCGCCTTGTGATGCCTTGTCGGGGCAGGGTCCTGGGTTGTCTGCTGCTGGCCCTGCAGGCCGCGCCGGGGTATGCGGAGATTGAAGGCATGAGTGGCGTGCTGCTTGTATCGGGCGCGCTGACCAATTCCCCCTGTGTACTGGACATGACCTCGGCTGATCAGGCCATCGACTTGGGCAGTGTGCCGCGCAATCAATTGTTGCAACCGGGGGATGAGGCTTCGCCGGTGGCCTTTCAATTGCGCTTTGTCGATTGTCGGCGCGCCTCGGGAAGCCTCCTTAACGAGCGCACCGGCAACCTGGTATGGAGTGCCTACCAGCCTGTGGTTTCCGTGGCTTTTCTGGGCCAGGCCGACCCGGATGACCCGCGCCTGCTCAAGGTGCGGGGCGTTACCGGGATGGGCTTGCGCCTGACCGATGCCCTTGGCCGCGACGTACGTTTGGGGGCGCGCGGCGAGCCTTTGTTCCTGGATCGCGGCAGCGACACCCTGACCTGGCAGGTACGCCCCACGCGCACCCGTGCTGCGCTGACCAGTGGCGCGTTTCGCGCCACTTTGGATTTCAGGCTTGTGTATGAATGAGGTGAAACGATGATCAAGCCATTCATGGCGCGCCTGGCCATCGCCTGTGGCGCTGCACTGCTGCCCTTGTGCGAAGGGGCCATGGCACAGGTGAGTGTGTACATTCGCGGGGTGATACTTGCGCCGCCGCCGTGCGTCATCAACGCCGGCAGCACGCTCAATGTCCCGTTCGGCGACGACCTGATGACAACCCGCATCGATGGTGTGAACTACCGCCGGGGCGTGCCTTATACGCTCACGTGCGGGCCGCAGCCCTCGAACAACATGAAGATCACCTTGCAGGGTACCGGGGCCGGGTTCGGCAGCGCGTACCTGGGTACCAGCAAAAGCGACCTGGGGATCAAGCTGCTATTGAACGGTGCGGCCTGGCCTCTCAACAATACCGTGAACTTCACCTATCCCACCTTGCCGGTGATAGAGGCCGTTCCGGTGAAAAAACCTGGCAGCACATTGACGGGCGGGGCATTTTCTGCCTCCGCGACGTTAGTGGTTGCCCTGCAGTAAGAAGGATCCGGACATGAAACCCTGGCAACAGTCTGTTTTGTTTGCAGTGTGCGCTTTTGCCCTGGGCAGCAGCGCAATGGCAAACCTCAGGTTTGACGGCACGCTGATAGAGCCGCCGCCTTGCACAATCAACAGTGGCGGCACTATCGTCGTCGACTTTGGTGATGTCGGCGTCACTAAAGTCGACGGTGTGAATTACCGCAAAACCGTGGCTTACACCCTCAACTGCTCTGCGGGTACGTTGCCCTGGGAGATGTTGTTAAAGGTGCAGGGCGTAGCCACGACCTTTGATTCATCGGCCGTGGTCTCCAGTGTGTCCGGCCTGGGTATCAAGATTCTGCGTAACGGTGTGCCTTTCACCCTGAATACGCCCCTGCTGATAAACCCGGCATCGCCACCCGTGCTGGAAGCCGTACCGATCAAAAGTGCCGCGAGCACACTGGCCCCGGGTGGTTTTTCGGCTTCGGCAACGCTGCTGGCCTACTACCAGTGAGGAGGGGGTGTATGCACATTGAAATGAAAACGGGTTATGGGTACGCCCTGGCATTGCTGGTGGGCATGCCATTACTGCTGCCGGGCACCCTGGAGGCGGCGGACAACCTCAGCTTCAGGGGCGTGCTGGTGGCGGATGCCTGCACCCTTCGCCCGGGCGATGAGGCGGTGGAGTTGAACCTGCGCGATGTTTCCAGCAAGTACCTGTACTTGAACACACGCACCCTCGGCTTGCCTTTTCAGCTGCACCTTGAGGGCTGTGACACTGCAATCGGCAGCTCTGTGACAGTGACGTTCGGCGGCAACGAAAGCCTTGTGTTGCCCGGGCTGCTGGCACTGGACAGCGGCAGTAGCGCTACCGGCGTTGCAATCGGCATCGAAACCCCTGCTGACAGGCCATTACCCCTGAATACGGCCAGTGACGAGCAAGTACTGGCAAACGGCAACAATACAATTGCCCTCAAGGCTTATATCAGGGGTGAACCGCAGGCCATTGCCAATCAGTCAATTGCCGCCGGAACGTTCAGGGCGACGTCGACGTTTACATTGCATTACCCATAACGCTCGGGCTGGAAGTGGGTTTGATAATTGAGGTTTTTATGAAGTGTTTGGTTGGGGTTTTGTTGCTGTTGCTGGCTAATACTGCCAGTGCAATCTATTGTCGGGTGGATGGAGGTCCTTGGCAAAATATGACAGATAACCGTTATATGGATGTGAACGTCTTTGTAAGGGCCTCCCCCGTAAATGGCAGGATAGAGTTGGATGGTTATCGGATAGAATGTAAATACCCTCCCGGAGTTGGGGGTGGGCCAAACGATAGATTTTATCTTTGGACATCAGATAATTCGCTGACTCCAGGGGGCGTTTTGTTTGGGCATCAAACAGGTTTGCGCATTGGCGGGAATCATCTTGACTATCCAGTTGGCCCGAATATGACTGTCGCCCAAATGACAGGTGATGGGGGTATTAAGGTGTTGGATACTTATATGTATGTGAATACAACAAGGGTTCCGGGCAAGTACGTTGATATTAAGGCAGGAAATAGGCTGGGTATTATGTGGTTTAGGCTAGATAATACTCTTCAGCTGCCGTCGCATCTGGTCAGTTTCTGGATATACGCCATTAATGATTTTTATTTCCAGCCATCCACCTGCACGATCAACGATAATGCGCCGATTGATGTTGATTTTGGGCCTGTTGATGCTTTAAATCTCGATGCTAGTCCCGGTGCGACGTCTGTCAAAAGAGTTGTATCGCTGAGGTATTCCTGTCCCGATTTTGGCATCAATACACCCATTACCATCACGTTAAAGGGGGCGCGCTCATCTTTCTGGTCATCCGTTCTTGCGACAAGCAATGATGATCTTGGCGTGGGGCTTTTGCGCAATGGCAGCGTCGTCCCTCCCGAGTCTTTGTATACGAGCAATATCTACAACAGTGCGGGGGTGGACGATGTGATCTTTGCATTGGTTCGCCGCTCTGGCAGCTTGCCTGCAGCAGGGCCTTTTTCCGGCAGTGCGACCTTGATAATGGGTGTGCCCTGATTCGCAGGTGCAGCCTGCAACCGTCATATACCGTCATATAAATAACTGTGTGACTTGATTGACTCATGTGTGGCGCTTGGCAGATATCACTATGAAATACCTGACGGGTTTTATTTTACTGCTGTTGATGCAAAACGCTTATGCAGCTCATTGCCGGGTGGATGGCGGCCCCTGGGTCGATATGAAAACCAGTCCGCTGGATGTGCAGGTTGACCTGCGCCTGGACAACAGCGCCGGTAAAGTGACCATGAGCGGTTACTCTGTACAGTGCATGCATGGCTTTCCGGGTTGGTATCCTGATTCTTCCAGGCAATACTTTTCAACCTACCCCGGCGGTTTTGTCCCTGGGCCGGGCGTCATGAATTACAGTTCGGGAATGGATATTCTCGGGGCTCTTTACCCTTGGCCGGTAAGTGCCGGTCGTTATCTGGCCTTGCATGACCGCATGACCCCGGTCGTTGATTTGCCGGTCAAGGTCTACTTTGTTATTCCCTCGGCCCCTGGTCAATTCATCAGGATCACTGCCGGGACACTTCTCGCCGTTGTCTTGGCGAATGTGACATACAACTTTGACTCGCCCGATTATCCCGCGTATCAGTTGCGCGTTAACCTGATTGCTCGCAATAGCATCGACTCCAGCCCCTCCACCTGCGTCATCAATAACAATTTACCCATTGATATTGATTTTGGCAGTGTGGACCCTGTAGCCGTTGGCACGAGTATCTTCGATACGCCGTTCAAGAAAAATTTCCGGCTGAACTACAACTGTGAAGGCCCCGCGGTGAACTCGCCCATTGCCGTTAAATGGCAGGCGATACCTTCTGCGTTTCACCCGCACGCCGTTACCACAAGCAAGCAAAATGTCGGGGTCCTGTTGTTTCGCCCTGACAGCAGCGCTCTGGTGGGGCCAGGCGGGGAGATCAGGGACACCATCACAAACAGCACAGGCTCGACCGACGTCTCCTTCGCCCTGGTCAAAAAACCGGACACCTTTGCTGACGCCGGGCCCTTTACTGCCAGTGGCACCCTGACCCTGATGCTGCCCTGACTCGCGCGCACAAGCCCTGCGCGCCTGACATATGGCCATTTGCCAAAGTTGGAAGGTTTCTTGCAGAGGCAGGCTCTACGGCGCATATGGCGTCAAAAGTTTGCTAAAGGTTTGTCGCAATGTCATTGGATCGCTCTCAGTTAATCAACACCGCGCGCAGCGGTCTGGCCGGCCTGGGTCAGGGGCAGTTGGGTGTGCCGCTGCTGCTGCTGGTGATGCTGGCAATGATGATGTTGCCCATTCCTGCGTTTCTGCTGGATGTGTTCTTTACCTTCAACATTGCCCTGTCGATCGTGGTGCTGCTGGTGTGCGTGTACGCCCTGCGGCCCCTGGATTTTGCGGTGTTCCCCACCATTTTGTTGGTCGCCACCCTGATGCGCCTGGCGCTCAACGTGGCTTCCACGCGGGTGGTGATGCTCCACGGCCAGGAGGGCCACGCCGCCGCAGGCAAGGTGATCCAGGCCTTCGGCGAGGTGGTGATCGGCGGCAACTATGTAGTGGGTATCGTGGTGTTTGCGATCCTGATGATCATCAACTTTGTGGTGGTGACCAAGGGCGCCGGGCGTATCTCCGAGGTCAGCGCGCGTTTTACCCTCGACGCCATGCCCGGCAAGCAAATGGCCATTGACGCCGACCTCAACGCCGGGCTGATCGACCAGAACCAGGCCAAGCTGCGCCGTCAGGAAGTGGCCCAGGAGGCCGAGTTCTACGGCTCCATGGACGGTGCCAGCAAGTTTGTGCGCGGTGATGCCATTGCCGGTCTGTTGATCCTGTTTATCAACCTGATTGGCGGCATGGCGGTGGGGATTTTCCAGCACGGCATGAGCTTCAGTGAGGCGGGCAAGGTCTACGCACTCTTGACCATCGGTGACGGTTTGGTGGCGCAGCTGCCTTCGCTGCTGCTGTCCACCGCGGCGGCGATCATGGTGACCCGCGCTTCAGGCTCCGAAGACATGGGCAAGCAGATCAACCGCCAGATGTTTACCTCGCCCAAGGCGCTGGCTGTCTCGGCCGGCATCATGGCGATCATGGGCATTGTGCCCGGCATGCCGCATTTCTCCTTCCTCAGCCTGGCGGCTGTCGCCGGTGGCGCCGCGTACCTGATGTGGAAAAAACAGAACGTGGTCAAGGTCCAGGCTCTGCAGGAGGTCAAGCGCCAGCAGGAACTGCTGCCATCGCCCGCCCGCGCCCAGGAAACCAAGGAGCTGGGCTGGGATGACGTTACGCCCATCGACATGATCGGCCTGGAAGTGGGCTACCGCCTGATCCCGCTGGTGGATCGCAACCAGGGCGGCCAGTTACTGGCGCGGATCAAGGGCGTGCGTAAGAAGCTGTCCCAGGATTTGGGCTTTTTGATGCCCACCGTGCATATCCGCGACAACCTCGACCTGGCCCCCAGCGCCTATCGCCTGACCCTGATGGGGGTGATCCTGGCCGAAGCCGAGATCTACCCCGATCGCGAAATGGCGATCAACCCGGGGCAGGTGTTCGGTACGCTCAACGGCATTACCACCAAAGACCCGGCCTTTGGTCTGGAAGCGGTGTGGATTGAGGTCAGCCAGCGTAGCCAGGCGCAATCGCTGGGCTATACCGTAGTGGACGCCAGTACCGTGGTGGCAACGCACCTCAACCAGATCTTGTACAAACATTCCCACGAGCTGATTGGCCATGAAGAAGTGCAGCAGTTGATGCAGTTGCTGGCCAAGTCCTCGCCAAAACTGGCCGAGGAGCTGGTGCCGGGTGTGTTGAGCCTGTCGCAATTGCTCAAGGTGTTGCAGGCCTTGCTTGCCGAACAGGTGCCGGTACGGGATATCCGCAGCATTGCCGAAGCCGTCGCCAACAATGCCCACAAGAGTCAAGATACTGCCGCTTTGGTTGCCGCGGTGCGTGTGGGGCTGTCCCGTGCCATCGTGCAAAGCATTGTAGGCGTTGACTCCGAGCTGCCTGTGATCACCCTGGAACCCAGGTTGGAACAAATATTGCTCAATAGTTTGCAGAAGGCCGGAGTTGGCCAGGAAGAGGGCGTTTTGCTGGAGCCAAGCATGGCAGAAAAGCTTCAGCGCTCGTTGATCGACGCTGCTCAGCGCCAGGAGATGCAAGGCAACCCGGTTATCTTGTTGGTGGCAGGCCCGGTACGCGCGATGTTGTCGCGCTTTGGCCGTCTGGCGGTGCCCAACCTGCATGTGCTGGCTTACCAGGAAATCCCTGACAACAAGCAGGTCACGATCGTTGCGACAGTAGGCCCTAACGGCTGAGGGTTTGGTTTATGCAAGTGAAGCGATTTTTCGCCGCCGATATGCGTCAGGCCATGAA
>Ga0302347_1002240_pt1 | contig 20264 bp, 16 predicted proteins | sample PhyWR1_FD_202178 | JGI IMG/M metagenome (GOLD analysis project Ga0302347, IMG submission 202178) | Leaf surface microbial communities from wheat plants in UC Gill Tract Community Farm, Albany, California, United States - DLSL W.R1 (v2)... | ecosystem: Host-associated > Plants > Phyllosphere >...
AACAATATTGGCAGTAAACTGTATACCTGCTGGAAAGCAGGGCCCATAGCAGCAAGTGCACGATCTACGCGCAATTGGTTTATGGCATCCAGTCTCTGCTTAAGAGTCTCAATATAGAGGTACAAGACGTATCGCCTGATAGTTTCAATATCACGAAAAAATCCGCTTCCTGATTATTTTTTTCAGCAGCATAAGCTGCCTGAGAAAAAAATTGCTGGAAACGTGATCAATCTAACATCTTGCCTGCTGACCGTAAAGCTGGATGCACTATTGGTGGAGTGATACTCCTGTACGTCCGCTTTTATTTACCTGCTCCCAAGGATAAACCATCCTTGGTTACCAAACCACCAACGCTGACAGCCTTCCGCTAACAATGGTAGGATGGTCGGTAGATGACAAATACGGTAACAAGCATGCTAGACAATATACTAAGAATTGCGACTCGCCAAAGCCCTCTTGCACTCTGGCAAGCACATTTTGTTAAGAAACAACTGGAACTCTTTCATCCACAGCTCACTGTAGAGCTGGTGCCGATGGTGACTCGCGGTGATATTCTGCTGGATACCCCATTGGCTAAAGTGGGTGGAAAAGGCTTATTCGTCAAAGAGCTGGAGCTTGCGCTCCTTGATGGTCGCGCAGATATCGCCGTCCATTCGCTGAAGGATGTACCCGTTGCTTTCCCGGAAGGTCTTGGGCTAGTCACTATTTGCGAACGTGATGACCCCAGGGATGCTTTTGTTTCCAATCTCTATGAAAATCTGGATGCGCTGCCTGTAGGGAGTATCATCGGTACCTCTAGTTTGCGCCGACAGTGCCAGCTGGCTGAGCAACGTCCGGATCTTATTATCCGTTCCCTTCGAGGTAACTTGGGCACGCGGCTGGGTAAACTGGATGCCGGTGAGTATGATGCCATTATTCTTGCTGTTGCAGGGCTTAATCGTCTTGAGATGCAGGCGCGTATTCGTTATGCACTGCCGCCAGAGGTATCATTACCAGCAGTTGGTCAGGGTGCGGTAGGCATCGAATGCAGACTGGATGATACTCATACTCAGGCCTTACTTGCTCCACTGAACCATTATGAAACAGCTATCCGAGTGAGTGCTGAACGAGCCATGAATATTCGTCTCGAAGGTGGATGCCAGGTTCCGATTGGTAGTTATGCTGAACTCAATGGCGACGAACTCTGGTTACGAGCATTGGTCGGTGCGCCTGACGGCTTGGTGATGATTCGGGGCGAACGTCGCGGTAAAGCTGAAGATGCGGTATCCATGGGAATATCTCTGGCTGAAGAGCTACTGGCGAATGGCGCCAGAGAGATCCTCGCCGACGTGTATAATGGAGAAGCGCCTGCGTGACTATTCTTGTCACTCGCCCTTCCCCTGCTGGAGAAGAGTTAGTCAGCCGTCTGCTCGCTCTTGGGAAAATGGCGTACAGTTTTCCCCTGATTGAGTTTTCTCCGGGCCGACAATTAGCGCAGTTGCCTGCCCAGCTGGCAGCGTTGCCGCCGGACTCTCTCGTTTTTGTACTGTCGCAGCATGTTATACAATTTGCCAGCCCGCTATTACGCCAAAATGGCATCAGCTGGCCAAAAGAACATACTTGGTTCGCTATTGGACGTACAACGGCGCTTGCTTTGCATACCGCCAGCCATTTAACGGTTCACTATCCTCAAGACAGGGAAATCAGTGAAGTCTTGCTACAATTACCAGAGTTACAGCAAATTCACGGTAAACAGGCGCTAATTTTACGTGGTAATGGTGGCCGGGAACTGCTAGGTAAGACACTGCAGGAACGCGGTGCAAATGTAACTTTTTTTGAATGTTATCAACGTAATGAAATAAATTACAACCCACTGGAAGAGGCCTGGCGATGGTACGAACGTCAGATATCAATCCTTGTTGTCACCAGCGGTGAAATGCTGCAACAACTCTATACACTGATTCCAGCCTGGTACCGTGAAAACTGGCTACTACAGTGCCAGTTACTGGTGGTGAGTGAACGACTAGCAAGTCTTGCCAGACATCTAGGCTGGCATAATATTCTGGTCGCTGATAACGCGGATAATGACGCGCTGTTGCGCGCGTTACAACTAACCTAAAAATACGGGACGCCACAATGACGGAACAACAGAACAACTCCGACACTGCTGCCGAAGAAATCAAATCAGCGGTAGATACCACTCCATCGTCTGAATCCACGGTTAAGAATAACCGGGTCGGTAGGGTAGGAATTGCTCTCGGGGCTATCGCTATTGCTATTGCCTTAGCGGTGGCTGGCGGGGTTTATCACTACAACGGTTCTCAGTTTTCTTCACAAACTGCAGCTAATTCGGCGCTAGCTAATCAACTGCAAGCGCTGCAACAGCAGCAAACCACACAGCAGCATGAATTTAATGCACAGTTAGCGAAGCAAACAGCTGCTTTGCAAGACTCATTAAAGCAACAAGCCATTTTGACTCAGCAACTTGAGATTGTTCAGGATAAAGTCGCCAGTTTTTCTGGCAACGATGCTAAAGCCTGGCTACTTGCTCAAGCCGATTTCCTGGTCAAACTTGCCGGTCGTAAACTTTGGAGCGATCAGGATGTCACCACAGCAGCGGCATTATTGAAAACAGCAGATGCCAGCCTGAGTGATATGAACGATCCAAGTATCATCCCGGTTCGCCGTGCTCTGACCGATGATATTACTACGCTGGCAAAAATATCTCAGGTCGATTACGACGGCATTATTCTCAAGCTGAATCAACTTTCTAATAATATCGATAATTTACGGCTATCAGATAACTATAACGATGGTTCTCCGATGGATTCAGACGGCACTGAGCTCTCTGGCACTCTGAGCGAGTGGCGCGAGAATCTGCTCAAGAGCTGGAACAGCTTTATGGATAGTTTCATCACTATACGTCGTCGGGATGAGACGGCTATTCCACTGCTGGCCCCTAATCAGGATATTTACTTGCGGGAAAATATCCGTTCCCAGTTACTGGTCGCAGCCCAGGCGGTGCCTCGCCATCAGCAGGAGATCTATAAACAGTCGCTGGAAACTGTTTCAACTTGGGTTCGTGCCTATTACGACACTGACGATGCTTCGACCAAGACCTTCCTTGATGAGCTGGATAATTTAATCGATCAGAATATCAATATGGATGTACCCGAAACGCTGCAAAGTCAGGCATTGTTAGAGAAACTGGTACAAACTCGGGTGCGTAATTTATTTTCCCAATCCACAGCACCAGCAACAGATGAAACGCCTCCGTCTGATACAGCAGCAACCTCAGAACCTGAAGCAGAAACCAAACCAGAATCTGCGCCAGCGGCAAGTAAAGGAGAATAATAATGATTAAAGTCTTGTTATTATTTCTGGTACTGATTGCCGGTATTATCCTCGGCCCCATGCTGGCTGGGCATCAAGGCTATGTCCTGATTCGGACAGATAACTATGATATCAACACCAGTGTTACTGGGTTGGCCATTATCTATATTCTGTCGGTAGTGGTGCTCTTTGTCATTGCCTCGATATTACGGCGTATTTTCCGGACTGGGGCACATACCCGCGGCTGGTTCCTTGGACGCAAGCGTCGTCGTGCCAGCCAACAGACTAAAGCTGCGCTGCTAAAACTGGCTGAAGGGGATCACCATCAGGTTGAAAAGCTGATGAGTCGCCATGCTGATCATGCAGAACAGCCAATGGTCAATTACCTGATAGCTGCCGAGGCCGCGCAACAGCGTGGAGATGAAATACGCGCCAATCAGCATCTGGAACGTGCTGCAGAACTAGCAGAGAGAGATGATCAGCTACCGGTTGAGATCACTCGAGTTCGTTTACAGCTGGTACGTAACGAAAATCATGCTGCACGTCACGGTGTCGACAAGCTGCTAGAGATAGCCCCGCGGCATCCAGAAGTACTGCGTCTGGCAGAGCAAGCCTATCTGCGAACGAGTGCCTGGAGCTCTTTGCTGGAAATTTTGCCAGCTATGGAGAAAGTAAAAATTGCCGATGAAGCCCATATAACCGCACTCCAGCAGCAAGCCTGGATTGGTTTAATGGATCAAGCGATGGCAGAACAGGGTAATGATGGCCTGAAAGCCTGGTGGCGCAACCAGAGCCGTAAAACTCGTCAGCAAACAGTACTGCAAGTGGCAATGGCTGAACATCTGATTGAATGTGATGACAGTGACGCCGCACAAGATATCGTCCTCGAAGGGCTTAAACGTCAGTATGACGATAGTCTGGTGATGCTGGTGCCACGCCTCAAATCAGGCGAACCTGAAAAACTGGAAAAAATACTGCGCCAGCTGTTAAAAACACACAGTGATAAACCGTTGATCCATAGCACACTCGGCCAGTTATTAATGCAACATGGTGAATGGCAGCAAGCAGCTGATGCTTTCCGTGAAGCACTGAAACAACGTCCTGATGCCTTCGATTACGCCTGGCTTGCTGACTCACTGGATAGGTTACGCCAGCCAGAAGAAGCAGCATTAATGCGGAGAGAAGGGTTACTTCTGACGCTAAAAAACAATCCTGGAGCCTGATTCAGGCACTCTCTAAAAGGCGACAATTTGTCGCCTTTTTTTTGCTGAGCATTTATTCCATAGTCAAAAGACAGGGCCGTACCCGACACAAAAAAAACACCTGCCCAAAAAGGCAGGTGCTAAAACAGGTCGATTTGACAACTGATTGATGCTTCACTCAACGTTGTGCCCATGATGTTGGATGAGACCCCTGAGGGCGACATCTAGCGGTGGACAATAAGCATCATAATTTTGGCTCTGCGTCATTCCTGGATTTATGAGGCCGAAGCGAACATAAGAAGTGGAATGAGCATCTACACCTTAATTATTGCACAATACGTGCCAGAGTTTCATCTTGATTGTTATTTACCGATAATCAAATAGTGATCAATACGTTAGCAATGAGGTTCGCCTCTCCTGCCCTATGTTTTTATCCTTCTGGATAACAGACATCTGTCGCCTTATGGAGACGCCAATTCAACAATAAACAAAAAATATATTATTATCATATTGTTAAAAGTCTCTATCTGGCGACATTCTGCACCATCGACTGTCGCATTCCAGCAACAGGGACATAAAGTATTCATTACTTTGGATTGTGACAGAGATAAATTATGGCGTATCAGAGAATTGAGTTTGCCTGGTAATGGTATAAAGGGAAAATACAGGCAGGGCAGCGATGGCGCCCATTTAAGGAACAGGCCAAATACAAAAACCCCGCCGAAGCGGGGTTTTCTAAATGTGGTCGGCGAGAGAGGATTCGAACCTCCGACCCACTGGTCCCAAACCAGTTGCGCTACCAAGCTGCGCTACTCGCCGACATACTGCTTTTACTGCAAATGCTTTATTTCAAAAGCGAAACCTCGCCAAAGCGAGGATTTCTGAATGTGGTCGGCGAGAGAGGATTCGAACCTCCGACCCACTGGTCCCAAACCAGTTGCGCTACCAAGCTGCGCTACTCGCCGACATACTGCTTTTCCCTGCTATTTAACTTAGGAGTGGTGCGAAGAGAGGGACTTGAACCCTCACGTCCGTAAGAACACTAACACCTGAAGCTAGCGCGTCTACCAATTCCGCCACCTTCGCAATACTTCTAAATTAATGGGGTGGCTAATGGGGCTCGAACCCACGACAACTGGAATCACAATCCAGGGCTCTACCAACTGAGCTATAGCCACCACTGTAAACCTTTCACGCGGTATAAATACCACCGCAGCTCTAGCACCCTAAACAATGGTGCGCCCGACAGGATTCGAACCTGAGACCTCTGCCTCCGGAGGGCAGCGCTCTATCCAGCTGAGCTACGGGCGCATAGCGCCGTTGCGGGGTCGGATATTACGGGCTTCGCGTCCAGCTGTCTAGTGATAATTTAAAAGAAAATGCGCATTTGGTTATGCTTTGCTCACCCGATAGCTTATCCGTCTATTTTTTCACCGAGATGACGTGTTCTACGGGTGATCAACTGATAGATAAGGCTCACTGTGGCTAAAAATACCGCACCTACCACCAGTGACAAACGCGTTGCGTCATTCAACCCCATACCGACTAATACACAGACCAGGAAGGCCATCGTCAGATAGTTGACCCAGGGGAACAAAATTGAGCGGAAGGGGTGGGTCTTCAAAGCTTCACTATGTTCACGACGAAAACGCAACTGACTTATCAAAATAACAAACCACGGCACCATACCAGGCAACACGCTCGCACTATAGACATAAACGAAGACACGTTGCGGATTAGGGATCAGATAGTTCAGACAAGAACCCACTAACAAAATCACAATCGACACCAGAATACCGCTGACAGGTACACCATTACGTGACACCTTCGCCATCGAAGCGGGTAGCTGACGGTTTTTAGCCAGGGCATATAACATACGGCCGCAGCTATACATACCACTGTTACAGCCCGATAGCGCAGCAGTTAACACCACAAAGTTGATTATCCCTGCAGCGGCGGTAATACCAATTTTCGCGAAAGTAAGGACAAAGGGACTACCATCACTGTCCATTTGGTTCCACGGGAAGATAGTCACGATAACAAAAATGGCACCGACATAAAAAATCAGAATACGCCACAGTACCTTGCCTACCGCACTACGTAGAGTAACCTGAGGGTTTTTGGCCTCACCCGCCGTCATGCCTATCAGCTCAACACCTTGATAGGATGCCACAACAATACAGAGCGCCATCAAAAAGCCTTTCCAACCCCCGGCAAAAAATCCGCCATGCTCTGTCAGGTTACCAAAACCTGTCGGTTGTCCGTTATGACCAAAACCGAAGAAAATAATGCCCAGCCCTACCACTATCATGACAATAATAGTGGTCACTTTAATCATCGCAAACCAGAACTCTATTTCACCATACAGACGTACCGCAGCGAGGTTGGCCAGAGCCACCAACCCGACCGCTATCAGTGCGGGTATCCATTGTGGTAATTCTGGGAACCAGAACTGCACATAGACACCAATTGCAGTTATCTCTGAGATACCTACCGCCATCCACATAAACCAATATGACCAGGCTGTGAGATAGCCAAAGAAGGGATTCATATAGCGATGCGCATAGACGGCAAATGAACCGGTTACCGGCTCAAGAAAGAGCATCTCTCCCATCGATCGCATGATAAAAAAGACAAACAAGCCGGCGATAATATAAGCCAGTAATACCGAGGGGCCTGCCCACTGTAATGTACTGGCTGATCCCATAAACAGCCCCACCCCGATAGTGCCACCTAATGCAATCAACTCGATATGCCTGGACTCGAGTCCTCTTTGCAATTCGGCTTTTTTTTCTGCCATAAATCCTCTGTGTTGGTGTTGTATCCCGGTTGCTACCGAGTGTTGTTATGTTTTAAACCCGTGGGCACCCGCCCACATGCGACTGATAATGCGACTAGTCGCGTAAATCGCCATCACGAATAAAATTAATCGGTAATGATTCCGTATTTTTTTGATAATTACAAATTATGGCGTGGACAGCGATGAAAAATGAAAATGGGTATTTTATGGGGCATGCAGGAAGGTGGCAAACAAAGTGCCCCTGATGAGCTTACTCAAGTCAAGGATTCGGGTAAGTGAACGTAGCCAACGCTCCTGTAACTTGAAGGATGATGGGTATATATGCAAAAACGCGCCAAATGGCGCGTCAGAGTAGTCGTCAGAACTCAGGATCAGAGCTTACCGCTGTAATGCCACCCCAGGTAACGCAGCAGCTTCAGCTGGCGTTTAATCCGGCTTGGCTGAGACAATAGGCGATACAGCCACTCCAGACCCAGATTTTGCCAGACCTTAGGTGCACGCTTAACATGCCCGGTGAAAACGTCATAAGTGCCACCAACCCCCATATACAAAGCCTCAGGTTGAACGCCCCGACAATCACGCATAAACACTTCCTGCCGTGGTGATCCCATGGCAACTGTCACTATCACCGCTCCGCTATCGCGAATACGTTCAAACAGTTCAGGACGTTGTTCCTCACTGAAGTAACCGTCCTGGGTACCAACAATATTCACCTGCCAGAGTCGACGTAGCTTATCTTCCGTCTGTGCAAGGATTTCTGCCTTACCTCCCACTAGAAACACGGGGGTACCTTCAGATCCTGCTCGTTGCATCAATGCTTCCCAGAGATCGGCTCCCGCGACACGGCTGACCTCTGCTCCGGGATACTTTTTGCGAATAGAACGGACGACGCTTATTCCATCGGCATATTTATATTCAGCAGCAGCAATCAACTCACGCATCTCAGGTGCACTCTCTGCGGTGAGAATTTTTTCAGCATTGATCGCCACAAGCGTCCCAGTCCGTAGCTTGTTATCAGCATAGAGATAGTCCAGAGCATGCTGCATATTACGCCAGCCCAATAAGTTAAGCCCACGAATAGTGTATTTTGGCGCATCATCAGTCAGGTTGTTCATATTAATCCCTATCACGCGTTTTGGTTATCACGAACCGTACCTGCTGTCCGGCGATGATAAATAAGCCCTGCCACACTGAATAACCAGTAAAGTAATTTTGCCATCAGCAAGCAGAGACCAAATACCACAAGGAAAAACACGACACGTGAAACAAACGAGTCCAGCCCTTCACGAGCCAGCACTATCATATTAAAAATAGCACCAAAGCAGAATGCATAGGTTACTGCTGCTTTATAGCGATTGGTCTCTTGATTAGCTCTTTCATATAACCAGTCAAACCATTTGATAATCAAGCCGACAACTATTGCCCCCAACGGGATAAAGACAACACCGCCCATCACCACTAAAGAACCGATCAGGGTCGGTGAAATCGCTAGTCCGGAATGGTTGTTCAAAACTTCCCAAGTGAAATAGTTGGCCGTATTTAAGACCGCATTCGGTCGATCAGGCCACATCCAGCCAGGAATAAAGACATAGAAGTCACGAATGATGGGAGCCAGGCCCTGGAAAGAGATTTTGTCGTAATTTTGTAGCAGTAGCGCCAGGTTTTCCCACGGCGAGAAGGTATCACGCGTCAAATACAGGAAGGTATAGAACGCCTCATCACCACTGACATTCAGACCGTAGCGTTTCAACGCCAGCCAGAACATGCCCACAATGCCGAAGACCCCTGCCGCCACTAGCATCCATAGTGAGATCCAACCACGAATAATGCCGATAAATAAGAAAATAGCGAAAGCGATAATAATGTTAGCGCGTGTGCCACCAACAATCATATAGGTCAGTAAACCAAAGGCCAGGGTACTGACCAGAAAGAGCAACCATGCCCGTCCATCTTGCTTAAGGAAATAGACCACCAGCATGGCGGGAATAAAGAAGTAGAAGAAGCGTTTAAGTGCAACGCCCGAGACCTGACTTGAGAATATTTGGCTATATGAGTTGAGCTTAAACAGCAGAAAGCCATTATTCATGAAAAAGACCGAGACACTGGCCAGAGCGACCGCTGCCAGTAAGATCCACAGTAAATGGGTCTCAACCCGGCTCATGGTAAATAGGGGGCGCTGATTCAACGTATCCCGCTTTCTGGTTAGTCGTGTTTTATACGCGACATAGTAGAGAGCATAGAAGCAGGTGGCAGCTAACTGCGCCTGTAATAGCACCTCAGCGGGAACCACCTCTACGCCGAAACGAAAGGCCAACGTACAGGTAAACGGAAAACCAAAGAAAAAGGTCAGCAGGTAAAGAAATGAGAAAAAGACGTTGAAGTTAAACCGCACTCGGCGGAACTCCTGGTAGGTCAACAGGCCGATAAATACTACGCTAATCAGCCAGACGACAAACAAACCACCGAATTGCAGTAAGCTCATGCGGCTTCTCCTGCAGCAATAGCCAGAGCTTTACGCCAGCCATCAACATAACCTGGGTTGAAAAAGGCGATATGCTGCTTATCCACTGAATGTAACGCTTTCTGGGCAGCGCTTATGACCGATTCATCCAGGGGATCATCCGTAAACAAAAACGGGATCATCTGTTCCTGTAAATCCTGCCAGAATGGATTTTTACGGCTCAGGACACAAGGAATACCCGCCTGAATCAATAAGCATAGCGTCCCTATCCCCTGCTGGCGCTCAAAAATAAAATATCCCAAATCACATTGTTGCAATAGCGCCAGATAAGCAGAAAACTCCATATTCTCGGTTAACAGCTGGATATGTTCCGGGCTGAACAACTGCTCTGCAACATGGCGGACTTCGGCAATATAAGCGTCATTATTATTCGGATAACCCATCGGAATGACGACCCGAACTGTATCGCCAAATTTCGCCGCAATGGTACGCAGTGCTTCAATATGCTGGTTACTCCTGTCTCCGGAGTTTCCTATCAATAGCGTCAGCTTTTCATGTGACAGATGATTACGGGTTGCCAGATTATTTAGTGTCGAGTCCATTCGGGTGGGGAAATAGAGCAACTCACCGGGTACTTGTGGGTTACGTCGATGAAAGTAACTCAAATCGCCGCGAGTTGCGAATACCTGTCCTACTCGCTTCTGCGCTTGTCTACGCAGTAAATAGAACAGACGGAACTTCCACGCACGCGAGGCTTCATACAAATCAGCGCCCCAGATATGCCAGCTAACCTGTTCAGGCTTCAACCCTCCAGTAAGTAATGCCAACCATAAACGGGCATTAAACTGGCCATGGAAGAAAAAGTGCTGGGTCCGTCGGGCACGCGCCTTCGCTAGTACCGCAGCAGTCATTGCCTGTTTTGTTGCATACAGAGTAATGGTGAGTTCAGAAAAAGTAGACTGTAACGTCTGATCCTGAGAGACCACCAAAAATTCACGGGTATGCGGGCTCATAGTGACGAGAACGTCATTAAAAAAACGCAGTACCGTCTGATTATGATGCGGGAGGTCGGCTCCCAAAACGTGAATCAGTGTTGTCATTCTCGCCTACGATAAAGAAAGAAAACGCCACAGCAGAGCGTAAAGTACACAATATATGTTGCCATATATGCCTGCGCTGCGCCGGCTGCGCCGTGGGTTGGGATCAGCCAATGGGAAAAAAACGTTAATAAAATAAACTGACTGACTTCAGCCAAAATATAAAAACGCAGTGCCGCTTTAGCGATAATCAAATAACCGAAAACATACGACCCGACTTTCAGTACATCACCTACCAACTGCCAGGCAAATAAGTCACGCATTGCAATAAACTGACTGGAAAACAGCAACCAAATAGCAAAATCACGCAGTAGCCATACCAGAAGACTGGCGCAAGCTACAGCAGGCAGAACAAACTTAAGTGTTCTTGTTACCTCATTGATAAGCTCTTGTTTTTCTTTCAGACGCGCCAGGGTCGGTAGCAGCCAGACACTGAATGAGGCAGTGATAAACTGGAGGTAAGCATCAGAAATACTGCTTACACCTTGCCAGAGACCGACTTCATCCCAACTGTAATATTTCGCCAGTAAATTTCGCATCATTACATAGGCAACGGGTAAGGTAATCGCGGTTATCAGGGTCATTAAGGTAAACTTACCTAAGTGACTGGCTAGCACCCTATCCCAACGCGGCCGCAGATAATGCAAGGGGAAATAGCCACGTTTAACCAGCACGCCCACCGCAGGTATCATCACCAACGCAGGAACCAGCGCCAGTCCTAATAATGCACCTGAATATCCCCCCAACCGATAGCACAGGTAGTAAGCAACTACCCCAATCGCGCTGCCCGCAATCAATGCCAGAGCATTCCCAGCCGCATCACGAAACCCTTTGATAATCGCCAGTGACAGGTTTGCCCAGGCGATACCCAGTTGGACCAGCGCGACTAAACGCACCAGCCCCTGGTAATCCGCACTATCAAATAGCAGCTCACTGACCGGTTGTGCCGCAACCATAAAAATAACGGCCAGTAACGATGAAAAGCCGAGTACCATTGCTGATGACGTACCCACAACGCGTTCGAGCTGCTGCGGGTCGTCATGATGCTGAGCAATGTATTTGGTCACGCCGTTAAAAATACCCGCACCAGCCAGTACACCCAGTACCGTGACCAGTTGGCGAAAATTTCCTGCCAGCCCGAGGCCTGATGGCCCGAAGGAAACGGCCAGCATCTTAATAATAATCAGACCCGCACCAATCTTTACCAGTGTCGAGGCAGCGGTCCATACCGAGGCTTTAGCCAGTGACATATCAGGAGAAGTAACTGAGCAAGGTATTGATGACGGTGCGCTGATTTACCAATGATAAGTTGTAAAACAGCGGCAACCGCAGCAGGCGTTCACTCTCTTGGGTGGTGAAGCAGTCTTCACCATGAAAAGTAGTAAATCTCTCGCCTGCCGGTGAGCTGTGCAACGGAATATAATGGAATACAGCCATAATCTCGGCTTCTCGCAGATAAGCAATCAGCGCGCTACGATCATCGATATCTTTCAGTTTGAGGTAGAACATATGGGCATTGTGTACACAGCCTTCCGGAATGACAGGTAACTCAATACGCCCAGTTTTGGCCAGCGGAGCCAGGGCCTGGTAGTAGTTATCCCACAGAGCAAGACGCTGCTGATTAATAGTGGTTGCGGCTTCCAGTTGCGCCCAGAGGAAAGCGGCCTGTAAGTCAGCCATCAAATAACTTGAGCCAATATCACGCCAAGTGTACTTATCCACCAGACCACGGAAAAACTGACTGCGATTAGTGCCTTTTTCGCGAATAACTTCCGCTCTCTCGACCAGTGCAGGGTCATTAATCAGCGTCGCACCACCTTCGCCACCAGCAGTGTAATTCTTGGTTTCATGGAAACTAAAGCAACCGATATGACCGATAGTGCCCAGAGCCTGACCTTTATAGGTCGACATTACCCCTTGTGCGGCATCCTCGACGACCAGCAGGTTATGTTGTTTGGCGATCGCCATGATGGTGTCCATTTCACAGGAGACACCGGCATAGTGCACTGGAACAATTGCGCGAGTCTTATCTGTAATAGCCGCTGCGATTTTAGTTTCATCGATATTCATGGTGTCCGGGCGAATATCGACAAAAACAATATGTGCGCCACGTAATACAAAGGCATTTGCTGTGGAAACAAAGGTATAGCTTGGCATGATGACTTCATCGCCAGGCTGGATATCCAGCAAAATAGCCGCCATTTCCAGCGACGCGGTACAAGAGGGGGTGAGTAGTACTTTTTTACTATGAAACCGCTGCTCCATCCATTGCTGACAGCGACGGGTAAATCCGCCATCACCACAGAGTTTGCCACTGTTCATTGCCGACTGCATATATTCGCTTTCAGTACCAACAACCGGGGGAGCATTAAATGGGATCATGTTTTCACCTGTATAGCCAAAAAGCGGTACTGTCTATCGTGGCACCACGTTGAATGTAAAGTCGTAAAGCCGCCCGATTACTGACCTGAGTTGCGATACGTAGCGTATTCAAACCACGCTGCTGACACCAGTTCTGAGCCGCTGCCATAAGCGCACTACCCATACCCCGCCCTGCGAGTAAGCCGACTCGCGCTTCTTGTGCATTAAGCTGTCTGAGTGTCACAAAACCACGGATAACACCGTTTTCTGTGAGTAATAAACATTGGTTATCAAACGTGCCATGTACTGCATTTTCAACCCACTGAGCGTAAAAGCGGCCACTATCATGGGGTTGATACCAGGGGGCACGAAATCGACTCTGCTGAAAAGCAGCAGCGGCTTTTTCTCTGAGAACATCAATATGTTCAACCTGTGCGACCTCAAAATCAGCAGCCGTCTGGAATTGTTCCACGGCCAGACAGAGATCGACTTCCCCTTCCACAAACTGGAAACCTAATGCCTGCAAGCTATCCAGTAAATCAGTGCGATGTGCAGGAATTTTCGCCTGCACTCGTGACCAGCTATTCAGCCGTTTTTGCGTTAACAGCTCAGCATCTTCACTGATACGCACCAGGCTGCTATTAACACCAAAAAACTGATTCTCCCAGTTCAGTGGTTCAAGCGTTGCGTGGACGGCTATCATTATCGCCAGACACCTTTCGTATCAACAATCCAGGGCTGTGTTACCTGTTCACCCTTGATGGCTTTAAACTCTTTATGGTCAACCAGTAACACTAAAACATCAGCTTGCTGTAATGCACTCTCAACCGATACCAGTTCACTCTTAGCCGCCAGCGTTGAGGGAAGCGCATGAATATTAGGTTCGACGACCAGTGTCTTGCCGCTATGCCATGAGGCCAGAGTAGTGGCGATACTCATTGCCGGACTTTCACGTAAATCATCAATATTCGGCTTGAATGACAAACCAAAACAGGCAAGGGTTACTTCGCTGGCACGACGTCCCGTCTCAGATAAACAATCCGCTATCGCCGCTTTTACGCGCTCGATAACCCATAGAGGCTTACCGTCATTGACTTCACGAGCGGTACGAATCAGACGCGCATGTTCCGGACTTTGTGCCACGATAAACCACGGATCGACAGCGATACAGTGGCCACCTACGCCAGGTCCTGGCTGTAAGATATTCACCCTGGGGTGACGATTGGCCAGACTTATCAACTCCCAGACGTTAATGTCGTTGTTAGCACAGATAAGTGAAAGTTCATTCGCGAAAGCGATATTCACATCACGAAAGCTATTTTCGGTCAGCTTACACATTTCCGCGGTACGTGAATGGGTTACCACACACTCACCTTCGAGAAAAATATTGTATAGCTCACATGCCTTAGCAGAGCAGGTCGCTGTCATTCCGCCAATAACGCGATCATTTTTTATCAACTCAACCATTACCTGCCCGGGAAGTACTCGCTCCGGACAATAGGCAATATTGATATCAGCGTGATCCCCGGCTTGCTGCGGAAAACTGAGATCCGGGCGTAAAGCTGCCAGCCACTCTGCCATTTGTTCTGTCGTACCAACCGGCGATGTCGACTCAAGGATCACCAGTGCGCCTTTTTTTAATACTGGCGCAATCGACTCAGCAGCCGCTTTGACATAGACCAAATCTGGCTCATGAGAACCTTTGAAAGGGGTAGGAACGGCAATCAGATACGCATCAGCAGCAACCGGGCGCATTACAGCACGCAAAAAACCATTTTCGACTGCCGTTTTCACGACCGTATCTAGATCAGGTTCAACAATGTGAATTTCGCCACGATTGATGGTATCGACGGCATACTGATTAACATCAACCCCGATAACCTGACATTGACGAGAAGCAAAGGCTGCTGCGGTCGGTAAACCGATATAGCCCAAGCCAACAACGGATATAGTTGTAAAACTCATGATGCTACCTGACTTTGTTTCAATGCATTCAAAATTCGGTGACAGGCTTGACCGTCACCATAAGGGTTGTATGCCCGACTCATCATCTGATAACCCTGGTCATCGCGTAACAGCTCATTCACTGCCGTAATAATTGCATCTTCATTAGTGCCTACTAAGCGTACAGTTCCAGCCTCAACCGCTTCTGGCCGTTCAGTGGTCTCTCGCATCACCAGCACAGGTTTACCTAAAGATGGTGCCTCTTCTTGAATACCACCTGAATCAGTCAGAATCAGCCAGGCTTTATCCATCAGGTAAACAAAAGGGAGGTACTCTTGCGGCTCAATCAGAATAACGTTATCAACATGACCCAGAATACGCCCAACAGGCTCTCTGACATTAGGATTAAGGTGGACCGGATAGACTATCTGCACATCGCTGTTTTGTGAGGCAATAGTCGCCAGAGCATTGCAGATATGCTCAAACCCGCTACCAAAGCTTTCTCGACGATGCCCAGTAACCAGAATCATTTTTTTGCTGCTATCAAGAAACGTATGACGCTGTTCGAGGGTCTGACGCAAAGGATCCATAGATAACATTCGGTCACGTACCGTAATCAGGGCATCAATAACCGTATTTCCGGTGACATAAATCTGTTTATCCGCAATATTTTCCCGTAACAGATTTTGTCGTGAATTTTCTGTTGGCGCAAAATGCCAGGTTGCGAGGCGCCCCGCCAGAATACGATTAGCTTCTTCAGGCCAGGGAGAATAAATATCGCCAGTACGCAGTCCAGCTTCAACATGACCGACATGAATGCGCTGGTAAAATGCTGCAAGGCTGGCTGCGAAGGTGGTGGTGGTATCACCGTGCACCAGAACAATATCAGGCTTAAATGACTCGAGGATAGGCTTTAACCCCTCAAGGATCCGACAAGTGATTTCTGTGAGCCCTTGCCCCGGCCTCATGATATCCAAATCATAATCCGGTTGAATAGAGAACAGGCTTAACACCTGATCCAACATCTCTCGATGCTGTGCCGTCACACAGACTCTCGCGTCAAAAAACGCATCACGCGCCAATGCATCGACCAAAGGTGCCATTTTTATGGCCTCAGGTCGTGTGCCAAAAACAGTTAACACTTTCACAGCGATTCTCTTATGTTGGAAAGGTGGTAGCAATCCGTGGCTTCCTACCTGGGAAGGCATCTATACTCTTTATACTTAAGTTGTTTGGATGTAGCGTAAATTCAGACTGCCGCTAAGCATAGCTTATTTGTGCTCAGCGGCTTTCTTTGCATAGTGATACCAGCAACTCGAATTATTTTGGGTCTATAGTGTTTTTTTACGGCGGGCCAATGCTACGCCGGCGCCAATAAGTGCCCCTACTGCCCCCCACATAATCATCAAGAATGCACGACGAGGACTATCACGTTTCACCGGCTCTTCTGGTGTACGTAAATAACGGTAGGTTTGAAAATGATTATCAATGGCAGGACCAAGATTTAATGTGCTTAATAGCGCTATATTTTGGTCGTAATCAAGGCTGGAAGCAGGTCCCATCGCCTGGAGACTTTCCAGTCGAGACTGTAACATCGGGCGCCCCAGCATAAACATTTCTGAGTCAGGAATTTCATCTGCAGGTATGCCGGTCATACTACGATTGATATTCTGTTGCTGCGCAATTTTCAAAGCCTCTTGAAGGCTTTTCATTTTTCGATCGTAGATAGCTTTGGCTACAGCATCCTGGCGTTTAACCTGAGCATTCAGCTGCGTCGTTCGTGCCGCCCAGCGCCCTGAAAGTTCACCGTTAAGGTACGCAGCAGCACGCTGGCTGGCGAAAGCGACATACTGTCGTAATAGATTATTTGCGTCTGGTGCTGTTTGTGCCACTAATCTGACACTATCGTTAATGCTCTTAGCAGAATCACCCGGAGTAAACTGGACATTATTAATAAATTCATCCAGTAGTGCGGCATCAGAACGACTGTCACCGACCAGGTGTTGCTGGTAATAATCGGTCTGTAGCCAGAATTCACGCCGAGTATCATAAGCGGCCAGTTGTCGGATGAACTCTTTATAAGCATCATCCAGCACCGACGGTTGATCGACCGGAACCATACTCGTCTGTAAGTCCTGATTACGCAGGAACTGTTGTTGAGTATAGTAAGGTCCCAGCATGTTTACCGTAGGGTTATCAGTAATTGCTGTCGCACTCCACTCTTGCCGGACTAAAAAGGTATACAGCAACGCTATTAATGAAAAAATAACAGCAATACCCACGACCCAGATTTTTCCTTGCCACAGTGAGCGAAACAGACCTCGAATATCGAGTTCATTGTCTATTATCGGTTGCCTGCCTGGTTTGTGCTCTTGCATTACATCCCCTGTTTTTTCAGCTTAAACTTTTACGCTACCGGCTTTATTTCTGCGAATACGACGATTATGTCTTCTAATAAACCGTGCCACTTTCCAGGCATGTTTAATACAATAATCGTACAGGACAAATGCAAGCAAGAATAATGCCAACATTACCCATTCAGGAATGAACTTCAAGTTTTCGCCAATCACGCCAACTGCTGCCAGTAATATAGCGGCGAGAGTAATCAGTACAAAAGCCTGACGAGACGTAAAGCCAGACCGCATAATTAAATGGTGAATATGCTGGCGGTCAGGGGAGAAAGGACTCATGCCTTTTCTTAAGCGGCGATACATAATAGCCACCATATCCATCAGCGGGATAGCGATAATCCAGAGTGCTGTAACAGGGCTGATTGAGTGCATATCGCCTTGTGTTGCCTCCAGCAAAATCCAGATAACAGTAAAGCCAATTAATGTGCTCCCTGCATCCCCCATAAAGACTTTAAAGCGTCGTCCTAATACGCCTAAATTTAATAGGATATAAGGGAGAATCGCAGCAATCATCGCAAAACATAACATTGCCAGGCTGAATTGCCCGGCTAATACTAGGATAATTCCCATTGCAGCAAAGGATACGGAGGAAAGTCCCCCCAACAAACCGTCAATGCCATCCACCATGTTAAAGGCATTGATTGCCGCCCACACTGCGAATAACGTCAGGAAATAACCAAACGGCCCCAGGGCCATATCAAAGTTACCAAAAATATAACCGAGGCTAGCCAGGTGCAAATCTGCAAAGACCATCATGATAATGCCGACAATAGCCTGAATAGATGCACGAATTTTCACACTAATATCAAAGCGATCATCCAGAGCACCGATAAATACTAATACTCCGGCACAGAAGACATAAAGAGAGGCATGCGGGATATAATACTGTGCAATGAGAAGTGCAAAGCATATTCCAGCGTAAACAGAAATACCTCCAACCAATGGAATCAATCCTTGATGCCGTTTGCGGAAATTAGGTTTATCAACCAAACCGATTCTTTTAGCCACTCTTCTCGCGAAGAATATAAATACACTAGTGAATAAAAAAATCAGGGTTAAATCAGTTGCGGCATTAATTAGATTCACAATGCAAGCTCTCTGAAAAATATGTTGTTATGGGTTAACACAGCCGAGGATTATTCTTCCCTAAGAGAGTTCAGTACTGACTTTCTTTGAACAACTCATCTGGTAGCTCTCAATCAAATGATAAATTTGCGTTTAAAGTAGCCTCATCTGTTGAACAGAACTACCTGCTTATCGTATCGGGGAAGAAAGAAAAACGCCACGGCTTAGCGTGGCGTTTTTTGCATATTTATACATAACCTAAATTATTTTGTTGCAGAAGGGTAGAAATACACCAATCCTGGGGAGCTAACTACAGCCAGTAACCAGGATCAGTGAATAAAACTAATATTCCGCAGCTTAAAATATGACAGGTATATTACGAACGCTTCATCATATCGAAGAAATCATCGTTAGTTTTCGTCATGGCCAGCTTATTGATCAGGAACTCCATCGCATCGATTTCACCCATTGGATGAATGATTCTGCGCAAAATCCACATTTTTTGCAGTTCTTCTTGCGAGGTGAGTAACTCTTCTTTACGTGTTCCAGAGCGGTTATAGTCAATTGCCGGGAAGACACGTTTTTCAGCAATTTTACGTGAAAGATGCAGTTCCATGTTGCCGGTACCTTTAAACTCTTCATAGATAACTTCATCCATTTTAGAACCGGTATCAACAAGCGCGGTAGCGATGATAGTCAGGCTACCACCCTCTTCTACATTACGCGCAGCACCAAAGAAACGCTTAGGACGATGCAAGGCGTTGGCATCGACACCACCGGTCAATACTTTACCTGAAGCTGGTACCACGGTGTTATAAGCACGCGCCAGACGGGTAATAGAATCAAGCAAGATGATGACGTCTTTTTTATGCTCAACCAGACGTTTCGCTTTCTCGATGACCATTTCAGCAACCTGAACGTGACGAGAGGCGGGTTCATCAAAGGTAGAAGCGATGACTTCGCCTTTTACCAGGCGTTGCATTTCGGTCACTTCTTCTGGACGTTCATCGATAAGCAGAACCATCAACACACAGTCAGGGTGATTATAAGCGATGCTCTGTGCGATGTTCTGCAAAAGCATGGTTTTACCCGCTTTCGGTGGAGCAACAATCAGACCACGCTGACCACGACCAATCGGTGACGCCAGGTCAAGAACACGAGCGGTTAAATCTTCTGTTGAACCATTACCACGCTCCATACGCAAACGTGAATTTGCATGCAGTGGTGTTAAGTTTTCGAACAGAATTTTATTGCGGGCGTTTTCCGGTTTATCGTAGTTGACTTCGTTGACCTTCAACAGCGCAAAGTAACGCTCGCCTTCTTTTGGCGGACGAATCTTACCAGAAATGGTATCTCCGGTGCGGAGGTTGAAACGGCGGATTTGACTGGGAGAAACGTAGATATCATCGGGACCGGCGAGGTAGGAACTGTCTCCAGAACGGAGGAATCCAAATCCATCCTGTAATATTTCCAGTACGCCATCGCCAAAGATGTCTTCACCACTCTTAGCATGTTGCTTCAGGATGGCAAAAATAATGTCCTGCTTACGCATACGGGCCAGGTTTTCCAGCCCCATATTTTCGCCGAGAGTAATCAGCTCAGAAACCGGCG
>Ga0302347_1002244_pt1 | contig 20255 bp, 27 predicted proteins | sample PhyWR1_FD_202178 | JGI IMG/M metagenome (GOLD analysis project Ga0302347, IMG submission 202178) | Leaf surface microbial communities from wheat plants in UC Gill Tract Community Farm, Albany, California, United States - DLSL W.R1 (v2)... | ecosystem: Host-associated > Plants > Phyllosphere >...
CCGGACGGGACGCTGACCCTCTCTTTAGGCGCGCCGGGTATCCGCTGTAGTTCAATTACCGGCATAAATCATGTACTCCAGTCTGGTGAAAACCTTCCCGACAGCGGAGAGACGATCGCTGCGTACGGCACCGTTTTCGCCGCGGCTGTGCAGCGCCCTGCCATCGATGATCAAACCAACATGTGCCTGCTGATTGCCGTCGTAACCGATGAAGATGCCGCCCTCTTGCGGTGCTGGTACCGGCTGCCAGAACACCACCTCTTCAGCGAAACAGCTGATAAAGTCGCTGGCCGCTTCGTAGCCCGGCGAGTGGTGAATCTCCACGCCGACCACATGCCGGTAGTACAACACCACCAGTCCCCAGCAGTCGCAGGCCTGCAATGAACACGCCCGATTCGCCCATGGTACGCCGATCATCGCCCGGGCGAAGTCACTACCCGTTAACGAGGCCGGGCCATTCAGCTGGGTCATAGAGAAGTCCTACGTTTTTGTTGAGAGGATTGGTCATCGACAGAGACACATTCACATCAGACTCATCCATATTGCAGTCACTCACGTACAGCACCCACGATTTCAGCAGCGTCACCTGGTCTGCGTCATAGAGCGCAAACGTGGCTGTGATTGGAGTTATGCGGGAATAGCCGCGCCACGCTTTAAGTTTCTGCTTAAAGTCGCTGGCCAGTCGGCTAAATTTCAGGGTGCTGTCGATAACAGGGGTATTGCTCTGCTGGCTTTCCGTCAACTCGAACCGGCATGGCTCGAACGTCGTGCCCGCCAGCTGCTTGGCGAAAATCTGGTTGTTCACCAGCCGCACATACCCGAACGTTGAGTGATGGAAGGTGATGGTTTCGTACTGAATGCGATTGGGCCTCTGCGCTCTGATTTCGCGCAGTGTTGGCATTATGCCTCCGGTATGATTTCCGTGATTACTTCGTCAAGAATGCTGCCCCACGGCGGAGGAAGCTCTATCATCAGGTCGCCGTAGTCGTCGTCTGAGTTCGGCAGCTGTCGGCAGATAACGTCACCGGACCATGTGTAAACTGACCCGCTCTGGCTCCACGTTGGATACGCGGTGAAATGCAGCTCCAGCATCTCTATTCCGGCGTCGCCAGTTCCGGTGCCGACTCGCATCGTGAACCACTGGTTACCGTTGTCGAGATAGTCAGGTCGCCGCAGCCACTGCATGAACACCCGGTGCTGGTACTCGGTGAAAATCCACGTCAGCGAAAACGAGGTTTTCAGATCGTCGGTCAGCTTCTGGAAGATTGGCGCGCCTACTTGAGGCTGGTCGGTGCGAAATCCGGTGTCCGTTTTTGGGTTTTTGTTGGACTTCTGCGCCAGCGGCAGCCAGTCGGGGTAAGGGATTGCCATATATTCCGCCATTAAAAAACCCGCCGGAGCGGGTTAGTTCATCAAGACCAATAACCTATGCTAAAACCGTCTACTTCACCTACTTTTAGCCGCCACACGGTATCAGGCGCAGGAATGAGCTGTGACCCCTGGTAAACTTTTACCGATTCTAGGTGAATAAATTCAATAAGGTCATAATCATAGGTTGTATCGGAGTATATCTCTTTCTTAATATTGTTGAAGTGATCCTTAACTGCCTCTTTTGTTTCACCATCTTGAAAAGCGGACGAAATTTGTTCTGCCATCAAATCACACCAATGCGCCCCTCCAATAATTTTTCCGCTGTAGATAGTTCCTTTAACAGACAGTGTAATCCCGACTGATAACCCCTTGTTTGCCCAAACGATAAAGTCTGTTAGTAGGTGATCTTTAGGAGGGTGGGTATACTTAATTTCTTCCAGCGGCACTTCATTTTCTTCAGTAGTCATAGGAGCCTCATGAGGTTAATTAAGGTTTTTTATGCCTAATTAATATACCGAAAAAAACCGAAACTTATCATTTAAATTAATGATTAACCTCCAATTGCTTTGCGTGGAGCATTATGGTAAGTAGAAATTGCACGACTGGCCTTACCCCCATTAGCAACATCAGCGATGAAAGCTTCTAAAGTCCAAACATCTCCATTCTGGCTGGCCTGAACATCAAACGAGTGCTGGCCGCTGGAGTAATCATTGAAGTTCACAACTAAATTCAGCCCACCACCACCGCTGATGTCCTTATTGCTCAGTACCTTCCCGTTATCTCCGGGGATCATGTACTGGCTTCCGTTGCTCGCCTGATAGATTTCAGGCATTCCACCTTCGCCCACCTGATACATCGATCCAGCGGAGACAGGACCACCATTTTTCCTCTTCCCAGCGACGTTCATCGCCAGCGCGCCGAGAACAGCACTGATGCCAATAGCCGCTGCGCCTCCGAATGAGCCGATAGATGCAACTATCGCTGCTGGCGTCCATGCTGCCGTCGTCACTGCGGCCGCTGATGTGCTCGCCGCCGTTGATGTAGCAGTACCTGTGACCGATGCCGCCGTAACTCTTGAAATTGCACCCTCTTGTGTAGCTGCCCCCATCACAGAGGATTTCACCCATTCAACACCCATCTGAACGAATGCGTTGACGAGACTATTAAGAACGGTAGAGCCGAGTGACCGCATTGCTTCATTGGCACTCATGCTGCCGGTGATCATGCCTGTCAGCGCGTTGGAGGCATTACCGGATAGTGCATCGAATGATGCGGCTAGCGCCTCATTACCAGCGCTCTGGTTACGCCAAATTTCCCACTGAGCAGCAACGCGCTGTTCTTCATACTGCTTGTTTGCCACATTCATCAGCTCAATACCTCGCTGAGTTATCTGGCCTTTTTGAGATTCAAACTGCTTGATAAGCTCCAGTTTTTTGGCGTGTTCATTCGCCAGTGCCTGCACCGGGTCAACCAACCCAGTAGATTGCTGCTGAGGGGTAACAACCAGGCCTGCGCGGATCTGCGCCAGCCTGGTCTGGTGCTCCTGCTCCATTTGTTCAGAAGCTGCGTTGTACTGCTCCTGACTAATGAGCAGCTTACCGTTCGCATCCGTCGCGTTTTTGAGCAACTCAAGCTGGGATTTCTGCGCAGTATAGTCGGCGTTCTCTTTCAGCTCAGGGATGGCATTGCGGGCTTTAACGGCTGCTGCTGTATCCCAAATTGCTGCGGCATAGGTCCGGGCCTGCTGAATTTGTGTATCTGTAGCGCCCTTTCCCAGCGACTGCTCGGCGCGCAGGATGGCCTGTTCGCGACTTAACTCCTGTGTGGAACCGGCTGCCAGCTCGGATTGTTGCTTGAGGCTGGCTAGCTTCTGGGTAACAGACTCCTGTTGGTTTGCCAACTTGCTGGCCGCTGAGGTCGCCGCGTTATCTTCTTTTTTCTGATCTTTACGACCCTGAGTGTTCTTTTCCGTGGCAGCATACATATCCTGAAGTTGCTTAATTGCCAGCGAATCTACCGTTCCCGCATCCTCAGCGTCATATTTAGCCTGAAGCCGGGCTTTGGCTTCTCCCTCAAGTTTTGATAGCTCTAAACGTCGCTCGGCATGTTTGATAAGTTTCTCACCAGCGGTTCCACCCCAGTTTATTTTGAGGCTCTCGGCGTTAAACTTCTGCATGGCAGCTGTAGTCTGGCCCAGCTTATCGGCAAGAAAAGCTTGCGTACCGCCCAAGAAAGAGGCCTGCTTTTCAGCCTCAGCAACGGCCAGAGCGTTTTCTCGCGCGGCCTTCATCTGATCGACGATGCCCTTATTGACCTGAATATTTATCAATTTAAGGGCATCATTTGTTTGATTTAAAGTCGCATTTTTCCCGGCAAGATCCCGGTTTGCTTTGGCTAGCTCAAGTGTAAGTTCATTGGCAATTCGCAAATGTCCGTTATTTTTCTCATCAGTCAGACCCATCGGCCTTGCGAGAGCAATTCGCTCTTTGTACTGTTCGTTTAAATCGGAAATGTGAGACTCAAGTTCAGTAATCTCTTCTTTCTGATTTTTTAAGGACGTAATCGTATCGGCGCGGACACCCTGAGCCTGGACAAGGTTCATTTCCTTAAGTTTCTTTATTACATCGGGCAGTGTGCCTGCAAACGCTATGGACTCCCGCTTGGCCTCAGCCTGCCTTTGCGCGTACAGATACCAACCGGCAGCGACAATTGCTAAAACACCTATAGGCCCACCCAGCGGAGCGGTGACGGTATTGATAGCCCTCATAGTATTTGAAAGGGTAAGGCCGGTTGCCGCAACTTTTGCCTGTGACGCAGCTAACGCATTGTTAGCTAACGCCGCTTCAGCCGCAGTTGCCACGTAAACCCCGCGCAGACGAATGACATTTTCAAGGGCGATAGCCTCTGCCGCTGACCCTCTGGCTACGTTATATTCAGCAGTTGCCAGATTAAGAGCAGACAGAGCTGCGGCTTTATCTGCGTCAGCTTTTCTCAATGTTACTGCTGCGGCAGCCGCCTCCTGCTGAGCTGCCTGCCGGGTAGTAGCAATTCCCTGGATAGTTGTCCTGATTCTCGAAGCCTGAGATGCGGTAGCCATTACCAGCGCACCAGTAAATCGCCCGCCCATCACCGCTGCGGCGGCAATCAACGCACCACTTAGCATTTCCAGATTTTCAGAAATGGTAATTACTGAGTCGCGGAATCCGGCAGCGAATGACTTAACCGTGGAGTTTTCACCGAAGAACTTAGTAACGTTATTACCGGCTACCTGAAGCCCTTTGGAAATGGTAACGGTTGTGTTTGCAAACTCTTTGCCGATAGCCTCTCCCTGCGAAAGCAGGCCATTGACCACGACTTCTGTAGTTAACTTTCCTTCAGCAGCCATTGCTCTTAGCTGACCGATAGACACACCCAATGAGTCAGCTAAGGCGTTTGTCAGGCGGCTACCTTGTTCAGCCACGGAGTTGTATTCCTCACCGCGTAGCGCGCCAGCAGCCAGCCCCTGGGATAACTGGATTATGGCATTTTCCGCTTCCTGAGCTGTTGCGCCGGAAACTGCGAAGCCCTGGTTGATAATCGTCGTTAGCTTGACCAGATCCTCAGCGCTTGTGTTGTACAGACGCGTGCCGCGCTCAAGGCGCGCATATAAGGTAGCGGTGCCGTTCAGACTGGCCTGAGTAGCCTGGGAGATATCGAAGATGCGCTGCATAACCTCGGCCTGCTGCTCACCCTGTTTAACGGAGTTAGCCACTTTGTTATTCAGCTCGGTCCACGCATCAGCGTAGGCTCCAACCTGCTGCACGGAGAGAGCAGCAAGCAGGCCGCCAGCTACCGCTGTAAGTTTCGACATACTGCGACCGGCAGAATCTGAGGCGCGTTCAGTTCGATTGATATTGGCCTCAAGGCGACCCATATTACCGCCCATACCGTTTAGGGCGGCATCAACATCACGGCGGGCCTGCAATAGTTTGGCCGTGTCCATATCGACTTCATAAATGATGCTGCCAGCATCTACGGTACGTGACATTTGCTATTCTCCAAGCATAAAAAAACCCGCCGGGGCGGGGTTGATTAATTATTAGTGGTTCACAAACCTGCTTTATTGCCTCATCTATTAAATATCAAAAAGATGAGAGGTGGGCTTTTAATTTATTGAAATCTTATTATTCATTTTCCTTACCACTAATTATCGATAAATACTGATTTATGGATTCGAGCAATTCAAACTGTCGATTAGCGCTATCGCTGGCTCAACTGAGGAAATACCAATTTAAACAGATGCTTAGATGGATAAAAAAATCAAATCCTGAGACTTAGTTAATATCACCCACCTATTCCAGAGCGGGTATGAGTATTTGACTCGGACATTGTGTATTTTTCGACAACATCCCCTTTAAACAAGATCACCAATTGTTTCATGTTTGTGTTAGCGCCACCCGCAAAGAGGCCATAGAATGGAATGAAGGTTTTCCCGTCAATTCGAACCTTTGCCAATGAATAGGTCCAGACCTCATTTCCTCCGTCCGTAAAGCTTACCCCTGTCGGATCACCAAAACTCTGCCTGACCTGAGATTTGGTTGTCACGCCTTTCTGTATTTTACTCTCAAGGCTTATCTGGCTCTCAGACTCCAGAGAGCGATTTCCGGAGGTTGAACAGCCTACTAATAAAACTGCCACCACTGACGCAATAACGAACTTTTTCACATCCCTATCCCCATTAGTAACAAGTCACTGAATCGTAGCGGGGAACCGGTGCAATGGGAAGCAAGAAAGCAGTCGTGATAGGATAAATGAAACCAAATTGAGGACTGATACGTGGAAAAATTTTCAACGCAAATCGCCCGCATCTCCAGCATGACGCATCAAGAAATTGTTGATCTACACTTCGCTATGCACGAAGAAATTAAGAGCCTATACAAACCGAAAAAGCACCCGGAAAAAATCAATGAAGTGAAGGCGCTCTGTGAGAAATCAGTATCGATATCTGCGATCGTTATCAACTCATTGAAAAAGAAGCATCGGGCGGAGGCTGACGAGTATGCGCGGATTATCGGAAAGCTTTCCCCTCACCAATTCAGTTACCCCGCTCACGCCCCAGCCAACACGCTGTGCGCCATACTTCGCAAGCAAGGCGACAACAGCCGGGCGGATAACATAGAGCGCAAAATGACAAGCGAAGGCTGGGGAACTCAGCGCTATGTCGACCTGCTCGACCTGTAGCTGAAGGAGAAAATCGTAGGTCGCAAAAAGCCCACCTGAGTGGGCCAGAAAGCAAAAACCCGCCGGGTGGCGGGTTAGATAAGAGCTAAGCGTGTGGCATAAGCTTAATAATTATGCCTACTCCAACACCAACAGCAGCGATAACAGAACCGACAATTGCCATAGCCTGGAGTCTTAGAGCGCTATGCAGATCTGCTTTAGCGTTAGCTATCTCTGTTCTGGTATTGGCAATATCTACTTTTACATCTGCAACATTTGCAGCTGTCGCATAATTTGATTTAATGACCGCCAGATCTGTCTTTATCTCAGAGACATCCCGCTCAAGTTTCTCGACTCGCTTCTCAAGCATTTCATCTCCTCCGTCTGGTGGTTCGTTGCCAGTTTTCCTCCCATGCTGAGGAAACGGGCCAACCGTCACATTATCCAGCGCCGGTTCACTCATCTTTTTTTTCCTTAGCTTCAATCCATCTTAGCACCGGATAAACGGCGATGTGACTGGTAAAACCACAGTTGTTACAAATCAGTCGGTACTCAAAGTTATCCAAGGCCATTCTTGGACCATCGGTGTCCAGTGTGACATACCTGACATAGGTATAAACTGACCCACGTGGACCAGCCTCTGTTAATTTCGCTGCCTGAGGTATGCCTATATCATTGCTATGGCATAACATACATTTAACAACAGGCACACCGCGCTCAAACATAAACTGGGACAGTAGCTCAGGTGTAACTTTTTCCATTCTTTTTTGTAGAGCCTGTCTTGCAACTTCAAGTCGCACCTCTTCGTCCTGCATAATGCCCCTCCTTTTTAGCAGAAGTTTACCTGCTGCTTGGAGTGAGCGTTACTGATCATTTATCAAGTGGTTTTCGCCAGTCGCCGTGTTCGCCGGGCAAAATATTCATCCGCCTCAGCATCATACTCTTCCCTCGTGTATCCCTTCTGATCGGGATATTTGGCGGCCAGCATTAGGGTGAATTCGGTCATGGACAGCTGCTGAGCTTCATCGCGGCTAATGCCGAACTGATTACGGGCGGCGCTGATGTACTCGAAGGCGCGGAACTCAGTGGTAGCCTGGCCGGTTTCGTGGCGTTGTAGCTGGCGAATCTTGGCCTTTCCGATGATACCGTGAGTAATCAGCGCCTGCGCGACCGCCACCATGTCAAACGGCGTCATCGCGCCCGGGCGGTATTTGAATGTGCGCCCTGCCTTCGCGGGCCGCAATTCACCCGTCAGTCGTGACACGTCACGGTCGCAGCATGCGGCGATTATAGTCATTGCCGCCGATATCGATGCTTTGGCTATCTGCTGCCCATCGATGTATCGCACCAGCCATTCAGGTACTCTTCCGTAAGCATCGACAGCGCGCTGTAGCAGCGGTGTCACTTCATCATTATGCAGGTCATAGAACGCCTGCACGATTTCTCGTGGCTCCCCGATCCGCGTCATAGCCAGGAACGATGGACGGAAGAAAAATTCCTCATCACCGACGGTTATCAGGCACTCGCCGATCTCTTTAACTGGTGTCATAAATCCCCCGTAAGCAAAAGCAAGGGCAACTCAGTGGCTGCCCTTTGGTTTGACTACGCTGCGGTAACTGTCACGGTATGCGTTGCCGTAAAGTCACCATCTACCGATTTCACTGTAATGATTGCGGTTCCGGCAATGGCACCCGATGGCGCTGACACGGTAACTGTATTGCCTGCAAATGCCGCCGTAGCGCGCGACGGAACGGACGAGGTGACGGTAAACAGTCTGTTGTCAGCATCTGCCGGATTGACCGTAACGGAGAACGTGGTGCTGGTACCAGCTGCGATGCTGCTGGTCGTCGGCAGAACGGTGACGCCGGTGACCGGAATGTCGCTGTCAGCTTCGATGATCTGGAAAGTGTTGCCGTCGTTAATCTTCAGCTCGAGGCTGTAGGTCACGATTTCTTTCACACCACCGCCATCGCTGAGGCCAGATATCACCATATAGCCGATGTGGTAATAATCACCCCACTGGAAACGCATCCAGACGGCTGGCTGTCGGCGGGCGCGTACTTCATCGACCACATATTTCACGGCCTGCTGAATACCGAACTCATCGGTGCGATCGTTTACGCGTACCTCACCTTCAATCGAATAGGTGGGGTCCAGACTTACGATCATACTGGCGGAAAAACCACCGTTATCTGCGTCAGACGTCAGCGCCTCCGGGCTTAAATCCCACGTTGCCGACGTTGGCAAACCCAGCAGTTTCCAGTCGGCCTCCCCCGGCACTTGGTCCGGGCAGCCATATGCCAGTTCCAGCGTTTTAGCGCGGCCAATCAGCTGGCCGTTATTAGTAGGGCAGCCTTGCATAGTTGCTTACCTCATTTCAGATAATAAAAAAGGCCGCTCCAGGCGACCTTGTAAGTGTGTTTTCGGTATCAACCACCGAACAGGCAGGAGAACTGTAATCGCCAGACAATACGTCCCTCAGTAGTCGGAATAGGCGACGGGATGCCGCCCATATTGGTTATCTGACCGACACAGGGGTTTAGCGGGTTATGCTGCACATAATCGACGATCGCCTGCACGTCAGCCTCCGATTTGGCGTAGTCCCCCGGCGACGTGCCGGTAATAACATCGACCATCACGTAATGCTCTGAGGCCATGTCGTGATCAATTGCTGTGCCTCCGTTCGGCCTGATAACGATATAACACTGCTTCTGGTTGCCGTTGTCTCGCCATAACAGCCACTGAACCTCATACCCTGTTGTCAGTCCGGCACTCTCCAGCAAATCACTGACGCGCTGGTACATCGGAGGGGTCATAGCGACATCTCCTGTTCAACCGTTGCTCGGATCAGCGATGCCGTGTCCTCGAAGCCCTTCGTCAGGAACTCTTTCTGCGCTGTGGCCCGCCTGAATTTCTGTTTTACATTCGGGTCATGCACATAAACGGCGTAATTCGCCGTGTACCCTACACGCCCGGTAATTCGCGTGCCGGTGACTATGATTTCGCGAAACTGGCTGTTAATCAGATACGAGGTGTCGATCGGGGTGTAGATAGCGACCTGTCCCCCACCGATAAGCATCGCACTGGTCAGAGCCCTGACGATTTTACGGTCCTGGATATTGTCGATCGCCCGATTGACGTTACGGGTGACCTGCTTAATACCTTTTACTTTCACGCCCATATCAGACTCCCGTCAGAATTGCCCAGTCATCCGTCAGGCGCTCGAATGTATCGGCGTACTGGATAGACTGCATCACTTCATCAGCCCCGGCGGCAATTGGGTCCGGTTCATCTGATGCACCAATGAGGATACGGTCGCCAGTCTTGGCCTCAGCATACTCTGTCCAAAACGTGTTTTTGACCACCTGCTCAAAACCGATATCGCCCAGTCGCTTCGAAAGCCCGCCCTGATAGTCGGCCATTATGACCAGTGGCGCAGACCATCCCAGCGGCTGCCCGTAGCGGTCTTTACCTAGGGGTTTCCAGATTGTGCAGGGCGCGGTGTAGGACCAACGGCCTATCGAACTCATGAGAGGTAATCCTCAAACTGATCCGGGCAATCACAGTCATCTGTGATCAGCGTGATTTCGTGCCAGTCGATATGCTTCACATTGATTTTACGATTGCCGCCGATAGGAACGAACCGACACTCTGGCTTACCCTGCCACAGCTCCAGGTAATCGCCATAACCTGGTCTGCGTTTGATACGTGCAGAGAAGGTTTTTTGCTCTCCGTGAATCGTGTAGGCCATGCTCACGCACAAACCTTTGATGATCCCAGATTTCGCCACTTTCATTAAGTACCTCCGCACATGCAGCCGCCTTTGCCGACCCAGATACCAGCAAAAGCCTGTTGAGTCGGGTCCGCTGGGATAAGGCTTGTTGCACAACCCTTTTTATCCAGACCACGAAGCAGTCCTAAGGAGCCTTTCCAGCGATTGGCAAACGAGCCATAACGAAATGAACGGGATGCGCCAGAAGGTGCTGACTGTGAACTGATGTACTTATCTCCCTGCCCCAACCCCATGAGGCCGAGCAGGTACATCTGTATCAGCAGCGCGGTGGCTGATGAGTAATTAGCATCCAGACACTCCTGAATGCTGTTAGCCTGCTCAATCAGCGCGTCAAGAATAAAATTCGGCAACGTAATACCCTGGCTTTCCAGATATTCTTTTGCCTGTTCCTGAGTGACCATGAAGACCTCACAGCCCTGTCGAAACAGGGCATAAAAAAACCGCCTTATAGACGGCCCTTATTCAGCGGGAAAGAGCTTTTCAATCTCGCCATCAGGCAGTAGCTCTGCGAGCTTTTCAGCACCAAGATTGCCTTTAAACTCAATGCCCAGCTCAGTCAGGCGCGTAGTAATTGCCTGTTTGCGTGCCTGTTTGTCGATGGCTCCGTCCGGTGTGGCCGGAGACAAAGCGGTTACAGAGCTTTCGGAAAGCTTCAGCACATGGGCCTTTAGTGAAGGATGGAGCTTATCCAACTCAACCACATCCCCAACAGCCACGCCATGCCATGCCTTCGTTACCTGGTATTTTTCAGCCATGACTTGCTCCTTATGCCATGTTAGCGCCGTAGACAACACCGGACAGGCCTTCACCGTCCTTTTTGATCTGCAAACCTTCAGCAGACATGATCTGGAAATTGTAATTGCTCTGCGGCATCAGACGCGGCAACGGAACAACGCCAACCGCCATACCAACCAGAGGGGTGATCACGTCCTGTCGGCGCTGGTAGGCGAAGAATTCGTTACCTGTCAGCGCGTAGGTAGGCTTGATTTCTTTGGCCGGGATAAACTTCGAAATCGCATCCAGTACAGTGCCACTCACCATTGCATTTGAACCGCCGCCGACCTCAATCAGGTACGGTTTAGCCATGTTTGCCCAGATTTCATAGCTCACCCAGAGCACGTCGTAGACTGTGACTTTGTTCGCGCGCGCTGTCAGGCCGAAAGCACCGGTGGGACCGAAGAAAGCCAGCAACTGTGCCGGGGTTGCCGTTGTCAGGTTGATGTTCACGCCGCCTGCACCAGAACCGAGGTTGATCTTGGCAGTATTACGGTGCGTGCGGATACCCTGCGACTTGAGGCCATCAACTGATACCGTGGCGTTGCCGTCCAGGTATCCCTTAACACGGCGCTTGTGGAACTTGCGCATCTTGGCAGACTGCGCATCAAGCGCAGCATCAATGCCGACAGAACTCAGACCGGCAGCGTGACGCCAGTTAACGCCGTAACCAGCGGTGTAAACCGGGATAGGGTCACCGTCGCTATCGTAATCGGTGTGGTCGAATGAGTACGGCGCCTGACCGTCAATGCTCACAGAGACATCATCTGCAATATCGCCAGCAACAGTGTAGAGCTTTGCCGTTTTGCCGATCGACAGCACGGTTTGAACCGCCATCAGGTCGTTGATAATTTCCATCCCGACTTCCTGATCGCGCATCTGAATTACCTGACGGTCAATCTCGGCCCAGAATTCGCGAGTAAAGCCACCCACGGCGTTAGCCGCAAGCATTTCCGGCGTCATGCCACTACGATAGGCATTCACCATCAAGTTATGCTGGGTATTGAAGATATCGCGGTTGGCCCACAGTTCGCCCCAGTGGGCGCGCAGGCGGCTGTTTGCAGCCAGTGTTTCAGCGGTAAAGTACATTTTATTCTCCTGATTACGCGCCAGAGGCTACGGTCCCGACGCGCATACGCACGCGGATAAAGTCGGTAGTGCTGGCAGCGATCGTCGCTTCGTCCTGGCTGTAACCGAGCACTGTGTCGGTATCAGCGGTTGCAAGCGTGAACTGGCCATTTGAGCCAAGCTTGATCGGGCTGTCCTTCTTGTAGGCACCCGGCACGCAAAGCAGGGCCAGTTCGCGCCCCTCTTCTACGTAGTTACCGACAGCAGAGTCTCCTGCTGGTACCGGCTCGGTGATTTTCAGGCCCTGATGATAGGCTACGTCGATGATGTACAGGCGACCACGCGCGGCGGTTGCCTGTGCGAACTGGTCGCTGCTGTTGATGTATGCAGCGGTGCCGGGAAGAAGTGCGGCGGCCGCTACACGGGTTTCGGTCTTATAAAGCGACTGACCGTCAATATTAACTCGGCGATAACGTGCCATTAAGCAGCACCTCCATTGAAGTAGGTCTTGTAGTCAGGCGCGCCAGTTGGTGCCTGATTGGTGGCAGAATTAGCCCCCAGCGGCGCGGCACTGCCCAGTGACTTGTACATTGAATCCAGCGCTTCACCGGCCAGCGCGTTCGCCACGATTTCGCCATGCACAGCAGCAACAGCCGTGCGTTTGTTGGTCTCCTCAGCGCGGCTGTTGGCGGTCAGAGCATCAGTGATCTGAGTCTGGTTGGTCTGCAACTGCTGGATTTGTTCAGTCACCGGCTTCAGCGCATCAGCGAGATTGGCTGCCAGCCCTTTACCGATTTCCGTGATCAGCTCTAGTTTCTCTTCAGTAGTTAAAGGCATCTCGCCCTCCGTTCGGTGGTTTGGAGCAGGAGCATCCTGCATAGTAAAAAATGATTTAACCTTGTTAGCGGCGATCGCAACCCATGACTCCTGCCGGGTTACTTTTGTGCCGTCGGCATCAAACGTGATTTTCCCGCCATCAGAGGTGTATCCGTAGACCTGTGCATCTCCGCCGTTGCGGATGATGATCGCCTGCGAGTCTGTGAAGTCAGCCACCCATGCGTAGTCATCCGGCCCGGCGGCAAACTGGTCGCGTGCTGCCTTTTCGAGGCGGCGTTCACGTTCGCGGTAAGATTCGCCGACCAGGGCACCGGAGTTAACTAAAAGCGGCCTGGCAAGGTCTGCGTTGACCATCAGACCAACTCCTTGCTCAGGGGTGGCTGCGCCGACTTCATGCAGCAGGATTGCGTCATGATCCATTGCATGAATTTTCACAACAAATTCAGCGCCCATGGCTTTTTGCTCGTCGGTGGACGGCAGTTGGTCGCGAAATACAGCAACACTGGTGTGGATCGGTGGAACATCGTCACCACGCTCAATAGCTTCGACCCGCTCTATCAGCTCCCGGCCTCCGGCGCTTTCATTGGCTTTAAGTACATCCACCCACTTCTCAACGTAAATTCGATTGCCCGACTTCTTCACGTTTCGGTTCCACGCACCGGCATAGCCGACGTTGATACCCTCTGGGGAGAAAGCTGAGACAAACTGTCCGTTTACTGTCGGGTGGCCCAGCGGTGCTAAAGTTCCCTCCAATCCTTGGTAATGAGCGTCGATCTCCGACTCGGGATACAACTCGTTGTTCATGATGACGTTGGCAGGCAGCGTATAGCTGGGTATAACGATGTGATCGCGACCGTTGTACACTTCACGGCGAATAGACTGACTGTTCACCCGCGTGGTGACGTTTACTTGCATTGGCATGGGTTAACCTCAGGCTGCCTTTGCGCAGCAATGACATAATGATTTGTTAGCGGCCATTTTTTGCCACTGTGCTTCGAATTCTTTGCGGGACAGCTCGATCACCTTCGGATTGAGTGGGTTTCCTTTCTCATCCACCAAAGCCTCCACCTGCATGCATTTGCAGTTGATGGCATTGGCTCCGATTGAGTACCACTCCCGCACCTCTTCAACTGTATAAAGGTGAGCATGGCGGATAGCATGGCTTTGACGGGTTGTGGGGCTTAACGCTGACTGATGAAGTAGCTTAATTCTCAAACCGAGCACATCACGAGCTTCAGTTGCTTCATCCCACCGGGCACGGCGTAGCGCTCCCGTCATTTCGGTTCGGGCAATTGTGTTGGCTCTGCGCGTTTCAGCGCCCACCTGATCGCGCAGATTACGAGCCACTTCGCGGGGACTTATTCCACGACCAATCCCATCAGTCAGCACACGCGCCATGTTGCGTTTCGTAGTAGCTGTTAGTCCCTTCATTTCCTCGAATGTACGGGCATAAACCAATTCCATCCGGCGCTGATATGGGTCACTCATCAACAAAGCTTGTAGTGATTCGCGATCGGCGGCATACACCGCGGACTGCTGCGTAAGATTTGCGAATGTCTGCGCTGTACCGCGAATTACGGCTGCCTCGACATAAAGTTCAGTGAACCAGTTTTTACTCTGCTCTCCTTCCAGAAGGACAGTGTCTACTAGGATACTGGCATCGTTAAGCGTCATCGTCAGAAGGACTGGATCAAGCTGATATTCGTACCGGGCGTTTACTGCGAGTGTGGCGGGGAATCTTTCAAGTGCTGCTGCATAAGCGTTTCCGACTTTTTTCATGCGCCTGGCGAATTCTTTCATCGCACCGCGCTCCAGCCGGTCAATCCCTGTCGGGTCTTTACTGTTTCCCGGCAGTATCGGTGGTTTCGTTATCTTCATCGCCACCCCCTTCTCCTAACGGCTCAGGTGACCCTTCGTAACCGGCTGCCACTCGAATCTCTTCGCCGGTGAACGCCTGCTCTCCCGTGGCTATCAACGCAGTATTTATTTGCGCCATCTTCAGTGCGCTATCCAGTTTTTCTGAAGCTGTTTGCGCGTTAAGGTCATCCCAAATCACTGTCTTCTGAGCCACTGCATCGATAATTTTCAGCTCAACGAGCTTTTCACAGAAGTCTTCAATATCAAACGACAGGTCCCCGCGACGGGACTGGCAGCGTGCATTGAAATAGCGCTGGTCTTCGGTGCTTGCGCGCTCCCCCGTCTGCATGCCGACCAGTATTTTTGATGGGATATCCAATGCGGCAGCGGCTGTTTGCAGGTTCACATTATAGGTCGGTGATGGATCGGCTACAGATGTCACCAGAGGTGTAACCGACGCTCCCTGCGTTGTCAGTGTGACATCATTGCCACGGTTCACCTCAACGGCTGTCTCGTTGAACTTCTCCTGTAGCTCTTCCACGCTGACGCCGTATAGCGATGCGAGATTGCTGAATTCGATCTCTTTATCAAAGTTGATATTAAGTTGGCGTGCCGCGTTCTTCAGGAAGGACTCGCCGGAACCGCCCTCCACCTTCTCCAGACTGACAAAGGCGTTATAGGCGGGCTCCAGAAATCCGATTGCGTCGTCGGTGTAATCGCCCAGGATGAATACGCGATCGGGATGAACATCTACCCTTCGCTGCTGTCCTCCGGGCGACTGCTCCACATACTCCCACAATTTCGGCTGACCGTAAGTTCTCGAGTTAAGGCCGTTATCCCACTCTTTTACGGTTAAAGAACCAGCCCAGGCTACGGTGATTTTTTCAAGTCCAGAACCACGAGTGACGGCCAGATTCCAGTCCTTGCTATCACGGACATGCAGCAAGATTCCTGAGTATCTCCCTACCAGCCTGCGCATATCAGCGTCAGCGAAAGCGCGCCAGAATCGGTGTGTGAATACTCTTTTAGCTTTCCGCTCCCATGTCGTTTCTGCACTTGCTTCATCCCTTTCTTCACCCTCAATTATTTCCGGATTGGACTTCCAGCATGCACTGATCAGCTTCCGCACAGCGCCATGCGCTATACCGCCACGTCTGAAAAGGCTGTAAAGATCTTCAAAGCAGATATCCTCTTTAAATCCGTACTCACACCAGGCACTGCTGCGCTTCGAGTCCAACCCCATGGTTGGTGAAAGCATACCCAAACGGGCACGAGCAAGCCGGGCGTCGTTCAACGCGTGGTTGACGGCCAGTTGTAGATTTTTGTTCATGCTGTTTCCGGTTGAATTGGTTTATCTGCCCTGCAGTCGTTTGGGGATCATCATTCCCGCTGACTGAGGTTTGTGCTTTATGTAGCCGTCCAAGCCGTAGCGCGCGGCATCCCAGCAGTGGTTGTGCTTATCCTCAATAACAGGAAGCACCTCACCGGTGATGCGGTCAGTTTTGTACGAGTAAAGCCGAGCTTCTTTGGCGGTCTCTTTGCAGCGGGTGTGAATGATGATCTGCTTAAATCCACGAAGGCATGTGATTCCGTCTTCTACACTTCCCTGCCACTTCTGAGCGGAGGCTATGTTAAAGCCCTGCGCCTTAATGTGGCTGATCGTCTCTGGCCGCGAGTTATCAGCCTTGATGGGCCATTTGCGAGACTGAGGAATGCCTGGGTATTTCGCCTCGTCAGTGACCTTCCAGTCTTCAAGTTGCTTCGGCTTGGCAGCTTCTTTACCGGCGTAAAACTTCCACATGTCGTCCAGCTCTACGCCGGTTCCATAGGCCTCGTACTCGATGTAGAGGCTGTTATCCAAGATGAACATCCGCAGCAGAGTGCTGGGATCTTTTGCGAACCCGAAGTCAGCACCGAACAGCAGCCGTTCGGCTTTCTGCCACAAGTCGGAGGAGAAGTCCTGAACGACATAGCGGTTCGCAAGTACCTGTTTGTCGGAGTTTTCGAGGTAAGCCCCTTCCCATATCCACGCGTAATCTGCGTAATCGAGGTTCGCGAGGTCTTCCTGCCGCTCCTCTTCCAGCACGCCGGGAAACCACGGGTTATCCCCGTAGTTCATCTCGACGATCATCGAGCTTTTCGGCGGGTTCTTCCTGAACAGCTTGTCCGTGGCACTGCCGTCTTTTTCTGGGTTCCACGTAACCCATATTTCTGATCCATCTTCACGGACCGTCGGGCGGAGCTTTTTCCAGGCGGTAGATGATACCGACTCAGCTTCGTCAACCCATGCGACGAGAATGCGTGCTTTCGATTTGATGCTGTCGAGGTTATGCCGCAGGCCACAGAACACATAACCAACCCGGCGATTTTTGGTTCTGATGTACTTCTCGCCGATGTCGAAATAGTCATCAAGCCACGGAACCGAGCGTATTGCCTGCTTTATTTCCTCCATCGAGGATTCTTCCAGCGAGTTCATGTACTCGCGGGCGCAGAGGATCACGCCGCTGAGACCACTTTCGGCGGCCTGATACGCTTTGACCGCACTCATCAGGGCAAAGGTGCGGGTCTTCGCCGAGCCTCGCCCACCAAAAGCGCCGCGATAACGCACGCCATCGGTCGCAAACACAGGAACCAGCTTTGCGGGGATTGGCAGATCAACCTGGCTTTCCATTTTTTGGTTCTACCCCTATCAGTCGAATTGTTGTCGGCTTCGGGGTCATGGTGCCGTCAGGGCTGGTATGTTCCACCTTCTGCTTATTGCTGTACGCGTCCCCCACCTCTTTAGCTGCCTGCTCCATCAGCTGGGCGGTCATCGCGAGGTTCTTCATGCCCTCCGCGCGCGTTGCCATGCGGTCGAGCACGCGCAGCCGGTACGCTTTATTTGCGATTGGGATGTCAGCGATTTCGTTCTGGAAGCGAGCGCGGGTGGCGTTGAACATATCGACCCAGCGCGCCGCGAGTGCCTTGCCGCTGGCCTTCGTCGGGTCGTAAGACTCGACCTGCTGCCGGGAAACTTTCAGCTTAAATTCTACCTGGACAGCCTCGACCACCTGAGAGGGACTATCGAAACACGCAAGCGATTGAACTATGTACGCTTTTACGTCATTTTTAAGCGCCGCCATAATTCACCATCCGTCCAGGTCAGTCCAGGTAATCACGCCAGCTTCATGAGGCAAGTGCCGCACGCCCTGGCTATGTCTAATTTCGCTACCTCCGGCCGCTCAGCTGCGGCGTCGATCAGCTGTTGCACGTCGTCGCTTGCGCCGTATCGCCTCACCACGCCGATGAACTCTTCCACGTCATGCCCGCGCATGGTCAGCTTTGGCTCACCGTCACGGGTGAATGCAGGTGCGCCGAAATCATCGACCTGCTGTGCGATGTGGTAAAGCTCATGCTCCACCAACGCGCAGAATTCCAGATCCGTACACTGTGCGCAGAAATCAGCGGCCAGCGTGATGATGAATTTCGGCACCTCGCCGAACCACTCATACATCTGCTGCTCCATCCGCGCCTTTTGCCAGCCACCGGCACGCATCATCACTGATTCGGCCTGGCCCAGTACTACACGCCCCTTCTTCGTGAAGCCGTTAGCAGCCCACAGAAAGCGGATATCAGCATCGACTAGGTGACCGTGGTCAGGGTTATGCAAATAGCCATCAGCAGAAAGGATGTGGCTCTGAACCCACTCACCGATTTCCGGGGCGGGGATCAGGCGGGTATAGGGGTGAAAATCGTTCAGCAGGCTGACGTGCGGCACGGGCCTGGGAAACTCGTACTGTTCATTCGACATAGAAAAATCCCGGTTTCGTCTACCATCGCACCGGATAGCGACCATGAGTGAACGCTCCTGCGTGGCGTCAGGAGTAACACGGTATTGGCGTTTTTGATTCTCTCTGTGCGCTAACTGTCAGGAGCCACAGATCGATGCTGACACAGAAAGACGGCGACGGCCTGCGCCCGGCCGGAGGAGTTATTCGGTTGCAGCAGTGGTATTGATGACAGCCAGTGCTTCGGTTGACGCCTGCACCGCAGTGATTGCGCGTGAGACGACTTCTGATTCTGGATAGCCTGTATTCAGTAGCCGCTGGTACTGCTGGATGAACAGGCGATGTTTAAACTGATCATCCTGAATAAACTCTACTGCCTCTTTAACAGCAGCGTTGTTGTAGTTCAGTGTCTGTAGCAGCTCCAGCTGGTTTGTCTGTTCAGTGGTGATGTCCGGCATTGTGTACCTCTTGGGGTTGTTGTTCACGATGCCGTCCGCTGGCAATAAAAAAACCGCCCGGAGGCGGTCAGTTTGTCAGGGTGGGATTCGAACCCACGCTCTTGCTGTATCGGCCACGTGCACCACTGCTTGATGTAGCTCATGTCACGCTTTGTCCCGTCAGAGCTTCCGCTCTGCCATCTCGCGCACCTGACCTTCAAATTATACAGCGGATCTTTTTCACAGCCAATCATCATCAGGCGCACTCGTAAATGCGCCTTGGGATGAAGAGCCGTTGTGAAAGTGGCTCTCTTACATACCCGTTATCCCGAGCATGTTGATTAAGCTACCTTCCCTTCCATCAGTGAAACCATGTCTGGGTCGAGCTGGTCAATAAGGTTTTTCCGAGCCTCATTCAGCAGCGCCTTTCTGCCACCTTTCCCCCATTTACCCATCTTGCTGGCGCACTGGCTGATGTCTTTGGTTTCACCGCCAATGAGATGGTCAAGCCGGTTTAGCTGGTTGAGAATGTCGAGTGCCCGTGTGCGGCTTTCTATGAATGTGTTGTAAACATCAATCTCGAACTCAGGCTTAATCCATGCAGCATACCGGACAGCAATCATTTCGACTCCCCAGACACTCTGAGAGTCGCCGCCACGGATTACTTTAAGTGATTGATTATGTTCCAAAGGACGTTTTTGTCCTCTGGCATCCAGTGCTTTAACGAATCTCTGAACTGATGCGCTACGGATGAATTTACTGGGCTTTTGCGATTCAGTAGCCTCGCCGTTCAGGACTGCTGCTGCATGTAAGTCATTCAGGCAGTAGCGACCTTCACTGTCAACACGTACAGATACGCCACTTACGATCACTGTTGGATATGTCATTGGTGATTTCCTTTAGAAACGAGCCTCGTTGCCCAGAAACGACGCCCACAGAGAGGTCACCACCTATAACGGCGTTTCTCCGAGGCTTGTTTCCAGAAGACTCTGTGTGATGAATGCGCCGGGCATGGCGCGGTGAAATGCGGGTACAAAAAAACCCGACCGGAGTCAGGCTGTTATTTGAGGCACTGCTCCCTGATGTACTGCTGCAAATAGCCTAATTGCCCGGTGATGGTGCTGATCCGTTCTCTGAGGGTGAAATAATCCC
>Ga0302347_1002246_pt1 | contig 20240 bp, 17 predicted proteins | sample PhyWR1_FD_202178 | JGI IMG/M metagenome (GOLD analysis project Ga0302347, IMG submission 202178) | Leaf surface microbial communities from wheat plants in UC Gill Tract Community Farm, Albany, California, United States - DLSL W.R1 (v2)... | ecosystem: Host-associated > Plants > Phyllosphere >...
GGCGTCACGCTGTGCCAGATAGTCGTTGACGGTAACCACGTGAACGCCTTTACCAGACAGCGCATTAAGATATGCCGGCAGGGTTGCAGTAAGCGTTTTACCTTCACCAGTACGCATTTCTGCGATGCAGCGTTCGTTAAGTACCATGCCGCCCAGCAGCTGAACGTCAAAGTGGCGCATTCCAAAAACACGTTTACTCGCTTCACGAACGACAGCAAATGCTTCCGGGATTAGGCTCTCTACGGTGGCACCTTTCGCCAGGCGCGTGCGGAATTCGTCGGTTTTGGCTTTAAGCTCGTCATCAGAGAGCTTTTTCATTGCCGGTTCCATGCTGTTGATCAGGGAAACGGCTTTACGCATACGGCGCAGGGTACGATCGTTACGACTACCGAAAACTTTGGTTAATAAATTGATTAGCATATTAAAATCTCAAACGCCCCGCTCTGCGGAGTCAAAAAGTAGTTGAAGGAAAAAAGATTCAGCTAAGGCGTTGAGGTCCGGCGCGAATGCCCTGCGCCTGACGAATCCAGGCAGAGACGCTAAAGGCGGATTGCGGTGCAAAAGAGGTGATAGCCACCTGTCGGACGATCGCAGGCGGCTGACTTTCCTGCGTCAACATCGCGCTAAGTGTATTAAGCAGTGCGATGTGATGTGCTTCGAGCGCCAGCGGCTCTTCAGCCACCGGCAGAACTTGCGGTGCCATAGCAAAAGAGAGGTGGCGAATAACCGTGCGAATGGCGTGCTGATGCCAGTAATCTACGGTAAACGCGGGGCGGCGATTGCCTTCCAGCAGCGCCAGATGCGTGAAACTAACGCCTGAGGGCTGATTATGACTACTTGCCGCTGCTTTCGCCGGCACTGCGGGTTCGGTATTGGCGAGCGCAGGCAGGCCGAAGCCAGCCGCGACCATCCCCAACAGGAGATGCGGCCAAAAATACCGTCTGCCTAACTGTCGCCAGCGCGTCAGTAACCCACTCACTTAATCCACCACGCTTTACTTGCCCAAGAGCCTGACGCTCTGAATTTCATATCCTGTAATGATATTACCATTAATGCCCGATCGCGACAGTAGTAATAAAGCTGGAAAGGTAATAAACAGAGCAAGAAAGCGGCAGTCGGCCTGGAGGATAATCTGAAATGGAATGTTACGGGGTGTAAAAATAGAAAACGACTGGTTTTCCTGGACGGAGAGGGTGCCAGGTCAACCAGTCGAATTTTAGGGCGTTATGCCAGTACCAAAGAAGGCGCTTTAAATGCCAGCGGCAGTTCTGCGTCATCTTCGAAGGTGGCATATTCCCAGGCTTCCTGTTTTGCCAGGACAGCCTGTAGCAATTTGTTGTTCAGTGCATGACCCGACTTATAGGCGGTAAACGCGCCGATAATATTGTGGCCGCACATAAACAGGTCGCCGATAGCGTCCAGCATTTTGTGACGAACAAATTCATCTTCAAAACGCAGACCGTCTTCGTTCAGTACACGATAATCATCTACTACGATGGCACAGTCGAAACTACCGCCCAGGCACAAACCACGAGACTGTAAGTATTCGATATCGCGCATAAAGCCGAAAGTACGTGCACGGCTGATCTGACGCATGAAGGCATCCGCAGAGAAATTCATCGCGTAGCGCTGGTTGCTGGAATCAATCGCCGGATGGTTAAAGTCGATGGTAAAGTCCAACGAAAAACCATTGTACGGTTTGAATTCAGCCCATTTGTCGCCATCTTCAACGCGAACGGTCTCTTTAATGCGAACGAATTTCTTCGCGCAGTTTAGTTCGTCGATGCCTGCATCTAACAGCAGGTATACGAACGGAGCAGCACTACCGTCCATAATTGGCACTTCAGGTGCATCAACATCAATAATGATGTTGTCGATACCCAGGCCAGCCAGTGCGGCATTCAGATGTTCTACCGTTGATATCCGCACGTCATGCTCATTAACCAGGCAAGTACAGAGCATGGTATCACGCACAGATTTGGCATCGGCCGGAAAATCTACCGGTGGATTCAAGTCGGTGCGACGATAGATGACCCCGGTATTTGCCGGCGCAGGGCGCAGCGTCAGCGTGACTTTTTTGCCGGTATGTAAACCGACGCCAGTCGCCTGAACGATACGTTTAAGTGTCCTTTGTTTGATCATCGTATAATCTCGCCAAATTACCTATCCAACCGAAGTGTACAATACATTCGGGCGAGCAGTTTAGCACAAAGAGCTAAGATGCCCAACTTCCAGTCAATTCTTAATCAGCCTGCTTACGCAAAAAGGCAGGAATATCCAAATAATCCGGCTCTTTTGCCTGAGAAGTGGTGTCGTTTACCGCCTTCGCCGCTGGCTTCTGCTCCTGAGTCAACGGAGCCATACCGTGTTGCTGATAGCGATCCAGCACCGGTTGTTGTGTCTGTTTGTTCGTCACCAGGGTAATTTCAGGACGTTTGTCCATGCCAATACCGGTGGCAACAACCGTAACGCGCAGCTCGTCGTTCATATCCGGGTCAAGAGAGGTACCGATAACCACAGTCGCATTATCTGAAGCAAATGCACGGATAGTGTTACCGACGGTTTCGAACTCATCAAGACGCAGGTCAAAGCCCGCCGTGATGTTAACCAGCACGCCACGTGCACCAGACAGGTCGATATCTTCCAGCAGCGGAGAAGAGATAGCCATTTCTGCCGCTTCTTCCGCACGATCTTCACCGCTCGCCACGCCGGAGCCCATCATGGCGTAGCCCATTTCGGACATCACGGTACGCACGTCAGCAAAGTCGACGTTCATCAGACCCGGGCGGGTAATCAGCTCGGCGATACCCTGAACGGCACCTTTTAATACGTCGTTTGCGGCCCCAAAGGCGTCAAGCAGTGAAATGCCACGGCCCAACACTTTCAGCAGTTTGTCGTTTGGGATCGTGATCAGGGAGTCAACGTGCTTGGACAGCTCGGTGATCCCCTGCTCAGCAAAAGCCATACGCTTTTTGCCTTCAAAATTGAACGGCTTGGTTACGACAGCCACCGTCAGGATGCCAAGGTCTTTGGCAACTTCAGCAACCACCGGCGCCGCGCCCGTACCGGTACCACCGCCCATGCCCGCAGCGATAAACACCATGTCTGCCCCGTCAAGCGCGGCACGTAAAGCTTCACGATCTTCGTCAGCGGCGTTGCGGCCGACTTCCGGATTAGCGCCAGCGCCCAGACCTTTGGTGATACCACCACCGATCTGAATCGTCTGACCCACTGCGGTTTTACGTAGCGCCTGAGCGTCGGTATTTACCGCGAAGAATTCAACACCTTCGATGCGCTCACGCACCATGTGTTCAACGGCATTGCCGCCACCGCCACCGACGCCGATGACTTTAATCACCGCGTCGTTGGTCAGTTCCATAGGTTCAAACATAGTTTCTCTCCGTTTTGTGCCTGTCGCCTGAGATCGCTAATTTTCTGCGTTCTCTTAAAAAAATCAAAATTCTTTTCGTAGCCAACTGTTAAGTCGTTTAATCCACGAGCCAACGGAGGCCGTTACTCGTTTTTCAACGTCTGCTTCACCATTTAAATGGGACTCTTTCCCGTAGTGCAGCAGGCCCACAGCCGTAGAATAATACGGCTCCTGGGCGTAATCCGTCAGTCCGGTAATATTCAGCGGCGCGCCGATGCGTACCTGCGTATGAAAAACGCGTTGCGCACAGGCCGCCAGACCTTCAATTTGCGCCGCGCCGCCGGTTAATACAATGCCTGCTGCAAGATGATGTTTCACGCCTTTTTCACGCAGCATTTCCTGCAGTTGCAAAATCTCTTCGTTTACCAGATTCAGCAGCTCGGTATATCGCGGTTCGATAACCTCAGCCAGGGTCTGGCGCTGCAGGCTGCGCGGTGGACGTCCCCCAACGCTTGGGACCTCCACGCTCTCGTCTTTACCGACGATAGAGCCAAACGCACAGCCATGACGAACTTTAATGGCTTCGGCATCGCTTGGCGGCGTACCGAAGGCATAGGCAATATCGCTGGTCACGACGTTCCCTGCATACGGGATGACTTTAGTGTGACGCAGCGCGCCGCCGGTATACACAGCGATGTCCATTGTACCACCGCCGATGTCAACCACACAGACGCCCAGCTCACGTTCGTCCTCAGTCAGTACAGAATAACTGGACGCCAGGCCGGCAAAGATCAGTTGGTCAACTTTTAAACCACAACGTTCAACGGCTTTGACGATATTTTTCGCCATATCGTTGTGACAGGTGATCAAATGCACTTTTGCCTGCATACGTACGCCGGATAATCCCACCGGATTTTTAATGCCTTCCTGATAATCGATGGCATATTCCTGAGGAATAACATGCAGTACCCGATGCTCATCACGCACGCGTACCGATTTTGCGGTATGCACCACGTTTTCGACATCTTCCTGCGTTACTTCTTCTTCTGAAATCGGCACCATGCCAATTTCGTTCTGACAGCTAATATGTTTACCTGAAAGCGCCAGATAAACCGAGGATATTTGACAATCAGCCATTAATTCTGCCTGATCGATAGCACGTTGCACGCATTTTACTACCGATTCGAGATCGTTTACCCCGCCTTTATCCATACCACGCGACGGGCAACTGCCCACGCCTATGATATTGACCATACCGTCGGGCAGAACCTCCCCTACCAAAGCGGCCACCTTCGCGGTGCCAATCTCCAGTCCAACTACCAGTTTTCTGTCCGTCGCCTTGATCATTATTGCTCTGCCTGTGCCTGATTCTGTTGTTGATTAGGTTCCTCAGCCGGTGCCGGTACCCAACCGACAGCCGCGCCCGAGTCATAGCGCAAATCAACGTAGCTAATCCGTTTGCCATCGGTCTGCGCTTGCTGTTGTAAAACTGGATACAGTTCTATAAAGCGCTCCAGACGTTTCATCGTATCACCGCGTCCCAGATTAAGCCTGATATCATTATTCAGGGTTAATTGCCAGGAGCGGCGCGCGGTCATTGCCGCCACTTTTAACGTGAACTTATCTTTTGCCAGCACCTTTCCCATATCGCGATAGCCTTGCAGTACTTCGTTTTCACTTCCTTCAGGGCCTGACAGCATGGGCAAATTAACTTTGCTGGTGCGATCTGACGGTACACTGAAGGAGTTACCGTCGACATCGACCATATGCTGGTCATTCCATCGTGCTATCGGCACATATTCAACCAGATGAATCTTTAATTCATCTGGCCACTGCTTTCTGACGCTGGCCTGTTTAATCCAGGGCAGACGCTCAATCTGGCTCTGAATAATATTGACGTCCTGAGTCATAAACGTACCCGGAGCGCCCAGCGCCAGAATAGACTGCCGGATATCATCGTTGCGCGTGTAATGACGATCGCCGGTTAACACCAGTTTTGACAGGGGTAAACGCTGCGCATCGTCCATCCAGCCCAGAATCATCCAGCCGCTCATTAACACGGTACACAGCACCGCCAGCAGGAAAACGATACCTGCGAGGCGCGTTCCATTATTTCGCCGTGAAGAAGCGACTTCCTCTTCTTCCCGGTTTCGCGTGTTCAGCGCAGCCTGCGACATATCAACCCGCCAGATCTAAAATACGAACTACCAGCTGCGAAAAACTCATTCCAGCCTGACGTGCCGCCATTGGCACCAGACTGTGGTTGGTCATACCCGGAGAGGTATTCGCTTCCAGCAGATAAAACTGGCCATCGCTGTCCAGCATAACGTCGATTCGTCCCCAGCCGCGACAGCCGAGGATATCCCAGGCATTCACAACCAGAGATTGCAATTTTGCTTCCTGTTCGCCATCAAGGCCGCTTGGGCAAAAATACTTTGTCTCATCAGAGAGATACTTAGCTTCATAATCATAGAAGGTTCCAGCGGGTTGAATACGAATTGACGGTAAAATTTCTTCACCCAGTATTGCAACGGTAAATTCTGGCCCGCTGAGCCATTTTTCGATTAAAACTTCATCATCATGCTGAAATGCCTGGGTTAATGCCGCGTGCAAAGCACTCGCTTCTGTGACCTTAGACATGCCAACGCTTGACCCTTCGCGGCTCGGCTTAACAATCAGCGGAAGTCCCAGATCGGCGATCCGCTGCTGGAGATCAGCAGAAAGCCCGTCAGCAAAGGTTTTACGCGTTAAAGCGACCCAGGGTGCAACCGGTAAATCGGCACCCTGCCACAGCAATTTGCTGCGCAGTTTGTCCATCGAAATAGCCGAGGCCATTACGCCGCTGCCGGTATAGGGAATTCCGGAAAGCTCCAGTAGTCCCTGCAAGGTCCCATCCTCACCTCCACGTCCATGTAAGGCAATAAACACTTTCTGAAAACCCATCTCTTTAAGATGGGTGATATCGGTTTCGCGTGGATCAACGGGCCAGGCATCAATGCCGGCTTCACGCAGCCCCGCCAGTACCGCCGCACCGGAATTGAGTGAGACTTCACGCTCTGCGGATGTCCCGCCGAGCAGGACGGCTATCTTATCAACCACGATGCTCCTCCTCCTGAGTTTGCGGCTTCAGTTTGATTTCCGATAAATTACGGGCGATTTTGCCTATATTTCCTGCACCCTGGACCAGAATGAGATCGTTACCGGTAAGGACCGGGGCCAGCATTTCAGCAACCTGCGCCGGATCGGAAACCAGAATCGGATCAACTTTACCTCGTCCCCGGATGGTCCGACACAGCGACCGGCTATCCGCGCCCGGAATAGCGGCTTCTCCGGCGGAATAGACCTCCAGCATCAACAGCGCGTCGACCTGTGTCAATACCCTGGCGAAATCATCGTAGAGATCGCGCGTACGGGTAAATCGATGCGGCTGAAATAGCATGACCAGGTTTTTATCCGGCCAGCCTGCGCGCGCCGCTTTAATGGTGGCATCCACTTCGGTCGGATGGTGCCCGTAATCATCAATAAGCATTGCCGTTCCGGGCTTGCCGTTGATCTCTTGCAGCGGATATTCTCCAAGGAAATCAAAGCGGCGGCCGGTACCCTGAAAGCTTTCCAACGCACGCAGGATAGCCTCATCTTCAATGCCCTCTTCCGTCGCCACCGCGACCGCTGCGGCGGCATTTAACGCGTTATGGCGACCCGGCGCGTTAAGCGTTACGCGCAGTGCAGGTTTATCCTGACGCAGCAGCGTAAAATGTCCCTGCGGGCCGTTTTGTTCATAATCTTCGATGCGCACGTCTGCATCGTCACTGAATCCGTAAGTCGTGATTTGACGACCGACACGCGGCAACAGCTCACGGATCACCGGGTCGTCCACGCACATGACCGCACGACCATAAAACGGCAGGTTGTGCAGGAAATTGATAAACGTCTGTTTCAGGTTTTCGAAGTCGCCCTGATAGGTGTCCATATGGTCGGCTTCGATATTGGTGACGACAGAGACCATCGGCTGTAGATGCAGAAATGACGCATCGCTCTCATCCGCTTCTGCGATTAAGTAGCGGCTGTGACCAAGACGCGCATGAACACCCGCCGCTTTAACCAGTCCGCCGTTGACAAAAGTCGGATCGAGTCCGGCCTCGGCATAAATGCTGGCAACCATCGCGGTGGTTGTGGTTTTGCCATGCGTACCGGCAATCGCTATACCGTGACGAAAGCGCATTAGCTCTGCCAGCATTTCTGCACGACGAATTACCGGAATACGCGCCTCGTGGGCGGCAACAATTTCCGGGTTATCCGCTGAAATAGCGGTAGATACTACGACCACGCTCGCGTCGAGCACGTTTTCCGGACGGTGATTAAAATAGATGGTCGCCCCGAGCGACGCCAGCTGCTGCGTAACCGGATTAGGCGCCAGGTCCGATCCGCTAATCTGATAGCCTTCGTTAGCCAGAACTTCGGCAATACCGCCCATGCCAGCACCGCCGATGCCAACAAAATGAATATGCCGGACGCGACGCATCTCGGGCACAATTGAACGCAGTTTAGCCAGTTGTTGTGTATTCATTCTATAACGCCATAACTTCAATATTCACGCGGTGCGAACGGCACCGCCACAGTTAAGCCCGGGCTGCCAGACTCACTTCATTTGCTACACGTTCTGTCGCATCAGGAATAGAGGCCGCGCGCGCGCGTTCAGCCATCGTGAGTAATGTTTCCCGATCCCATGCTGCCAGTGTTTCAACGATGGCCTCCACGGTAAATTGTGGCTGCTCAAGAATTTTCGCCGCGCCTGCTTTCTCGAGCGGCAGCGCATTCCAGTACTGCTGGCGATCTTTATGTTGAAACGGTACAAACAGCGCCGGGAGGCCAGCGGCGGCGATTTCGCTCACCGTCAGCGCGCCGGAGCGACAAACGACAACATCAGCCCATGCGTAAGCGGCTGCCATATCATCAATAAATTCGGTCACTTTATGCTGCGGCTGACCGGCAGCGGCATACGCCTGCTCGACGGCAGCCTGTGAACCTTTTCCGCTCTGGTGCCAGACGGTAATAGTGTCACCCAGCTTAGCTGCCACCTGGGGCAACGTCTGATTTAAAACGCGCGCGCCCTGGGACCCCCCCACAACCAGCACCCGTACCGGACCTTCGCGTCCGGCCAGACGGGTCTGCGGCAGCGGAAGGGCCAGAACATCCGTACGTACCGGATTGCCGACCACATCCGCATCAGGAAATGCACCGGGGAACGCCTGCATCACTTTTTTGGCAATTTTTGCCAGCCACTTATTGGTTAGTCCGGCAATGCCATTTTGCTCATGCAGGACGACCGGAATACCCAGCGACCATGCCGCCAGTCCGCCCGGACCCGACACGTAGCCGCCCATGCCCAGCACAACGTCCGGCTTAAACCGCATCATAATGGCACGCGCCTGACGCCAGGCATGGTAAATGCGCAGCGGCGCCAGCAGCTGGGCTTTAATGCCTTTGCCGCGCAGGCCCGAAATCTGGATAAAATCGATTTCAATACCGTTTTTTGGTACCAGGTCGGCTTCCATACGATCGGCGGTTCCCAGCCAGCGCACCTGCCAGCCCTGCGCCATCAGATGATGAGCGACGGCCAGTCCCGGGAACACATGTCCACCCGTACCGCCCGCCATCACCATTAACCGTTTGCCCTGACCGCTCATCGTTGACCTCGTGTAAACGCCTGGGCTTTTTCCAGACGCGTTTCATAATCTATGCGTAATAACATGATGATGGCCGTCGACATGATTAACAGACTCGACCCACCGTAACTGATTAATGGCAGCGTCAGGCCCTTTGTTGGCAGCATACCGGCGGCCGCCCCGACGTTTACCAGTGCCTGGAAGCTAAACCAGACGCCAATGGAACAGGCCAGAAAACCGGAAAAACGCTGATTAATTTCCAGCGCTTTACGGCCAATGGACATTGCGCGAAAAGCGACGAAGAATACCATCAACAGCGCCAGCGCTACACCGACATAGCCTAATTCTTCTCCGATGATGGCGAAGATGAAGTCGGTATGTGCTTCCGGCAGATATTCCAGCTTCTGCACAGAGTTACCGAGCCCCTGGCCCCACAGTTCACCGCGGCCAAAGGCCATCAGCGACTGCGTCAGCTGATAACCGCTGCCAAACGGGTCCGCCCACGGGTCCCAGAAGGCCGTCACACGACGAATACGATAGGGTTCTGCCAGAATCAGCAGAATGACCGCCGAAATGCCCATACCGATAATCGCGATGAACTGCCACAGTTTCGCCCCGGCAAGGAATAGCATTGCCAGGGTCGTCACAAACAGCACCACCACGGTCCCGAGATCCGGCTGGGCCAGCAGCAGGATCGCCAGCACAAAAATGACGCCCATCGGTTTTAAGAAGCCGCGTAAGTTGTTACGTACCTCATCCCCTTTGCGCACCAGATAGTTGGCGATATAACAGAACAGCGACAGTTTGGTCAGCTCGGCAGGCTGCACGCGCAGCAGGCCAAGGTCAATCCAGCGCGATGCCCCTTTTACCGAGCTGCCGACGACCAGCACCACCATTAGCATGATAATCGAGCCGAGCAGCATGGCCGTACTGTAGCGCTGCCAGAAATCCATCGGCAGGCGCAGCGTAACCAGCGCCAGCAAAAATGCCATCACCAGATACGCACCATCGCGCTTAGCAAAAAAGAAAGGATCGTTGGTCAGTCGTTGCCCGATAGGCATTGACGCCGATGTCACCATAATGAAACCGATCGCGGCAAGGCCAAATGTCAGCCAGACCAGCGTGCGGTCGTACATAATCAGGCTGTCTGCATCTTTTTGACGCGACGCCATTACCCAGCCTTTCATGGCCGTAAACAGCCAGGCGAGGATGCTGAACCCGGGCAGGCGCGGCATTTTCAGGCGTGGGAGGGATAAACGCATTAACCAAGCTCCTTCGCCAGGCGGGTAAAGATATCGCCCCGTTGTTCGAAATTTTTAAACTGATCGAGGCTGGCACAGGCGGGCGACAGTAATACCATGTCTCCAGGCTTAACCTGCGCAGCAATAAGGCGCATCGCCTGCTCCATCGTTTCGGTTTGTTCGGCGATATCAGGACGTAATTCCGCCAGTTCCGCGCCGTCACGGCCAAAACACCATAGCCGGATATTCTCACCGTTGAGATAGCGTTTCAGAGAGGAGAAATCGGCTGATTTCCCGTCGCCACCTAATAGCAGATGCAATGTACCGTCAACCTGCAATCCGTTAAGCGCCGCTTCCGTACTGCCCACATTGGTGGCTTTAGAGTCGTTGATCCAGCGCACGCCGTTATGCACCAGCGCGGTTTGAAAACGGTGCGCCAGCCCGGTGAAGGTAGTCAGTGCTTTCAGGCTGCTGGCTCGCGGAAGATTAACGGCATCGGCCAGCGCCAGCGCGGCCAGCGCGTTGGTATAGTTATGCTGCCCGGTGAGTGGCATTTCCGCTACATTCAGTACTTTCTCACCTTTCACGCGCAGCCAGACCTCGCCCTGCTGGCGGTTTAGATGATAATCACCGACATCAACACCAAAACTCACGCAGCGCGCATCGGCCCCGCGGACCGGCATCGTCAGCGCATCGTCGGCGTTAACCACGCAGACCACTGCGCTTTCATAGACTTTCAGCTTGGCTGCCCGATACTGTTGCAGCCCCAGCGGATAGCGATCCATATGATCTTCGGTCACGTTAAGGATCGTCGCCGCTGCGGCTTTCAGACTGGATGTGGTTTCCAGCTGAAAGCTCGATAGCTCCAGAACGTACAGCTCACGTGCCGGGTCCAGCAGCATCAGCGCAGGCAGACCAATGTTGCCACCGACCCCGACATTAACGCCTGCGGCTTTCGCCATCTCACCTACCAGCGTGGTGACGGTACTTTTGCCGTTTGAACCGGTAATGGCGATGACCGGAGCCTGGGCTTCGCGGCAAAATAGTTCGATATCGCCGACGATTTCTACCCCGGCCTCAGCCGCTGCGCTGAGTGAAGGATGCGCGAGAGCAATACCAGGGCTGGCAACAATAAGATCTGCGGCCAGCAGCCAGTCGTCATTCAGCCCACCCAGATGGTTTTCGACGCCTTCCGGCAGCTTATCGAGCCCGGACGGAGCAACACGCGTGTCCATTACGCGCGGCGTTACGCCACGCGCTATAAAGAAATCTACACACGACAGCCCGGTTAGCCCGAGGCCGATAATGACCACTTTTTTATCCTGGTAATCTGCCATGATTAACGTACCTTCAGCGTTGCCAGGCCAATCAGCACCAGCATCAGCGAAATAATCCAGAAGCGCACAATTACGCGCGGCTCGGGCCAGCCTTTCAGTTCATAGTGGTGATGGATCGGTGCCATACGAAAAATCCGCTGCCCGCGCAGTTTGAATGAGCCAACCTGCAGGATCACCGACAGCGTTTCGACCACGAACACGCCGCCCATGATGACCAGTAAGAACTCCTGACGCAGCAACACGGCGATAATTCCGAGCGCGCCGCCCAGCGCCAGTGAACCCACGTCACCCATGAAGACCTGCGCCGGATAAGTGTTAAACCACAGGAAGCCCAGACCCGCGCCAACAATGGCGGTGCAGACGATCACCAGTTCACCCGCATGACGCAGATAGGGAATATGCAGGTAGTTGGCAAAGTTCATGTTACCCGTCGCCCATGCGACCAGGGCAAAGCCACCGGCAACAAAAACGGTAGGCATAATCGCCAGGCCATCCAGACCATCGGTCAGGTTAACGGCATTGCCGGTACCGACGATCACAAAGTAGGCCAGCAGAATATAGAGAATGCCCAGCTGCGGCATAATGTCTTTAAAGAATGGCACTACCAGCTGCGTGGCGGGGGTGTCGTTGCCGACCAGATACAGCGCAAAGGCCACGCCAAGGGCGATAACTGACATCCAGAAATACTTCCAGCGGGCAATCAGTCCTTTGGTATCTTTGCGCACGACTTTGCGGTAGTCATCAACAAAGCCAATGATGCCGTAGCCTATCAGCACGATCAGCACGCACCAGACGTACGGATTAGACGGATAGGCCCACAGCAGCACCGAAATGACAATCGAGGTGAGGATCATGATCCCGCCCATGGTCGGCGTGCCGCGTTTGCTAAAGTGCGATTCCGGGCCGTCGTTGCGAACAACCTGACCAAAAGACAGTTTTTGCAGGCGGGCGATCATGCGCGGCCCCATCCATAAAGAGATGAACAGCGCGGTCAGCAGGCTGACAATGGCGCGAAACGTCAGATAGGAAAAGACGTTAAAGCCGGAATAATATTTGACCAAATGCTCGGCCAGCCAAACTAACATGTCCCATTCTCCTGTAAAGCATGTACCACCTCTTCCATGGCGGCACTGCGTGAACCCTTAACCAAAAGGGTAATAATCTGTTTTTCTGCAATCAGTTCTTTCAGGCGGGCGATCAGCGCCTGCTTGTCGGTGAAATGCTCACCCACCCCGCTGGCCTCACCGATCGCCTGGCTTTGTTTGCCCACGCTGATCACCCGATCGACCCCTGCCGCCTTCGCCGCTTCGCCCACCTGAATATGACAGGCTTCGCTTTCGTCGCCGAGTTCGGCCATGTCGCCCACCACCATCACGCGGTAACCGGGCATGTCCGCCAGCACTTGGGCGGCGGCGGTCATGGACCCCACGTTAGCGTTGTAGGTATCGTCGAGCAGGAGCTGGTTATCCGCCAGCTGGATCGGGAAAAGACGCCCCGGTACAGCTTGTAATTTCGCCAGACCTTCTTTAACCGCGGCTAAGCTCGCCCCCACCGCCATCGACAGTGCCGCTGCCGCCAGCGCGTTAGCGATGTTATGACGTCCCGGAAGCGGCAGCAGCACGTCGATACTGCCGACGGGAGTTTGCAGCGTGAATTCTGTGCCGTGCGAGGTCACGTGGATATTGGTTGCGGTAAAGTCACTGGTGGCAGCATTTGGCGAAAAGCGCCACACTTTGCGATCGCCAATGATCGTCTGCCAGTTGAGCCAGTCGTTATTATCGGCATTCATAATGGCAATGCCGTCAATCGGCAGGCCGGTGTAAATTTCGCCTTTCGCTTTTGCCACGCCTGCCAGCGAACCAAAACCTTCCAGATGCGCGGCGGCCAGATTGTTAACCAGCGCGGCTTCTGGCCGGGTGAGGCCGGTAGTCCAGGCGATTTCACCCTGGTGGTTAGCACCAAGCTCAATGACGGCATACTGGTGTTCAGCGGTGAGACGCAGCAACGTCATCGGCACACCGATGTCATTATTCAGGTTTCCGGCGGTATAGAGGGTATTGCCGCACTCGCTGAGGATCGCCGCCGTCATCTCTTTGACCGAGGTTTTGCCGGATGAACCGGTTAGCGCCACGACGCGCGTTGGCACCTGCTGGCGAACCCATGCGGCCAGCTCGCCAAAGGCGCGACGGGTATCGCTAACCACTAATTGCGGCAGATCGATGTCCAGCGCACGGCTGACCAGCAGCGCCCCTGCCCCGCTCTCTTTTGCTTTGGCGGCAAAGTCGTGCGCGTCAAAGCGTTCGCCTTTTAGCGCCACAAACAGGCAGCCCGGCGTAATCGCGCGGGTGTCGGTGGTGACGGCGTCAATGGTCAGGTCATTACCCAGTAAGTTGCCTTTCAGAACCGAAGCCAGCTGACTTAGCATTACGCGGATCATGCAATAACTCCCAGCAGACGTGCTGCGGTAACGCGGTCGGAGTAGTCCAGACGACGGTTGCCGACGATTTGATAATCTTCGTGACCTTTGCCCGCCAGCAGGACGACATCATTTTCTTTCGCCTGCATGATGGCATGGGTCACAGCCTGAGCGCGCCCTTCCATCACTTTCGCCCGACCGGCATCAAGCATTCCGGCAAGAATGTCGTTAATGATGGCCTGCGGCTCTTCAGTACGTGGATTGTCATCGGTTACTAGCGGGATATCCGCGAACTGCTCGGCAATGGCGCCCATCAGCGGACGCTTACCTTTATCGCGATCGCCGCCGCAGCCGAAGACACACCACAGCGTCCCCGTACAGTGCAGGCGTGCGGCCGCCAGCGCTTTTTCCAGCGCATCCGGCGTGTGGGCATAATCGACGACTACCGTCGGTTTGCCCGGCGCGCTGAATACTTCCATACGCCCGCATACCGGCTGGAGACGCGCGGCGGTGTTCAGCAGGTCGCTAAGGGGATATCCCAGCGCCAGGAGTGTCGCCAGCGCCAGAAGCAGGTTACTGACATTAAACTCGCCCATCAGGCGGCTTTCGATTTCACCTTCACCCCATGAAGAGGCAAAACGGATCGTTGCCCCTCGGTCGTGATAATGGACGTCCACGGCTTTAAGCCAGCGGCCATGACAGTCAGGGTTGATGTGATCGGCCATTGACACCGCAACGGCGTCCGGCAGTTTCGCCAGCCAGCGGCGTCCGACTTCATCATCGGCATTGACGATGGCCTGTCCGAAGTGATGCGTCGAATACAGAAGCCATTTAGCGGCTTCGTAATGCTCCATATCGCCGTGATAATCGAGATGATCGCGGCTTAAATTAGTAAAAACAGAAGCCGAAAATTTCAGTGCCGACACCCGGTGTTGCACCAGCCCGTGTGAAGAAACCTCCATTCCGGCAAAGGTCGCGCCCTGCCCGACCAGATTTGCCAGCACCTGCTGAACATCAACAGCAGAGCCGGTAGTGTTTTCCGTCGGGCTGACGTTACCTAGTAAACCATTGCCGACAGTCCCCATCACCGCGCTGGTTTCGCCCAGCAACTGGCTCCACTGCGCCAGCAGTTGTGTGGTCGTGGTTTTACCGTTGGTGCCGGTTACGCCGACCAGACACAGCTGTTCGGAAGGCTGATGATAAAAACGCCCGGCCAGTGCAGAAAGACGTTCGTTAAGTTGGCTGAGGTAGATAACGGGAATGCCGTGCATTTCACGCACTTCACCATCGGTTGCCTCACCTTTTGCTTCTGCAATAATGGCAGCCACACCTTGCGCTATCGCCTGCGGGATATATCGACGCCCGTCCGCCTGATGACCTGATACCGCCACGAAAAGATCGCCCGATGCCGCCGTGCGGCTGTCGAGTGTCATCTCACGCAGCGCCCGCGCAGGTAGTCCGGCTACCCACGGAGCAAGAAGGTCGCGCAAATTACGATCTGCCACCTGTACCCTCGCCTTGATTAGTTACAAAATCATTTTGTTCGCCCGTCGCCAGCGCATCCGGTTCAATGTTCATGGTACGCAGTACGCCGCCCATGATGGCACCAAACACCGGCGCGGAAACGGCACCGCCGTAGTATTTACCTGCCTGCGGGTCATTAATGACTACCACCAGCGCAAAACGCGGCTGGCTGGCTGGCGCGACGCCCGCGGTGTAAGCAATGTATTTGTTGATATAGCGGCCGTCGGGTCCGACTTTTTTCGCCGTACCGGTTTTAATTGCGATACGGTAGCCTTTAATCGCCGCTTTCACCCCGCCGCCGCCGGGCAATGCCACGCTTTCCATCATATGAACGACGGTGCGCACGGTGGCTTCCGGGAAGATACGTTCACCGGGAACCGGAGGATCAACTTTTGTGATCGACAGCGGACGATAGACGCCATAGCTGCCGATAGTTGCGTAGACACGCGCTAACTGTAACGGGGTTACCATTAGCCCGTAGCCGAAAGAGAAGGTGGCCCTCTCTATGTCAGACCACCGTTGTTTTTGAGGATATAAGCCACTGCGTTCCCCGACCAACCCCAAATTGGTCGCTTTTCCCAGTCCAAAACGTGAGTAAGTATCTACTAACGCTGAGGAGGGCATCGCTAACGCCAGCTTGGAAACACCGACGTTACTCGACTTCTGTAAGACTCCGGTGAGAGTCAGTTCGCTATAGCGCGCGACGTCTTTAATTTCATGACCATTCACGCGGTAGGGAACAGTATTCAGCACGCTATTTTCACGTACGACCCCGCGCTGTAGCGCGGTCATCACCACCATCGGCTTCACGGTGGAACCCGGCTCGAAAACGTCGGTAATGGTGCGGTTACGCATCACATCCTTGGCCGTTCCGCTCAGGTTGTTTGGGTTATAAGAGGGACTGTTCGCCATCGCCAGCACTTCACCCGTGTTCACATCCACCAGTACCGCACTGCCGGACTCGGCTTTGTTAAAGGCCACGGCATTATTCAGTTCACGATAGACCAGCGCCTGCAAGCGCTCATCAATACTCAGCGCCAGGTTATGCGCGGCCTGGCTGTCGGTAGACGAGATATCTTCAATGACCCGACCGTAGCGATCTTTACGCACCACACGTTCGCCAGGCTGGCCGGTCAGCCATTTGTCAAAGCTGCTTTCAACGCCCTCAATGCCCTGACTATCAATATTGGTAAAACCAATCAGATGCGCGGTCACTTCGCCGGAAGGATAGTAACGGCGCGACTCTTCCCGCAGATGAATGCCCGGCAGTTTGAGTTTTTTGATGTAATCGCCCAGATCCGGGTTGACCTGACGAGCGAGATAAATAAAGCGTCCTTTGGGATTGGCTTTTACCCGGGCAGAAAGCTGATCGAGGGGCATTTTTAGCGCATCGGATAACGCTTTCCAGCGGCCATCAAGGGTAATGCCGCCAGCATCATGCAGCTCTTTAGGATCGGCCCACACGGCTTTCACCGGCACGCTAACGGCCAGAGGCCGGCCGGAGCGATCGGTGATCATGCCGCGAGAGGTGGAGACTTCCTGGACGCGCAGTGAGCGTAAGTCGCCCTGGCGCACCAGCATATCCGGAGCGATAACCTGTAGCCATGCCACGCGTCCAAGCAGGAAGGCCAGCGCAACCAAAATGCAGCCGCATAACAACGCAAAACGCCAACTGATAAAGTTGGCTGGTTCGTCCGGGCGTTTTAACTTAAGCGTCTTAGCCGCTGCTTTCATGCGTTACATTCGTCCTTATTTCTGTACCACGATATTTTCTTGCGAAGGATCGACATGCTGCATTTGCAGCTTATCCGTTGCGATCCGCTCTACCCGGCTGTGATCGCCAAGGGCGTTTTCTTCGAGGATCAGGTTACGCCATTCAATGTCGAGTGCGTCACGCTCTACCACCATTTGCTCGCGCTGTGCCGTTAACAAACGCGTATGGTGCGCGGTTGTCACGACGGTCACCGCCGAGATAATAATGCAAACAAAAAGACAGAGTGGCAGTTTGCCAAAGCGCAAAAGGTCGTTGCCAATAACGCCTGGCAGGGCATGACGCTCTTTGCTGACCATGGAGCCTTTAATTTTGTCTAAGGCTTCTGTCACTCTGGCGATCATGCGTCAGTCCTTTCCGCAATACGCAATACGGAGCTGCGGGCGCGTGGATTCTCAGCCACTTCTTCATCGCCCGGCATCAGCTTACCCAGCGCCCGAAGCTGTCGCCCGCCCAGCTTGCTGAGCTGCGCTTCGGTCATCGGTAACCCGTGCGGGACCTGCGGTCCGCGGCTTTGCTCACGCATAAAGCGTTTAACAATACGGTCTTCCAGCGAGTGGAAACTGATAATAGAGAGACGACCGCCCGGGGCCAGCACCTCAATGGAGCTTTTCAGCGCCTGCTCAATCTCTTCCAGTTCGCTGTTTACCCAAATGCGCACGGCCTGGAAAGTACGAGTAGCAGGGTGTTTAAACTTATCTTTTACCGGGGTTGCAGCGGCCACCACTTCAGCCAGAGCTTTGGTGCGGGTCATCGGTTCAATACGATTACGCTCGACAATAGCGCGGGCGATACGTTTAGCGAATCGCTCCTCACCAAAGGTTTTCAACACCCAGGTAATATCAGCTTCTTCCGCTTTCAGCAGCCATTCGGCGGCGGATTGCCCACGCGTGGGGTCCATGCGCATGTCCAGCGGGCCGTCACGCATAAAAGAAAAACCACGTTCAGCATCGTCAAGCTGCGGCGAAGAGACGCCGAGATCGAGGAGAATACCGTCGATTTTGCCGATAAGATCGCGTTCACGGACATAATCCGCCAGCGCGGAGAAAGGTCCATGAACAATAGAGAAACGAGGATCGTTGAAAGTCTGAGCCACAGCAATGGCTTCAGGATCGCGATCGATAGCGATCAGACGTCCCTGGGGGCCGAGTTGCCCGAGGATCAGACGTGAGTGTCCACCGCGCCCAAAGGTGCCATCAATATAAATACCATCCGGACGAATATTCAGGCCGTTAACGGCCTCATCCAGCAGAACCGTTTTGTGTTTAAAATTTTCCATCATTTTTATAAAGATAAGTCCTGCAACCGCTCCGATAGCTCTCCGGTAGCGGACTGCTCAGCGTCGATATCTTCCCTGACACGTTGATACCAGGCCGTTTCGTCCCACAGCTCAAACTTGTTGAACTGTCCAACCAGCATCACTTCTTTGGTCAGTCCGGCGTGCTGCCGTAAAACCGGCGCTATCAATAAACGGCCAGCGCTGTCCATCTGACATTCGCTGGCGTGTCCCAAAAGCAAACGCTGCACGCGGCGCTCAAGGGGATTCATGCCCGACAAGCGCGACAATTTACGCTCGATAATTTCCCATTCAGGCAACGGGTAAAGCAGCAGGCAAGGATGGTGGAGATCAATAGTACACACCATTTGACCGGAGGCGCTTTCAATCAGCATTTCCCGATACCGGGTCGGTACGGATAACCGCCCTTTGCTGTCCAGATTGACCTGTGCCGCACCACGGAACATGCCCGCTCACCTCTTTCGCCACTTTATCCCACAAATTCCCACCATGGGGAGTTTACGGAGCGGAGGAAAAGCTTGTCAAGCCAGCAAAAATACCGGAACAAGTAAAAAACCCGATTCAGGGAGTACATGTTGGCATTGATTAAATACCGGCCAATACATGAGGCAAATTAACGCTATGAATATTTGTAAGAAAAAAATGAGGTCCTTTCTTTGCACGGCAAAGAAATCGGGAGCATCAAATAAAAATATAAAGTGTCAGTTTGCGACGCGAGCGGCATTTTAGGCCATTATCACCTTTGTTAACAGCACATCCTGGTAATTAACGTGTCCAACGTTGTACGCATCGCACAGTATTCGTACGTCTGCTATGGCAGAGGGTGAATACGAAGCCGAATTACGCCGCAGGATGTAACAAAACAATACAGTAGAAATAGAAATTTACTGATTACGCCGATAATAGCCCGCCTGTTTTCGTTTCAGGTAAAAGCATAAATAAATCAACGATGGCGAAAATACGGAATTATCCGAAGGCAAAACGGAGGATGAGAATGGGCAATGCACGACTTAAAAATCAATAATCGTAAACTATAGTGCGATCCAGCAGCATAATTCTGCTGGATCCTGATAGCGTTAGCGCCGGTTCAGCACGCCGCGACGATAGAGGTTACGACGAATACGGCTAAGCCCTGGTTTTGGCTTGCGCGGCTCATCAAGGCTTGCCAGCACAATTTCCAGCACCCGCTCTGCCACGTCACGATGACGCTGGGCAACCGCCAGGACTGGACACTGCAGGAAATCGAGCAGTTCATTATCACCAAAAGTTGCGATAGCCAGATCGGACGGCAGCTTACCGTCGCGGCGCAGGGTCACGTCCATCACACCCTGTAGCAGCGCAAATGAGGTAGTGAACAGTGCCTGAGGCATCGGATGGGTTTCCAGCCATTTCTCAAACAGCTGCGCTGCGGCTTCCCGTTCATAGCTGTTGGCGTACAAATAATGAACGTCACGCGGGTCGTCTTTCCAGGCGGTGCGAAACCCCTGCTCGCGCAGAAAGCTTACCGACAGCTCCGGCAGCGCGCCTAAATAAAGTACGGTTTCCGCCGGGAAAGTGCGTAGCTCAGCGGCCAGCATTTCAGCATCATCCTGATCTGCGCCGACAACACTGGTGAAAT
>Ga0302347_1002248_pt1 | contig 20225 bp, 26 predicted proteins | sample PhyWR1_FD_202178 | JGI IMG/M metagenome (GOLD analysis project Ga0302347, IMG submission 202178) | Leaf surface microbial communities from wheat plants in UC Gill Tract Community Farm, Albany, California, United States - DLSL W.R1 (v2)... | ecosystem: Host-associated > Plants > Phyllosphere >...
CCAACTGGAAGTTGGCATGCAGTTCCACGCTTCGGCGCCGGACGGCCAAATGCAGATCGTGACCATCCGTGACCTGGACGGCGACGACGTGACTGTAGACGGTAACCACCCACTGGCTGGCCAGCGTCTGAACTTCAAGGTCAAGGTTGTGGCCATCCGTGACGCGAGCGAAGAAGAAGTTGCTCACGGCCACGTACACGGTGAAGGCGGTCATCAGCACTGACAAGTGCTGCTACGCTCTCTTGTGAGCTAGCCAGGAAAGGCGCCTTCGGGCGCCTTTTTGCATCCTGGGTGATGAGGGCAATCGGTAAGCTGAACGATTGTTTGAATGTGGATACGGGAATTTTTGGAGTCGGTCATGAGTGCTTTTCACGAACTTACCTTGGACACGCTGGATGGCAAGCCGCTGCCGCTGGATACCTTTAAAGGCAAAGTGGTGCTGGTAGTAAACGTTGCCTCCAAGTGCGGTTTGACCCCTCAGTACGCCGCCCTGGAAAACCTGTATCAGCAATTCAAGGGCGAGGGTTTCAGTATTCTGGGCGTTCCCTGCAACCAGTTCGCCGGACAGGAGCCGGGTACCGAGCAGGAAATCCAGGAATTTTGCAGCCTTAACTACGGGGTCACTTTCCCTTTGAGCAGCAAGCTGGAAGTTAACGGGCCAGAGCGTCATCAGTTGTATAAGTTGCTGGCAGGCGAGGGCGCGGAGTTTGAAGGGGAAATCACCTGGAACTTCGAAAAGTTTCTGGTGGGCAAGGATGGCCGGGTATTGGCGCGTTTCTCTCCGCGCACCGCGCCAGACGATGCCACAGTGATTCAGGCCATTGAAAAATCTCTGGCTTAAGGCTTTTTCGCTTCGATATGCACCGGCACCGGGGTTTCGCACGTCGAACCCTGGCATGCCCGCTGCAACTGGTTTTCAAATCGCTCGACAATTCCCGGCCAGCTTTGCCGGCTGGCATGGCGACGGGCATTGAGGCGCAGGGTGCGCAAGGTTTCCGGAGCCTCAAGCAGCCAGCAGGCCGCTTCGATCCAGGCGTATTCATCCCCCGGCATGGCCAGCACGCCGTTGTAACCATGACGGATATGCAGGCCGGCTGCAGCTTCGTCGTAGGCCACCACGCCCAGACCTGAAGCCTGGGCTTCAAGTACCACATTGCCGAATGTTTCGCTCAGGCTTGGAAATAAAAACACATCTCCAGAGGCGTAGTGGCAAGCCAGGTCTTCGCCAGACTGCTGCCCGCAAAAAATCGCTTCGGGCAATGAAGCCTCCAGTGCTGCACGTTTTGATCCGTCGCCCACCACAATCAGCTTGAAGCGCCGCCCGGGGTAGCGGGCTTGCAGTTGATCAAAACAGCGCTTGAGTGCGCCCAGATTTTTCTCCGGCGCCAGACGCCCGACATGCAACAGGGCAATATCGTTTTCTCTAAGCCCCCAGCTCTGGCGCAATGAATGTTGTCGTTTTACCGGGTTGAACAGCTGGCTGTCGACACCGCGGGGGAGCAACTCCAGGCGCTCAAAATGCCTGCGCTCAAGCTCCACACGCTGGCTGGAGCTGGGCACCAGGGTCAGCGCCGAGCGGTTATGGAACCAGCGCAGGTAGTGGGTCAGGGCGCGGGTGAGCAGGGTCAGGCCGTGCTGACGCAAGTACTGCTGGAAATTGGTGTGAAAACCGGTGACCGCGGTAATGCCCAAGCGGCGGGCAACGCGCAGGGCGCATAAGCCCAGCGGGCCCTCTGTGGCGATATAGATCACATCCGGAGGTTGCTGGCGCCAGCGCCGGGTCAGGCGGTGGGTGGACGTCATGCCCCATTGCAGGCCTGGATAACCGGGCAATGGCCAGCCTCGGCAGAGCATCAGCTCGTTGTTGCTGCGCTGGTTGCCATCGTCGCTCTGGCGCGGGCGTATCACCTCTACACGGTGGTTGCGCGCGCGCAGGCCAGCACACAGATGGCCAAGGGTATTGGCCACGCCGTTGATTTCGGGAGCGAAGGTTTCGGTGATCAGGGCGATATGCAGGGCTGTAGTCATGACCCCAGTGTGATATGGGGCCATGACGTGCATATGTCACGGTGATGATGGATTTATGAAGTCAGCGGCTACGGTTGGCGGCTGCCAGGGCTTCATCGCCACGCTCACGCACCCAGAACAGGGTCGCACCGGCTACGGCTGCTGGCATCATCAGGATATTGATCACCGGGATCAGCAGCATCAGGTAGACGATGCCGCCAAAACTCATGCTTTGCCAGCGTTTCTCGCGCAGCCAGGCGAGCATTTCGTTCCAGCCCAGCTTGTGGTTGTCGGCCGGGTAGTCGATGTACTGAATGGCCATCATCCAGATCCCGAATAGCAACCACAGCGGTGCCGCGATCAGGTTGAGTACCGGGATAAACGACAGGATCAGCAAGGCAATGGCCCGAGGCAGAAAGTAGCCCAGCTTGCGCATCTCGCGGGCCAGGGTGCGCGGCACCATGGCGGCCAGCTCAGCCCAGCTGAAGGGCGGGGAATTATCGACCCCGCGCACTACGGCCTCGACTTTTTCCGAGAGAAAACCGTTGAACGGCGCGGCAATGATATTGGCCAGCATGGTGAAGGTGAAAAACACCATCAATGCCACCAGCACCACAAACAGCGGCCACAGCACATAGTTGAGAAAGCTCAACCAACTGGGCAGGCTGGGCATCAGGGCCTCGACCCAGAGGCTGAATTGATGCCCGGCGAAATAGATCAATCCGACGAACAGCACCAGATTGATCAGCAAGGGCAACAGCACAAACAGGCGCAAGCCCGGGCTGAGAACCAGTTTCAGGCCTTCTCGCAGGTACTGCGGGCCAGAGAGAACAGGGGCGGGCATAGAGTGCTCCGAGCAATGGAAAACCGGGCGACCTTAGCGGCTTTATTCGCAGGACGAAAGCCTTGTATCAGGTTCGACAATTACTGTAACAAAGCCGTCTAAAATCGAATTCGACTACATAGAGACCTGCTATGAGCTGGATTGTTAATGCGTATTTCCTTACTCTCTGCGGCCTCTATATGCTTCACCCATATTTTTCAGGATCTGCGCGTTTCAGGCACGGCCTGGGCAGGTTTACGGTTTCTTTTTTATTCCAGCCGGTAAAGCGGCGTTCCGACCCGGTTTCAATGCGGGCGGTCATAGGAGTGAGTCATGTCTGAAGTACGTCATTCGCGTGTGATTATTCTGGGTTCCGGCCCTGCCGGTTACAGCGCCGCAGTCTACGCGGCCCGCGCCAACCTCAAACCACTGCTGATCACGGGCATGCAGGCTGGCGGTCAACTGACCACCACCACTGAAGTCGACAACTGGCCAGGTGATGTTCATGGCCTGACCGGCCCGGCTTTGATGGAGCGCATGCGCGAGCACGCCGAGCGTTTTGAGACGGAAATCATTTTCGATCACATTAACGAAGTGGATCTGAAAAACCGTCCGTTCACCCTCAAGGGCGACAGCGGTACTTTCACTTGCGACGCGCTGATCATTGCCACTGGCGCCAGCGCCCGCTACCTGGGCCTGCCTTCCGAAGAAGCGTTTATGGGCAAAGGCGTTTCGGCCTGTGCGACCTGCGATGGTTTCTTCTACCGCAACAAGCCAGTCGCCGTGGTCGGTGGTGGCAACACTGCCGTTGAAGAGGCGCTGTACCTGGCCAATATCGCCAGCAAAGTGACCCTGGTTCACCGCCGCGAAACTTTCCGTGCCGAGAAGATCCTGATCGACAAGCTGCACGCCCGTGTCGCTGAAGGCAAGATCGAGCTCAAGCTGAACGCGACCCTGGACGAAGTACTGGGTGACAACATGGGCGTGACCGGTGCCCGTCTGAAAAACAACGACGGCAGCTTTGACGAGCTGAAAGTCGACGGCGTGTTTATCGCTATCGGCCACACCCCGAACACCTCGTTGTTTGAAGGCCAGTTGGAGCTTAAAGACGGCTACATGGTTGTGCAGGGCGGCCGTGAAGGCAACGCTACTGCTACCAGCGTTGAAGGCGTGTTTGCCGCAGGCGACGTGGCTGACCACGTTTATCGTCAGGCCATCACCTCGGCTGGTGCCGGCTGCATGGCGGCACTGGACACCGAGCGCTACCTGGACGGCCTGCAGAACGCCCAGTTCTGATAGCCCGCCCCAACAAAAAAACCGGCTTTGGCCGGTTTTTTTGTGACTGCAACTTCGGTGTTCGTGGCTCCTGTGGGAGCGGGCTTGCCCGCGATGCAGGCGGCGCGATGTGGCTGGCAAACCGCGTTGCTGCCATCGCAGGCAAGCCATTCCACAGGTTTTGTGCTGCCCACAAGACTCGAGCCTTGCAGGTTGTGGGTTACGCCTTGCGCTTCAGCGGCTGGGCTTCGAACTTGACCCCGGCCAGGCCGTGGGCAATCAGCGCACGGATATTGCTGTGGTCAGTGCCTTCAGGCGTGGCCAGTACCGAACGGTAATGCTCGCCAAACGCCAGCAGGGCCTCTTGATCGCTCAAGCCTTCCAGTAACGCCAGGCCCAGGGTCTTGCACGAACCTTCGTTCTGCCCGGCTGCGTTTTCTACGCCGCCGTTGATGAAAGCCTGCGGCTGGTAATCGTAGTGCGCTGCAATAAAAGCCAGGGTTTCGGCAAAAACGTGTTCGCCGCTGTTGAGGCTGGCGCGCAGGGTGTTCAAATCAGTCATGCTTTTTTCCTTGGGCAAACGCCGCCGCCTGGTCGGCGCTGGCTTCTTTCTGGTATTGGGCTTTCCACTCGGCATACGGCATGCCGTACACCACTTCACGGGCGTCATCGAGGCTGATCTCGATCTGGCGCTCGTCAGCCGCGGCCTTGTACCACTTGGACAGGCAGTTGCGGCAAAAGCCCGAGAGGTTCATCAGGTCGATGTTTTGCACGTCCTTGCGGCTGTCCAGGTGGGCGACAAGGCGGCGAAAGGCGGCGGCTTCGAGTTCCAGCTGTTCTTGAGGTGTCATGGGTTTCACCGATATTAAGAGATTGCAGCCTGACGGCTCGCTGCCAGGGTGATCGATACCGATTCGGCAAAGCGCAGTGCGTGCGGCTTGTCGACTTCGACTTCGGCATACAGTACTGCTTCGTTGGCCATTACCAGGTCCAGCAGTTCCTGGGTCAGGCGTTCGAGCAAGGCGAAGCGGTTTTCTTCGACATGCTGGATAACCGCCTTGGTGATGGTGCGGTAGTTCAGCGCGTGGTCGATATCGTTATCACGCACTGCTTGCTGCGCTGCGTAGAGGATGGTGAGGTTGATCAGCACATCCTGCTTGTTGAGGATCTCTTCCTCATTGATACCGATATAAGTGCGCAGGCACAGGTCCTTGACGCGAATACGGGCCATTCCTGGCTGAAGTTGTGGCATTACGGCTTGCTCCGTCCAATCAGTTGCAAGAACTCCATGCGGGTGCTCGATTCGCGAAAGGCGCCGAGCATGACCGAGGTGTTCATGGTCGAATTCTGTTTTTCTACACCGCGCATCATCATGCACATGTGCTGGGCTTCAATCACCACGGCCACGCCGGCGGCCTGGGTAACGCTCTGGATGGCGTCGGCGATTTCCCGGGTGAGGTTTTCCTGGATTTGCAGGCGTCGGGCGAACATGTCGACGATACGGGCGATCTTCGACAGCCCCAGCACTTTGCCAGTCGGGATATAGGCCACATGGGCCTTGCCGATAAACGGCAGCAAATGGTGCTCGCACAGTGAGTACAGCTCGATATTGGCCACAATCACCATTTCGTCGCTGTCAGAGGCGAACAGGGCGCCGTTGACGATATCGTCCAGGCTCTGCTCGTAGCCATGACACAGGTATTGCATGGCCTTGGCAGCGCGTTTGGGGGTGTCGAGCAAGCCTTCGCGCTCAGGGTCTTCGCCAAGACCGATGAGGATTTCGCGGTAATGCCCGGGCAGTAATGCGCTCATGAAAATACTTCCTCGCGGGACGGCTTATTTGAGATGCCGGCCGCCATTGACGGTCAGGGTAGTGCCGGTCACATGGGGGTTGTCGAGCAGATAACGCAGGCTCTGGTAGATCACCTCGGCACCGGGCTCGATGCCCAGCACGGATTTGGCCAGCGCTTTGCTGCGGTACGCCGCATCGTCGTCGGGGTTGAACAACAGCATAGCCGGGGCGATACCGTTGACTTTGATTCGTGGCGCCAGTTTAGCCGCGAATGACAGGGTCAGGCTGTCGAGCCCGGCCTTGGTGGCGCAATAGGCGATGTGCTTGCTGCTGCCCTTGCGCGTGACATCATCGCTGATATGCACGATATCCGCCGGGCTTGAGTGCTTGAGCAGCTCGCTGCAATGCAGGTTGATCAGGTAAGGCGCGAGCATATGCACGCTGAACATCTGGGTAAAGGCGTCGGTTTCATTTTCCGCAGTTTCCGCCAGCCAGGCCGAGGCGTTGTGCACAATTGCCCGCAGGCTGTTGGTATGGGCTTTGAGGCGCTGGATAAAGTCGAGAATACCAGCCTCGGTCGAGAAGTCGGCAAACAACGCGGTAGCGCCCAGGTCACGCAGGGTCTGCACGCCCGGTCTTTCACTGCGATAGGTGAAAATTACCGGGAGGCCGTCTGCCAGCAATCGCTGGGCACAGTGCAGGCCAATGCGTTGGCCGGCACCAGTGATCAGGATCGGGGCAGTAGAAGTGGGCATGACGGACTCGGTGCAGTAAGCCGGAAACTGTCGCGGCGCAATGGCAAAACTATACCAGCGTGCGCGACATAACGCCCAAGCCCGAGTTTAGTGGCGTTGTGTCGCGATGGTGTTGCGCAGGGGTTTGCCCGGTGCGCTGTGCAACCAACTGGCCAGCAGGCGCGTAGACAGCGGGATAAACAGATAAACCATCAGCGGTGTCAGCGCCAGGGTGCTGACCAGTACCCGAGGCACCATGCTCAATTCGCCGAGCAAGGGGGCGCAGACAAAGTTGAACAGTAATGAGACGGGGAAGAAGGCCAGCCAGATGGCCACTGCCTGCTTCCAGCGCGGCGGCCGTTGGCCGCTTGCGCCAAACCAGCCATCGATGCCGCTGACACGATGCTCGGAAGGGTTGGCGAACAGGTCGCTGCCGCGCAACAACCAGGCCTTGCGCGAGACCGAATGCTCCCAGGCGTGCAGGGTGGCTCCGTCGGCAAAGCGGAAAATAATTTGAAATTCGTCGTCGCCCGGGGGCGGGGCCAATACGCCGGAGCCCAGATAACCGGAAAAGTCAGTGGCCAGTTGTTCGCCTTCATGCAGCCAGGCGATCAGCTCTTGGTAGCGGCCTTTGGCGACACGGCGTGCAACCATCAATGTGACAGGGGAGGTAGACATTGTGTATCTCCATAAGGCTGATGCTGCCCGGGTAGGGCAGGCACAAAACACAGCGCCGGGGTGGTGGGCTGGGTGCGCAAAAACAAGCAAAAACTGTTCCGTAATGCTGGCATGGATTCTGTGGGAGCCGGCTTGCTCGCGATGGCATTACCCAGGTTTGTCAGACAAGCCGAGTCACCCGCATCGCGAGCAAGCCCGCTCCCACAGTACTGATATGAGGCGTAGAATCCCGGCATACCCTTTTGGTCTTCTCATCCCAATGCCTGTGATTACTGACGTTGAGCCCATTACACACGCTGCTGATGACCCTGATGCCGATGGCCTTTACCCGATCCGGGAAGTGGCCAGGCTGACGGGCATCAACCCGGTGACCCTGCGCGCCTGGGAGCGGCGCTATGGTTTGATTGAGCCAAAACGCACCGAAAGTGGGCATCGGCTTTACTCTGTGACCGATATTGGAACAATTCGTCAGGTCATGGTCTGGCTTGAACGTGGGGTTTCGGTCAGCAAAGTTGCGCAGATGCTCGCGAGCAGCACGCCCGATGATGCGCAAACGGCCTCTACTGAATACGGCGAATGGCAAACCCGTATCGGCGCCGCGCTCACGGCCTTCAACGAGCCTGAGCTGGAGCGTCTGTACGGGCAGGTTTTTTCCAGCTATCCGCTCGAAGTGGTGTTTCAGGGGATTTTCCTGCCGCTGTGGCAGCAATTGTTGAAAGCTCAGGATGTTTTTGGGCGCACCAGCGAATGGCTGCTGCTGGACGGTTTTTTGCGCGGGCGTGTGCAGCATCGTCTGCAATTACAGGCCGCAGATGCCCGTCAGTGCGTGCTGGTGGTGGCGATGCCCGAGTTGTGTCGCGAGCTGGAGTTGCTTGTGGCGGGCTTGTTGTTGAGCCGCAATGATCGCGTAGTCAGGGTGTTGGCCATCGGTCAGCCTTTGGAAGAGTTGTCACTGGTTTGCGAGAAGCTCGAACCTCATGCCGTAGTCCTGTTTGCCAACCATGCATTGAGCACGGCACACCAGCGCAGGCTGATACGGCTGGCGCAGACCTTGAATTGTTCGGTATCGCTGGCGGGAGATGCATCTGAGGTGGCCCAAGAGGCACTGGCGGGCTCATCCATCGCTTGCCTGGGGAGTGCGGCGCGCTTGATGAATCAACGCCTGGCCGCGGATCTCAAGGCAACCCTGGACAGCTGATCATACGTGCAGGCGCGGATGCGCCAGGCGGTGTTGTTGCAGGATGTACTGGCGCAGCCGCTCGGTTTCGCCCTTGTCGCGCTGGCTTAGCCGGTAGGCGTAAAAACCCGTATCGGTCTTGCGCTCCAGGGTGCCGCGCAGGGCAATCCGCTCATATCCGCCGGGGCTGAACCACTGCGCAAACTGGCGGGGTGGCTGGCTCTCGTGGCGCATTTCAACCAGCACACCTTTGAACGAGAGTTCGCTTATCCACAGATGACCGGCCTTGCCCCTGACATTTTCCAGGGGCACCGGCTCAGGCAGCGTCAGGCGCCATGGGCGAGCTTTGGGCCCGTCTTCGAAGATGCTCGGTGTGCCCAGTTGCAGATGCTGGGCATGGAATTCGTCTTCAACCAGGCGCAGCGGAAAACTCATTTGCTGGTTATCGAATTGCGCCAGGATCGTGACTTGCTCGTGGGCGGCCAGTCGGGTAAGCAGATCCCGTATTTGCGATACGCCATTAACCATCAGGCTGGACGACGTTTCCCGCGGATTCAGCAGCGGGTTTTGGTGCATCGTTTGGATGAAGTCCAGTTCGTCCTGAGTCAAAAGGGCATCGTGAGACATGGTGAGGCTCAAAAAAAATTGTCTGAAAAATCGTCACAGCGACTATCAGACCGCAATTTCTACGTTTTGTTTAATCCGCTCGTCGCCTTCAGCGCCTGCAGTTCAGCCTGTACCGCGGCCAGTTGGGCTTCGAGCTGGGCTACCCGCTGCTCGGCCTTGACCTGCTGGGTGACGTTTTTTTGCACGCCAATAAAGTACGTCAGTTTGTCGTTCTCGTTGAATACCGGGGTGATGGACAGCTCATTCCAGAAGTGGCTGCCGTCCTTGCGGTAGTTGCGCAGTACCTGGCGGGTTGGTTTTGCGCTGGCAATCGCTTCGCGGATCAACTGCAGGCCGCGCTGGTCACGGTCGCCAGCCTGCAAAAAGCGGCAGTCCTGGTACAGGATATCGTCGCGGTTGTAGCCAGTGAGGGCTTCAAATGCCTCGTTTACATAAATCAGGATGTTGTCTTCGCCCTCTTGTTCGGCAACCACAATGCCGTCCTGGGAGGCGTCCACCATGCGTTGTAGCAAACGGGCGTTGATCATTGAGTTGTACTCCACAGAGGCATGCTGATTGGCGCATGGTAAGGCATCGCTGCCAGACCTGTTAATATCCCAGGCTTTTAGTCAGTTACAGGATCAGATTGATGAAAGTCGCCATCCTTTCCGGCTCGGTGTACGGCACCGCTGAAGAAGTCGCCCGCAATGCGAAACAACTGCTGATCGATGCCGGTTTTGAGGTTTTGCTCAATACTCGCGCCACCCTGGCCGATATCCAGGCATTTGGCCCTGAGGCTCTTTTGGCCGTGACCTCAACCACCGGCATGGGTGAGTTGCCGGATAACCTGGTGCCACTGTACAGCGCCATTCGTGACCAGTTGCCAGCCGCCTGGCGTGGACTGCCGGGAGCAGTAATCGCCCTGGGTGACGAGAGTTACGGCGACACTTTCTGTGGCGGCGGCGAGCAAATGCGCGAGCTGTTTGCCGAGCTTGGCGTGCGTGAAGTGCTGCCTATGTTGCGCCTGGATTCCAGTGTCACGGTCACTCCGGAAGAAGACTCCGAGCCTTGGATTGGCGAGCTGATCACAGCGCTGCAGCAATAACCGGGCGCTCACGCAGCAGCTCCAGCCAGGCTTGAGCTGCCCGTGACAAATACGCGCCGTCGCGCCAGATAAACGCGATATCCCAGCGCAGATAATCCGGCGCCACCAGCTTTACCCGTATTACGCCGGGGTGTACCAGTGCGCGGGCCACCACGCTGGGCAGCAACACTACGCCCTGGCCTGCGGCCACCAGCGCCACCAGAAAGTCCGTCTGGCCACTGCGTCCGCCTTCCCTTGGGGTGAAGCCCGCCTGCTGGCAGGCTTTGAGCACCCGGTCGTTGAGCATAAAGCTGTGCTGATAGAGCAAAAATGGCGTATCGGCCAGTTGCTCCAGACGCACACTGGGGCCTTCTGCCAGTGGGTGATCGGCGGGGATCATCACGTCCAGCGGCTCGTCGCAAAACGGCTGATAGCCGAAGGTGGGGTTTTTCGGAGTCAGGCTGCCGCCCAGTTCCAGCTCACCGCTCAACACCGCCCGTTCAATATTGCGGCTGCCTTCTTCCAGCAAGTGCACCTGGATATTTGGATAGCGCCGTCGGTATTCGGCAATCAGCCCGGCGAACATCGTGTTGCTGCCCAGCAACGGCAAGCCCACCCGTAGCTCACCACGGGTCATATCGCTCAAATCGTCCAGCTCAATCAGCAACTCCCGGTGCATGCGCAGTATGCCCTCGGCCCGTTGCAGCACCACATTGCCGGCAGCCGTCAGCCTGACCTGTGAACCCAGCCGGTCGAACAGGGGCGTGCCGAGGCTGTGCTCAAGCTGTGCCACCTGTTTGCTCACCGCCGACTGGCTGATGTGCAGGCCTTGTGCAGCCTGGGTAAAACCGCCCAGGCGTGCGACTTCAACAAAGGTGCGCAGGTGTTTGAATTCCATGTTCGTGATTCCATTTTGGAATGGCTGTAAGTCTGACAATTCGTTTTCGGGATGGTAGCAGGCTCTTTAAACTGAAGGCCTGTCTGGAATGGAAAAATCATGAAACGCTTCGATGTAAAACGCTTGGGCAGACTGGTCAGTGAACTGGCCGTGTTGCTGGCTTTGTACTTTCTCGGTTGCCAGTTGGCGGCGTGGTGGCACTTGCCGATACCGGGTGGAGTTGTGGGTATGGCGCTGCTGTTGCTGGCGTTTGCCCTGGGCTGGGTCAAGCCAGCGACCCTACAGTTGGGCGCCGGTGTATTGATGGCCGAGATGCTGTTGTTCTTTATTCCTGCCTTGATGAGCTTGCTCGATTACGGCGTGATCGTGCGCGATGAAGGTTGGCGCATCCTGCTGGTGATTGGTTTCAGTACTTTGCTGGTGATGGTGGTTACGGCGTTTACCGTCGAGGCCGTATGTCGCTGGAGAGTGCGTCATGAAGTTTGAGCTGATGCCCATGTTCTGGCTGTTGTTCACCCTGCTGACCTATGGCTTTAGCCGCTGGCTGTACCAGCGCACCGGGCGCTACCTGCTGTCGCCGCTGATTCTGGTGCCGACCTTGCTTCTGGCCGTGGCCGTGCCTCTACACACCGCCTATGCCGAATACTCCAGTAACACCCATTGGTTGATGCTGGTGTTGGGGCCGGTCACAGTGGCCTTCGCCGTGCCAATCTGGCAGCAGCGCAGATTGCTGGCCCGGCACTGGGTGGCGTTGCTGCTGGGGATGCTGGCGGGCAGTACGGTGTCCATCGCCAGTTCGTTCTGGTTGGCCCGGGCGCTGTCCCTGGATACTGCCTTGACCATGTCCCTGGTGCCGCGCTCGATCACTACGCCATTTGCCATGCCGCTGGCACAGGACCTGGGCGGGGTGCCTGAACTTACCGCGGTGTTTGTGATGTTTACCGGCGTATTTGGCGCCTTGCTGGGCGGCATCCTGCTCAAATGGCTGCCACTGCGCAGCAGCCTGGCGCGGGGGGCGCTGTTTGGCATCGGCGCTCATGGCGCAGGGGTTAGCCGTGCACGGGAAGTGGGCAGTGAAGAAGGATCGGTGGCGGGGCTGGTGATGGTATTGACCGGCATCCTCAACCTGTTTGCGGCGCCATTGCTGGCGATGGTGTTTTAACCATGAAAATGCATCCCTTGCTTTTGTGGGAGCGGGCTTGCCTGCGATGGCATCACCTCGGTTGCCTGACATACCGCGTTGCTGGCATCGCGAGCAAGCCCGCTCCCACAGGAAAAACAGGGTTTTTTTGAAAGCATAAAAAAGGCCGCTGTAAAACAGCGGCCAAGGAAGACGTTCATCAAGGAGCTACAAATCAACGTCAGGGTAAATCGGTAAGCAGAGTCGATGCGACTCGATGCGTTGGACGTGTGTCCGTACTGGAAAGTTCGACAAGAATAAGGTCTGGCCCGCAGCGGAGTAAGTCCGCTTTGTGACAATCTCTGTTACAACTTCGACAACAGTTGTTGTGCGCAAAAGTGGCCGTGGCTCAAGGGCTTAGAGACTCGATAAGTATGTAGTGCACGCCCCTGACACGGCATGTGTTGAATGTGCTTTCACATGATTTCTCTCGGCAGTTTTTGTCGCAGCAAGACGCTGTACAGGCCGGGAGCACTAACAGGAGTACATCATGAGCACTATGGATAAAGGCGTATTGGATACCGATCAATTCACCCTTAAACCCAGCCCGGCAGTGGTTGAGCGGGTGCGCGCATTTCTCAATGAGCAACTGCAGCACCTGGCAGCGGACTGCGAAAATATTTATCTCAATACGGTCAACAATATCGTCGACATGACCGTGATCTACAGCCAGGACCTGCTGGGCCTGGGCATGGATACGCTGGAGTGGGGCACCGTCCAGTCGCACAACGACTGGGAGACCGGGGTGTTTTCCAAGGGCAGCACGTTCCAGGAAGTTCATCGTAATCATCACCTGCCGATTGAACGTATCGAACAGATGATGAGAGACCTGCTCGATGAGGCCAAATACAAATGGATGGTCTGATGCTGTGGGCCTTCAACCCGGCTGGTAGCCCATCCGCCAACTGATGGCCTGGCTGGCGGCCAGCAAGCGTTTGGCCGCTGGCCCGTTTTGATCGGCGTGAAACAGTGATGTCGGGCCAACCACAGTAATTACACCCGCGACCTTGCCGGTGGCATCGAACACCGGGGCCGACAGGGCATCGACGCCGGGCATCAGCAAGCCATGCACAAAGTGCAGACCGCGCAGGCGGATCTGCTCACAGAGTCGGGTATAGGCCTCGGGTTTTTCCAGGGGATGAATCAGATCGGTTTTCAATTCCAGTTCGCGCAAGTCGGCGGTTTCGCGATCCGGCAAAAAGGCGTTGAACACCAGCCCCGTGGATGAACTGAGCAGCGGCAAAACCGAGCCCAACTGGGTGACTACGGTGATCGCCCGCACCGCCGGTTCGATATGCACCACGGTCGCGCCCTGATTGCCCCATACGGCCAAAAAGCAGGTTTCATTCAAGTCATCACGCAACTCGGCCAATGGCAGGCTGGCGACCTTAAGCACATCCATGCTGTTGAGCGCGGCCAGGCCCACACGCAAGGCTTCGCGCCCCAGGCCGTAATGGTTGGTGGCGATATTCTGCTCGGCAAAGCCGCTGGCAATCAGTGCCTGTAAATAGCGATGCACCTTGCTGGCAGGCATCTGCACATGCTCGGCCAGGCGCGACAGCGAGGTCGAGGGGGACAGTTCGGCCAACGCCTTGAGGATGTCGGTGCCGACCTCGGCGGAGCGCACTTTTTGTTTGCCGGCACTGTCGTTGCTGCTGCGGGGCTTTTCCATGGTGGCGCTTAGATCTCGGGACGAATGGGCGTCTTTATAGCTTGACGCTTAATACCAATCAAATTACGTTATGCGTAATTGAATTACGATAAAAATAACGCAGCGACACGCAGGCTGATTTCAGCAGCGCGCAGTCAACTGCCTTCTCCACTCTGGAGGCTCCATGAACCTCGACCTTGGCTATCAATCCGGGTTTGGCAACGAATTCAGCAGCGAAGCATTGCCCGGCGCCCTGCCGGTCGGTCAGAACTCCCCGCAAAAAGCTCCCTACGGCCTGTACGCCGAATTGTTCTCCGGCACCGCGTTCACCATGGTGCGCAGCGAGGCGCGGCGTACCTGGATGTACCGTATCCAGCCGTCCGCCAGCCACCCGGCGTTCGTCAAGCTTGAGCGGCAATTGGCCGGTGGCGCGCTGGGGGCGGTGACGCCCAATCGCCTGCGCTGGAACCCGTTGCCTGTTCCAGAGGAAGCTACGGACTTTATCGATGGCCTGGTAGGTATGGTGGCCAATAGCGGATCTGAAAAACCCTCGGGCATCAGCATTTACCATTACCGTGCCAATACCTCGATGCAGCGGGTGTTTTTCAATGCCGACGGTGAGCTATTGTTGGTGCCAGAACTGGGCCGCTTGCGCATTTGTACCGAGCTGGGGCGTCTGGATCTGGAGCCACTGGAAATCGCGGTGATCCCCCGTGGCCTCAAGTTTCGCGTTGAGCTGCTCGACGCCCAGGCGCGCGGTTATGTCGCCGAGAACCATGGTGCGCCACTGCGCCTGCCCGACCTGGGGCCGATTGGCAGCAATGGCCTGGCCAACCCCCGTGATTTTCTGACCCCGGTCGCCCATTACGAAGACTCGCGCCAAAGCACGCCGCTGGTGCAAAAGTTCCTCGGTGAGCTGTGGGGCTGCGAGCTGGATCATTCGCCCCTGAACGTGGTCGCCTGGCATGGTAATAACGTGCCGTACAAATATGACCTGCGCCGTTTCAACACCATCGGCACGGTCAGCTTCGATCATCCCGATCCATCCATCTTCACCGTCCTGACCTCGCCGACCAGCGTGCCGGGCCTGGCCAACCTCGACTTTGTGATCTTCCCGCCGCGCTGGATGGTGGCCGAAAATACCTTCAGGCCACCTTGGTTCCACCGCAATCTGATGAACGAATTCATGGGCCTGATCCAGGGCAGCTACGATGCCAAGGCCGAAGGCTTCCTGCCCGGTGGTGCGTCGTTGCACAGCTGCATGAGTGCCCACGGCCCCGACGGCGAAACCTGCACCAAAGCGATTGCCGCCGAGCTGCAACCGAGCAAGATCGACAACACCATGGCCTTTATGTTCGAGACCAGCCAGGTGTTGCGCCCAAGCCGGTTCGCCCTGGAGTGCGCGCAACTGCAAACCCATTACGACGCTTGCTGGGCCACGCTGCCCGTGACCTTCACCCCGAATCGGAGATAACCCATGACCCAGACCACTTTTGCCCGTAGCTGGATCAGCTCTGCCAACGGCCACAGCGACTTTCCATTGCAGAACTTGCCGTTGGGCATCTTCAGCATGGGTGGCTCGGCCCCGCGCAGTGGGGTTGCCATTGGCGATGCAATTTTCGATCTGGAAGCCGGGCTGGCGGCCGGGCTGTTTGAAGGTCAGGCCAAGGTGGCGGTAGAGGCCTCGTTGGGCGGCGCGTTGAATGCCTTTTTTGCTCTGGGGCGTAGCGCCCGGGTTGCCCTGCGCGAGCGTTTGCTGGAACTGTTGGGCGAAGGCAGCCCCCTGCGCGGCAAGATTGAAGCCCAGGGCGCAAAACTGCTGCCGCTGGCGGCGGATTGCCAATTGCATCTGCCCGCCAAAATCGGTGATTACACCGACTTTTATGTCGGCATCGAGCACGCGAAAAACGTTGGCAAACTGTTCCGCCCCGATAACCCGCTGTTGCCCAACTACAAATATGTGCCGATTGGTTACCACGGCCGCGCCTCGACCATTCGCGCATCCGGTGCCGAAGTCCGTCGTCCCAAAGGGCAAACCCTGGCTGCTGGTCAGACCGAGCCGACCTTTGGTCCGTGCGCACGCCTGGACTACGAGCTGGAACTGGGCATCTGGATTGGCCAGGGCAATGACCTGGGCGACGCAATCCCGGTCAGCCAGGCGGGCGAGCATATTGCCGGTTTCTGCCTGCTCAACGATTGGTCGGCGCGGGATATCCAGGCCTGGGAGTACCAGCCGCTAGGGCCGTTTCTATCCAAGAGCTTTATTACCAGCATCTCGCCGTGGGTGGTGACCGCTGAAGCGCTAGAGCCTTTCCGCCGTGCGCAACCGGCCCGTCCGGAAGGTGATCCGCAGCCGCTGGCATATCTGCTCGATACCAGGGACCAGGCCAACGGTGCGCTGGATATCGAGCTGGAAGTGCTGCTGCTGACCGAGTCGATGCGCGAGCAGAATCTGCCAGCCCATCGCCTGGGCTTGAGCAACACCCTGAACATGTACTGGACCGCTGCACAGTTGGTGACCCACCACAGCGTCAACGGTTGCCAGTTGCAGTCCGGTGACCTGTTCGGTTCGGGCACCTTGTCCGGCCCGGATCGCTCGCAACTGGGCAGCCTGCTGGAAATCACCGAGGGCGGCAAACACCCGATCGAATTGGCTTCGGGCGAAGTGCGCAAGTTCCTGGAAGATGGCGACGAAATCATCCTGCGTGCCCGCTGCACCCGTGAAGGTCATGCTTCCATTGGTTTCGGCGAGTGCCGGGGCAAGGTTGTCGCTGCACGTTAAAAGGAGCGGGAAATGGAACTCTTTACCTATTACCGCTCAACTTCGTCATATCGGGTGCGTATCGCGCTGGCGTTGAAGGGGCTGGATTATCAGGCAGTACCGGTCAATCTGATCGCACCGCCAGGTGGTGAGCACCGTCAGCCAGCGTATTTGGCAATCAATCCGCAGGGCCGTGTGCCAGCCTTGCGCACCGATGAAGGCAGCGTACTGACGCAGTCGCCGGCAATTATCGAATATCTCGAGGAGCGTTATCCGCAGGTGGCGCTGCTGTCCGCAGACCTCACCACCCGTGCTCATGAGCGCGCGGTGGCGGCCTTGGTGGCGTGTGATATCCACCCGCTGCACAACGTCAGTGTGCTCAATCAACTGCGTCAGTTGGGGCAGGGCGAAGAGCAAGTGGTGCAGTGGATCGGTCACTGGATCAGTCAAGGGCTGGCCGCCATTGAACAGTTGATCGGTAACGAGGGTTACTGCTTCGGGCCGCAGCCGGGGTTGGCTGATGTGTACTTGATCCCGCAGTTGTATGCCGCACAGCGCTTCAACGTGGTGCTGACGCAGTACCCGCGCATTGCCCGGGTAGCGGCACTGGCAGAAAAACATCCGGCGTTTATCAAGGCGCATCCGGCCAATCAGGCGGACACACCTGCCTGACCAATTCCCGCACGCACAGGTTTTGCGGAGCTCACAAAATTCGGACCTTGCCGGGATCATTCTGTGGGAGCGGGCTTGCTCGCTATGGCATCAGTGCGGTTCGCCTGACAGACCGCAGCGCCTGCATCGCAGGCAAGCCAGACTCTCCTACAGGACCTTGTACAGGTCCTGGTTCTGCTTAGTTATGTCCGAAATCCTGAAAACCGCACAGGCTTATTCCTGCGCACTTCAACGAGTTTTCTGGCGCCGCCTATACTGGCCAGTACCCCCATAATCGTTCGAGGGCCTGATGATGTTTGCTCTCATGCAAAGCGCTCAGCTTGAGTCGCTGCACCTCAGTGTAGACCCCGTTACAGGCCTTAAAGCCGTGATTGCCATTCATAACACTCGCCTGGGGCCAGCGCTGGGGGGCTGTCGTTATCTGGCCTATCCCAACGACGAAAGTGCTGTGGGCGATGCTGTTCGTCTGGCTCAGGACATGAGCTACAAAGCGGCGCTGGCCGGGCTGGCTGTGGGAGGGGGGCAAGCAGTGGTTGTGCGGGCGGCTCATGTCGATAGCCGTGCCGCGTTGTTTGAAGCTTTCGGCCGCTGTGTCGACCAACTGGACGGGCGCTATATCACTGCAATCGACAGCGGCACATCAACTGCCGATATGGACTGCATTGCCCAGCACACCCGGCATGTCACCAGCACCACCGCTGCTGGCGATCCTTCACCTCATACGGCCATGGGCGTATTTGCCGGTATCCGCAGCACCGCGTCCTCGCGTTTGGGCAGTGACAATCTCGAAGGCTTGCGCGTTGCAGTTCAGGGCTTGGGCAAAGTGGGTTACGCGCTGGCAGAGCAACTGCATGCAGCGGGCGCCGAGTTGCTGGTCTGCGATACCGACCCTGGCAAAGTGCGCCTGGCCATGGAGCAACTGGGCGCCCATCCGATTGCCTGCGAAGCCTTGCTCAGTACGCCGTGCGATATTCTTGCTCCGTGCGGTCTGGGCGGGGTGTTGAACTGGCACAGCGTGGCCCAACTGCGTTGCTCGGCTGTGGCCGGGTGTGCGAATAACCAGCTGACCAATCTGCAAGTGGCGGATCAACTCGAACGACGGGGTATTTTGTATGCCCCCGATTACGTCATCAATTCCGGCGGCCTGATCTATATGGCCTTGACCCATGAGGATGCAGCGCCCGAGGCCATCAACCAGCAGTTGCTGCAAATCAGCCAGCGCCTGACCGGCATCTATGCCCACGCTCAGGCCGAAAAGCGCTCGCCGGCAAGAGTCTCGGATGAGCTGGCGCATCAATTGCTCTATCCCAAGGATTAAGCACAGGCCAAACCCAGCCCCGGGGCACCCATGGCATAGCGCGACTCAAACTCAACCAGCCCCGCATGCACCTGCTGTAATGCTTCGATCTGGCTTGCCACAGCATGTTTTTTGCGGGCGATGGCGTTGCTCACCACCTCCCAGGGCAGTGTCTGGCCGCGATGCAGATCAAGAATGGCCTGCATTTCCTTGAGCTTGAAACCCAGCTGCTGTGCGCACTTGATAAATACCAGCAATTCGACGCTTTGCTCGCTGTAGATGCGATAGGCGCCACGGCGCTGGGGCGGCGGCAACAGGCCGATATCTTCGTAATGGCGAATGCTTTTGACGGTGGTGCCCGACAACTGGGCGGCTTTGCCGATGTACATGAAAAGTCCTTTTAAGCGCCGCCCGCCGGGTTATTCAGTGGCGAGCTTGCGTGCCTCTTGAAGCCAGGCGTTTCTTTGGGGTGACGTGGCGTCGAGGATCGGGCCAAACGTCAGGGTGGCGGTGGGTTTTATGCCACAAAACGCCAGGGTGGTTTTACGTATTTGATGCAGCCCCGGCATGCGGTATACCCATTTGTAGTACCACGGCGGAGTGTCCATGGTCACCAGCAGGTGTGCGCTGCGGCCTTTGAGCAGCTTGTCGGGGAAGGCCTTGCCCTTGCGGTATTGAAAGGCAAAACCGGGCAGCAGGATGCGGTCGAAAAAGCCTTTGAGCACTGCGGGGATCCCCCCCCACCAGATCGGGTAGACCAGTACCAGATGCTCGGCCCAGAGGATATTGGCCTGAGCGTTAAGCAAATCAGGCTCCAGTGGCTGGACCTGTTGGTAGCCTTCGCGCAGCACCGGGTCGAAGTGCAGGGCGCCCAGGCGCATGACGCGCACATCGTGGCTGGCATCCCTGGCCGCTGCTATATAGCTGTCTGCCAGTGCGCTACAGAAACTGTTTGTGCCGGGGTGACCGAGAATCACCAGTACTCGCTTGCTCATCGTGACGCCAACCTGAAAGGGGGCCTTTGAGGTTAGGGGCTGCCCCGTAGGGGAGAGTCAAGCGAGGATCGGGTGCGATTACTCGCTGTCGACCAGCAACTCGGACAGGGCGTCCGGCTGGCTCTTGAAGGCCTTGGCAAATACATCGCGATTTTTCGCCATGTAGATACCGGCTTCTTCGACCTGCTGCTCGCTCAGCGACGGCACGGCCTTTTGCAATACTTCTGCCAGCAACTCGGCCAGCTCCAGCATTTTGTCATGACGGTCAGCTTCGGCTTTATCCATGAACAAACGCTCCAGATCTCGGCTGCTGCGGTATACCACTTCGACGGCCATTTACCACCTCATATGCCTTCACGTAAATTATCTTGCGATTACTGTATTTATATACAGCGAAAAGGATAAGCCAATCACCGGGATTTGAATAGCTGCTTTTTCACTCTAGCTGTAATTGGTGTGCGTGGCGGGGGCGGGCGTGTCTAATAGCTGCCCGCAGTCATCTTATGTTGGATCTCACCTGTGGGAGCGGGCTTGCTCGCGATAGCAGCGACGCGGTGTACCTGTTTGTTAGACCGCGCAGCCCACATCGCGAGCA